>JAABUH010000545.1_pt1 | contig 53520 bp, 49 predicted proteins | sample 5559121 | NCBI WGS metagenome assembly JAABUH01 (sample SAMN10711871, study PRJNA513364) | rock metagenome | isolation source: Antarctica rocks | place: Antarctica: Victoria Land, Battleship Promontory nord | collected 2015-12-28 | reverse complement strand
AACCAATGCAGCCGAAAAAACACTCCCTCTGACCAATTAGCTCCCTCTGAAGCCATGTAACCTGCTATTTGCCATAGGTGTTGACGTTGACCGAAGCCATCCTAGCTCCTATTGAATGAACCTTCCTGATCCAGTCAATGCCTTTTGTCAAGGACTTTGTATTGACCGAAGCCATCGTAGCTTTTATTGACCGAAGTCATGTTGGAATACGAGGTCAAACGGGGCATTTTGGTATGTAGGTTGTTGCTGTTAGGAGTCTATCTAGGAGCGAGCAGGTGAAATCTCTACTAGCGGGCCCCAGCCCTATCAGCCCTATGAAGGCGGAGATTACCATCTTCTCTATTTCCAACAGCATTTGAGGGCTTCAAGTGATAGCACCATACCTTTCGTTGGCCATATCAGCTGAACAAAAGATAGCCTACTTCGCCGCCAATAGCGATGATATTGAACGCGGTCGCCAAAATTGTTACCTGGTACTTGTACTTGAGGTTGATAGAGTACGCCTTCGAGAACATTCCCACGCCCACGGTATTCGCCACTCTAGCCAGTGATCTCACGACTAACGTCACATCGTCGTCAAGCTCGGCCACATGTGCTCCCACGGGTTATGAACCATGCTGCCCCAATTGCGATGACAATGCCGTGGTAACAAATGTAAAGGGAATCCTAAGGCGAACAACCTTCGGGCAGGTTGTCCTTGTGTTGGCGATGGTCCGCCTCCATATAAGGCTTACTTCAATGACAGTCAAGGATGTTCGACGCCCAGGCTCTGTTTCTCTGTTTGGCAACCTCTCAGACCTTGAGAGTTCTGACTCCTGGACTGCCAAATTTTTTCGACGAGGTTACGTGTACTTCCCCGAGTACGACGGCTTGCGCGACTTATAACCATAAGGCCAGAAGAGGTATTATCCCTGATGCGACCACAGCACCGGAATTGATGGGACGGCAAGGTCCTGGCTTAACTTGTATCGGGCAATGTCCTCAACCCAACCCCTGCAGGTCCAGCAGTTACGTGTAGCTGTGTTGCTTAGGCTTAGAAATATATGTCATTGCGAAATATTTGAAACGGGCAAAGAAAGGACAGCGGCCTGGAGCAAGTTGTTCAATACTCGCCTAGCCGTCTGCTTCGCATCATGTAGCTCTTGCCCATGATCCGCCCTGTATATCTTGCAATGATACACTTGTCTCGGTTTCTACCCGTATTGACTTTGAAATCGTCTGTGGCCAGGTTTCTGCGGTCGCTCAGGTTGGGAAAAACACCTAAGATATTGTCAATTGCGAAGAGCCTTGCATGAGGTCGAGGGCAGGGCCGGGGGCCCAGCGGAGCATGATTTCATTCGGCTCAGGCGGCGATGTATTGCTGGCTTTGTGCTGTATCAGTATATTTATCTAGGGCATTTTTCCCGTGAGGGAGAAAATAGGAAGGAGGGAGAGAGGGGGTTAGTTGGGTGGTTTGGTGGGTGGGAGGGACATGGCAGGAGGGAAATGGGAGGAGAAGGGATGTTATCGGCGCTGTTGAGGGTGTTGGAGGTGTTTTGAAGGAAGCCTTTGTTTGGCGCGATGCCGAGGGAGAGGAAGAAGTGTTTGGTTGCGGCAATCGTTGTTTGCCAATAGCTTGATGTTGATATTATTGTGGCAGCAGTGTGGAGGTGAAGGAGTTGGAAAGATTGGAGAAGTACGTAGTTCCTTCCCATGGACAATGCCGTGTAGAGTATTTACTTTACCCTGAAGAGTGGGTGTGGGGGCAAGATGCCTGCCGGTGGGACATGGCAAGCTCACTGACAACGAGAGTGCATAGTGAAAGCAAGCGGTTGTGAATCTTCGCGGTCCGTTGCCCAAATGGTGTTTGCTCGGATTCATCTTCTTTTCTTGGGCCTATCAAATCAATTATATACCGCAGGGCAGCAAAGTCCGTCTAGTCGCACCGACTAGATAGTTCGCTGCCTGCTGTTCACCTTGACTGTACTGCATTTGTTCATTGGAAAGTCGCTAGGAGCCTGGTTCTTTGATGGACAAAGAAAGAAGTCAAATCTGCAACTGCAGCACCATCATTGCCGTCCCACTTTGCGAATCTAAGAGGTCTTTCACCATACTGAATTGGTCCCTTTCTAGTCACTTAGTTGAACCATCGAACTTTCCTGCCAGTTTTTCTCTGATAAACCATCCATCTCCTCTAATGATGTTCTTACCATCATCTTCCCCCCATTCCTTTCTTTCGGAAATGCCGGCCTTGCAATCAGAGTGCTGGCAAGATACCTCGCCACATAGATCGCTAGCAATCAAGGATTAGCTTCCTGTGTATCACTATCGTTGCTACTCGCCCTCCCTCTACCACAACCAAAGAAAGTGGGGAATAGGGGTTTTAGGATGGAACAGCAGGTAAGGAGGATGATATACCGTAAAGATACCACTGGTAATTGGCTGCGTTCTGCATAGCAGCAGCTTGGTTCAAATCGCCCAATGAGTTGGCGTTCTGCGCGTTGTAAATCGCTACCGCGCTTGTCGGATAATTGCCGTTGTAGGTTGGGGTGCCTAGGACATTGACGTCTTCCCAGGTAAGGTCGCCGATGTGGCGGCGGTTTCCTTGTCCGACTGTATATGTGAAAGGATCAGATGGTTAGCGACAACGAGTTTTTACATGGTTGAGGAAGATAGGTGATGGATGGTTGGGGGCCTTGTTTACAATTGTTATCTCGGAAATGGCGCAATGGACATTCCGCGGTTAGTCGTTACCCTCAAAACATTGAAATCATTGTTGTCGCCCGGTAAGAAACTCCACGCTTCGAGGTCGGGGTGGCTTGGGACGAAAAACCCAGGGTAGATGGTCAGGGTACGCCCTGTGACCGAGGCCATGCTGTGGGGCCACCAGACTTATCAGTAGTGCCTATTATCCTTTGGTGTAGTTGCTGTCGAGATCCCTTACGAATTTGGATGACCGTCTGGCATGACAGTCTGTGCAGGAATAATCAGTTGCGCAGTCTTGTATTTGATTGTCTCATTTACACAAGACTTACAGTATAGACGACAAAGCCAATTATGTGATTCGTTAAGATGTTGGCAACTCGGTCGACGGTAGCTAGCCCATGTCAGAATTTCGGAGCTCAATGGAAGAAAGCATGTTCGCCAACCTCGAATTGCAGCCATGTTGCCGTCCGTGTAGTGGTTTCCGAAATAAGTGCGGAATTCAGGCGAGAGTTGATTTATAGAAGTCAAACCCTGAAGCTGCTGAGAGCCCATCTGACCAAGCCATGCAGCATCCTCGATTGCGCGTCGCACAATTGCAATCTGTGCGTTGGTGAAACCGATAAAGTGTATCGCCTGCGGGGGCTGGGTTGCGCGAGGTTCAAGCTTCGATATTCTCTCAGGAAGCTCAATGGCTTCGACTGATGCGTCAATGGAAGACGTTCGGGTGGGTACTGCAAAGACGGATATGATGCTGCCAGCGACAGAGACCCATTGAAGCAGGGCTTTGAGCAGCATATTTGCTTCAATAGAATTGGGGTGGATAAAACGAAGATTTCGAAGCTGAAGAGTTAGCGATAATTATCAGATGCGGGCCTGAGATATATCAAGAAGTACGGTGGTCAGTGAACCATAGGTATGACGAACTTGTTTCCCTTGTTTTAAAATGCAAAGCGCCGTGATGAACTTATATGCAAGATAAGATGGGGTGACCAGCTATAATGACTTTCCAAGGCCTAACGAAAGTCCCAATTGGCGAAGATGTTTTCCCGGACTGGGGGTCATCGTCAGGTAGTTTCGACCAAAAGTATAGCATACCTTTACAGCAGTCAGCTTAAATCGTTGAAGTGGCGGACGTTGTTCCTAGTGATTTTGTTCCGGTCAGCATGCCAATGATGATAATAGAGATTACTATCGTTTGATCATCTAGTATGATAACCAGAACGAGCGCGCGGCCAGTAAAGGATCAAAATTCGGTACATGTTGAGATGACTGAACTTGTGGCAAGTAGCGAACTAGGTACAACGTTGATCGTATTCAGTAATCAGAAATCTTTTAGAATACGTGAAGATCATGAGAAGAACTTTCTCACCCCGTGAGACGTCGGAACGAGGACAAAATTATTAAAGCACCTCGGTTTATGAATCATGTGGAAACAAAGATTGTTAATTGCGATCAGTCAACAAAAATCAATTACTTCAAGGTCGAGCGATGATTTTCTCGAACCGTGCGACGCGGAACGGTGACAGAGAGAAGCAAGCTTATCATGCAGTAAGTAAGACGACTCGTGCTCCAGTCAGACGGGTGTCGTCGCACTTGTCATTTACACTGTATACCTATCCTTGAGAAACAACTCGGTTGACATCATCATGAACCTCACTATTCTTGTGGACCGGTATATATTAAAAAGCTTTCTCGATTCTGTTGCCTTGGGTCTCATTATAAAGACAGGAAGAAATTTGTCGCTATCTTCACGCTTTCTTTTCTCCGCGTTCACTCCTTCATCAACTTTATCAGTCAACTCTTCATCGCCATGTATTGCAAAGCCGCTACATTTTTTGCCTTTGCGCTTGCTCGAAGCTGGATCCTTCCAGTCACGGCGCAAGCTGGGGGGTTTGGTACGCAGATACTGCACGAGGGTTCGGCGGGCAGTCCCAGCTAATGCTTTGCTGCAGGCTACAGCTGTGATATCGGCGCAACTGGAGGAGACAGCAATTGGGGAAGCGCAATGCATAGCGAGCTCCTGGACATATCCACCGAGGCGTACAGCATGATCAATGCAATGTGCAATCCAGGCTCAACATCGTCCAGTCAATTCTGGGACTGTACTAAAGCTCCTAATACTCTCTCGCATTGTAATTCACTGTCAATACACTGTCGTACAACTTGACCTTCGAGATGTGGACGAATGGAGGAGAATTCCCTATGTGCAGCAATGTGGCGGTTTGTGAACACTTTTGCAGATGAAAGCTAGGAGATGCTCTTTGCAATTTTGACTGACAACAACGATACAAAGCAAATAATCGATGGTTTTTGCATATCGAGTCACCCACCTCACCAGGGTTCAGGCTTCTATCGCTCTCCATTGGACAACTACAACCTCGCGATCACTTTCAACGCTCCGTTCGTCACGTGCAATTCTGATAGTCTGCCATCTGGGAATCCGGCACCTTTGATGGAAAGCCTTGACCAAGCTTTATGTGGCGCAGACGCCTGCAACTATGATGAGGATACGCCAGAGTGTGACCGACAGGCGCGCTCTTCTACGGAATACTATATAAAGTTGAAAGGTCAGAACACTGGCTCGGGTGGCAGACCTCGCTGTGGACCGGTCGTGGTGTGTTGTCATTCACCTTGTCGCGACCCATTGGAAACGAAGCTGACTCAAGTTCCAGGGTGAACTTGTATCACGATGTGTTCAGAACCAGGGAAAAGCCGGTGGCTTGTGGGGATCCGGGGACTCTGTCGATCAGGAGTACTACGAAATGGACTGGGTCAATGACCATTTTCAAGATCCCGACTTCATCGACGACCCAGATTTGGCCCACAAGCCGATTCTAACAGATTTATAAGGATGCGCACCCAGCTACCGTCGCATAGTACGATACTGATTCTCTCATAAGGATCTAATTGTGGTCAGTAGGACCATGTATTGTGTATAAATTCACCTGAGATATATTCCCAACTCTTTTTCTTCAACAAAACATAATCGGGGGTATTCGATGTTTGTTCAACGCACACGTATCATCCCTTCTAGAGTTTCACAACCAGCAGGTAAACTTTATCGAAAGTAAGGAAGGCAGAGACACGGCAGCACGACCAGATCAAAGATTACTATAAATACCTAGAATCTACTCACAAGCTCCCACCACCGTCCTCCGATTCCTCTCCCTCCACCTATCCAAATCCCCCAAATTTGCTGTGGCCACGGATACCTCGCCTGCTCAGGAACACATGAAACAACGTTCACTTGGGTTGCGAGGGTCATTTGATGGAGCGCTTGGTCCAGAAGATACCTATTAATGCTCTATCAGCAATGAAATCCAGGTGTTGAAGATTTTCACAACATACCCAACCAGCTTCGAGACCCTTCATTAAGCAGCTTTCCAATTTGCCGGAGTGGGGCCGGGTACTGTCTTGGCAATTACCAGGTCCTCTGTGCCTTCCGGTGATGATTCAACTGGATACATGTGGTCGACTCGAGAGTTCTCGAACTCGAGCCATTAGAGCCGTTCCATATGGTATGTTTTCTGACGGTCATCGATAGCCGGCACAAACTTTTGTTCAAACAGAAGCCAGTATTAGAAAGTACGCATGGCTACATGACGAAGGTCGTCCTCCACGCCGTGATTCAGCTAGAGACCGAGTGCAAGACGGGAAGCTTTGGGAGAGGCTTCAACAAGCCCAAGCCCCTCGAGTGATTTAGATTCCTCCGAGCAATATCTACACCATATCTACAATAAAGCTATATAAGGAGCACAAGAAACGCCAAATACAGCCGCACCGTCTTTGTACCGCCCATACACAACAAGATTGAACCGTTGACAGCGAGGAAGCATTTGGGATATCGAAGGTGAATATGGGGGTGGGAATAATGAGAGAAGCCGAGAAGGTGCGAGATTGGTAAAAGAGGAATATGGGGATAGGAAAGGCAAACCCATCTCGCACCTACTTTCGCCCCGTAGCACTCTCCCACCGTGGCATCACCCCCATGGGAGAGGAAATTGGGGAACGTGAGAAAGCTGTGGGGAGAGTTGGGGGAGATGCCGGAAACGGATGGATTATGAAGGCCAATGTTCCCCCCTAAATATCGAACTTTCGCCATCATCCCGCATCACTGCAGTCGGGATGGCCGTGCGAGGTACGACGCATCCCTTGACCCACTTGACTTCCTCTCGCGTCCCTGTTGTCGGGAGCTGAGGACTCGATCACCATGCGTAGATAAATTGTTACACTCAAGTATTCGCCAAAGTCTATTCCATGCAACATCCTGTTCGCCCGCCACCCACTTCACCCTCTACTCCTCTGCCTCGTCCGACGCCCTCCTTTAGCTCTTTCTTTCTAGCCCGGCTCTCCCACCCAAAGCAACCAAGTCCGGGCAGCGACGTCTCACGAGATGCAGCTGCAATATTGTGCAGAAATAGAGCTTCTGAACATCGCGACCTGCGGAGAAGTTCTCTACCCTAAGGCAACGTACCATTGCAATACCTAACCTTAAGCTAAAGCAGGAGCTATGTAACTGGTGAGCATTGAAAGGTGACACGAAATTGTAGTGTATAGAGTTCCCCGATAATAGTTGCTGACGGCTGCAGACTCGTCATAGGAATAGCCAGTAGATTTGACGATAACCAGGTCTCCTTTCTCCGGCATCTCAGTACCGTTGCCTTCAGAAACTCTCGACGTTGGACATGATCTTCTGCGCTGGGCCAACTGTAAGATGGTGACTGCCGTCTCCGCTTAGCAGGGACATAGTATCCTCTCTTCCTTGTCCCACTCGGCGTGAGTGTAACTAAGCCCGTCGCTGTATTTAACGCCATGGCTCTCCGTCTCTTCTTGACCTGACTCTAGAGATATGTCCCGGAATAGAAGCGGCCGCCTCTGTTGCTTGGCCGTTACTGGACAGATGCACCCTTTTAGCAGTCAGCATCCCTGCCATATTGTTTACTTCTCGCTGCACATCGTCGTCATTGTCCTCGACTATTAGTCCCGAGCATCCGGTGGTGCATCGGTGTTGTTGTATATACGTAGATATTTCGGTTGGTTGGCCTCGGCTCCAACTGGCAGCCTCCAGGGCAAACAGTGGGCCCAGCAGGTGCTCATCGGCGCCAAGAACTGCCTCTATCTAAAGACTGAGCTAAGGCAGTGGGTGGATGGGCGGAAGTGTAGACCAAGCTGACCTACTTCTAAAGCTCATTCAGTGGATTTCCAGAAAGAACCCCACATTACTGGTATTACATCTGATGACTACTCATAGCTTGTTGGAGGTTTGGGGCCGTGGCAAAACTCAGATGATATAAGCGTGCCCCACAAGAATAAGACATCGTATCAAGGTGTGGAAACGCTTTTCAAAGAAGAGATGAAATGGTGATTTTAGTGAAATGCTCCAAGACTCGTGAAGACCATACCCAGTGAAGGGCGTAAACAGCCTGAAGATTTTCTCATCAACGCAAACAAGAAACGAGTATTGAACAGAGCGAACGTTGAAATGCTCCCTACACAATGCAAGGTCCAAGACAACATGGGAAAACGCAGGCGTTACTTAGTACACTGGCAAAAGCTGGGAGGAAACCTTCAGTATCACCCTTCAATACACATGTTTTCGCCCTCCATCTCATCGGAGTTCGGGCGAAAAATTGGGTCGTCAAGCATGCCTATAAACTTTTTGGTAGATCCATCCATACATGGAAAGCAAAGTACCCCTTCGCATTCCTTGGTTGTGTCTCAATTCCTTAGACTGATATTTTGTATCCATCATAAACATGGCATATAGTAGAAGAAACACATTTGAAAGTATCCATGTCGAAGTACGCTGCGTCCTCCTAATTTTGCGATCCAGGCTTTCCCCGCTTTCCCTTCTATTGTTCCTCCCGCGCGATTGTTGAGACTTCAGGAGGTATTAAGACCCATTCCGTGTCCTCGCATGACTTCGAAACTCCAAGCACCTTCGAAAGCGCTCCTATGAGTGAGTGGTATCCAAGTCGAAACTCTAAGCCCTTCGAATTTGATAACATGTTTGCTCGCTAACTTTATTAGTGTTGCTTTTCTGCATCTATCAGAGGACAGCCGATTTCATCAAAATTACAGATATCGTCTTCGTGAATGCCGTACTCCGCAATTGTATCTCTTACGCGTTGAAACCACGCTCGAATAAGCTTCGGATCTTCGCATTTTGCTCGTTGATAGTCGTATTTCCGATTATATTTCGAGTTAAGCGTATCGTAGCGGTCGATAAACTTTCGTACTCAGTTTTGACCAACTGGTGGTAGGCACGTAGGGTGGTTGATTTAAAACGTTGCGCGACTACGTAGAAGACGTGTCATTTCTCGTACGATCGCGGTTCTAGGCGGCGTACCGCGCCGATCCATCGATAATGTCCATTGTATAAGGCTTTCCTCTTCGGTAGGCGTAAGGAGGCGTTTCTTCGAGATAGGGCCTAGTTTTGATGGTATACCGGTTATACGCCGTTGTAGGGGTTTTCGGGGAACGTCGTACGCTTTTGCTGCGGCGGTAGGAGTTGAAAATTGGGTTTTTTGGGTAGGCTTGAAGGGCTAGTTCGAGTCTACCTTCTTTTTGTATCGCCGCTTGTCGTTGTAGTGTTGCCATGGCGAGTACGGAATAGTATTGTAAGAACAACGCGATACGTCTTGGTGGAGTGACCACTATTCTAGGGGGTGCGGGCCACTAGGGGGTACTCACGTACTGTAGATCACGTTAAGTGAGCAAAGTTGCAAGATACAATCATCTACCAATCGAAGCGGAGAACATGTCTTTCAAAATACTATCTGACTGTCATACTTCTACACAAGACCATCAGAGCATCCTGCACTGGATCCAGACCGTCACGCCAAGCTCGCCCTCGAATTGGCAGCATCCTCAAGCTGGGGCGAGGAACAATCCGAGAAAGCGCCCGCGCAACAAGGAGTCGCATGAGAAGCCGAGTGCTAACAAAGCATCGAAGCGTCGGAAAACACTTGCTGAATCTAGTGGTAATACCATGGCACCCAATGTGGATGACCCGAAGGCAACCAGACGGTCAAGGAGACTAAAGAATGGCAACGCGCCATTGTCCACCCCTCAGAAGCTCAAGCAGTCCACTGCTACAGGCTTCACCCACATCCAGAACGACGAAGATGACGGCGAGACTCCCAAGGCCTCGTCACATATATCGCTCCAATTGGACAACCAAACACTGCTACCCCGGCCCTCATCCTCCAACCCCGAATCACCCAATGCGTCTTCGATCCCTTCTCGAAGCCCCTCAGCCTCTCGAAGCTCGGCCAGTGAGCAAAGCATTAGGTCCAGAAGCCCGGTCAAAACAATGATGAACCTTCGATTCTCGCAGAGACAAACTTTCTTTAAGAGCCTGAACGGGCAGAGCATGAGGGAAACTGGCAAAGGGATATCTGAGAAATATTCGGCGCTCGTAGAGGCTAGCCAAGGAGTCGGGGTTATATCCAGTTTGCTTAAGGTATTCATTCCAGGAACGAGTGTCGTGATAGTACGTAACTGACGTGCTTTACCTTGCAGCCTTTCGTTCAAAAACACCTCCATCAAGCCGACTGGCCAGCAGACCATGTGTACTCCTTGTCGGTTCCCACCAATCCAGATACACAGGCAAGTGACATCAAACTCGGTGATCAAGCGCTGAACATATACGAGAACGCCGATACATGTGAGAAGAACGGCGCTTTGGAGTCAGAGTGGAATACGCGCGTACATTCAAAGCTTTTAGATCTGATCGTTGAACCATACAAAGGTACTGTGAGCAGTCTGAACATGTATGCCTTCAAACCTTCAAGCTTTTCTTAACTAACATGCTTTCAGAACGAGCGCCCAGATTTCACCAGTGTCCTTGTTGACCCCTCACTCAACTGACACCAAAGTGCAAGCCAAAATGGTCGATTTTTGCGTTTACCTTCAACCCAATACCCAGATGGAGACTCAAATTTACAGATGCCTCGCCAAGCTGCCTATGGAATGTCAAACTGTCAATCAAACAAACATTTCCCAGCTCTGCATATGTCCTATTGCCATTAATATCGAGACCAAAATTCCCTTCAGCGGTGAAGAAACAGCCGATGTGCAGTCGGCTGTGTGGACTGGAGCAGGTTTGATGAAGACCAGACAGTTGTTGACTGCCAACAATCGGGCCAAGACACAAATTCCGACTGTGCCGGTGGTACAAATGCATGGGCACGATGTGCATCTTCTGGTTTTCGAGGAACAGGAAGATAAGAATGTGAGTTGGCTCCTCCAATGTTTCTGCCTCTCCATATGCAGTGGATATATTTCCAGTCTCAGTGGCCTTTACTTTACCCTTCAAATCTTCAACCAACGACATTCAAATGCCAACCTCCTCATTCTGCTTCTTCGTCACCGCTCTCGCCTCCTTCGTCCTCGCCAAGCACAATCTGAGAGGAGACGCTAACGGAATATCTAGGTCATGTATGGGAGACTGAGACTGGGTGGAACGGATACGCTTCCAGGAATTTTCCAGGTCATCAAGGGCTTAAGCCTTCTGGTCGACTGGGCCGATACCGACTATCGTAGTTGGTACCAGAACAATGTCCTGACATAAGGGCTTTGATTACCCTGTCCAGATCGGCGAAAGTAGTACTCCGGCATGGGAGCCTCAGGCACCTGGAACCGTGTACGAAATAATCAATCAATCAATCAATCCTCCCATCATTACTCGGCCGTTGGCACCATTCTCAGATTCACCTCCCCATCAGTGTGAGTACATCTTCGTATCATAACCCTCTTGTAATACAGTCAAAAGTTCCATGCTTACCCACCCTCGAGGCGGTACAGCTATCACGATGGCACCAGCTTTATTGAAGGCCTCCTGACCTTTCCCACTTCCTACTCTACCCTCGAATCCCCCCTCGGACCGTGCCCCTCCTCTCACTTCGCGTTCTCCCTCCTCATAACGCTCTGTCCCTAGTAACGAGCTTCCTTGGTCGCAATGGGCGCTTTTACATTGCAGGACCCACATCATGAAAAGGGCGGTTTATCAGCTGTGGAAAGCGATGATGAATTGGAGGACTTCGATATCGATTCGGACATTTCTGATGCAGATCTTCTAGAGCCGAAGCAAGAGCCGAACAAGCTGGGCCTAGAAAAGGCACAATGGGAGCTTGCAGATGCCACGATTGCTCTCTAAGAGACGAATCTACGACGGTGGAAACGGTATGAGTTTCACGCTGTCCTACAGTACATGCCACAAAGTGGTTGCCAAGGATGTTGGCGAAGAGATCACGAATGTGCGTTATTTCCAGTGCATTTGAACAAACATGCTTGACCGACCATAAGTATTTACACGGGAAATTCTGCTATAAGCGTGGTCTGGTTAGGGGCATGAGACATAAATCCGTCATGGTCACAATAGCCTCCATAGCGCCCTTTACTACGATTGGAGGTTTGATACGGAAATTTTCACTGTCGAGCTTGAGCGCGTACAGCTTGCCGCAGGGCTTCTACTTCTCGCTGAAAAAGAGCCAGGCTTCAAAAGACTCGCAAAGTTTTGGTGATAAGCTTTGAATTGTCAAGAATATGTCCAACTTTTTTGGAATTTCGCAAGAACCTAATCATAAATTTTTTAAGGGAAATAATCAAACAAGGCTTACAATTTATTCCTTGTGGGAAACTAATTTTGCTTAAAGATCGTCTGCACTACCAATAACTCCACCATAAAGAGAGGGCTCAGGCACGACTGCATGGACTTCCGCTGGTGGCACTTCACTCCAAATGCAGTCTCCCTGGCCTAATCGTGACGCCAGAGACACCGAAAATAGTTTGAAAAGGCCTTCCTTCGTCGGAAACATACGAAAAATGGTGATGATCCATGGCATTCTGTAGTGATTTTACGATCCCGTCCTTCGGACCCCACGCCTCGTTTGCAAGAGCAGCCGCGAAAGCTTCCTCAAACCACTCTTCTGCATCATCTCATGTCATGTGGGTCTGATAAACGAGCCCAATTATAATAAGAACCCATACTGTCCGCTCGTCGGCGGATCCAAAGACAGCCGAAGCCTTTTCAGACGCCTCACGGAACCCACGCTTTGCCTGGAGCTGGTAGCCACACTTCAATGAATTAGCAATAAGTTGTAGTGCCGCTTTCATGAAGTCGAAGCTCTCAATTGAGTCTTCTTCCCAGCTGTAAGCCTCCCAGGCTCTCTTTAAAGACCCTAAAGCATCTTCGAACACAGCTTCATGTTCGTGCGCCTCACCCAGTCTGTCATAAAGTCTGAGAAGCTCGGCCTGTGCCTTTAGATGCTGGACGTTAAGCTCGGAGTTGTCTTCGCACTGAGATATTATAGCCCGGAGAAGGCCTTCCGCAGCTCGATCTTTTGCCGCGACATGTGTGCGCACGACTCCAAGCCCGTAGTCTACTCTGGCGGGGCTCACTCCATCGAAGACAGAACACATGGCCTCTGAAATTTCTGATTGGGAGCCATTTTGCGTGGAAATTTGAACATCTTTCCCCTTCTTGCTGGCGTAACTGTCAGCTTCCGGCGCATTGGGAGCGCCGGAACGAGATTGCAACAGCTCCTTGGACAGAGAAAGAAGACCTAGTGCGTCAGCTTGCCTGTTCCAGCCATTCAGAAGCTCAACTGCATGTAAGACATTTTGTTGGGTTCTCAGATCCTCGTAGCCGTATGTGCTGCGATGATATTCGATCACTTTCTCAATCACAGCAATGACTTCATTCATTCGGCCGGAATCAGCGTACAAGTCAGCAAGATTTTAGGCGGCCTTGACTGTGTCCTCATTGGTTTTCCCTAAGACGTGACCCATGCCGAGAAACACTTGACGCAACATGTCTTCGGCTTCATTTGATCTGCCTGCATTTCGATCGCTGATAGCCGTGCGCCACATGTCGTGAAGATCAGCTCTTGAGTGTCCATGCCAAGTGAGCGTAAGCTTGCTTCCGTCAAGGGGCCTGGAATATGTAGGGTTATCGAAACCATCTTTAGGTTCATCGTCTGAGATTTCAATCCTCTCCGCGTCACAGCGTTCTCCAACAGTTTTGGCCGGAGGGGTATCTACAAGCGCTTTGGGTGTCTTATAGCTTAGACTCTCGGGCGTTTCAGCGTCTGTCAAATTCAGTCACCTCACGAATTGACAGATTCTTGCAGCAGCAGCCCGATGGTGTGGAACTCACCTGCCAGATTCTCGCTGACCCTGGATTCTTCTACCCTAGCAAGCGTGCTAGCGATCCGGTCTCTGCCCCAGAGCTTTCCTCCAAAGTCAAAGACGGTGTCCTTGTCTTCCTCACGTTTCCGGCGTTTGGCTTTCTGTGTCATTAGAAGAGCTATCTCTATAGGAAGATTCTTTTGCCATTTCCATTCTTTAAATTTGATTTTGTAGAGTTTTTGGCTTTGGAAGGTCAGTAAAACAAGCCTATTAAGTGGACCAAGGGGATGATAATTCTTACGAGGCTTTAAAGGAATGGAGGTTATCCATGGCTTGCATGGTTTCAGACAAGGATTTGTTTTGGTCTATGTACAGGCTCCTGATCGCGTCTTTGTAAGCATTCCAGTCAATGTTTTCACCTCTGACTCGGCGAAAGGATCGAGTATTTGGTTGTGCTATGGCGGCCGATGGAGCTGGTGGCTCCTCCGCTTCATAGCCTTCCATGGAGATATCGTTGTTAGGCTGAAGGTCATTCACCATGCCAGCTTGGAAGCGGTTCTGGAATGGCGCTTCGAAGGTGAATGAGCTGGAGGCTGGTTGCGGGGGGCCCCCAAGTAGACCATGGACTTGGTGATTGTAGGCAGGTCCGTGATTGCCCCAGTCAAAGGGGAATGACTGATGCGGATCCATGATTCCCTTCAATATTGACAGAGAAAATGGGTAAGAGCTTGTGTCGTCTAGCGGTCAAGCTTAGAAGGATATGTAGTTGCTATGATTCTGGCACTAATCACGTAAAGTGATAGCATTTAAGAAGAGTGATCTTTGGCCTGGGTGGTGGCTATAAATATTCGCGAGTGTCAACCGAGATACTGCAAGACCACAAAAGTTCTAAAAAGTTCTAAAAAGTTCTAAAAAGTTCTAAGGCGAAAGATCCCAAAAGTTCCTGACCGAAGCCCCTCAGCCTTGACGCAACCAATTTAGACTTACAGGCGCGATTGGCGTTGATGGATGCATTCCGAACGCTCAACCGAAAACTTACCTGTGGGGCTGTCATTGCTTCGGCTATTCGTTCAGCCACTCCACCTTCTTCTTACAGACACATCCATCCTTCTAGGTACCTTTACGAAACCCCGAGGAGCTCAGATAGTGCCCTGGCTACAACGTACAACGCAAGCCCCGGAGCAGCATGAAGATCACAAAATGTCCCTAAGGCGCTATAGCATGCTTATCCATGGAAAATGATACGCTCACTTGGTTCACCGCTTCCCTTGTAGGCTGACCAGTGGACATGCAGCCTGACTCGACTTGCATGCTGGACGGTCGCTTTCTAGGCTGCAATATTGCTATGTCTGCCCCAGCGACCTCATGGGATACCCCGCGCCATCCCAATGCGCTGTTCACAATTGACGTTGGGTCAAATACCTTGTACCAACTTCTATTCCGTGTTCTGCGTGTATTTCACCATTAGATAGGTCACCGTCCTTGATGATTTAGAGACCTATTTTTGACATATTAGCTTCGGCCTAAACTTATCTACGTACCGTACAGTGACTCTTCCGCGTTAAATATGAAATCGCAAAGGTTCGGTTTATCTAAACTCCCATTTAGGAAATTCAAGGAAACAGCACAACACCCTGTTGATGAGAGCAATCTTGTTAGTAAGGAAGAATCTGTGGACGAGGAAGGATTAATGATGTGAAGGAATTGGTTAATAAGGAAGAATTTCAGCAAACCAGGGAAGAGCAACTTGCTTCTGTTATCCAGGAGGAGGAAGTCCACAGCGATGGAGAGGACTGTGAGTTGCACGTCTACGAGAGGCGATTCGACACTCGTGGGGAAGAGATTTTTCTCAGAGCCGGTACCAAATCGAGCTTTATGCCCCCCAAGCGGAAGAGTCACAGAGCTTGTCTTGTATTGAATCGTCATTTCAATCGCCGGGGGACATTACTCTACACAGAACCAGAGATCCAATCGCGGCACATCGTAATGGCTCTGCGAAAAGTCATCGGCACTTACCCTGGTGTTGATTTGGCTGCGAAGTTCGTAACCATTCAGGAGCCCCCACGTTGTATTTTCCACTATCAAGATGAACTTCAGCAGCATGCCGAAGCTTCAGAAAACGATCAGCTAAAGTCTCACATACAACTATGTCTCGAATATATGAAAAAGATTTTGCATCAGGAAATCAAGATGATCAAGGCGTCTATGTCCAACGTATCCGCGTCTTCTGAACTGGAGCATCGTCACTTGTGGATGGTCTTCAAGCCAGGCTGTTTAGTGTACGAGAAGCATTTGGGCTTTGAGAGACTGTCACGGCTTCGAAGCATCTGGGATATTGAGGAGGAAGATTCCGAGCAGATAATGTCATGGAGCCTCTCTACTGAATTCATCAATCACGGCGGGAGTGATATTGGTTTGACCCACCACAGTATTGAAATCGAACGATATGACGGGTGCAAGCCGCTTTGCGAGCTGGCGGCTGTTCCTCTCCACTTCCATCCTGAAAAGGAGAGAATACAACATGATCTTGTAGAGCGAGGCAGGAAATTCCTATCACATTGTGGCATTCATCATCGCTTCTATGATGGTGCCGCATATGTATGCCACCCGACGTCGCCGACGGCCGGCGACTCTTCATACCTCAATGTATGTATTAGCGATTGGTATTCGGCCCAGATTTTCCTTAACTAATGTCTAATCGATACAGGTCAGGCACAGAATAATGCTTGATTTCGAGCAATATAGCCGCAGTGTGGCGGATTCATCAAAGAGCTTTATTTTTGGGACGACAGTTTATCGTTCAGGCATGGAAGCCAGTTCGAAGTTGTCAGATGAAGAGATTATGACATGTTATACTCACTTGCCAGGCTACTCGCTGGAATTGAAGAGGTGGGGCCTATTCTCAGTCGTCGATATTACAGAAGTTGCCTACAATGATAAGGTATTCCAAAGCCTGGTCCTCTCAGAAAACCAAAAGAAGCTGATCTCTTCCCTTTTGGAGCGGCAAGACCACCAGCAGGATGATGGGTTCGACGATATTATCCAAGGAAAAGGCAAAGGGCTCATCTTCTTGCTCCACGGGCCTCCGGGAGTTGGCAAAACATACACCGCCGGTTCGTATTGCCCTTCAGATATTGGAATATTGAAGGGCGCGACTAAGGTACTGAATGACTGCTAGAGAGCATAGCGGACCGTACGCGTCGACCTTTACTGAAAGTTAGTTCTGGCGAACTCGACGGACCAGGGTATTGGGTAGAGAGGCGACTAGCCGACGTGTTTCTATTAGCGACCAGGTGGACCGGCATTGTTAAAATATGACTGAACTAGAAGGTTTGCAGCATATGTAGAATGTGTGTTTGGGTGAAGTTCTATGGAGGTTCGAAGCTTCGGTTAAATACAGTGCGTCATGTGACATCGATAGGTCCGAGCATAACTCCCGTTTCAACAGGCATCACGTTATTGGATGAGGCTGATGTTTTCATGCAAGAACGAACGTTGGAAGATTTGGAGAGAAACAAACTTGTCTCAAGTAAGTTTCAGTGAACTTCCTCCTCTGATGGTCTCGGACTAATAAATGACGAACTATAGTACTACTTCGTGTCCTAGAGTACTACGAGGGCATCCTCTTTCTTACAACAAATCGCGTCGAGACGATTGATCATGCCTTCAAGTCTCGCATTCATCTCTCCATTGCCTATCCTCCCTTATCGGCAGATGCTCGAGGCGAATTATGGACTAGCTTTATTCTGAGAGCCAACCGCGGCCAGACACCTGAGTGGCTAACGACAGTATTTCTGGGTTACCTCACAGAGAAGAAAGTAAACGGTAGAGAGATTAGAAACATTGTTCGCGTGGGCCAGTCCCTCCCGCATAATGAACAACGTGATATGAAGGCCGCAGACCTCCTACAGGGTCTGGACTCATTGGAGCAGTTTGAGACTGACTTCAGCAGGATGTCAGAACAAAGGAGGAATAAAGATGTCAAGGCCCTTGAAGACGCAGGCCAGTGAGCACTACACTAACGACCCGGCTTTAGCGGTAGCCACCTCAGCCGTTGGCTACGCGATTTTTTACCCTTTTTCTTCTATATTGAATCCCATCCTTAACTATAGTGGAATCTTACTGGGCTGTGAAGGCCCGAGCTCAGGAGACTTTAGAAGCCCTTCGTAAAATTCCCACGCTCTTGACTGCGTCTCGTCTATCGTGCTCTTGCGCTCAAAAATGGAACATAATCAATTGTCGAAATCAAGACCTTGCTCAGTAGAAAAGAAAGCCAGAAGAAGATTGGTTTCTAATTTTTAGTTTTAACCACAGTACATACAGAGATAGATAAAAACCATTGATTTGCTTGAGCAATCGCTTGCAAAGCGTTGTCGAATTGTTCTCTTCTATCATATTGTTAGCAAAGTTTTCTTCCAATCCTATTAGCTGACCACACCTCCTCTAGCAATTATTAACCGCCATGATACCTCTCTGAAAGGAGCAACGTAACGTCGTATGACAAAAGTTCCCCAAAGTTCCCAAAGGTCCTAAGCCTGTGACAACCCGCCCTCACGATCCGATCCGAGGCTGCTGATGTCACTGCAAATGGTCTCAAAAAGTCCCCTATATTTCAAAAAACCGTACAGAGCCCATGCAGCCGGTAGATGTTGCCATAATGGGTGGCATGGCTTATGCTTGGCTCTTGAAAAGCGAGGATGATAGGTCAGGACCTTTGTAGTCTGCATGCTCAAAAGTCCCATAGCATGAGCACCGAAAAAAAAGGTTTGCATCGGGTCTCCATGGGATGGGACGGTCAAGCGTCTTTGGAAGGGTATAAAGAATGGCCTCCGAGCCAGGGACTTGATCTCTTCTTCTTTTCATAAAAATTTGAGCTTCCTTTGGCGACTTGGAAACATTCAAAGTATACCACAAGTCGTCTCTTGTACTGAAAGATGCTAAATACGATTCTAGTTACGGATGACCGCCATTCAGCTCAAGATGGCCAACCCAAACAACAAAACTTCGGCAAAGGAAGGTTCTTTCAAGGAGCGCAAGCAGTATGATGTTCGTATTTTTCCCACGCCATTTTCTTTTCCCTTATCATAAGCTTTTAACTCATGATTTTGTAGGCCCCAGACTTCCAGACTGCTTCCAAGAAGTCCTCTCAACAGTCTATTAGACAGCACGAAGAACTTGTGTATGGCGCACGAGAGTACGGCAGTGCCTCTAAAGGAGGGAAGGCTCAGAAGCCGAAAGAAATGCAGCCATTTACGGGTAGCTCCCCGATGCTGGAACGCTGGCAAAGAGAGACGGCTAGGGACGGACCATTCAATAACATTGATGCCATAGTCGTGAAACGTCGTGATACGTCATCTACGGAACAAGCCAGACAGCGGAAAGGATAGAAAAGTCAAGGGCGAAGCTGAAACAGAGAATCTAGCACATTGCTTGTGGCTTGGTGTGATTGTAAACGAGGAGACTTGGAGTCCTTAGTCAAGATGACTGGGAGTCTAAGGGAAAACCGCTTGATGATAATGTAGAAACAAGGCCTTCGATTTTAAACCCAATCAACGGTATCGAACTTTGATTTCAAGTCGTACCTCAAGCCATACATGTGCGAGGCGAAGCCTACAGGCGCGTTGAACCTAGTCCATCATATTCTACAAGGACGACAACTAGGTAAATAGACTCACGTCGAGAGGCAATGGGCGATTCTCTCCTTGATGGAGTCATCAGGCACCAAGACATTCTCTGCAAGGCGTCAGGCATCTGAAAAGACATGTACCGCATCCTCCCACCCATCCTTACCAAGGTAAAGAAGTGCAGCGTGCATTAGCTTGTTAAACCCCCATACAAGTGCCCTGCTTGGGCCGCAGGTGAAGCAACCGTCCCAAAAAAAATCTTAGATCGAAAGAAGCCTTTGGGGATCTCGCGGCCGCGCATAATGATGGCTATGATGGGTATATGGTTCATTTGGTTCTCAGCAAACACAATGATGTTGCTGAGGCCCGTGAGGCTCCCACATGCTGCGCCCCTGCACTGCCATGTAGTTCCTAGTGAGTTGCTTTGAAAATTACCGATCAAAACCGTTCGATTGATTTCGCGTTTCTGGCGCCAAAGCTAACAAGTGAGAAGGCCTCAAAAAATGGCATTGGGGCCATCTCGAATCGGGCACGTTCTCACCTGCACACAAAGCATCCGCGTCTACCCAGCTGAGTTTAAACGTCTTGGCTCCAAGCCCTCGCCAATTTGCAAACTTCAAAAGCATTGATACAGAATCAAGTGACGGAGTTCTCACAAATATCAGATCTAGTCCCTCCGGTCCTCCGGTGAAGAAAAAGAAAGGCGGACACAGGTAAGGGGCGCGATAGAGATGGGTATAATGGAGATAGATATGATGGAGATGGGCATAATGGAGATGGAGATAGATGAGATCGGGCCCGGACGGCCATAGGCGCCACGAGCGCTATTGGTGTTCAATATTCCTCTAAGCGCACAGCCTCCAATGCAGGTTTGGACGAAGGGGAAAGAGATATGTTCAAGTCGGCCGTCAGTCCGCAGCCCACAACCTATTTGGGCCGCTGCTCATGAATCTTGAAAGGCTCGAGCGCGATCAACAAGATAAATAATGACGACGAGGACTTGAGCGACAGGTTGTAGATCTGTTATGGTGGTGGTTGTGAGAAATGGAAAGAGGTCAATTGTCAAATAAGGGGCTCGTTTAGCAGAGGCCCCGCTTAACAGTAGAGCTCATCACCCATGTCGCCCCAGTCTGGTGAGTGGTGTATTAAATGAAAATGGCAATGGCAATGGAAACGACAATAGGGTCGGGAAGCTCGCTCTGGAGCACTCTCCGACCTAGCTGTCGAAGCAATCAGATCATGCTGAGTTTCGTAGCGCCGAATAGCACTGGCAATGTATCGCGAATTAAGACAATTCATATGTAGATGGTGATTGTCGTAATAGGTGGCAGGGTTGCGTAGGTTGTAAGCGGTCTGATCTGATAAGATCATTGAAAATTAAGATCGGGAAGCTAATCTTATCTTATCTATTTCTACCGGCTGCTGACTAGCCATCACCTCTGTTTGTTTACTTTTGTTTTCGCCATCTTGCCTTTTACCTTTTACCGTCCATTCTATCCTTTTACATCTCAGCACTCACTTTCGTGCAGCTTAATATGTCCAACAGATTTGCAATTCATGACGACGAACCTGAGGGTACCACAAGCACAAGCAGTGTCAGCATCTGGCTTCGCAATCTGCCTGATCCCAAGGACCACAGCTACGACAAGAACCTGTCACCTCAACTACCAGCCAAGCGCAAGAGACGGGAAGAGTGTGAGAAGTTGCGAGGCTCGCCTAGACGGCAAAGGCTGGTTGATAACTCCGGTAATAGCATGGCACCATCTCGTCGAACTTCTCCTAGAAAGGCTGTCGACTCGAACCTACCATCAACATTCTCAAATCCTCCTCGACGCCGGGGGCGCTCTGAAAAGCCTGCTCTTCCTCCCTCCACTCCTACCTCTCAACGCGCCGGTTCATCAACTCATCCTGATGAAGAGTCAACACCAAGACCAGAATACCGAGGTACAATACCGAAGCTTACTTCTTCTTCCACTGCCCATATTCTCGCACAGCCACCTTCACCTCGGCGCTCAATCGCCTCTTCACCTTCTCGCTCAGATATAACCGCATCATCTCGCGGTGGCATTCGCTCCGGAAGTTCGGTGAAACGCATAGGCGATCTTCAACTCTCGAACACTCCAATGGAAATACAGGACTTGGAGACATATGCTGTTCCAAGCAGTGTGAAGCAATTGTGTCGAGACATGCAGTTGATTGAGGCTAGGGAGCATGTGATTCCTCAAGCTGTCAAAAGTAAAGTCATGGCTCACTCCAAAAATTCTGTATTACGCGACATCAACTTTGCGGCTGAGGAAGAGCATAGGGAATCGTTGGAACTGGGTCTAGGTCATGAAAGCTTCTGGGAGCGGGTCGTGGAAATATTGGGTGCGGCATCAGAGTGTCACACCAAGGGCTACAATGAAGCGGCTTGGAATTGCGAGGTGCACTCAACTCTGCTTAGACTTGCATTACGCGGCCATTGGCAGTCAACGGGTGTTTGGTACCGTAATGTCACCTCCGCCAAAATCCATGACTCTGGGCTCCTGCCCACTGTCTCTGGTTCCATCACGCAATCGAAGATGGTCTACTTCGTACTTCTCATGGATTCCAGTCAGTATGTGAACAAAGAGCTTCACGACGCAATAATCGCAACTCTCCACAACGAAGGAAAGACAAGCATCAACCACACGGCAATGTACGAGGTCAGATACTCGCCCATTGCTGTAAGCATCGAGACAAAACGCGCCAACGTCGATGAGGACGGCGCGGATATGCAACTCGGATTGTGGGTCTCGGCCCATTTCGCCAGGCTCCGCCAATTGACAGGTGGTGCATCTCCCTTACCGGCACTACCACTCATCACTGTGCAAGGTCACGAGTGGAAGATGATGGTGGCTGAGGCGACGGAAGATCGAAGGATCGTTCTTCTAAAAGAGATAACTTTGGGTAAAACGAATTCTGCGTTGGGCGTATATCAGATTGTTGCCGCGTTGAAAAGACTGGCAAGATGGATCAACGAAGAATACAAGCCCTGGTTCGAAGAGAACGCTCTTGCCCTGTCAGTTGAGTAGAGTGGAAAGAGCTAGAAATTTGTACTCTTAATCAACTGGGCTTAAGCATGCCTCTTTCCACAATATTAGAGAGCCCCACTTCCAGCGAATGCCGGCACCATAACTTTGTCAATACATACAGCAAACCATCTTCTATCGAAGCGACCACTCAATCAACACCCACGCACGCCAATGACACGTGCGACATGCGCGTTACACAAGTTATTCGTTTTGGTAGCAAATTCCTCTGGTCGAAGTTGAAGAATGTTTCAGTCGCCAGAAGGTGTCGCAGATATCTATCTAATGATCACTAGCGCCTACCAAAATTCCCCTCCCCATACAGATATTGTTGAAACCAGCTAAATCATCCATAACATTCCTGGGAAAAAAAACCCACCAAATCCGCGGGTACATATTTTCAAATCTCATTTCAGTCTCAATCCCATTCATCTTCTCACCTTCCTTCCTTTACACACGTCGCGCTACACTTCATCATCAGTTTCAAATATATGATACTTACAAATGAATTCTATAGAGTAGGTAGGGGGAAAGAAAGCGTCATCTTCGGAGACGACATGAAAGTAGTAGAAATGCTAGGGATTTGGATAGCAGGGACTATGGTGTGGGGTTGGGTTTCGGGACAAAGAGAGAGGGGGTAAGGACATACTAGCCAAGCAATTATAACATAGCAAAGTCAAGAAGAACAGCTTGAAGGTAGTAATGACAGGTAGCGACTTAATGTCTGTTCCCTTGAGCGCAACGCCCAGGGATTAGACTAGCAAAGACTTTCCTGCCAAAATCAAAATGTCGTCACTCGGGCTAATCTTCACAAGCCAGCCTCCCTCCTATCGTCAGCTTCATTCCATCCCACCTCCCACCCCCACTACTCTCCCTACCCTCCAGAATAATCTCCACCGCTTGCTCCGCCAGCGCAAAGACAGGCGCCTGATAACGCGTCGCCAGCGGCACCGGAATCATGCTCAGGTCCACGACCCGCAACGCCCTGACCCCCATAACTCGGCACCGTGCATCCACCACCTTACCCATGCTGCAGCTCGAGGTTGGATGACTGCAACTCATGCCACCGACGCCGACCCGCTTATCAATTTCCTCATCGGACGCCGTGGAGGGCAGGCAAGAGTACCCCTCTGGCGAAATTTCGTCGGCTACGAGTTCTTTACCTTGGGGGGTTTCGAGTATGAGGCGCGAGAGGACGCGCCAGACTTCACGCATGACGTAACGGTCGGCTTGCATGTTGCTGTAGGCTGGGTTGATGATGGGGGCCGCAAGAGGGTCGGTGGAGGCGAGGGTGACGGTGCCGCGGGAGGAGGGCAGGCAGGCCAAGTAGTAGGACATGATGACTGAGCCGTCGACGGGGATCTGTAGGCCAATTTGTTCGGCGGCGAAGACGACGTAGAGGACGTTCAGTTCGAGGTGGGAGCGAGGACCTTTGAGGAGGGTGTGGTCGCTTGTCACGTCTGATATATCTTGGTGTTCGTCTTTGGCGACAGCGGCTTGGAGACCGGCTGCGGGGACGGTCATGGCAGCGAGCCAGTCCGCGGGATTGCCTCGTTGGAAGACAGGATCGGCGAGGGCGGGGGAGCTCATGGCGAGGCCCTTTCTAGGACGATGAAGCTTCCAGTAGCCGAAAATCATTTGATGGTCATGGAAATTCTTGCCAACTCAGGGAGAGTTGACCTGTAGGGAAAGGTTATATTTGGCGAGTTCGTCTTCGGGGCCGGTCCCCGAGAGCATGAGGATCTGTGGAGAGCGGTAGGATCCTGCGCACAGAAGAACCTCTCCTTCCAGTTTGACATGTATCTGACGGCCCTCCGCTAACTCGACCCCTATTGCCACTTTCTCACCTCCTTGGCCTTCGGTCAGGATGATTCGCTTGACCATTTTCTCGGTCAGAATGTGAGCGTCCTAAAGGGGATACACCTGGCTCGTTAACTGGCGAAACCCATCCCGCCTAACTAGGCAATCCCTTGAGGAAAGCCAATGTTAGCATCCTCAATTTCCTCTAGTTCAAGGCTTTTCTAAGTCTCAAGAGTGGCTTCTCGCAGGGGATAGCTGCGCCCGCTGGTCGCTACCGAGGAGGTATACATTGGTCCTTCGAAGCCGTGCTGTTCTGGATTTGCCTTTGGGTCAAGATGATGCTCGCTGCGGCGGAAGTAGGGGAGCTGGCCCCTGTAGCTCCAATGTTCATCTCCCACCTCCCGAGCCCAATATTCGCAGTCTTGTGCGTCACCTCGAATCCAGCCACCTGAATTTGGCACATCAGGAGTCCGGTACGTTTATAGACCGACTTGTAGGAAAGAAAATGTCATACCTGAGTTGATAACAACGGCACCTGAAAGCGCTTTGACGCCACAAGTATAGCGAGGTTGTTGTCCAGATATTTCTGCGGAATGATGAAATACTTGAAGTTGATGTCTGAGAAATGAAGATGCGCAGCTTCTAGTGACTTCTGAGCATGAGGATTATTGGTGACGTCTCCTGCCTCGATGACTAGAACTGAAAGTGAGAATGAGCGCTCGAGTAAGCGTGCTGCTAAGACATATTCTGCCGTTCCACCTTCGACGATGTTGAAGCAATAGAAGCTGTAGTAGGAGCAATAGTAGGAACAGGAGAAGTAGTCGTTCGATTAGGAACATGATTCCTAATTAGAAATATACGTTTCGAATTCAAACACACTGACTCTCAGGTTACCACGAAGGCTGAAGGTAGTCTGACTCGGCTTTCGCAAGAAGCCTGATTTCTCACCGTAAGAGCACAGGAAGGTCTTTAGTCATAGATTCGACGTTGGATTGAACAAGACTGGGAAGAAACCGCGTGCTTACCCAGCGTCAATCAAAGAATTTGAGATATCCAACATAAATTCCTTCAATTATCTGTGAGTCTCACTCAATTGATCGAAGCGAGAGAACACAACGATGTCTTTAATGCTTTAATTGATAAGTCTGACCGATGACGTTCAGAAATCGCAATCCGGTTGTCATGAGACATTCGGATGTCTCGTTGACCCGATTTTCCATCCAAGGATCCAATCCTGAGATTATTTTAAGGTTGCTCGTGGCTACTTCGAAAGAGTCTTTGTCAGCTTAAAATTGAGAATAAGAAAGAAAGGGTCCGAAGGGAAGGGGCACTCGTATGGATCCTCGTGCGTTTGCTCCTGCATCTCAGTCCCCTTGGCCTGTCAGAAATAGGGGAGATGGTAATCTCCACCTTCATAGGGCTGGTAGGTTCAGGGCCCGCTAGTAGAGTTTTCACCTTCGACCTCCTAGATATACTGTAGCCTCCTAACAGCAACAACGAAAATATCAATATGCCCCCATATGACCTCGTAATACAGCATGGCCATGATAAGGGCTATTTGTGGTGGCCGAGGGTACTTATCAGTACAACGCAGAAGAACGACTACAACTTTATTGCTCTTTCATTGTGATGCGTTTAGATGCCTCCTAGAACAGGAGGATTTCTCAAGCGCGGGTCTACAGCGAATTCTTCTTCAAGGAGATCCAGGCAACCTGTCTTTTCCAGATTTGGTGACGCGGCCTCCGTTCAAAATCAACAGCATCGCTGTTTCGTAAGCTTCTGAGAGAGTTTCAGGAGTTCCGAGCTTAAACATATTACCCTCGGCGCCAAGCCAGACATCCAAGGGGGTTCTACAATGAGAATCTAGAGCGTTGACCTCTGCCCCGTACTTAAGCAGTGTCTTAATCATAGAAGCACTCACCACATGCAAAGGTTTGCAGACAAGCGGCTGAGGTCTGGCGTTTCCATGTAAATCCTGTGGGACAGATATACCCACGTTTGGATATGGGACAGAAATATCCACATTTGGATTTTGACCATGGCTAAGGAAAGCCTCGGCGACCTTGATCATGTTTTCCTTTATATCAGGGCGTTCGTAAGCCCAAAATCCTTCCCAGCATTTCATGAAAAGCATTTGAAACGGAGTCATGCCGTGAAAAGTGGCTTTTTTATCAGCTCCATGCGTCAAAAGGAGATAAGCCATTCCACTCAAATCTGGAGGATCGTAATCCCATGAATAAAAGCCCTCTTCACTACCGACCGATCTCGAATCAGAATCCTCTTCGGAACCTTTCTTACGACTGTCATATGCCCTTGCAATTGTCGCTTCTACCACGCAATGAAGCAAAGACCATTTTGGATTTCCGTTGACAGAAGAGCCTTTTTGTAGCTGTTCTCCCACGTAAAGACGAAGGTTTGCCACCACAGCAAAAGATAGAACAGAGTTTACCGGAAATGGGACTGGATCAATGATCGGCCGGACCTTTTCCTGAGAAGCAATCCTTCAAAGGACTTCTGAAGGTGCGTTCCCCGGTCATGGAAAAAGAAACGTACATCGATTAGGAGATCACGGCCGACTGGTTGAGCCAAAGCGTTTGTTGTCCGGCGGCTCTGGCATATATACTTCATCATTGTTGACTTACCGGATCCTGGCTTTCCGTTGATCTAGTAAATACCGCGACCACCTCGAAGCCATGAACCGAATCCAAGGTCAATATTATTGTAGATCCACTTGAATGTGGATTTGTAAGGTATGTCGATCTCCTTGAATCGAAGATCGAGAACGTCCAGGTTAAGGCTGTCCATCATAATCGCTTCTAAAAGTCGAAGATTAGCCTTAGCAATGACGGATACCTAGTTGTAATACTTAGTCTCTTGAGCTCCTTAAGTGCCAGATTTGACGCCGTGTTCTCTTGGTCCTGGACATCCAATTTACTGCTGAGCCGATCGCCTCGTTCTCTTATAATCTGCGTGGGAAATGTATTAGTGTTCCGGCCTGTGGGACAAAAATCCGTAAGTATGAGCATCGACCGCTACAGCTAGCACGCGCAGGAGACATACGGATCTTTCTGCGCTCCGAACCCAATTTTCTCAAACTGAATCGCCATTTGCTGGGATGCTTGCTCGATTTTGGTTTTTCAGCGTCATCTTTCATAAGACTCGGGGGGTTGATCTCTTCAACAGATTGTCTTGGCGAAAGAGTCTCGCTAAGTTCATAAAGATAGGAAAGAACTCCTTGATAATTCGAGTCGTCCTCCGCAAATTTAACCATGTTCGAATGATCTTCGTTGATAGAAAAGATATCGGAATGCCTGAATCTAGATTGAACGGCTGATTCACTGCTGACAAGTATCTCAGACTTTGCCGACCTCTTCCAAGTTCCCACCTGCGTTTTCTAAAGAGATTATATATCAGTAGTCATCCAAGACAAAATTAAGCACTTACCTCTAATATCGGCGATCTTAGTGTTTCGTGTATAGATACAAGTCTCACATCGTTCAGAAGACTTATTCCACTGAATTGCGAGTCAAGATTCTTCAGACGTGCAGAGCCCGTGAACAAAAGCTCGACCAGACTTTGGTTGAATTGCCCTTGCACTATAGACAATAGATGAGACATTTTCATCCCCCTACTCGGAAGGCCGAAGAAGATAATCTGTTTCACCGTTTCTAGAATACATATCTCCGAATCACCACTTTCAGCCAGAAAGACGAGAGCACGTTTCAAAACGACGCCACCGAGACTGTGGCAAAGGAACACTAGTGGTTTCGCTGAGAGAGAAGATCGTCCAATGGTCTTGGGTTTTACAATGAAGAAGATTGCAATGTCGTCTAGAGTCTGGAAAGACTCACTCATCACCAGCTTAGTGTCGTAGCCATAAATGATGTTTCGCATTTGTGGAAGGTCTCTTGAAAGTTGATCTCGAAACCACATGAAGTTTCGATCTTCACCACGATGCATCCACGAACCAAACGAGTGGCTTGCTAGTCCACTGATAGCAATACAACTGCAATATGAATGTGATTATGTCAACACAATTCCAAGACCCTTGCGATGCGAAGTAGATAAAAGATATTCTTACTTCAGAACATGATTACTAGAATTCACATCATTGAGAGCAGTGAACCCTAAGAAATGAACGTCGAAAAGAATATTCTGTTGTAAACCATGGTTTTTTTGTCGAGACAACCCATTCAGATTTCTCGTTGTCGAACATAGCAGACAATCATTTGAACATTAGCGTAGCAGTCTTTGTTTGGGATCGATTCCAAGGGCTAAGACTAGATGCCAGTGAAAATATCTGAACATTCTCGAAGGAACCCAGAGTCTGTGCTAGTTGACACAATAGTGTGACAGTCTGCAGTCTGTTCATATGAGCTGAAAGCTGTCGAACGCGATATGTTCGTCCCTCGCGACTTCGCTCCATTTCCTTATCTATATAGTACTGAAGCAAGAGTGTATTCTGATCGTTGATTGCCAAGAGTTGCATCAGATGACTCAACATCAAAACTTTTCAATCTTGCACTATGTTTTTCGCTGCGTTGATTCGTGCAAGTCGTTTTCTTTCGTTCAAACTATCATCATTTCTTTTTCTTTCGCTTAAACTATCATTCTGATTTTTACAGTTCATTGAAGTCGTTGTACATACATCAAATAATCGAAAATCATCTGATTGATGATTGAAATTTTCTTTATCTGTTTATCTGTTTATTCATACATATCTGCATCTGTCGTTATCTTTATTGTACACGTATTGTGAGACGACGAGATCTCTTTACGTGAAACTGCGTAGTAAAAGATAATAAGATAGCATTCTATTGATGATAAAACTAATTGATAAGAAATGAATGTGAAAGCTGACAGAGTTTTCATCTTCTGTCAAGTCATTATCTTTATTTACTCGTTAATCTTTTTCAATCTAATCTTGCAAGCTAGTCTTGCAGACACGCATCATTCATAGTCGATGAGATGCATTTTCACAACTGCATTCTTTCTTAAAGACTCAATTCTTGAGTCTTTATAGCATTGTATTGTCTTCTTGTAGCTGATAGTGTAATCACGACTTTCTCAACACTTTAGCACTCATGTAGAAGTGTTGTGAATTGATCATGTTAATGAGCATAAACAGAGCTAATGCAAGATTGTTGATATTAATCTCTTCATTTCTGCTTTCTTTTCTTCTTTTCTTTTCTTCTTATCTTGTTTCAGCTAGACTGATCGTCAAGTTGAGTTTTAAGTTGACATTTTGAATTCGACTCGACTTGAAGTTGAATTGCTCACATTTTCAACTCAACTTGAGTCGAGTTGAGCATATTTTTAACTCGACTCGACTCGACTTGACTAGAAATCAAGTCAACTTAACTTGACTCATCAAGAACTTTAACTTGACGTCAAGAGCATTAAGAATAGAAACATAGAACAACATGTTTGCTTGTTCTTTGCATTATCTTTTCGCATTATTCATTGCATCATCTATATATTGCATTAGCTTTTCGCATTACTCATTACATCGTCTATATACTATCTTCAAGCTATTAACAACTATTGTTGTTAATACAAACTATTCTATAAAATGTTTAGTTCATTGACAACTTTCAATCTGTCTGACGAAAGCATTTCGCATAGTTCATCTTCAGATAGTCTTCATTCTAAAGACTTTGCAAGTCAAGTTCAATGATTTATGAATTCTTCACATCATTCTGAAAAGATGAAGACTAGACAAGAAGCAATCAACAAAATTCAGCAGAATTTTTCACAGCTCAAGCTAAAAGAGAATAGCGAGTATGTTCAATGAACTTTGAATACAGATAGCTTTTTTCTACAATGATGATCTTAAATCTCTGTTGTCGAGAGTATTCAAAACAAGACTCAAAAAAGGATAAATAATTCGCTTTGATTCAAAAAGACTACAGATGATAAGCAATTTGATATATGAAATCACTTTATACAGTTGACTTCAATTGTTAAAGAATTGTCTAAAATCTCATGCAAAATCTGCAATAAGATTATGAATCATTCTACAGCTTTTAATAGCTTCAGCACATCTGCTATGAAAAAGCATCTTGAATCAGACTTTTGTGCAGCGACAAAGCGAAAATGCAAACACTTGCAATCACAAGTTGAACTGACTTTCGAACAAGTAAGTCATATCTGATAATGCAAATTGATAATGCAAAATTGACAAATTATTAGAAGAAAAGTCATATCAAATTAATCTTTATCTTCAATCAAGAGAATTGAAAAGATCAACTATGCAAAATTTTTATTGACTTGAATTTACTCTTTTGAATCGTTGACAACGAGCAATTTCAAAAGCTGCTACGAATGCTTCGTTCAGATTTGCAGATTTTGCATTGCACAAAGATGATAACTATGATTCTCTCACACTATAAAAAAATTTGTGATAAGATCAGATTGAATCTTAAAGAGTCACAACGTGTTTTTATTGCTTTGAACGTGTGATCTAGTTCTCAAATAGACTGATCGCGTCAAGTTGAGTCATCGAGATTGAGTCGAGTTCTCAACTCGTCAAGACTCAATTCGAATCAGAATTCTTGACTTGAGTATTTAAGTTGAATCGAGATGTTCGACTTAAGTATTCAAGTCAAGTCAGAGAATTGAAATCGAGTATTGACTCGAAATTTTCGATTCGATTCGTCAAGACATGAAGATAAATAGATAGATATTTTATTATAACTCTTTATTATGACTTTCTATCATGACTCTTTATTAAATAGTCTTCATGTTTCTCTATCATAGCTTTTCTTCATGATTTCTCATCATGACTTTCTATCATAGCTTTCTATCATAGCTTTCTATCATAGCTCTTTATCAAAGCTCTCTATCATAGCTCTCTATCAAAGCTCTCTATCAAACGATCTTCATGTTTCTCTTCATGTTTCTCTTCATGTTTCTCTTCATGTTTCTCTTCATGTTTTTCTTCATGTTTTTCTTCATGTTTTTCTTTATGACTTTCTATCAAAAAGATAATGCAAAAAGGTAATGCAAAGGCGAAAAACCGAAAAAGTTTCTATATTTAGCTCTCTTGACGTCATATTCGATTGCTTGACAAGTCAAATTGAGTCAGCGAGTTCTGACTCGACTCAAGATCGATATTGAGTCGAGTCATGAGATTCAACTTGAGTATTCAAGTTGAATTAAAAGATTCAACTCAAGTACTCAAGTTGAGTCAGAATGTAGATATGAAAACTCGACTTAACGATCAGTCTATTCTTAAAGAGTAACGTATCTAAAAGTGTTGATATACTGAATTGATATTAAATTTTAGTTTCGTGAACATCTTATTGAATTTACATCTCTCGATATTGAGCATATCGATCATCAATTAATGATAAAGTTAATGAAAATCTTGAAGAACTACGCTATTAAGAACAAGCTTTTTGAGATTGTTATCAATAATGCAAGCAATAATAGTATCTTGAAAGAGAAACTTGAAAAGATCATGAGTCGTCGCAAGTTTCAATGAGACAGAACACAGAATTTCATTAATTGCTTGACTTACATCATCAATCTTATCACTCAAGATTTTATTTAAGCTCTTGAATCAAAAGCAATAATGAATAACATTATTATGCAATTAAAGAATGAGCAAATGCAAGATATTGAGACAAGCAGAGACTTATCTGTTGTGATCAAAAAGATATTGCTTCAGATGATAATGCAAAAAAGTAATGCATTTATTAATCATGTAATTAGATTCGCGCTCTGATGATAGTTATTAATAACTCTTTTCAGCGATTGCTTCGCTTCAAAGCTTTTCAAGAGCAGAATGACAACAGATTCAGAAAACTGATACAAGATATTTGCATTCGTTGAAACTCTACTTACTTGATGCTTCATCAAGTATATCAATTACGTGAATTTATTGATCTTTAAACAGAGAAATACTGCGAAGATTCAAAAATTGCAAAGATCAAACTTAATAAAAGTGAGTGATTCATGATTTTGCTTGTTGACAATCTATTAAATTCTTTCTATGAGTGCACTTTAATAGTGTTATGAACAACTAATACAGATATTCACTTGAAATTTCAAATATTTAATGCAATTTTCAATCATCTTGAGCAGATTGAAAAGAATATAAGAAGAAGTACTTGCTCATCAAGTGCTGTTATAGTAAAGACTTGCAAAAAAGTCTCAATCAAACTTGTGAAGTATTATGTCAAAATTAAATACAGCAATGAAACAATATACAATCTTGCAAATATTCTGAATTCTATCATAAAGCTAAGTCTCTACAAGATTTGAGATGACAAAAACAATGAAGATACAGATCATGATGAAGAGTCTGTCAACTACGAAATTAAGTACAAGACAGAATTCAAAGAATATTTTCATCATTACTACAAAGATTCAGCTGTCAATTTGAAAGCAGAAGCATAAAGAGTAAGAAGTGATGCTGACAAGATAATGCATTATGATAATGCAGTTGATCTTTTACTAACGATCTTGTAGTCTGTTGCAACTGTCAAAAGATCATTGCTTTGACAATTTCAGCATGCTCGTTCTTCTTAAGATGAAGATGATTAATATCTTCACATTGATGTTATAAATGAGAAATACTCAATCTGATAATTTTGAAAAGACAATGCTTCGAATTTTTCTAAATTGACGTAAATGACTAAGAATATTCTTTCATGCTCGATATTCTCAATAAATATTGAGTGAACTTTTAATCTTGCTAGAAGAGTATGTTGATGAAATCGATCACAGATGAGTTCAAAAATGATGAAACAAATAATGCTGATCAAGTATTACAATTGAACTATGAATTTAAATTCAGATAAGATTATTACTGAGTTCTGAAATATTTATTGCAGAGAGAAGAATGATGATCAAGAGATCAACGAGTTTGCTGATTCATTTCAAGTATCTTTGAAGACTGTTCTGACGCAAATTTATTCATAGATCTGCAATATCATTTCATTTATTAAAAGTCTTGCATTTAAAACAAGTATTTATTAGAAGTACAATTGAGTCAATGCACAAGAGTAATGCACAAGAATAATGCAAATGTGATTTTAAGAATTACACTGTTTATCTAATTAATGAAGACAGACATTTTCTAGTCTGTCTTGAAAAACATGACATTAAGATTCATCATGAGATTCTTCATAAATCTCATATTTCTATCTTGAATGATGATGCATTTGACATGAATTGTCATCAAGTTGATGTTTACATAGAGCAAAATGTCAATGAAAATTCTACAACAAGAGTGATAATGTGAAAGAGTAATGCACTTACTTTTCATAAAGAAGCATATAAAGTCTTCAATGACTTCTTGAAAAGCACCCAAGACAGAACATTGAATGCGAAAATTATATTGTAGCATGTTCGCTTAAGCATAATCATGCATAATCTCTTTAATCAGTTTTTCGAAGATCATTTTGAGAATGAGATTTTCTGCGATCTTCTGATATTTTCAAATTTCACGCAGCGCAACAGTGTCTGATTTGTAGCGTCTTTTCTGTTGCAAAGCATTAGTATGTCAGTAGATAATGCATTACTTATGTGCATTATCTTTTTAGTAGTAGTAATAGATTTAAAGACTGAAGTTTCTTTGATAGCATAATGATCAGTTGAATGCATCAAGTTCTTAGACGTCTTACGTGCTGATGCATATGCTAAAAATGAACTTGTCAGCAATAAACAAGTCATATTGCATTATCAGTATGCATTATTGATAACATGCTTGCTGCATGTCATTGTTTATCAAGAATGATTGATTTGATTTATATAAACTTGATTTTTGAAAGTATTATCTTCAAAAGTATTATTTATTGAAGTGTTGATTACTAAAATGATTCAAGAAAATATGATAGAAGAAGTGATTGAAAAATCAGAAAAGAAATTGAAGAAAATATTGAATAAGTGTTAAGAAATAAGTGTTAAGAATAATAATTAAATTTTTCTCGTTGCACTCAAATTCATCTCACTTGATGAGTTTTTTTCTTACTTTTCAAAATTCTCTATCTGTTCATATTCTATTGAACTACTCAAATTTCATTGATACTATTGCATTACTCAAATGCATCATCAAGAGAACAATGCTGACTTTAACAGATACTTTTCACTCTGTTCAACAGTTCAGAGATAATTCTTTATGAAAATTAATTCATCTCACTTAATGAACTATCAGTTTATTTCTTACTTTTCAAAATTCTTTATCTGTTCATATTCTTTTGAATTATTCAAATTTCATCAATACTATTGCATTACTCAAATGCATCATCAAGAGAACAATGCTGACTTTAACAGATATTTTTCACTCTGTTTGACAGTTCAGAAATAATTTTTCGTGAAAATTAATTCATCTCACTTGATGTTATATCTCTTACTTTTTCAAATTCTTTACAGGTTCATATTCTATCAAACTACTCAAATTTCATTGATACTGTTGCATTACTCAAATGCATTATCAAGAGAACAATGTTGATTCTAACAGATAATGTTCATTCTATTTGTAAACTTAAAGTTTATTGCAAGTTGAAATCGTGATGAAAATTGATTCGATAAGATCAAAGAACACTACAAGCGATAGAACAATAATCATGTAATCATATTCAAACAATTACACAAACTAAGACAATTCAATATTTGAAAAGAAGTGAATGAGATCGACAAAGCAGCAATGAAAGACAATGTAAGAGATGAGATAAAACAAGAGCGAAAGAACAAAAATATTCATGATAATGCATCTCAGTAATGCAATACTAGATAAAGCGCTGATTTATTTATAGTTAAATGCTTTGAATTGAAAATCAGATGCAAAGTGAATGCTAAGATTGTCGCTGAGATGATAAAGCTTTTCAATATAACTGTTGTGACACAAGATGCAAATACTACTGCAGAGAAAATTGCTTTAAAAGTAATGAAGATATGCATTATTTATATGCATTATCTTTCAGTTGTAGAAACTAATATCAATTTTAGAAAATAACAAATGAGCTGAATGTAAGCGAAGAAATATTAAAATTTATGATTTCTATAGTTCACTTAATTCAACAAAGAATTCTTCATCATGATGATTTGAAGAAGTTAAAGCAGACTGATGATACTAATTTTATGACAGCTTTTCAGAATTTTACAACAGAATTTGTCACTCTTTCAATTGTCAAAGAACGAGAAATTCAGAATTCAATACATGCAATAAATTCTAATTTAAATGATTTCATCATAGTAAAAAACGATGACACAGAGATGTGCTATGAAGCAAAGAAGAATGAGAAGAAACTACAACATGATGAATATGAGATAATCAGTAGTGAGAAGAAAGAGAATAATGAAAGTGAAAAGAAAATAATAGAGCTGTTCAACTAGCGAACAGCGCTTATCTTATTTTCTAAGTTCTAATCATAACTCATAATCTTATAAATTCATAGTGCATTATCTTTTTGCATTATCATAAAGAGTGTTTGATAGAAAGTCATGATGAAAATCATGAAGTCTTCATGATGAAGACTGTTCAATCAAGCTATTTACATCTATCTAATATCTTGTCAAATCAAGTTGAATTGTCGAGTCGAGTTGTTGAGTCAAGCTTCTCAATTCAACTCAAGTTCTTGAGTTCAACTTCTCAATTCAACTCAACACTTTTTCAAAAAAATTTCAATTCAACTTGACATTTTTTGAGTCAAGTACTTGACTTGAACTCAAATACTCGACTTGACGCGATCAGTCTACTATCTTTATTATCTTCTTTGATTCATACAAATATTATGTAATGTTCTTTGAATTAATCAATGAATCAACTTTTTATTAACACTATATGAACGACATGTTGTTTGAATATTTACATCAATTTTGTCAGATTTATTTAAATCATATTATCATTTACAGCAAGATCTTGAAGAAATATAAGTGACATGTACAATTAATCTTGCATAGACTACGAGAGATCAATCTATAGATAGATATAAACAAATGCAAGTTTTATATGCAGAAAATCATTTTTTTAAAACTATTAATATTCATTGAAAGACTGAAAATGAATTCTTGAAAGATACAAGCAGTCGTAAAATGATCTACACTCAATAATCTCATTCAGATACAGTTTTTTATTGATTTTTGCAATTTCTATCAATGCTTTATCAAGAACTTTTCAAAGATTGTTCACTTCATGATTCAACTTACTCAAAAGAAGATCATATTTGAATGAAATGAAATTTGTCAAATGACATTCAATCATATAAAGAGACATATGATCAAGACTTTAATACTTCGTCACTTTGATTAAATTTATGAGATTATTCTTGAAATTGATTCATTTAACTACATCAATGATGAAGTTCTGTCTCAATATGATGATGAAGAAGCACTACATTCGATTATTTTCTATAGCAAGAATATGTCTTCTGCTGAATGCAACTACGAGATATACAATAAGAAACTGCTGATCATAATTCAAGCATTTAAGCATTGATGACTTGAACTGAAGTTAACTGACATTTCTATCAAGATATTCATTGATTATCAAGCATTCACATCATTGATGAAAGATAAAGAGCTTAACAGATGATAAATGTGTTGAATACAAAAGCTCATCAACTTCAACTTCAAAATAATATATTGATCTGATAAACAAAACATTAAGATCAATGCATTAACTTGATGAGTTAACGTCGTGCTCAAAGATTTTGATGATGAATGCATTCAATATCAATAAATCACTATTTTGATGTTAAATTGAATGAAGATTGCTGATTTAAAGAAAAACATCAGTGAATCAATTTATAAACAGATTCTTGAGATTAATAAGATTGATGAGAATTGTATGCTACTTCGCGAAGTAATAACAAGATGTAAAACATAATATGAAGATATCAAATTGAAGAATTGTTGAGTTCAGAATGAAATCTTGTATCATGATAATCAGCTATGAGTTTCATTTAATGAGCTTCTACAAATGAATTTGATTCGTGAAGTGTATAATCAACTTTCAGTTGAACATTCTGATATTTTTAAAACTGTAAAAATCATAAAACGAAACTATTATTGACTCTTCATGCAAAAGATAGTAAATCATTATATTAGAAACTGCTATATCTGTCAACGCTTGAAGACATCTTAAGATAAATTCAATGAACTACTACATTCTTTGTCAACACTTGAACAGCAATGACGTGATATAATCATAAATTTTATTATTAATTTATTTTCTTTTAATGATTACAACGTGATTTTGACTGTAATTTGCAGATTATTAAAGAAAAAACATTACATTTCTTGCATCATTGATGATGAAGATATCACAGCAGAAAGAACAGCTGAGCTGTTAATTCAATGAGTATATTGAACTCACAGTTTACTTAACTTCATTATGTTCAATCAAGATTTGCAGTTCATCTTCATTCTTTGAAAGTTTCTCTGCAAATGACTAAGCATTTTTCTTTGATTATTCACAGTCTATCACTTACAGATGAATGATCAGAGTGAATGAGCAAATCAGAATGTTGAAAGATATCTTCATTTCTTCTGCTTGTACATGCAGAACAACTGATTTAAATGATTATTCATGATCAAGTTTGTTAACAATAACATCATGTTTTCAGTCATCTTCTTGATTTTATTCTTTTTAAACAAGAATTTTTATTCTCATATGAGCTTCAATTTTGACATCATCAAGTATGAAAGCACTTGCGAGCATCTGCAGATCATCAGAGTCAAGAATATATTTGAACATATGAACAAAACATTGATATTTGCTCACAAGACTTTTGTCAAGACATGAAAGCAAATGATGAAACAAGCTAATAAGCATAAAAAAAGATTAATTATGAGATTGAATCAAAGATATTTTTAAATGAAAGAAACATAATCACAGCGAGATCATTTAAAAAGCTGAATAACAAAATGCTTAATTCATTCAACATGCTCAACTTTGTTAACTTCTTGTATAAATTGAAATTATCAGAAACTATGTGTATTTATAATGTATTTCACTTCAAACTTCTTCATCTCATCATTAATAATCTCTTGTTTAATCAAAAGAATGATTCTTCAAGATCAATTATGATAAATAATGAAAATGAATGAAAGATTGATGATATTCTGAACTCTTGATGATATTGAAGATGACTTCAATATTGAGTAAAATGAAAAAGTTATGACAATGATTTCAACTAATATAATGCTGATGATGATGAATTCATGAACACTCAAGATGTTGTTGATGACTTTTACATTCACTATTTTAATTGAGCGCATTAAGAAAATACATTCATACAAACATGAATAGTTGAAGAAGAAAAGTAATGTTATGATTTTGATCTAGTTTAATTCTAATTAATACACAATTAACTTTAGCATGTTGATTGCATATTGATTAAAGCTTGCTCAGTCTCAATCTCAGTCTCAATTAATTCAATCAAGTTTAGTGAGTATCTGAGTTAAAAGTGATGTCATCGAGTCTTTGCATCATTTGTGTAAGATATCAACTCTTTCAAGCTTAGTGAAAAGATCAGAAACACACATATAAGCTGCAAGTTCTTTTCTGTAGATACTTTTCTTTCTTAGCATTTATTTACTAGTTAAATGACATTCATATAACTCGCTCTATGCTGACTTTTAACAAAATTTTCTATCAAATTCTTTATCAAACTTTCTACTGAGCTTTCTATCAAATACTTTACATAACTTTCTTCATGACTTTCTTCATGACTTTCTACCTCATTAACTTCTTCATTACTTTCTTTATTTACATTTCAGTTTACTTTCTCATTGCAAAGCTTTATTGAGTTTTTCGTCTTATTTATTTCATAGAAGAAAGAACTACATTAACTATTGTTATGAAGAAGAGTTTGAAATAACAATAATGAGTTTTCTACATTTCATTGACTTTCTCATTGACTTTCAATAAATCACATATGAAGCATTGAATAAATTTAGACTGATTACGTCAAGTTGAGTCATTGAGATTGAGTCAAGTTCTCAACTTGTCAAGACTTAATTCAAGTCAGAATTTTGAAATTAAGTATTCAAGTTAAGTCAGAATGTTGATATTGAGTATTCAAGTTGAGTCATGATGTTGATATCAAGTATTGACTTGAATTCTCAACTCGACTCGTTAAGATATGATTTACTACTACTAATATTTATCTTCATGACTCATGAATAGATTTATCGTTGAATTCAAGTTGCTCAACTCAATTCAAGTTCAGTTTCAAAGTTGAGTTAAGTTGAGAAAGATCAACTCAACTCAATCAAGTTGAGTTAGATTCTCAACTTAACTCAATCAACACAATGAGTTGACTTGAATTCAACAACATGTTTAAACATTTTACTTATTTGAAATAAGTACTAGTAGAATAAAATTATGAAATTTTAAAATGTGTGTATATAAATGATCTTTATTTACATGTTGAAAAGAAATTTATATGTATATAGAGAAATGTTTTCAACTTTTCTATTGTTAATTTAAACTTCAGTCACTGTTTCTAACTAAACTGCTTGAGAAATGCGCAAGCAATTTCATGAAAACAGTAGATTGCAAAATGAATTGCAAAACTATTTACATGAGCTTTTTATTGATGTCTTCTTGTCTTCTTTGCTCAGACAATGCATTCAATTTAGCTTTACTCTTAAATGATGATTTTTTCTTGAAATTAATCATTTCAAAGCTACGTTTACATGTTGAAACAGAACTCAACTTCAAAGAAGAAGTCATCTTACGCTGTTCTTTTTTCACTGCTAAAGATGATGACTTAGATTCTTTATTCAATTTAAAGACTGTGATGAATTTCATCAAATTTCTTTAATTCACAATCTTTTATAATGATTGATCATCTTTCTTCAATTTGTTTCTCTCAGTCAAGTATGACGTAACTTGATTAAAATGAGCAAACGCTGAAAATTGAGCATTTAAAAGTGAAGTTGTCATAGATCTTGCTGTATTGAGTAACGTAAACAACATAAGTTTTTTGAAGTTTAAGAATCTAAATTGCGAAAATATTATAAAAAGATCAACATTAATTGAATCATTATTCTTCAGTTCTAATATTGTTAATTAAATATTTGATGATGAAAAATATAACATTACTTATCATGCTCATTATCATCAACATCATTATTTGATGCATTGCTGATATACTCTAAATCTTCATTAATGTCAATGATGAAGATTAAATCTTTATTCTTTTCTTGTTTCTGTGCATTGAAAGCTCTTTTCTTCTTGATAAACTTATGAGACTTGAACTCTGATTTCAACTTCAAAGCATTTACATGCTTAATTATCATGATATTCAATATGATGTTGACAACAAGAAAGCTGCAATAATAAGATAATATATCTTGTTTCAAATTGAAAATTCATTCAACATCTATCAAGATAGCTGAAATTGCTAAAATATCTTGAGTTATTCTGCTTAAATTAACAAAGTCTCTGAAATAATTTCTTCAGAACTTAATGAGATTGATGTCTTGAACAATGTTTAAAGCTTATTAGAATTTAATATTTCAAAATATATGACTGCAAAATTGATTGCAAAATTGATTGCAAAGCAATTATGAGACAACATTAATTGTGCAATAAACGAAATAAAAAGAAGAAAAACTTACTTTGTTTCAAATATTATTTCGCTTTATTAGTTGAAACAAGTGATGATGAATTGTGATGTTTGAAATTTCGTTTAACGACTATATTTGCGATGAAAGATGATTATTACAAAACTCTTTCTTGAAGTTGATCTTACAATGTAGTTGAGTTGAAAGCGTAGTGTCTAGCATAATAATTTATAAATTCTCATTTGTATTTTTGTTTATAATTGCTGTCTTGTCATGTAGATCAATCATATAGATTTAGTTTCTGATGAGAATTTATAATATTTTCAAGATTGTACATTAGCTTTTGATCATGACTGACATTCACGTAATATTCAAATAATTTGATTCAAGCTTACATTAAGACTTTCAAAAGTGAACATTTTCAAGAACGTTACTTTCTCTTCAGAATTATCATGTGATCTTTGATATGAAAGAACAAAACATCATAAATGATGTAAATCAAATTGATGCTGAATTCATGATTATGTTCAAGTAAATTAATGAATATCGCGAATAATTTAAGTAGTTTTACAAGATATTGAACATGTCATGATTTTAGCATGTGTTACTTGAAAGATGTTGGAAAAAGAGATGTTAGATCACTTAAATGATGTTGAACAATATTATAGATGATGATAGACGTGAGATTATCAGTGATGTTATGAGAGCTCTTTGATACGAATGATACTCAGCGTTCATGAAGTATAAGAACATCTGAATGATCTCTTTCTTTTCTTTCTTCTTCGTGCAACGTCTTGTATTTAAAATCTAGTTATTAGAATTTCATTCTGATTTCATTCAGTTCTCAGTTCGTGACATTATGTTGCATCACACTACATCATGAGTCAATTCGAGAATATCAGCAACACTCTGTCGTTGACATCTCTAGTCTCGATCAACGAATTCATTACTGTCGCTCAGTTTCGAACTCACGTCAACAATGCTCTCGAAGTATGATACACTTTTCTGATTGAACTTCAAACTTGATTCAACGACATCATCATTCAGTATATCAACTGAGTCTCAGTCTGTCAACAAGAACATGAGCAAACTCAGATCGAACTTAAGCAGTCTCAAGTCAATAATGAAATCTTGTCAGAAATGATTCAAGAACTCAAGAGCATGAGCAGAATCAATATCAAATCAGAGAAATATTTGAATTCAGAACTTTATATCAAAGAGCGAGAGAACAAGCTAAATCAGTTCATCTTTGAGCTGATCAGTAAGCTGAAGTTGAACGTGAATCATTATTCAACTCTCGAGTTTCGTCTTCTGTATGAGTACAGTCGCTTATCGAAAAACGCTGTCGCTCAAGCGTTGTCACGTATGACTGCTCAGCATGACAAGCTAGTCACGATTGAGCAATTAGTTGTCTTGTTAAGACAAGTCTTCGATGATTCAGACAAGCAAGAAATCGCTCAGCGATTCATTTCAGCTCTAAGAATGCGAAATCGCATCTTCATTGAATATCTGTTCGATTTTCAGCAGCACATTGATGCAATCGAATATGACGTCGTAATTTGAAAATTCAATCTGAAGAATGAACTATTCAGCGAGCTCAAAGCTCTATTGATTCAGATGAATGTCAGCAGTCTGAACTATGAGCAGTTGATTATCAAATGTCAGCAATTGAATAGTCGATATCGCGTCACAGTACAGAATCTTTTCAAGTCAAAAGCAGTGATTCACTCTGTCTCTGTGATCTCTACAGTTCTTGCGTATTTCGTCAAATATGTGACATTCTCGACAGGCTCGAAAGCTACGATCTCGAGCTTGAAGAATCTCATGAACTTATCGATCATCAACATGAAGAAACGAGACTCACTGATTCTCGAGAAGCATCAGCATCGCATGATCAATCATCTGTGTCTATACTGTGATAAGTCTGAGCATCAGACTGCGATCTGCAATTCAAAGCTCAAGTTTCAGCTACGAATCATCTCATTATTCATCTTCGCAATCTCTATCGACAATCTCACTTTCAATACTTCTTTCGCCTTGGGAAAAGTCTAGTCTCTGCGTACAGTCGCTCACAGAGACAATCGAACAGTCTGAAAATCTCTGCACTCTCAGTTAGCTCGATTCATTGATTAGAAAAGAAGATGAACAATGATCATCTCATGCTCTCAGATAATCTAGAAAGCAATAAAATCAATGTCAATCTTTCTGTTTTGATTGATATTGACGTCATTGATTATGCATTTATTGATGACTCTTTCGCGCAAAGACACTCTCTGCTCTGTTTTTCTTTATCTGAAATCTGTATTCTTCAGAAGTTTGATGATCAATCAGTCATATTCAATTCAATCACTCATTATGCTCTTGTCAAACTTCAAGTTTCAAGCGAGAAGCTTGAAGAAATCTTCTTCTATGTCACTCAACTTTCGCAATTTTCAGTTGTTTTAGATCTGCTCTGATTAAAAAGTCATAAAGCAATTATAGATCTGCGTCATAATCAGCTCATCTTTGAATCTCAAGTCAATTCAGAATTCGTACTCGAAACTCTCTTAAGCATCTCGATCTCGACTGTGTCAGTATCAGTCTCTTTGACGTCTTCGTTCTTGAAACATCTGAAGATCTACGCTATAAATAGTGCTTCGTTTCTGCGACTCGCTAGAAAAAAAAATCATGATCTGTTTGTCATATTCATGAGAAATATTGACAAAGCTCTGAAAATCACGTCTTTCGTTGATTCTGCCACGTTATTGTCTCTCGAATATCACGACTTTCTAGATGTTTTCTTTCACGAATTGATGAACATTCTATCTGAACGACGTCTCTATGATCATAAAATTCAGCTGCAGAAGAGCAAAACTTCTATCTTTGAATCTTTATATGACATGTCTCAAGATGAGCTTCGAATACTAAAGAAATACTTGAAGAATAATTTGATCAAAGACTTTATTCAAGTCAGCTCTTTCTTCGCGATCTCTTTGATACTCTTTGTTAAAAAATCAAGCGAAGAACTCAGATTTTGCGTGAATTATCGAGATCTGAACGTCATGACAGTTAAGAATCGATACTCATTATTTCTCATTCAAGAAACTCTAGATTGATTGATTAAGATCAAGTACTACATCAAGTTAAATATTATTGCAGTCTTTAATAAACTGCGAATGACTTATGAAGACGAGTGAAAGATCGCTTTTCGAACATGTTATGACTTATACGAGTACAACGTTTTGCTCTTCGAACTCACAAATGAATCATCATCATTTCAGAACTTCATTAATGACACTCTGCATGACTTCTTGAACGTTTTCTGCATCGCGTACATGAATGATATCTTGATCTATAGCAACAGCAAAAAGAAGCATACTCAGCATGTTCATCAGATACTGAAGCGACTTAGAGTCGTTGAACTACAGATAGATATCGAGAAATGCGAATTTTCAGTTATCGAGATCAAGTATTTGAGTCTAATAATCATCACTTACGAAATCAAAATGAATTTTGAGAAGATCAATGTCATCATGAATTGAGCTGCATCTCGAGACGTCAAAGATGTTCAGAGCTTTCTGAGCTTCATCAACTTCTATAGACGATTTATTAAGAAGTTTTTCAAGCTGATCGACTCGTTGACTGTCTTAATCAGAAAAGATCAGTCATTTAATTGAACTCAGAAGTGTCAATTCATCTTCAATCGACTCAAGCAGACATTCATCACTGTCTCTATCTTAATGCACTATAATTCGAATCTATTCGTGACTGTGAAAATCAATGTCTTCGACTATGTTGTGATCGAAGTCATGTCTCAGCGAGATGATAACGAGCAGTTAAGATCTGTGATCTATTTCTCTTTCAAAATGCTACTCGCAGAATGCAACTACGAGATTTATGACAAGAAACTTCTAGCTATAATCAGAGCTTTTGAGAAATGAAGATTTGAACTAAAAGACACGTTAGATCTCGTTGAGATCATTTTCGATCACAAGAACCTAGAATATTTCATGTCAATCAAGCTGCTTAGTCGAAGACAAGTCAGATGATCAGAATTTCTCTCTCGATTTAACTTCAAAATCGTGTATCGTTCGAGTGAATTGAACACTCGAGTCGATGCACTTACGCGTCGATCAGAAGATCTTTTCTTGAACGAGAGAAATAGTCGTCGAGAACATCAGTGACAGATTGTGCTAAAATCAAAAAATCTGAAAATTCAAGTCTTAATCAATGTTCTCGATGATAGTGACTCTGAAGCACTCAAATCAAGTGACTCGAAGAGCGAATCAGTGATCTCTGAGCAGTCTGAATCATCAGAGAAAATGTCTATGAATGAGCTAGAAGAACAACTCTTCGCAGTCTATTTCAATGATGAATGAGTACAGATCGTGATAACTGCGTTAAGAGACAATCAACGAAAGCTTAAAGAATTTTCGTTAGCGAAATGTACGCTGCGAGGTGATCGAGTCTACTATAGAGATAGACTATTGATATTCGAAGATGAGAAACTGCGACTACGTCTGCTTCAATTAAGTCATGACACGTCTATTGCGAATTATTCAGAAAGAGTCAAGATCTACGAAATACTCAGTCGTCATTATTACTGATTCAAAATGATCAAGACAGTAGCTCGCTTCGTACATAATTGTCATTTATGCTCTCGAGTGAAGATCTCTAGAGAAAAATATCAGAAAGCTTTGAAGTCTCTTGATGTACTCAATCGTCGCTGAAAAGACATAGTCATGAATTTCATCATGACAGTATCTGAAAGTAAGAATCTGAACGAAAATTCGACAATCAATATTCTGATAGTCGTGAACAAACTATCTAAACAAGTGCATTACGAGCCTATGAGTGAAATTACAGCTCTAGATACAGCTCGAGTTTTTTATCATGCAATATGAAAACATCATGAATTATCTGATTCAATCGTCTCGAATCGTGAAACTCAGTTTGTTAGTCACTTTTGAAACGAACTTTGTACTCGATTGAAGATTCAAGTTCGATTGTCAACTGCGTTTCATTCAGAAACGAATGATCAAATCAAGAACATCAACGACGTTTTAAAACAATATCTTCGAGTCTTCGTGTTCTTTATGCAGAACGACTGAGCTGCATGACTGTCATCAGCTGAATTTGTCATCAACAATCACTTCTTCGAAAGCACTCAGTGCACGTCGTTTCTAGCTAACTTCGAACAGCATTCTCGAATGAGATTGAAATCAAAAAAGACTCAGAAGAACGTTATTGAACATTCGGAACAAATACATGTCGATCTGTTTGTTCAGAAAATGAATCAAATCAATGAAATTCTGCGAGAACAAATGATCTTAGCTCAAGCATATCAGAAACAATTCGCTAATGTTCATCGACAACACGCTCTCAAGTATGCAATTAATGATATGATTTGATTAGATGCTCGCAATCTGATGATTCATCAACTCAGCAAGAAGTTATCTAATAAATTCGAGAGATCTTTCAGAATCATCAAAATTGTTAGTTCTCATTCTTATCAGCTAGAGTTACTCAATGACTGATTCTGTTTCGACGTCTTTCATACTTATCTGCTTCATTTTGTGATCAACAATTTCTTATCTGAACAAATATCTCTCGCGTCGTTTTCGATAGTCTTCGTCGAAGAAGTGCTTAGCTGAGAGATGAACGAAATATTGAACTTTCGAATAAAGAACTCTCAGCTAGAGTATTTAATTAAGTGAACTGAGATAGAAGAAAACAGTTGAGTAAAGTTTGCAAATGTGATGAATGTCATCGAAGTCATGAACGTCTATCACGCTCGAAATCTCGATCGTTCGAATAAGAATTCATGAATCGCTTACGTGCAAGAAAGCAACGACTCTGAATATGAGTCAGAGAATTAAAAGTCTCGCAGAAGCTTCAACTTCAAAAAGAGAGATTTATTGTCACGATTTTAGCATGTGTTACTTGAAAGATGTTGGAAAAAGAGATGTTAAATCACTTAGATGATGTTGAACAATATTATAGATGATGATAGATGTGAGATTATCAGTGATGTTATGAGAGCTTCTCGATACGAATGATACTCAACGTTCATGAAGTATAAGAACATCTGAATGATCTCTTTCTTTTCTTTCTTCTTCGTGCAACGTCTTGTATTTAAAATCTAGTTATTAGAATTTCATTCTGATTTCATTCAGTTCTCAGTTCGTGACAGAACATGTTTTCATTCTTCACTATTGAAAGATAACTTTTGAAAAGTTATATTTTCATTTTCGTAAGTAGAAATTTAACTCTTGATGAAGTCTTGAAGACGAAGTGCTTTTAAAAGCATAAAACAGATAAAATTTCAACGAGTTTTAACATTTTGTATCATCTTGAGATGAAGTTTGAAATTACGTTGAGTCTTGTGAAAGTTCTCTATTCTTTGAGAACTTGCATTCATATAAACAGCAAGCTTTTGAATCTCATTAAAGATTATTATAATGTCATGAATAAAAGTTTACTCTGTATTTCTGATTGCTATTGCAAAATCAATTGCAAAATCAATTGCAAAATTAATTGCAAAATCAATTGCAAAATTAATTGCAAAATCAATTGCAAAATTAATTGCAAAATCAATTGCAAAATCAATTGCAAAATCAGTTGCAAAATCAATTGTAAAAATAATTGCAAAGCAAAGTAACATGATAAATAAAAATTATTGATTATCTTGAACAATGTTCAAGATAAACTCTCTTGTATAAACATGCTTTGAAAACTAATCTTGAATATTCAATATTTCTTCTCATTCTCATTCTCATTCTCTGAACTTAACATCAATGATTTTAGTAACTGTTTAACAGCTAACTGAATTACGTATGTTAAACATGATAAATGTAAAGTAGTTGAGAATGTTTGCAAAGTCTCATTTAATGTCATCATCATGACATTGTTATTGCTGACGTTGTTCATGATTATAGTCATAACTTAATCTTGAATATAGACTGATTGCGTCAAGTCGAGTCATTGAGGTTGAGTCAAGTTCTCGACTCGTCAAGACTCAATTTGAGTCAGAATTCGTGACTTGAGTATTCAAGTTGAGTCGAGATGTTCGACTTGAGTATTCAAGTCGAGTCAGAGAATTGAAATCGAGTATCAATTTGAAATTTTCGATTCGACTCGTCAAGACATGAAGATAGTGTCAGAAACATGTCTAAATGATACAATCAATGAAGATCAGAATTGATAGTGCTTGATCTTTAAAGATAGTTATAACTGAATATTAAGAATACAGAAGAAGATTGATACAAAAGCTTCTATTTATGTAATGTTCAGAGACTGCGCTAGACTTGAAAGAAATGTGTTTGTGACACGAGAAGAAGATGATGTAGATGAACAAGATGTTGGTGAAAGAAAAGAGTGTTGAGAAAGAAAAAAGATGTTGAGTCATATTTGAGTCATATCTGAGTCAAACCTGACTAGCTCGCTGATTAGCTCTAATCAGTACGCAGAGCACTCGCTAACGTTCACTGCAAATTGATTAAAGCTTCAGTCTTGTTCAGTCTTATCAGTCTTGATACGCTCGTAACATTATCTTTTTCTTCGAAAATTCATGTTCGCATGAATGTAGTTCATTTGATCACTTTTGTTGATAGTTATTTCGATATTTAGCGCGATTTGTTTGAATATAACTTATGAAATTCGTTCAAAACTTTCTCTGAGTCATTGAATTCTTCTTTATCGACATAGTATCATTCGTCGTTTCTATCTGAATCTGTTCATTTGACTTTGTACTGTATTCAATCTCGATAGCGTCTGAAGTTCAATATATCATTTATCTCTCAGTGTTCATCGTCTTTGATAGTGATTGATCTGAGTGATTCTGAATGCTGTTCTGATAAAGAATGTTCTGAATACGATCGCAGTAGCTTCGAGCTGAACATCGAATGCAGATGCTTCATGCTGACTGACAGATGAAGATGATAGAAGATACTCACTTTGACAGTGATTTGATAGAGATCTAGCTGTTTGTCTTTCAAATCTTTGCAGAGTCTCGTTGTCTTGATGTTTCTGAAAGATAGTCAAACTCAGTCATCTACTTCATAGATGACGTTTCGTCTATGTTTATTGATCTGAACTTCGATGATCAGCTTCGTCTTTTTCAATTGTTGACGATTGCAGTTCAGTAGCTCTTTCATTCAAATGACAATATCATCTACTTTTCTAGCTTGAAGTCGTTCACAAGTTGTTTCGTAGTCAGTCATATCTGAATCGAAACTCATTCGAGAATGAAATTCTTTATTGAAGTAGAAGAGAGTCATTGAAGTGATCAAGAAGATATTGAAATTGTCACTGAATTTCATCATGGATATTCATTTGATTCAGTCGTTCTGCATGTAATTGCAGTAGATTCTAAGTTCGCGTTCGACGTTTTGATTGACTCGTTTCGATTGATCGTCAATCTCAGAATGATAGACTGTGAATAGACTAGCTGTGATTCTCAGTCGCTTGCAAAGACTTTTTCACATAGTCAATATGAATTGAGAGTCTCTGTTCGAAACAATAGAACTGAGTAGATCATGCAGTTGATAGACGTTTCATAGCATGATTCAAATCGTTTCTTCGACTGAGATATCATCGTCTTTTCAATGACAGAGAACATAGTGACGTTCTTTGATGAGATGACATATGATTATGCAAATGACGTTATAGTCTTCTGACAGAAATAGTTCAATGATGAAGTTCATAGCTATATCTTTTCAGCGTTTCTGTGAAATCAAGAGAGAATGATGAAGTTCATTGATGCTATTTCTAGAGACTTTGCTTCGCTGACAAGCATGACAGTTTCGAATGTATCATCAAATAGTAGCTTGATGATCTGATCAATAGTAGAAACGCTGAACTAGATAGATGATTCATTTATTGTTGAGATGAGAGATTGAAGATTGATCATGCACTTCTTGTAGTAATTTCGTGTGCATGTTCTCAGAGACTCACAGTAGATCTTTTCTAAATAGAACGTCGTCAATGATTTTGCAGTTCTTCAGTTTAGTGATATAAAATTTGAGCTTGTTTTCATTCATAGCTTGTTTATATTCGCTGCAGAGCTCATCTGTTTGATTGATCATTCATACTCGTTGATAGAGATTTGCTTTCGATTCAATAGATAGAACATCAACTCTATCAAGAATCAGAATAGTCTGAAAACAATCTTTAAGACGCTGAGCTGATTCAAAGATGTTCGCTAAAGACATTCTGATTAGAGCATCGACTTTAGTGTTCATTTTGTCTGATCTAAAGATGATCTGAAAGTTGAACTTCGATAGAATGTTCAGATAGTTGACTTGTCGTCGACTCAACTGTTTGTTTTTCATGAAGATCTTTAAAGTCTGATGATTGATGAACATCTGAATGAGTAGTTCAGTGCATTTCAGCTCGAATCATCAGTGTTCGAAGCATCGAATAATGACTAGCAATTTCTTGTCATAAATGTGATAATTGATTTCAGCGAAAATCATGCTTTTACTGTAGAAGATCATCGAATGAAGAACTTTCTCATCATTGTACTGAGATAGTATTTCATCTTTTACATAGTTTGAAGCATCAGTCTTCAAAATAGCTTGTCGTTTGAGATCGAAGTGACGAAGTACTGAGATCAAGCTGACTTGTTTCTTTAGATTGTCAAAGACTTGAACACAGATCTCGTTTTAAACAAAAGACGTGTTCTTTCTAATCAGCTGAATGAATGATTTGACTAGCTTCGAGAAGTTCTTAATGAAACGACGATAGAAGTTAACAAATCTCACGAAGCTCTGAATTTCTTTTAGATTGATCAAAGTGATTCAGCTGACTATGATGATCACTTTGCTGAAGTTCATACGAAGATCTAGTTCTGATATGATGACTTCTAGAAAGACAGTCTCTTCTACATCGAATTTGCACTTTCGAATATTCATCTGCAGTTCAGCTTTGCGTAGTCGACTCAATACTAGTTTGACGTGATTTCTATGTTTCTTTCTCATTTTGCTATAAATGAGAATGTCATCTAGATAAGCTTGGCAAAAGTCGTTCAGAAAGTTTCATAGAACGTCATTCATATATTGCTGAAAGAAGATTGATTCATTAGTCAGTTTGAACGATAGCATCTTGTATTTATATGCTTCTAAAGCAGTGATAAAAGTGATGTAATTCTCGCTATCAAGATGCATTTGAAGTTTGTTGAACGCTGATATGATGTTCAATCTAGTCAGATGCTTGCAACTCACTATTTTATCAATGATCTCGTCTATCAACGATAGAGAATATCTATTTCTTTTGAAAATGACATTTAGCTTTCAATAATTCACGCAGAATCAAAGATCTTCATTCGCTTTGAGAACGAATAGAACGAGAAAGAAATAGAGAGTCTGACTAAAAGTGATGAATCTCTTCGACAGATTCTCATTTAAGTACTTCTTTACTTTCAGAAGTTTAACAGAGAACATTCAATAGACTCGACAGCAAGAAAATGTTGAATCATTGATGAGCTCGATTTTATGATTGTAGAAGCGATGAGAGAGTAGTTTATTCAATTGAGCTCGATCGAAAACATCTAGAAACTCATGATATTTTGATGACAGCTTCGCTTTAATATCTTTCAAATTCTGAATCGTTTCATTGATTGAAGAGATGTTTAGAGCGTTCAAATCGCACTGAGTATTGTACGCGATTTCTTTATTGATGTTCATCATGAATAGAGCAAAGACTTTGATCTTGTTCTTCTTTGAATGATTCAACAGTGTTTTGAACGAAGCTGCGTCTATGCTTCAAATCGAGAATGACTCTTCTCGAACAAGTCATTTGAGCATCATAGAAGTCTTAGTCTGAGTGATTGAAGAAGATAAAGTTGATCGCGATCAACTTGAGTGTTTTGAATTGAGAGAAATCGAAAAAATTGAAATAGAAGTATTCAATTGATTTGAAAAAACAATGACGTCGTTTTGCATATTCAGTAATATTTCGTTTTTGTTCATTCAGAGCTTACTCAATATGACTTCATGATGATTGATACCAGCTATCAACATTGATACAGTCAATTTCTTATGACTTTCGATGATGAGATTGAATAGAATTTTATGAGTGATAGTCTTCTTAGATATCTTCTCATCATAATCTCTTATTAGCTTCTCTTTTGTCAGTGATATAGATTGAATTTTCAGTTTCTTGCATACTTTATCGACTAGATTAGAATGTATGATCGTGTAGACGACTGAATCACTGTTTATTAAAGAATGAAGATTGAAAGATTGATTCTGAAATATGAGATGAGTGTCAATTAGAAACGACTTTTCAAAGTAATTTTCTTTCGATAGAATTTCGTCTAGTTTGCACAAAGATATAATCTTTATTTCTTTGATGACTTTTGAAGAGATGATTAGTTTTTTGAATCGAAATTCGAATCGAAATCAAAGCGATCATATTCATTGTTCACTGCATTGATTCTAGTAGATCGATCGAAGCACTCTTTAGAGCTATGATCTGATTTATGACATATGAAACAGCTTTCGACTAGAATATCTGCTTCTTTGACGCTAGTTAAAACCGCGTCACGCGACTTTAGCTGATCAGACTTCGAGTGATCGATTGACTGAGTGACAACAGTCATTCTATGAAAGATAGTTTTAGAAAGATCGTTGACGCGTTTGATCTTGTTCTTGATCTCTCGAATGACTCGCTGATCATTATTCAAATGAATTAGATAGAAACGAATTTCTTTTAAAGAATCAGATTGAACTAGTTGATCTATTCAAATGAATTGAAGACGAAGATGAATTTTATCTTTCAGATCAGCGATCAGTTGCTTCTTGTAATAGTCTAGATAGAAAGATAGACGTTGAAACTGAGTATAGAATTCATTGAATTTCTTGAATTCTTGAATCAAGTTGTAGTATTTTCTACGAAAGTTGACTTTCTTATTTGAATCATCGAACAACTGAGCTAACTCTTTCAAAAGATCGTCGACGATTCTATAAAGATTGACACAGTCATGTTCGCATCTAGCTTGAATGATCTCAGCTGCGTCATCAAATAATCTAGAATGTATATAGCTCAATTTGACTCGTTCATTAGAAAAGAGATCAACGTTGATCTCTAGTTTATTCTGAATTTTTTCATATCAGTTCTTTCAAGTAGAATTCTTTTCATCAGTAAACAGCGAAGAATCAGGTATTTTTTGAGATCTAGAACGCTCAGAGTAGATGAAATCAGAAGAAGTGTTTTCTTTAGCTTGAAATCTAGTCTTCAACTCTTTGATTTCGTCTTCTTGTTGTTTATCTAACTCGTAGAGTTGATCTGTTTCTTCATTAAAAACTAGACTTCGAGTCTTTCAGATTTCGTAAAACACGAAGAGTATTATCATTTCAGTGAATGATTCGTCATCTTTCTGAATGAATGATGCAGCACTTGATGATTTCGATGAATCAGCATCAGAGGTTTGAAAGAAACGATTTCGAAATTTTTCGAAACGCTCTTCAGTAGACGAACAACTAAACATGATGTGATTTGTTTGAAAGAGATTTGTTTGAAAGAAAGTTGAACAAATGACGATGCTCGATGATTGAAGAAGAAAGACGTATAGAATGATGTTTAATCTTCAACAAAAAAGATGAGATTTGTTTGTTGATTTGATTGATTCTCTAGCAAACAACGAAGATTCTTTATCATTGAATCTATCGATCGATTTGATTCTTGAGCAATTCACGAAGATTCTTTATCGTGATTCTCATAAT
>JAABUH010000544.1_pt1 | contig 53641 bp, 72 predicted proteins | sample 5559121 | NCBI WGS metagenome assembly JAABUH01 (sample SAMN10711871, study PRJNA513364) | rock metagenome | isolation source: Antarctica rocks | place: Antarctica: Victoria Land, Battleship Promontory nord | collected 2015-12-28 | reverse complement strand
AGCTATACGTGAGACGAGTTTGCTTAGTGTCTATGAGACGCAGGGACTCGCCACCAGTTTGGACTGGATTCTTTCACCGACTCTCCTCCAATCGGTACCTTCCCCTCTTGCTCAACGAGGACAGGAACATGGCTCCCCGTAAGCGGACGGACTGAAGACTTCTCCTTTCGGCTCATGAAACTCGACTTGCTGCAAGAGGACAGCGCGCGATCGTCTTGGAGCAAGGCTGAAAGTCGGACCGAGAGGGATATGGAATTGGTGAAGCTAGCAACAAGATGACTGCGTAGCTGATTGAGTGTAGCGAGCGACGAGGTGATCGCTTAGCTGAACAGATGGAAGGCGACGAAATGATCGCGTTGATTGGAGGCTGAATAGGGCGAGCGACGAAATGATTGCGTGAGCCGGCTAAGCGAGCTATAAGGAAAACAGAATGAAGGCGACAAAACATTCGCCTCAAACTGCTGAGGCGAGGCTTATAACCTCAAAGCCCCCACACCCGAGCTCCGATACGTCCTAACAAGGCCCTTCCTTGAACGAGCTGCCAACGGTATCAACGGGCCAAAGTACGCCGAATGGGTCTTGCGCGGTCCTCTCCTCGATGCTGTACGTGTCCTCGAGGGTTGTGGGCGTCATCCTCTGGTCCAGGAAGACAACGCACCTATCCATAACAACGAATACTGCGACAAGACCCGAGCCGAGCTAGGTCTGGTACGCTTCCCACGTCCTCCCACCTCTCCGGATCTCAATCCAATCGAGAACGCGTGATTTAAGCTGCAAAGCAGACTGGCAGGCATGCAGCCTCGTTCTTGCGAGTCAGATGACTCCTGGGTATGCTGTGCTAAAGCATGGGACGATATTCCAATGGAATACATCAACAAGCTGGTTGAGGGGATGCCGAGACGCTTGGAGGCGGTGAAAGTGTGTATTGGGTGGCCTACAAAGTACTAGTTGACGGTACGCATCGATGGGAGTGATCAGAACCTTTCTAGCATGCATATATAGCTTTATATAAGGAATGCAAGAAATAGGGTGACGCGGATGAAAGAGAAGAAAGGGTGCCACATCGGGATTTCGGGGTTTCATGGACAAGTTTTACCTGTCATATGCCTGCATGCGTTTTAAAGTATTAGGCGTTGGCTTCGCGGCTTTTGCGGCTATTTATGGCAACCCCTACTAAAGTAGTCTTCATTTGATCCCACTCGCGAGACTGAATTTTTTTCACGGCACGAAGCATGCTTGGGCCCAGGATCCGTACCGGAAGCTCGAACTTGCGCCCCCTCTGTAACCGTTTCTTAAGCACCGTCCTGGCTGTTGCGCTCGACATCGCTGCTCGGCATGCTGGCTCCTGGCAAACACGCTCAAAGCTCATCGCCTGCTCCATCTAGGCGTGAGTTGGTTCAGATTCGTGTATTGGGCGGTGTACCTTTGGTGGACTATCGGTGCCCACTCCCGAAATGGTAATCTGGGGAAACACTGTCTGTGATGAATGAGTGATAAGAGACACCCAGCCTGTAGTACTCGGTCTTTATCGCCATAGACAACCCGTTGACCCGGCCATCGATCGAGCATCTCCAGGTGCGTCACCTCATCTGTCGTGCTCGAGTGGCGTATTTGCGACAATTACGGACTGGGGAGTGTCCGTATGCGTCCAGGCATCGCAAGGGTCAAATGCACCAAGAACTTCGTTGCACTTCGGACCCACTTGATCAGGGATATTGTCCCAAGTCGTTATGCTGGAAAGTTGGGTCTTTGGAACTCTGAGGGGTGAGTGATCCGTACTCCAACCCTCGTCTTCCTCAAGTACGACCTAATGTTGGATGAGCAGTGATATCATTTACCGAGCTTACCTCGTATTCTTGGTAACGCCGTTTGCTCCGGATAGTCCAGGAAGAATAGCTGAGACCTTTCGCCAATCTCCGTTCTTTCCGCTGCATGATATTACAGCAGTGGCAGACATATACTGGCGCAGACTAGGGCATGCTACAACACTGCCTCCAGCTGCCAGTCACTGCCATCAAGCTGTGTGACAACAGCTTGTCCAAGGGTAGAAAAAAACGCACGCGTACGGTGATCATCCTCTCAAAGGCTCCGCCCCCTGCATGACCTCAACGAAGCGATTCGGAAAGTTCGATTGAAGCGTAACTCGGATGACATTTGAGGCCTCGATGGCATATAGATCTTCCGAGACTACCAACAACCGATTCAAATCGCCTGCCTCCTCCCTTTCGGGTTGACCTTTCGCGATGATGGCGATCGCGTAAACTCCTTGTATATTCCTTCCGGGCGAAAGGGTCGTTGACGTTTAGTCTGTAAGACTGCTCAAATAGTCTTCAGTCGGCCAGCCTCTGTGAAATGTGCTTACCGGCGGAATTCAGTACAAAGCCGGGAAGCGAGCGATCAATCAAGCTAAGATCATTCGGAGGTTCCCAGAGGGATGTGCCGGAATATGCCTTCTCTAGTCTGTTGAGTCTACTATTAATGGCAAAAAGACTAACGAAGAAACGGGCTTCCCAAAGATGGTGCGAAAGTCGTCGTGTATGTTATCCGGAGAGCAGTCATATCAGATCTCGTCGGGTGCTACTTCAGCTGAGCGGCGAACAGCTCTTTCGAGAACTCTAGGGTGTAAGCGGACGGTTTCAGGACCGCTGTCTCGCCGGACATTTGGCGAAGGAGTCTAAAATTGCATGTCAGAGTCGGTGGCATACACCGTCTGAACTCTAAGTCTTCGTGAAACCATAAAATTGGCATCCCCGTCACTGGACGCAGGGCGGAGGTAGGTTAGAACAGGTCGAAGCAGTGGCTTTAGGTTGAGATCATCGGTTCGGAAAAGGTCGGAACCGTCCCGCAACGTGGACCCTCGATGGGCTTTGAGCTGGGCAGAATACGGTTAGGCCAAATGTGTATGCATGTGCATTCTTAATTGTAGAATCCTTGAGGAGATGGAATAACGTAAGGGAAGATGAAAAGGAAGAAGATGCGCAGGCGGGAGGATGGAAAGTGAGAAGTGCGGGGATGCAAGAAACGCGGGAAGACTTGAAAAAGAGGCCAGGGTCATCTGACAGGGAAATCCAGGAGAGGGGGGTGTGTCTTGCCGGGGGAAGCGCATGTAACCTGGGGAGAGAAGTGGAGGTTGACAAAGGGGGATGACCCCCCGCCCCCCTCAATTTGCCCAAATGGTTCGTGCGCAATGGTTCGCCTGAGGAGAATGGCGGCCGGCCGGGGAGAGAGCTTGGTCGAGCCCCTGGGGGGAGGGTCCGAAGTCCCCTAGGCTCGATCTCGGTGGTGGTTGGGGCAAATATAGGGGCCCAACCCTAGGGACTTCAGAACGTCTCAATCCGTGAGCTATCGCACTTAAGAGCATGTACCGCTGTTCAGCGCTCAAAAAGCTGACACCAATCTTGAGCGCTTGGAAAGGTCAGCCCCACGACATATTTGTGGAACTGTTAGGGGAAAATGCAACTGAGAGACGCTGGACTCCCGATCTCAACGCTTTCTGAGCCTTATAAGAACGATTTGATTGCATGATACGACTGGGGAAATCGAGCAGCACAGTTGAAGTCGAGTAGATTGGGAGAAGCAGATACCAAATTGTGGTGTACGAGAATGACGAGCTGACAAATCCCTCTCTGACCCCTGTTTCAGCGGGATGTGGAGGTCACATGTGAAACCGTCAGGAACGGCTGTCTGCCAAAAAATAGGCCCGTGCAGTGACTGCAAAAATCTTTGTGGCGAGCCTAAGCGGCTTCGCGTCTCATCCATCTCTTTCATATGTATCAGACTTGCATAAACTTGTGACCTTCGACTATTATTAAGCTCAGCTTTGACGAATGTGCAGCCTAGTTGTACTGAGGTCGTAAATTTCGATACCATAGTGCAGTCGTATCATACCGACCCCACTCAGCGGCATGACGGAACATGGAGAAGAATCCGATAATCGTCTCAAGCGACATCGAGAAGAAGATGACGGTGTTCCTGATATGCCCCCTGCCGACGTCGAAGACAGCTCGGATGAGAAGATTGGGCCTATGCCCGTGCCAGATCCAGAGGGATCCGCTGTGAAGGTCTCAAATGGAAGAAGGAAGAAGAGAGCTAGTGCGTAGCTAGGTCAATAACGAAGCTGAAACTGGTAGTATTACCCCATGAACGGCTGTACCTTGACCACCTACCCGATACGGATAGGTATCATAAGAGCTTCATGCACCGGGATGCCGTCAACTTCGTCGTGGTAACCCGGTATGTTTGTAAAATCTCTCTCGTATAGCTCTTGCTCATAATAGACACCTTTAGGACAGGGTTCATCGTGACCACTTCGGTGGACGGACACCTGAAACTATGGAAGAAGCAAGAGCAAGGGATAGAATTCGCCAAACACTTCCGCACTGCTTTGACCGCTATCGTTGGCATAAGTGCTAGTGATGATGGGAAGCTGGTTGCGACGGTCAGTGAGGGTGGGGAAGGGAGGGTCCTCGATGTGGTCAATGTCGGTGAGAGCATTTGAAGGGTTTAGTGGTGTATGTGTTGACGGGATTAGACATGATCAATATCCTCAAATTCCCTTATACCCCCAAAGCGGTCTGCTGGGTACATGAGCCAGGAGCAGGACAGACTTTGCTGGCGGTGTCGGATGCTGCTTCACCGACGATACGGATATACGATGGACAAGGGGATGGGAAGCCATTGTGTGAGCTTGATAAGCTGCATAGGGCGCCAGTCCACCTCATGGCCGTAAATTTCGATCAGTATCTTGCTTGGTCCCGCTGATTATTGGCTGCGTCAGTACTCCTCCCGATGGGACACAGTCATTTCTGCGGATGAGGACGGCTTCGTTGAGTACTGGCAACCTAGCGAACCATTTGGTCAGCCTCAGGACGTACCCGGTCTATGGCAGTATAAAAGCTCAACAGATCTCTTCCATTTCAAACGTACGAAAACCATTCCCACCTCCATCAGCTTCTCTCCCAATTCCTCTCACTTCGTCTGCCTTGCTCTCCCCTCTCGTGCAGTCCACATCTTCAATTTTCAAACCGGCAAAATAACACGGACATATGACGAAAGTATAACGGCTTTGACGGAGATGCAACAAGGAGGGACGGCTGTGTATAAGCTTGACGACATGGATTTCGGACGGCGATTAGCGGTGGAGCGAGAACTGGATCGAGATGAGAGTGGACCTGGAGGAGCTTTGCGGAATGCTACGGCAGTATGGGATGAGACTGGGAACTTTGTGCTATATCCAACGATGTTAGGGATCAAAGGTATGTCACCAGGTTAGGCATTTGGCTGATGTTAGTGGTCAACACAGTGACGAACAAGGTCGCACGAGTACTGGGGAAAGACGAATCGCTTCGATTCCTGAATTTGGCGTTGTATCAGGGTGCACCGGCGAAGAAGGGTGTAACAACACTGGCGATGGCTGCTTCGGCCAATCCCTTACTACTGGACAAACTGACACGAGATCCGCAACTCTTCTGCACGGCATACAAAAAGCAGCGATTTTACCTATTCGGAAGAGGCGGCGAGTGAGTTAGATACACACAATTTTGGAAGTATGCTGATGAGTCGCAGGGAGAGCAAAGGTGGCGAACGAGATGTTTTCAACGAGAGACCGACACGGGAAGACCAATCGCTAGCTGTAGCACAGGTGGCTGCGGCACCTGCGTTACCTACCAGCTGTACAATACATACCAGTATGGGCGACATAGTGAGTCGTGAGTGCGGTAACGGTACCCTCATTCAAGCGGGCTTCTATTCTAGCATCTCAAGCTGTATCCAGATCAGGCGCCGAGAACGGTCGAAAACTTCGTCACACTGGCTCGAAGAGGTGAAGTCGACTTCCATCGTGTCAAGGCATCCGACCTGATAAACATCGTCAGGTTATTACAACGGCTTGCTGTTCCATCGGATCATCAAGAAATTCGTAGGCAGATGAGATTACGCAATGACAAGCGCTGAGTGACTTAGATGTTACAAACTGGTGACCCATTGGGTAAATATGTCCCTTGATCCTTCGGTAATCCTAAAGCATCACTACAGGGGATGGCACCGGAGGAGACAGCATGTGGGGCGGGACCTTCGAGGACGAGTTCTCCTCGAAGCTGCACTTCGACAGGCCTTATGTAATAGGCATGGCCAACTCTGGGCCTAAGACAAACGCATCACAATTCTTCATCACGACCGTTAGTACCTGGGGTCCCAGGCTGAGCCGCTGCTGACGTCCTTTCAGGTACCCTGTCCGTGGTTAAATCAGAAGCACAGGCGAGCCCCCTTTGTCCTCCGAATGAAATCGACTGAATTTCTGCTTTCCAGTATCTTTGGCAGAGCTATCGGAGGACTCGACATCGTGCACGAGATAGAGAATGTCAGTGTAGACAAGAATGACAGCCCGTGGGAAGAGGTGAAGATGATGTCGATCTCTGTTGAGTAATGCATGGCTGTCCAGGTCCACATCCCGCCGTTCTGTAATTCTGCCTCAATGTGGCCTCAATGTGCTCTCCGTCCCCTGTAGCCACTGCCGAGCTGTGGCTGGTTTCGCACGCGAGTAAAAGCCAATTACATCTGGTTCAGATAGAGTGCCACAAAGGAACCCTCAAGCTGGGAATAAAAGTATCCCACGTGTCAAGGTTTGGGGTTCTGGCTCTCGCGGTCCATCATTCTTCCTCTTCAAGGCCCGTCAAATGTACAGAAGCATCCTCACATCATCTGTCAAAACAGTCCGACCTCAAATCCGATATATCACTGCATCGAAAGTAATCATGGGGGTCACTGTCGAGCACATTAGCGGAGGCGACGGGTCCACTAAACCGAAGAAGGTGAGCTACCCAACTGAGCTGAATGCTGATCCATCCTAAGGGAGACACCGTCTCAATGCACTGTATGTTCAGAGCCGGCATTGTTACTGAGATCTTCCGCAGATGTCGGCACCCTCCAAGATAACAGCAAGTTCGACTCAAGCCGCGACAGGGGTCAGCCCTTTGTCACCCAGATCGGTGTCGGACGTGTCATCAAGGGCTGGGACGAGGGTGTTCCCCAGCTCTCGGTCGGTCAGAAGGCGAATTTAATCTGCACTCCAGACTATGCCTATGGTTCGTTTCTTCCTGACCTCATGATTGGCCATGCTGATCGTCGCTATAAAGGCGCGAGAGGTTTTCCTCCAGTCATCCCAGCAAACGCGTATGTCGACGAGGACGGCGGTTTTGATGATGCTGACGGTGATACAGGACCCTCAAGTTCGAGGTCGAGCTACTCAAGATCAACTGAGCGTTACGGAAATGCTGAGCGATGCGATGGGGAGGAGGAAGCATGCTCCGCTCGAAGCTGGGGCGTGTAAGGAAGGTAGCTAGGCAGGAGGAGAAGATGTGCGGTTGAAGATGAATTCGTGAACGAGTGCTGAATACAAACGCCTTTTCGCTGATCATCACAGCTGACTTATGCTTAGGACCATCCTCAATTCGTTCTAGTTTTCGACACGGCAAGGCTCTCAAGCACTTTAACGTGCCAGGGCGTCTCGTAGAGTCAGGCATAACGGAAGTTGTGCTACTTTTGCGATGATTCTCCCTTCTCCGCCTATGCTGATGACTGACTCCTAAAGCATTTAGGTCCAGCCACTCCTTTACTTACGTCTTATGGCGGATAACCCCGTCATTTCTTGCTTGCATGGACTGACTCCACCATGTATTCACTTATGTGAAATACCCCTCACCTCCAAAACCGCGAGCTGATGTAGGACTCGTCGGAGATACCATCCGCACGATCTCGCTCCCCGCCTATGCGAAAAGAGCTAATGTATTCGGAGAATTGCGGCGTTATCTTCACGCGGACAGCCCGGTTTATGCGGAAGGAGCTGTTGTAGCCGGAGAATTGCGGCATTATGGTTCGAAGAGTGTCTAGGCCCAGTGCCACTCCTCCTTCCCACCTTCCTCCCCTCTCTCAGTTCCTCTCCACTTCTTTCCCTCTTAGCCAGATTCAGCACGATTTCACCGTCAAGCCATGCATGAGATCATCATCTACTCCTGTCCGTCCAGTTCCTCCCCCTCGTCTCCAGCCTCGAATGCGTCTACCGGTACTTTGTACAACCTGATTGTAGGCTGAGTGGCATTATGAGCCTTATTCATGGAGCGATTCGGTGGAGAACTCACATTGTTCGGATCCTTCACCAGGACGTACTTCCCCTCGGGCTGCTTGAGTACGAGATCCGCGATGGTCCGGACGATACCCCACCCATTTGCGAGTGAGACATTCATTTGCCGAGCGAAGTCTAGCGGTTTGTATGACTGAACTCCAACAATGACATGTCGCTGAGCGTCCCGAGGATTGGCACGAGAGATGTAACTGATGGAGATCAGCAACGAGACAGACTCTGAGAAAGAACACATACCCCATCTTCATCTGCTCAGCACCTGCAAGGACACCCTGCACCGCCCATCGAGCGAGCTTTGCACTGTTGTTTTTCATCTCCGAAGCAACAATCGCTCCTTTTTGAGTGTCGAGGTTCTTCCTCCAGTCCAAAGCTTTCCCTGCACCACCTTGGGCTCGAGGGTCAAACTCGTTGAGCGCTTTTACCGTGACAAGCGAGTCTCTTTTGCCCAAATACGCGTCGACTTCTGTCCTCACAATCAGGTCCATAGTCTCTTCCTCGCTGACGGACAGATCGAACTTCCTGTACCGGTACAAACACGATGCGAGGGGTTCCGTTTCCTCCTCAGGCGAGTAAAAGGGGTTCTGATTCGGAGTAATGGATTTCGAGGATCCTTCAATCACTTGAGAGGAAAAGTTTTGGTTGATGTAGGTGGCTTCGAGGGAGAGCGAAGCCGCTGAGTTGATGTTTCCAGCGTCGTCGGAGTCAGCTGGTGGGTCTGCAGCATTCTCGTTGACTGTGATGTAATCGAATGAACCGCCTTCTCGCTTGTCGAGGAAGAGCTGGTCGCCTCGGCGGTCGAGAATGAGATCCCAGGAATTGACGGAGCGAGGTGCACACATGAGAACCGAGAGGATGGAGTCGGTTGCAAAGATGTGGGCTTCTTTCTTCTCGGCGAGCTATGCCGGTTTAGCGGATCAAGGGGAGTTGAGTAACGGCTGACCTGAGCGATGATTGGGTCGTCACTAGTTGACGCATTGTATCGCACTCGGTCAAGGATCTCGAGGGGCTTTTCATTACGAGTATTAATTCGGTCGAAGACTTTGTCGTATCCTTGGATAGTACCGTGTGACTCGCTAAGCAAAGTTAGCAGGGACTGGCCGAAAGCCCTGGCCACCTACAGCTCTTCCGGTTGCTCAACGCTCAAGTTCAGCTTCGCCAACCGTACAAACTCGATCTCCTCGAGCATCTGCCAGTCCGGGCTGATCGTAACAGACGAATCGCGGATTCTTTGGGGCTGTAATGTCCTTTAGCGAGAGCCTTCAGTCTACTGCGAACTCACCTTATTCCAATCAGTATACCCGCCCCTACCTCCGCCCCGTCCCCCTCGTCCACTAAATCCACCTCTTGGCTGGAACGCAGTCCCTCTTCCTCTCGCACCACGACTCGAAGCGAACCCCCTCCCCCTCGCACCCCTCGTAGGCATCCTTGCTCTTGTACTAGTCCTCGCCCCGCTATCCACCAGCGAGAAGCTCTTTTCATCCTCATCGTGCACATAACCAAAAGCGTTGATCTCTGATGCTCCATATGCTTCTCGGCCCGGTCGACGGTTTGCCGAGACTGAGTAGTTTTGTCGGCCGGTACCGCGGGCGTTTGTACCGGGGTTGTCTAGAGCGGGGTCATGCCAGTCTGCGATCCGAGTGATCTTGTCCGACTTGGAGAAGGGAGCATAAGGAATACTACGAGGCGTTAGTAGTGTAAGAATGCCCCGAGCCATGCAGCGAGACACAGCTGATTGTCTACCGGTCCTTCCAGGACTTACTCTTTGAATTGGGCAGGCAATGTACTAGTGCTAGGACCCCATGAACCGTCTTCATTGTCGTGGATGGGCGGTAGCGTAAAGTCGAGCCCCATCTTGCAGGAATGAGTATTCGGCGATGGACCGTTTCTTCAGGTGTTTATGTTGTGTTTTGTCTCACAAAAGTTGAACAAAGCTTTTCCCAGCCGACGAAACTCTGCCAGAAGGGATCTTATGGGCTCCCCCCATTTGAGCGGAAGCAATTCCCGAAACAGACCCTGACGCGCGACAAAGAAATCAATCAAAACATCCCATTTGATGTTCGACTATCCAAGTTCTTAGCTTTTCTTGGGATTCAGCAAGTGTATGACCCAGGCATTTGCATGCTGCATGCTTGCTTCGACAGCTTCACAGGAGAGTGCTGCCTGAAAGGTGAGCATGGGTGTTCAGGTCTGGCAGGGTCCCAATGCGGTTTTGGCGTGTTGATCAACGCTGATCCCGGAACACCTCATAGCATCTACTGGATCGATGCGACGACAGACTCCGCGTATTCAGATAGCAGAACACCTCCATGTAAGTGTATTCAGATCCCTACACTCCATTTTGAACCGATAACAAGAAGCGTTGGCTGACAATTTGTAACAGTTATCACATAGCGCATAACAAGTTGGAACAATCGCTTGCATCTTGAATCATGGATGACCCCTTCGCAGCCCCGTCGCTGGGGATGATCCCTCGACAGCGGTCCCGACCTACTCTCAAAAACCCTATCCCAGCCCCACCTTCGTCCAGATCACTCAACAAGCTAGACCATTCCCCATCACCACCACCTCGCCGCTCATCACCCGATATGACCGGCCATGCAATACGTCAACACCTATCAACTCTGCTTGAGGAGAAGAGCTCGCAGTTGCAGATGCTCGGCACGATGGGTCAGGAGATCTTGAAGCAACAGCAGGAGCTAGAGGAGCGGATCAGGGGGTTTGAGGAGGATGATGAGGATGAGCTGGGGGATGAGACGAGAGAAAGGTTGAGAGAGCTTGATGACGCTATGAGAGCATGGGAGAGCCAGAACGAGGAGATGATGCGGGAGCTCGGCGGAAAGGTAGGCAATCATCCGTACTCAAGCACAAGCTGATTGACGTAGATACCTGACGGTATCGATCTTAAGCACTCTGCGATAGCCTCTCCCGCTCGAGCACCCAGTACACTTACTCGGCGACAACGAAATGCTCAACACCGAGCCCTCGACATGGAGTTTGCTACTGAGATCGGTCAAAACCTGCTTGTCGAAGTGAGGAGACTGCAAGCGCTCCTGACCGAACGAGACAGGGCTTTGGAGAAGTGCGGCGAGGAGAAGGAACGATGGGAAGCAGAACGTGACGGGCTGATCGCCGCTATGCGATCAGCAGAGGGCGGTGTCGGTGAGTACCCGAACATAACCAGGGTAAGCGTGCTGAGACCTCTCAGAACGCTACAAGGAGGAGAACTGGAACCTCGAGGTCAACCTCCAAGAACTCCGTTCCGCTCATGCCGACGTCCAGAACCAGCTCACAAAGACCAACGCTGAGCAAGCTCGACTGTCAAAGTCACTGCTCTCCATACGCGAAACAGCCGAAGCGCACAAGTCCGAGGCGGAGAAGCACGCTCAATTGCTTGAGGAGATCAAATCCAAGCATGAGACGGAGATGGCACAAGCTCGAAAGATGACGGCTTGGCTGCAGCGGGATAAGAGTGACCTGCTTGGCGAGCTCAACGTGGAGCGGCAACGGAGAGTCAGCGGGCGCAAAGGCAGAAAGTCGCAATCTGCTAGTCCAGGGATACTTGGCCCGGACCACCCCGAAGAGGCGGACGACGATGAAGACGTCTTTGGTGGGAACGATCTCAGCCCGAAGAAGCGAGGCCCCGGTTTCGATGCGCATGAGAATGCCTTGTCTCCCTCTCAGCTATATCAATCAGACTTCGACTCGCCAGATCCCACTCCATCCAAGCCTGGTGATAGAATCTACGCCCGTTCTCCCCTGGGCGAGATGTATATCAACGAGATCGACGAGCTGAGAGAGAGTCTCGACAAGGCCAGGGCGGAGATACAGAACCTGAAGGGCGAGGTCGAGAAGGCTCGCAACGATAAACCCAATCTCGCTGCTGATGACTTCGGCATGCGCACTCCGGGTGATAAGGAGGACGACGGGACGACGATCGGTGCAACTGGTCGTGGGCGAGGATCAACCAGGGGGAGGAGAGGTAGAGGTCGAGGGATCGCAGCTACCATAGGACGCAAACTCGGATTTACGCGACCCCCGTCTCATGTCAGTGGTACGCCCGGCGATAAAAGCTTCAGCAGCGGGAACTCCGCCACGCCAGACCTTCTCCGACATCGCGCGGTAGCGGCAGTCGACTCACCGGCGAGCTCCACATCATCTCCATCTGTATACCGCGGAGAACCTCTCAATCTCGCTCTTGGATCGCAAACCTCTCTCAACAGCGATAGATCGATGGAGCTGCCAGCTCGATCGTCTATTGACAGCTTCTCCAGGCCAATCTTTATGGGTCCTGCTACAGCGCTCAGCGATGAGCTTGGCGGGACAGTCGAGATCATCGCGACTGAGTACGCTGACATCGGCACGATGACCGACGACTGGTCAACTGAGCGATCTCAGGAGGAACCCCCAGCGTCACTCAGCACTTCAACCTCAGCACCTCCTCTCGGACCTCCTTCCATCGTGGCCACTACCGCCAGCGGCATGTCAATCGCCTCATCCGAGATCGAAACGCCTAAGCGCGCAGTCCTTGGCGGTTCTGCTGCAGTGAACATCGGCGAGTCGACTCCACCAGCAGTCGCTGGCGAAGTAACACCTACGAAGAAGTCCGCACCGCTGCCACCCAGCGGTTTGAGCCGATTCATCACTCGCTCAACCTCCCTTGGCGATGCCACCGACACTGATGGTGACGATTTCGCAGACGCTCGAGAATCGGTAGGAACCATCACACCTAGTCAATCGATCGGCGAGCTCGACGGCGAGGCATACCAGACTGGTCTGGAGTGGCAGACAGCTGGCGAATCCAGTGCCGATGAGGACAGCGACGATGACGATAAAACCCGAAGACATACCGTTTCAGGTCTAGGGCTTGTTGTGAATGGCGGCTCGGGCTTTGCCGCTGCGAAACAGGCTCATAAGATCGCCAGTCGTGAACGAGTGGTCGAAAGGATCTTCGAGGTCCCGGTCGACAGGATCATTGAGGTGGAAAAACGGATTGAGGTGCCTGTTGAAAGGATCGTCGAGCGGGAGATGATCGTCGAGGTACCTGTGGAGAAGATCGTGGAAGTGGAGCGGATTGTGGAGGTAGAGAAACTCGTGGAGGTCCCGGTTGACAGGATTGTGGAGGTTGAGCGGATTGTGGAGGTTGAGAAGCGTGTTGAGGTCCCCGTCGACAGGTTTGTCGAGGTAGAGAAGATCAAGGAGGTGGAGAGAATTGTGGAGGTCCCCGTTGACAGGATCGTGAAAGTGGAGAAGATCGTGGAAGTCGAGAGGCGGGTCGAGGTCCCCATCGACCGGATCGTCGAGGTGGAGAAGATCGTCAAAGTCGAGAAGCTCGTTGACCGGATTGTGGAAGTCCAACGGATCGTCGAAGTCCCCAAGATCACGGAGAAGGTCATCGAGGTCGAGCGTATCGTCGAAGTGCAGAAGATCGTTGAGGTCGAGCGGATTGTGGAGAAGATCGTGGAGGTACCGAAGGAGGTAATCGTTGAGCGGCAGAAGATTGTTGAGGTTCCTGTTGATCGGGTCGTGGAGGTGGAGAAGATAGTCGAGAGGATAATGGAAGTCCCGGTGGAACGGATCGTCGAGAAGGTGGTGGAGAAGCGGGTTGAGGTACCGGTAGAGGTGGAGAGGATCGTCGAGGTGCTCGTGGAGAAGATCGTGGAGAGACGAGTCGAGGTTCCGGTCGAAGTTGAGCGGATCGTTGAGGTGCCGATCGACAGGATCGTCGAGAAGATAATAGAGGTACCGGTCGACCGAATCGTGGAGAAGACCATCGAGGTATCCGTCGATCGGATTGTCGAGAAGCGCGTGGACGTTCCGGTCGAGATCGAGAAGATCGTTGAGCGAGTCGTCGAGGTACCCGTCGACCGCATTGTCGAGAAACGGGTGGATGTCCCCGTCGTGGTCGACAGGATCGTCGAGAGGATCGTCGAGGTTCCGATCGAACGTGTAATTGAGAAGCGAGTTGAGGTTCCAGTCAAGGTCGAGCGCATTGTCACAAAGATTGTCGAGGTACCGGCGGAGACACCTGACCAAGCGACTCTGGGATCTCCCCCCAAGACGGTGTCTGCCACACCTTCTTCGCCGGCCCCGCCTAGGGGGCTTGGCCTTTTCAGGGTCACTGCTGGCGCGAACTATGACTTCCTCAAGGAACCACCTGCTGTAGGTCGCTTTGGCTGCAAGGTTGCTCCAGTAGCATCTCCAGATACCACCAAGTCGAAGACGGTGTCCGGCCTTCCCTCAAGTCGCGTTGTTGACCCGGCACCTGATGGCATCGATGGTTTCCCCACAACTTCGTCGGATGAGCCCGACAAGACCCGTCCGCCCGCCATGAACCTACCCCCGCCACCCAGTATGCCGCCTCCAGCAGGTGCCGTGAAGACGATGTCAACAGGGGCCCCGCCACGACCACAATCGCCTCCTCCAGGCGATCTCGTCAATCGTGCTACGACACCCATGCCCGGTACCAACAGTCGGTCACAGAAGATAGTCCCAACGGCTGCGAACGCTGCAATCCGCGCTGCCACCAGTGACATGCCGCCACCACTTTCTGTTATCCGTCAGTCATCCAAGAGCAGCTTCCGCCTTCCCTCTTCAGTCCAAAACTCTCCTGTCAAGGAGCAGGATGCATTCGGGTTGAAGTCTCTCAGTACCGTTAGGCGTCGCGGCCCGAAGATCATCGCAAATGGCTACACTTCCCCTGGCTCAAGCATATCAGGTCATCACGATAACGTTTCGATGTCCTCCCTTGGCAGTCTGTCCGCTGCACGCCCGTCAAAAGCGGCCGCCCACGGTTCGACCGATCCTGCGACTATCTTCGCAATTACGCAGACCATGATTGGCGAGTATTTATACAAGTATACTCGCCGAGTAGTAGGGAAAGGGCAGTCCGACAATCGACATCAGCGGTTCTTCTGGGTACACCCGTATACAAAGACGCTATACTGGTCTTCGGAAGACCCCGGTAGCAGCATGGCGACCGAATCATCAGCGAAGAGCGTCTTTATCTCCAGTGTTCGAGCCATCGACGATTCGAATGTCCAGCCGCCTGGCTTGTTCTCGAAGAGCATTGTCGTTGCGACACCTGGTCGCGAGATCCAGTTCACTGCTCCTACGAAAGAACGGCATGACCTGTGGATGTCGGTGAGTGCTCTTATTCTGCATACGGACCCAGCTAATAGTCCGTCAGGCTTTACAGTTCCTGTTGCAACAGCAAGCGCCAACGTCAGTCACAGACGGCTTCGGTAAAAATGCCACTACCACCGCTCGCCAGACACCTTTACGCTCGCAAACCCTCGGCGATCAGAACAGCTTCGCAATGCCAGGATCGCCAATCAGCATGCGAAGCCTCACCATGTCCCACCGCTCAATGGACATCTCCACTCCTCAAGCACACCCTCCAAGAAGCCAATCTTCACTGTCTGTTCGCCCACCATCAATATCCGCTAAACGTCATGGAACTGCTGCGCATGAGTGGTTGAGACGCCATGAGGTGCCACAGACCATTCATGGGGGTCATCGGTATAAGGGGACTTATAAGGGTGCTCCAATCGCAGCAGACTCGGATGATTTCGATCTGGTGGTGCGGGATGACGGAGATGATCCGGAAGCTTCGTTTGAGGGGCTTGACAATGTCAGAGGTGGGAAGTGCCTTAGAAATGAGAGGCCAGCCGCTGACTTCGTTCAGCTTGCTGTGATGGAGCGCATGTCGTCGGCGGTCACCATCATCACCATCACGGTAAGACCGACGCCGGTCGTACACCAGCTCTGGCTCAAACTCCTTCCCTCCGAGCATGGTCGATCCGCTCTCGCCGATCCAGCAACGTTTCCGCCAAGCAGCATGTGGCATCCATCTTCAACAAAGGCGGAGGAGCGGAAGACACGGGGAGTGTACGGTCTATGGCTACCGCGAAGAGGGCTGAGACTGCTTTGGGACATCGTACGAGGGTGGCTTCACCGACTCCTACGGGGAGGAAAGCTTTATAGGGGTTTCATACGGACATATCTTGCATTTGCTTCTACCATCGCGTTGAGACCTCCACATCTGCAGACTATCGCAAGAGTATTTGGGAACACATGACACGTGCTTGCAGCGCAGCTCGATGACGAACAAGCGTGATCTCCAGCGTTGCGATTTAGGGAGAGCATGTCTAGCGGCTACCTGAATCAGTATCAATCAAACGTGCAAAGACCCCTACAATCAAACGTGCAAAGACCCCTACCCATCGTAGCTACCCATTCTCGCCAATATGCACATATTCCCCTACCCAATTGGAAGGGTTGCTCATGGTTGCTCATCAGGTTTTGTCTGCTCGATTAGGCGTAGCGGAAATATTCCCATCCGACCCAATTGGCGATAACGAACCAAGCGGTCGTAGGGATAAGAAGGGGTATGAGGTATTTATAATGTCGGTCGGCACATAGCGCAGTGAGCATTGGAACCTGTATCTTGCAGTCAGGTTCTCTGGTTTCTCAGGTCCAATATCTTCAAGGTGAACTTACGTTGGCTGGGCAGGTGAGGTAAGATAGTCCCAGTAAGGCGGAGGATGTGGATATGAGCAACATGATGAGAGCGTAAATGTAGAGTGTTGAAGCGGTCTGTGAAGCGTGTCGCATGCTTGGGAGATAAGTAGAGTGAGTTGATGGAAACAGTATTGAGTGAAAAGAATGAAGCGGATCAACTCATTTATGGAGGGTTTAGCGCGAAATCCTGAAACTTGAGGTGATCTGAAACACAACCCATCAATCTCCCTATCCTTTACCATCCCTTCTTTGTCAACGCACATTGTTCAGCTGACTGATGAGGTGGACTTACCCTTTGAGATCATTCCCATCCAGCGGAATTCGCTCATCATGCGGTGAAGACGGAAGTCATGCTGCGCGAGGCTTGACAGGTGGCCGGCCTGGCAGGTATACGGAGTCGGATTTGGGGTTTTCTTGGAGCGCTAGTACCGCTGCTACAGACGGGTCAAGGTATGTCTGAAGTCTCTTAGAGACCCCCACGATGGCTTAGATAGTAGGTCAAGAACGATCATCTGCTATGCCCTCTTCGTCGAAGCCGTTCCGCCCATTCTCCAAGACAGCAAGGACCGACTCGCCCATACCGAACGATGTCGACCTCTCAAACGTCCTCACACGGCTTCATGCTCTGTTCAACCATTCGCGAGAGAGAAACGCTTCGCCCGCCGATGTCGGCTCGTCAAGGGACGGCGCCGCGATCAATGGCCAATACCCAATATCTCACCTGTCCAGCCCCACACCGCCTCCGGAACAAGAAGCAATCAAGGTGAAGATAATCACTTGGAATATGGGAGATGAACTGGTATGTACAGAGAAATAGTCTTCCGTTGATCTCACCTTTTTGTAGCCGAAAGGCGACCTCAGCGTTCTTCTGGGTGATATCCCGCCATATCCGCTTCATCTCTCAAATTCGGATCTGCCCCAACTCCCAGTCGAAGACATACATCCTTATCACATCGTCGTCATCGCTGGGCAAGAATGTCCGACTCACAGTGGTCTACCTCGAGGGATCGGCGGCGGAATAACGAAGGGTGTCAGCGTGAGAGGTGCAGGTCATAAGAAGGACAAAGAGGATAAGGAGGATAAGGGGATAGACCCGGAGAAAGGCATCGATCAAGCTCAAGCCCTAGAAAAGCAACTCCCGACTGGAACCCGAAGTCCTCTTCTATCTGCGACGGAGATGGACGACCTGGATCACGAACTGCCTAAATCACCCGATTTACCTCGCACCCCTACTCTGCACAAAAACAATCATCCAACCGGATTAAAGGACTGGAGTACTATGTTGGACGGTAAGCCTTTTCCTGATATACATTGACTCGTCCTGAGATCACCCAGATTGGTTTTGTGGCTCCTCAATACATCCCTCAGGACACTCGAAGCTTGCCTCCTTGTCATCAGCCCGCGATTCGCCTATGATCCCAGCATCGCCGATGCCAAATACCGCTACTCCCACATCGACGGATATCTCTCGATCCTCTTCCGCACCCTTAAACCCCACCGAGCCCTTGCCCACCGAGCCCTTGGCCATCCCTGACTCCAATCATCTCCATGCGCCAGTGCGCTCTCGTCTCGCTCGATCACACTCGTCGTCGGCAATGTCGTCATACGGCTCGTCCAGCGATGCAAAACCCAGTTTCCATATGCCTCCACCGATGATGGAAATACCCAATCGCAAGCCACGATCTGCCACCACGCCTGCTGCATCCCCCATCCCACCTGACATCGCGTTACTTGATGAGCCCTCAAATCCCGGTGGAAGTGGGAGCTATTTGCACCTGATGAAGGAGAGGCTGATGGGGATGTACCTATCTGTCTACGCCTACAAGGGGTGTGAGCACCTCGTTCAAGGCTGGTTCCGTCCCCTCAGCTGCAGTCTGACGACTAAATCGGTGCCAGGTGTCGATAAGGACATTGTTTGCGCTGGACTAGCTGGCGGCCGCCTAGGCAATAAAGGCGGAATGTACGTATATACACATCCTTGAACTCCCTTATTGACGCATTGCCATAGTGGGATCAGCCTGAAGCTCGCCGATCATACCTTCCTCTTCGTCAATTCCCACTTGGCCGCACATACAGGTCGAGTTGGCATGAGGAAAGCAAACATCGCCAAGATCAAGTCTAAGCTCAAGCTGGACTGCTTCTTACCGAAGGAAGATCCTCGAGCTGGTCTCGAAGGTATTTCCATGTGCATCAACAGACAATCTCTGACACTGGCAAAGACATCACAGATCGCTTCGATTCGGTCTTCTGGTGCGGTGATCGTAAGTCCTAATGTCTCGTCGAGATAGCTTTATTGACGATTAGCTATTCAGTCAACTTCCGGCTGGACTTGACTCGACTACATGCTGAGTGGCTCGTCGAGCAGCAGAGTGAGATTTATTGAGAGGCTCCTTACTGATCCCGCTTGCAGAATATGCCGAAGCTTTGATGTTTGATCAACTCAAGGCAGCAATGAGCGATCCCGATACAAACCCATTCCCAGGGTTTCAGGAGGCCCTCATTGATTTTCCGCCGACCTTCAAGTATGACGTACGTTCTGATCCTCCTAGCGACCACCGTTCTTATCCTGCTCAGGTATGGAAGTCGGTCAAAGCGACCAAGCGGGATCTCAGGAGGAGTATGCGGGTCCGACGATCGACGTACGATGCAAAACATGGTATCGCATCAGCCGACATCGAGGATCCGGAAAGTGCCAATACCCAGCGGGGACTATTGCACGTTCCCCAGGCGGATGATTGTGTGGACGAGACCGCGAATAGAGCCACTACGGATGCAAATGTCGAAGACTCGGAATGGCATCCGAGCGAGGATGACTACCATACAGATGGCGCGTCGCGGAGGTGTTTTGATTCCTCCGCTTTTACCTCTGTCGCCCACTCCACCGCAGGTACAGACGTTGACGATCTCGACGATAGCGATGACGGAAATATGGCGCACTATGTCGATGCCACCGTATACGGTTCCAGGCATAAGGCATTCGAGGTCGCCCTGAAGCAAAAGACAAAGCGGTTCCTGGGTTTGGTCAAGATGGACGGCATCATGACACCCTCACCCAGTTTACGGCAGCTCGATCGTCGCGCTGCAAAGCATAGACACGATCATGAGCTTAGGCACGGTCTTGACGGCTCTTCACGGCGAACATCGATGTCTTCTGTAGGCCCCATGCATGGCGATGCCGGTTCCCAACCCTTAGGGAATCTGGCCGAAACCCCCACTGCATCCTCCTCGAGACTGCCAGCGCTTCCAGACCTCTGCGCAAATGCGTACTCCTCGGAGCTGCCTCGCCTGACACCATCCATCAAATCGCCTCGTAGACCCATGATAAGGCGGATATTTGGGCACAAACGCACCGTATCTGGCTTGTCAGTCCAGTCCGTCGATGCTTGCTACGGGGATGATGCTGCTGGGCTTGAAGCTCAGGACGGATCCGTCGACAATCGCGAAGGTGTGTATGACACCTCGAGAAAACAGCGGGTCCCTAGCTGGGTAGGTGAAATGAGTATGCCTCGTCGCAGCTAACGACAAGCAGTGCGATCGGGTGCTATGGAAAGCACACATCATCCCGGATGCCGACACTCAATTCAACTCGCTGAGACCGATCAATTCGCGTACTAGACCTTTCAGCCGCCTCTCGACCGCTTTTGTCCACTTAGGCGATCACATCCGTCTGCCGGTCATTGGAACCAGCTCGCTTGGACGTGCGGGCCACAATCGCGCACGATTTGACCGCCCGCTCCCACCCACACCACCTCCGGAACCGGTTGCACCTCCTTACGTTTCTTCCCCGACATCGTCGTCTTCAAGCATAGAACGGCGACGCGACCATGATGGAGGTTCAATACCGGCTCCGAAGCGCCCACCGTCACCCGGCTCCTCTGAGATGTTTAATGTCGACATTCAAAGTCGGTCAGCACAAACAGCACGACATCACCTTGCGGACGAGCTTGTCAATCAGTCAAGTCAGCTTGCTCAACCTCAGATCACCCTCGCAGCCGCATCACCCATGGACCTGGATCATCTGCTCGTACTGCCTCGGTCGGACATCGGCCGATTAGCTACAGGACCGAACAGTAGCGGTACGAATCCACCTGGTATCAACGCGTCGGTGACGATCGATGGCACGCCGCCTGCCTCGGGATTATCTGAGTCATCGCGGAAGCTTCCGGGCGGAAGTCTGCTATTGCAGAGCAGGACCCGAACCGTGCCGTCAAGCGTCGCCATCCCCATCGAGGCTCTTCAGCATTCCATCTCGAGCGTTGAACCCACCAGACAAGATCCTGAGAATACGTTTGTGAGGTTCTGGCGTGATCTTCCTTCTTGGCTAAATGCGCGGCCGTCGTGTCCACCTTCGAAGGCCGCTGTCCTGTCATCAGCGAGAGATGAGGGTCAGAGAAGGATGAAGGGAGAGGTGGTGTGCTTACATTACGGGACGATCGATGATGCTGGGTGAGTGTTGAGTTTGATATGTGAGTAGAGCTGAAGCGAGGGGTCTAGAATGCGGCAACTGGAGGGAAGATCGTGAGTGTTTCGAGCGTTCTACCAAGGAGTCTGAGATGATACCGCATTGTAGCGATCATAGACCAGCTATCTTTGCTGCTGCTGTGTACATATGATGTATGATGCTGTGTATGCATTGATTGCCATCCATGTCAAGTCATGTCCACGCGTGTGAAAATCATACGGGCTTACAAACATAAGACGTGTTGGCGGAATGAGTGCGAATTGCAACTGTGGAATGCTTCTTAGACTGAGCTGCGCTTCTCGGAACCTTTCTTCGTCTGAATAGGTGCGAAAAGCAAGTAAGTCTACTTGAGCTCGACGAAAGCCATAGCAAGGCAGGTGGAACATGGTATGATGGTCAACCCAGGTATATGCACTGAATTTGTGTGACGAATGCGAACATTACTGCTACAAGGAAGGGATATATTTTTAGAGCTAGAATGTGACCAAGATATATAAGGATGAACGCCGATCAACAGGATACCTGTTATACCCCTGCTTCCGTCAAAATCCCGAGAAAGCTATAACGTCAATCAACGCTCACTCTTCCCTTCACAGATTCGCATGAGCACACCTTAATGCCCCTTCACGCGGCTATATCTCTGAACCCCTCCGGCTCGATCCCGCTCGCTCCATACGCCTCACTGACATCCACAAGCACTGCATCCGCTCTCACAGATCTTGTTTTAGTCTTCATATTCCCGCTCCCTTCGACTCCCTCCATGACGACACTCGCCAAAACTCGTCCTTTTTTCAAGCTTAAAGTCCCTCGTCCATCTCCGACGAGCGAGTCGGCTCGGACTTTTGATCTCGTTCTGCTCGATGGGGAGTCGGAGGATGAAGGGGGTTGGTTCTCTTTTTCGATTCGGGGTTTGACGGGTGCACGAGCTTTGGAAGGAGTGGAGCGGACTCTTTTGGCTGGTGATGGGCCTGTGGTCGAACATGTGATCCGCTGGTGCTGGCGATTGGGGCTACCGGATGCAGGGGTCGGATGAGGTTGACTTTGGACGATTGATGTAGAAGGGAGAGATGGGGAAGGGGAAGAGAAGATCTCGAGTTGACGTTTCGTTGGAGCGGTCCTTACTGGCGGAGGAGGAGAAGGGTCAGATCTCCTAGAGCCGCTTGAGAGACGGATTTGAATGGGTTTCGGGTTAATACTGGCTTGGGCCGGCTTCGGAGGGACCTTCCCTTTTCCTTTCTGGATCTCGTCCGAGGGCTTCAAGACGGATGATGTCGGGAAGCCTTTGATTCCTTTCGATTGGAGAGGAGCTAAGGCTTTTCTCGGAGCGGCACGTTTTATAGGGGATTGTACTTTGGGCTGGGAATGCGAGGGGATTGAGGTGGATGCGGTAGGATGTATTGGGGAATCGGCGTAGATCGCGAAGATGGCGCCTTTCTTCTTGGTGATTGGCATGACGGGATGTACGGAACCGATTACAGCACTCAAGGTGAATTCGGGTGTGAAATGTATGGCTGCAAGTGTCAATAAGGATTGAGCGAGCTGAGAACCAGAAATTAGATAACAACTGAGACAGGATCATCCAACCCCTGGGTGGAACTTTTGATGGAGGCTGCGCAAACAAGTAAAACAGCCGCGCCCAATGTGACGGCATACCTCCGCGTAATTCCGCCCGCAACCAACACGTGACTTTCCCCTTCTTGGCGGGACGGTCGGTCCGGTAATGAATCTTCACTGCTTCACGGGAACAATATATGCATGGGTTGGCTCAGCTCATCTACCTTGCCCGAGAGAGCAGAACATCACGATGACGACTGAAACGTCCAAAGTCGTACTTATCACCGGCGCATCTTCGGGTATCGGTCGATCATGCGCTATTGCACTGTCCAAAGCTTTCTCACCCCTCGTCCTGATTCTCTCGGGAAGGAGAGAAGCTGAGCTCCACGCGACTGCCAAAAATTGCCGGGAAGGAACGACGACGGAAGTGTGTCCTGGGGATGTGAGTAAGGAAGAGGATGTGGTGAGGATGTTTTCAACTGTAAAGGAGAAATATGGACGGTTAGATATTGTCTTCAACGTGAGTTTTCCATAGCGAATCGTCGCGTCTGAGCTGATCATCACACTTCTCCTGCTTGCCTTGACCTTTATCTTCGTGGTATACGTGATGCTTTCTTATTACTTTGACGTCGCTCTCGTCGAAACAGAATGCCGGACTAGATCTGCTGAACTCGGTGCCTCTCGAAGAAGCGGATATGGACAAGTTCCGGCAAACCCTCGATGTGAACATTATGGCGGCGGTCTACGTGAGTACCCTCGGCCACCTAACAGCTCCAAAGCTTAGGTGACATTTTTATCACCGTGCTCACACGTCGGGCAGTGCACTAAAGAAGCGATCAAAATCATGAAAGACCAATGCCCTCAAGGCGGTCGAATAATAAATAACGGTTCAATCTCCGCTCACTCCCCTCGTCCAAGCACGTCTCACCCTTCCGTTACTCTCCTCTGACTGCACTGATTACCTTAGACTCCGCCGCATACACCGTATCAAAACACGCCATCCAAGGCCTCACCCGTTCAACATCCCTCGACGGTCGGAAATACCACATCACAGCGACCCAACTCGATATCGGGAACGCTCAGACGGCAATGGGAGCACATGCTGGGAAAGGGAGTCGACAGGCTGATGGGAATCTGAGGCAGGAACCGATGATGGATGTTGAGAATGTTTCGAAGACGCTGGTTTTCCTTTGCGGGTTGGAAGGTTCGGCGGATGTGCTGAGTATAAAGTTGTTGTGAGTGTCTGGAGTTATCGCTGTTGGAATTTCGGGATGAGCTGATGGAGGATATAGAGCTTCGGGTATGCCTTATGTTGGTCGGGGATAGGTTATGGTGTCGGTATTCTGATACCGAGGCGAAGCAACGGGATGTATGGGTCGTCTCGTATGATCCGATCGGCCGATCCAATGAAGAGTGAAAGCTTGGGCTGCTCGCCAAGTGAATACCGGCCTATCCCTGTCGACGCAATCTTTATCTCGTTTCCTCTTCACCCTCTTCCGCAAGGCGATCGGGTCCTTGACAACCATGTCCTTGACCCGTTGCGGAATCGTCACCTTACTTACTGGGATCTGTTCCCGCTTGACATTCCATTCTTCGGGTACGTATGGTGGTAACGGCAACAAGGGTGGTAACTTCTTGTCGAGCCACTTTGTGATGGATCTCGAAGGTGCCTCCGCTACGTTGGAGCGTCGTAGTTTGGTAGGTGTCGGTGTCGGAGGTGGGGACGGTGGACCAGCGATGATCTGACCACACTCTACGGCCTTTGAATTGACGGTGACGCGCGGACGTCCTCGACAATGTACCTGGCACCATTGACGTGACGGCATTGTATGACGTGATTGACCAGGTTTGCACACCCCATAGAAAAAGAGTCGAGATATGTGTAGCACGGAAGTATGGCTTGGGTATCTGGTATCAGCGCTTGTACTGAATTGGGATCCATTGCCGTTTGGGTACTTAGTTTGGCAGAGTTAGCCTCGAAAAGGATGAATACAGTTTCCCCCTCGCTTCCTGCAGAGAGCGGAAAACGTCGCGGAGTTTAATCGATCTCCGTTTTGTCACCTGTGGTTTTCGGTTCTTCGAATTGCTATATAACACAATGTTCACTTACTAGGGAGCGTTAGGAGGCCAAAGGGAAGATGTCCGGTGAGTGGTGTGAACAGTATTATACCCATTTTGTACTCGTGCTGCATTTGACGAGCTCGCTGATCTCTTCTATCTGTTACCTAGGCTTCCAGGATGCTAGCATTACAAAAGGTAGCTCACGTAACCTTGACCATTGCGCGAACGAAATACTTGATCGAGATGGAAGCGCTAACGAGCTGTCAGGGATGATGCTCATCTTTGGGGTCACTTCCCTCGCTGTTTCGCTCCTCGACATCAAACCATACTGTCATCTCCAGCTCGTACCCCATATCACGAAGTATCATCAGGTCAGTCCGGTCTCAAGCACTATAAGCTTCATCGCATCAGCTCGTCGAACGTAGCAGCTGGGACGCTGACGGAGTCTCACCAGTTCTGGCGGATCCTCGTGCACCCTTTTGCCTTCGCGAACTCCACAGAGCTGTTGATGGCGGAGTTGTTGCTGTATAACGTCGGTGTAGGTACTGAGCGGTATGTCCACCTTAGCCACCTACAGTCGGCTGCAGTTAAGTGAGAATGATGCATGTTGTTCCACAGGTCTTTCGGACCACGGAAGTATGCTGTGTGTATTGAAGTTGTTGTTTGACAGGCCTGGCTGACTCTCCCAGTCCTTCGTCCTCCTTTCTTCCCTAGTCTCCACCCTTCTCTCCTCCATCACCATTGTTCTCTTCCACAAGCTTGGACTGAACTCGATACCAGCTGGACCGTATGGGATCATCTTCAGTCTGTAAGGGAGCCCTCACACTGGCTAGCCGCATCAGGCTAGCTCCTCACGGAGGGAAACTCACTTTCACAGTTTGTGGCATCAGTACCGCACTGTCCCCTCGTTATACTCCTTCCGCCTGCCCGGCTTCGAGTTCTCGAACAACATCTTCACTTGGGTCCTGGCATTACAAGTGCGCTCTGCTTTCTTGAGCTTTGGTATCCAACTGAGAAAGCCAGCTCTTCCTTTCCAATCCACCTTCTTCCATCCTAGCAGCAACGACCGGCCTCTTTGCTGGCTGGGTCTACCGAACCGACACACTCGTCATCATCCCCTCACTCTCCCGCAGACGTGTCTTTCGACCACTCAAATCGTATAGAATACCCTTATCTATACATCTTCTCCTTGCAAGAATATTCGACCCAGTCGTCGGGTCGAGCGCACCGCCACGAAGAGCCAATCGAGTCTTACCGGGACAGATTAGCGATTCAGGAGCGAGGAGTACGGCGATACCTCAGCCGAGCTTGAGAAGTCTACTGGTTGGGAGAATAGGAGAGGGAGCGGCGAGACGTACGGCGAGTCGGCCACAGCGGAGTACTGTTCCATTGGAAGGCGGAGGAGGTGGAGCGAGAGCAGCTATGGGAGAGTGGGTTAGCGAGATGGCTGGCAGAGGAGCGGTCGGGACAAGAGCGCCGAGCGAGGAGGAAATCACAGCGTGAGTTATCCCACTTAATCGAAGCCAAAGCGGATCTAGTGAGTTAGGCTGTCAAATATGTTCCCTAATCTGGGGAGAGAGACGGTCGTACGAGCATTACAAAGAAGGTGAGCTGGAAGGGAAATCCGCCTTTGGACCGGAGGCTGACTGTGTCAGCGACCACAATACAGCAATGGCGGTCGAGGCGCTGTTAGAAGAGAGCACATAACACATCATCGCTGGGTGGGCGTTATCCAATCGTATCGTTAGGCTGGGTTCTGCTTTCTCTGCTCGATGTCGCCACTCCTACGCTCGTGCTCGTACAAAACCCGCAAGGGCATTATTCTCGTTATCCCTCTTTAGAACACCCTCCCCCTGGCTCGCCGATCCCTCTCCGCTCCAAGCGTATCCCTTGAGTTCCTCCATCAGGTAGATCCTTCCCAATCTCTTCCTCGACCTTCCCCAGACTCTCTAATAACCGATCCAGCTTCCCCTCCAGGTCATCTGCAACTTCCCCAGCTACGTCCATCTGTTTCATGATCTCTGCGACTTTTAGATCGTCTCCTTCTGCTGAGTCGCCGCGGGACAGTGCATCCAGGAGGGGTTGAACAGCTGCTCGGTCTGAGGGGGTGAGTGATGAGAAGGCAAGATCCGAGGTGGTTTTGGGAGGCCCGGATGGTTGATTCGCCGAATGAGCGATAGCGAAAGAGGACATGGTAGTGGAAGAGGTCTGAGGAGTTTCGATAGACTGGTTGGGGTGATTTGCTGGATATGTTTGGTTGGATTGGTTAGGTTGAAGGGTTTGTGTCGGTTCCATGGCTTGAGCGACGAGGTCGAGATCTGAAATACCGTTCATCGTCCTGAATGTCACTGCGGCTGTCGTCAAGTTGATCCTACAGTTGATCCTGGAATCTTCAGGCTAAGGTCTAGCTCTCTACGGCGGGAATAGGCGAAGAAAGGACGCTACGACAGGATAGCATGATTCCCCACGGGGGATCTACACTTACGGAATCAGAATTCATTACTTCTTTCCGCTGGAAAAGGTTCATTCTTGGATCTTTCCTCTGTCCGCTCGCCACCATCATGCCGCCTCTCCAATTCTGGAAGCCCGGAGCCGCTGCTCCAGGTGACAGCCCTCAACCCGATCGATGGAATGAGCTGACTTTGGATTACAGGCAGCTCGCTCGACCGAGAGACGGAAGCTGAAGGCTCCCTACTCCCCTCAACGAGCCGAAACGCCCACCTCAGCCTCGAAGCGCAACGTCAACGTCTACCCATCTACAAACACCGCGAAAAGCTCTTATGGTGCGTTGAGCGATATCGAGTGATCATAGTAGTCGGTCAGACAGGGTGTGGGAAATCAACTCGTCAGTCCGGGATCTCGACCTTCACCTGTGAAATGGTGTATAGGTCGAACTTTCTTGGGCTGACATTGTCGGTTTCGGGTGGTAGAGGTACCTCAGTACCTCCATGAAGCTGGATGGACGTCACAGAATCATGTCGTAGCTTGTACGCAACCGAGACGGGTCGCTGCGACGAGCGTGGCTACGAGGGTAGCAGAAGAAGTAGGAAGTGTCCTAGGCGATGAGGTGGGGAAGATCTGTACCCCCTTTGCAAGCTTGATTCTGACGAGTAGAACCTTTAGGTTGGATACACGATACGGTTCGAAGACCTGTCTTCACCCTCGAGAACAAGGATAAAATACATGACGGATGGGATGCTGTTCCGGGAGACTATGATGGATCCGCTGTTGAGTCGGTATAGCGTGATCATGGTAAGTCCGGACCTCTGGACGAGCCGATCGTCAGCCAAATTTTGCTGATATGTCATTTGAAGATCGATGAGGCGCATGAGCGAGGGGCATATACGGACCTCCTGTTGGGTTTGCTGAAAAAGTAGGCTGTCTATTTTGTGAGACAAGAAGGAAGCGCTAATCTGCTCGCAGGATCATGAAGAAGCGGCCGGAATTGCGAGTCATCATATCATCTGCGACTATCGATGCGTAAGGCTTGAACATGAACTCATCTCGTCGTTCTGATGTCCATATCAGTGACGACTTCCTGGAGTACTACAATTCAAATGTAGACGGAACAGACAGGTCAGAGGACGATGCCATCGGTAAGATTCACCAGATTCGCCGAGCGACGTAGAGCTGACAATGCCTCAGTGGTCAGCCTCGAAGGTCGAATGTTCCCTGTCGAGGTGTGCTACCTGAAAGAGGCATGCGTGGATTATACGGAAGCAGCGATCCAGACGGTATTCAACATACATATGAAGGTGAGTACGGCCTATATCCCAATCTAGCATCTCTGACTGGCTTCACAGGAGCCCGCTGGAGATATCCTTGTGTTCTTGACAGGACGGGAAGAGATCGATCAGGCCCTGCAACAAGTCGCTGATCGAATACAAGGGTGAGTTCAAGGCCTGAATCCTATTTAATGGAAATGACTTGTTTGCCAGGTTACCGAAAGCTGCACCAAAAATCCTCCCTTTACCCCTGTATTCCACTTTACCTCCGGAAGAGCAAGCTTTGATCTTCGATCCACCTCCTCGAGACACCCGGAAGATCATCTTCGCGACCAACATAGCTGAGGCGAGCGTGACCATTGATGGCATCAAGTACGTGGTCGATTCAGGCTTCGTCAAGGTAGCTGCACACCCTTAATGCCTCCGTACTCAGCTCACAATGTGCATAGCTGAAAACTTACAACCCTCGAACATGTATGGACGTCCTTTCAGTGACCCCATGTTCCCTAGCTAGCGCAAATCAACGTGCCGGTCGAGCCGGACGAACATCTGCAGGCAAATGCTTCCGCCTCTACCCTGCTTCAGCACTCCCATCCCGCAATTCCCGATCACCCATGCCGGTGACCACCCCACCCGAGCTCACTCGATCGGACATCTCGCTTTACCTTCTTCAGCTAAAGGCTTTGGGTATCGATAATCTCGCTAAATTCGACTTCTTGAGTCCTCCGCCTAGCGAGATGATGATTCGGGCATTGGAGTTCTTATTCTGCTTGAAGGCGATCGAGGACGAGGGAAGGCTCACCAGGCCAATGGGTGCGAGGATGGCCGAGGTACCGCTTGATCCCATGATGGCAGCGATAGTGGGCAGCGCTGCGCTGAGCGGGGATTTCCACTAATCCTCAAGCAGTTGCTAAACTCTCACGACTTCAAGTGCGGAGAGGAGATCTTGACCATTGCAGCCATGACTCAGGTTCAGGTATCTTGCTCTCCCCAATAGGCTATTTTTGGCTAATTGTAGTCCATAGAACGTTTTCGTCTTCGCTGACGGCGGTACGAAAGCCACAATGGCAGAACTTGAGCGTCGAAAGTTCACAGCTGAAGAAGGGGTAGGTTACCGCTTGGCTACCTTTAAGAGTCGCTAATCTGGCTTAGGATCACTTGACTCTCCTGAACGGCACGCAGCTTGCTTGGGCGGATTCCATCCTAGCTAACCATATTTCTAGCCTATAACGCATTCACACAATACGGTACGCGGGACAAGCAGTGGTGCGGCAATCATCGAATAAATCATAAGGCTTTGTCCCGAGCTGTCTCGATCCGGAAACAGCTCAAGAAGTATCTTGATCGATTCGGGATACCTGTTACTAGTTGTGAAGGAGATGCTGAACGGTTGCGTCGGTGTCTAGTGACTGGGTATTTCAAGGTGACATTGCTCTGCGTGCTTCCCGCCTCTTGTTGATTTGATCTCGCAGAACGCAGCGAGGATGATGCCTGATGGGACATATCGTTCAGCACGAGAGGGTGCAGTGAGTGTCTCCATCCGCTTCGAAGCCATGCTGACCTGTCATGGGAAGGTGCTAAATGTTCACCCTTCGTCTGTGATGTTCACAAGACAACCCTCAACTGGCTGGGTGATCTATCACGAAGTTGTGGAAACTACGAAAAGTTTCATGCGGGATCTCACAGTGGTCAAGGAGGAATGGCTCGTCGAGCTTGCGTAAGCATTGTAAATAAGGAGTATTGCCCACAAACTGACGGTTTCCGCTGCAGACCGCACTTCTACACCTTCAAGGGCGGAGGAGTGAAAAAGCACTGACAGTCTTGCTGAGAATGGTGATCTGAATGTTGTACAAGAAGATTGGTCGTAGAGCATGCTATACTCTGGGCATTGCGCTTGACCCGTTGGGCTACCGAATACAGCATAATCTTGTACAATTGCGATGCAATGACGGCCCAGGGGCCAAGGGTCTGCCACGTACCGTCCTGCCGCGCTCACTTCGGATATCGACGGCGCGTGTGCCGAGAGAACGGATGAAAATGGCTCCGCGAACCGGTCTCACGTCATAGCTCGATTGCGTTTGCTTTCTCTCTGCTCTACGAGAGCAGGAACAAACCTCGGCCTGCTAAGCGCCTTGCTTGACTGCATCCTCTCTCCCTCCGTCTACTTCAGCATGATTCGCATATCCTCTCGATTGCCTGTGACAGCTGCAAAAGGCTCAGGCTCAGCTGTTGTTAGGCGGTCATGTGTGAGGGGTTTCGCGGGGGTTGCCCGAAAACAATCCAATACCATGTGAATAAGGCTTCGAAGACATGGAATGCAGACAGCTGATCAACGCTTGTAGCCTCCTCCCTCTCCTACAATATCCATCATCACAACGACCTTTACTTCGAGCTACATTTCACTCCTCTTCCCTTCTTCTCGGTGTGTCTTCAAGCTAGTGAAGCGGTTTGGCTGATGTGGCTGATACTCCACGTAGCCGAGACCGTCAAAGTCCCTCAAATGGTCAGTAGGCCGCGTCTTTAGTAGCCTTTTTGAGCTACCGGTAAGACGTTCTCCGCTGACATGCAAGTCCAGGCCGAATCCATAACGGAAGGGACGTTGAAACAATGGAACAAACAGGTTGGAGACTATGTCAAGCAGGATGAGGAGATTGCGACTATTGAGACGGATAAGGTGAGCTTCACCTGTGAGAGCTCTTCGAATCACTCTGGTCAAGCATGTGGTGTTTTAGTGGTTGAGCTGACTCCCGCAGATTGACGTTTCCGTCAACGCCCCTATGTCAGGGAAGATCACCGAGTTTCTAGTCGAGGAGGATTCGACCGTTTCCGTCGGGCAGGACTTACTAAAGATGGAACCTGGGGAAGGAGGTGGGGAAGGTGACGAACCTCCAAAAGAGGCACCGAAGGGAGGAGCTAGATCAGAACCTCAGAACGCAGAGGAAGGGAACAAAGATCAGGCTGCACCTGCTGCTGAGAAGGAGAAGGGAGCGAGTGAGGATACGCATAAGAAGCAGGAGGAGAAGGCTCCGAAGATGGATGGTGCGGAGGAACAGAAGCCTGCACCTAGAAAAGAGGAGCAGTCGAGTAAGCCGGCTTCATCGCCGCCTCCGCCGGCACCGAAGAAGGAGGATAAGCCTGCGCCGAAGGAGAAGGAGGAGAAGCCGAAGATGGATGGTAAGGCTGTTGGTAGCAGGAATGAGACGAGGGTACGTTCAGCTTAAGTTGTTCCTGAACGCCTCGCAAATGATTGCGGGTAGTCGTCCTGGAATACAATAGCTGACGAGTGATTTTAGGTCAAAATGTCTCGGATGCGCCTGACAATAGCTCAACGACTAAAGGCATCACAAAACGCCGCAGCCTCCCTCACAACATTCAACGAGATTGACATGTCCTCTCTTATGGATTTCCGGAAACTCTACAAAGACGGGATACTCAAGAACGAAGGTGTCAAACTCGGTTTCATGTCGGCTTTCGCTCGAGCCTCATGTCTCGCTTTGAAGGAGCTTCCGGCGGCGAATGCGAGTATCGAGGGGGACGCGATAATCTATCGGGAGTATGTGGATCTGAGTGTGGCTGTCGCGACTCCCAAGGGATTGGTCACGCCTGTTGTGCGGAATGCAGAAGGGATGGGATTGGTGGAGATTGAGAAGGCTATTGCGGAGCTGGGGAAGAAGGTGGGCTGTCTCAGATACCTGTCCGAGTATTCCAAAACATGCTGACAACTTTGCAGGCTCGGGATAACAAGCTTGGCATTGAGGATATGTCAGGCGGTAGCTTCACCATATCGAATGGCGGCGTCTTCGGTTCTCTATACGGCACACCTATGTGAGCATTCGAAGACGAAAGTAGTCAGGACATGATACTATTTGACTCTCAGCATCAACCTTCCACAAGCAGCTGTCCTCGGAATGCACGCGATCAAAGAGAAGCCTGTCGTCGTGGACGGCCAAATTGTCATTCGCCCTATCATGGTCGTCGCACTCACATATGATCACCGATTGCTCGACGGCCGAGAAGCGGTCACCTTCCTTGGTATGGTCTCCATTGTTTACTTGTACGATTCCGTTAACGACTCACCTTCTCGTAGTCCGTATCAAAGAGTACATTGAGGATCTGCGGAGAATGTTGTTACCTTCGCCAGTTTGAGTCGAGCAACGGGAGACGGAGTCTCTTGATAATGTCCCCAGCATAATATCCCTCGAGATGTCACCATACGATATTTGCGGTCTTGGTGACAATCTGTACGCCCCGCAGTACGCTCCTTTGTCGCCCGTATTCAAACTGTCTCCAGCTTGATCATTTCCCTACACAGAGTCCTGGATACGATTTGATAGGGTCCGTAGAGTACCTGTACTAAGAGAAAGCACGCCAAGAAGATTTTAAACCTTGAAATACAATACCTCAGGAAGCGTGACGTCAACTCCCTAGATCCCCAGGGTTGAGCCATGTTTTGATTTCTGTAGCCGCGTTTCCATTGTTATTTGGTCTGGTCGCCGATCATCATACCCCAAGTCCCAATCTCCTATCATCAGTACCGCCTTCAAGACTACCTGTTAGGGCGAGGCCAGGCGAGATCCCGTAGGAGGGAAGTGGTCAACGCTCTTGATCGTCTTTGGCGCTCGGTCGCTCGGGGTCGACGCTTGCAATCCAGCCTGATCATCCATCATGTCGTGAGTGATCGTACCCTTTGTAGCACAATCAAGCATCAACGCGTTCAAGCTGACGCCTTTATTCTTCGACAGGAACACCAACGCCGATGCGACCTCCGCCTCGACTTCTTCATTCGTCACGTCCCTCGTGGCGAACACGGCGGTAGCGGGCGGAGAGTTGGTAGCTTTCATTATGTTCAGGAGGTTCATCAAGGCGATGTGAGTGGGAGTACCCCTCTTCCACTGTCGCACACCCGAAGTACGGCTTCGTGGAGAAAGTTAACTTCGGCCTTAAGGATCGCAGCGTTGATGACAATTTTTTTCTCAGCTACGAACCTCGGACATACATCCCTCCCAAAGCCATACAAGCCTCAGTACTGGGCAACCATCTCCTCTGGCCTCTCTGGCGGATCGTACAGGGCGATTATCATCCTTCGTGATACCTTGTTCATTAGGCTGACCTGGGAACAGCTGATCCAGAAGAGATTTTGGAGAAGAACGGTGTCGACCCTTACGTCTTCGTGCGGTTCCTCATCATGATGTCCAAAGCTATGGTCCCTATCTGGCTCCTGTCCTGGGCCATACTACTACCGGTTGATGCTGCGGGTTCGAATGTGGTTGGGAAATCTGGGTTGGACAGGTTGACTTTTGGGAACGTCGCGAAGAATAAGCAGTCGAGGTATTGGGCCCACCTGATTCTGGATTATGTCTTCATCTGTGAGTGACAGTCCAATCAAGTCGGACACTCGCTGATGGTGCTGCTTAAGTCTGGATAATCTACTTGATCTGGCTCGAGATGGCACATTGGCTTGTCGTCCGGCAGAAACATCTCATCAACCCCGCGCATTCGAAGCTTCCACAGGCGAATACCGTGCTTGTCACTGGTATACCGAAAAGCTTCATGGATGAGGAGAAGCTTGAGCAGCTTTTTTCGCATCTCCCTGGAGGAGTCAAGCGGATCTGGCTTAGCAGGCATATCACTAGCGGCTTGTAGCCGGATGATGCTGACGACACAACGCAGAAACCTGAAAGAGATGCCTGATCTTTGGGAAAGCAGGACCAAAGCCAGGCAAAAGCTCGAATCAGCGGAGGTCAAGCTCATCAAACTCGCTCGGAAGCACCGGCTTGAGACCGAAAAGCAGAAAGCGAAACTCGAAGCGAAGAAGAAGCCTGTTCCGGAACAGCTCGTTGGTCAAGTAAACCCTCAACTGCTACAGTCACCGGAATCTCACTCGGAAGACGGAGCGACGAATAATTCAAAAGCGCTCGTATTAGCGGATCAGCTCGTTCCCCGAGATAAGCGGCCTACGTACCGTATCAAGCCATCTTGGGCGCCTTTCGGGCTTGGCTTCCTTGGGATTGGTCAGAAAGTGGACACGATCGAGTGGGCGAGGAAGGAGATAGCTGGATGTACCGAGGGGTTGGAGAAAGGCCGAAATAAACTGCAGAAGGATATCGACACGCCAGGTATCGGAACGGAGATGTACCCGCCCCTCAATTCAGCTTTCATCCATTTCCATCAGCAAATTGCCGCGCATATGGCCGTTCAGGTCATTCCGCACAACCAGCCGTGAGTATCCTGCACCCGCATAAAGTCGTCCGCTTATCCCGCAGATATGGGATGAACAAGCGCTACATTGAGCAATCACCAGATAACGTGATCTGGCGAAACCTTTCCCTCAACCCGTACGAGCAGAATGTCCGGCAAGCTCTCTCGTACTCGATGACCGGGGGTCTTATCCTGCTCTGGACCTTCCCAGGTACGTCATTATCTCGAGCTCCTAACGGCTCTGATCCCCAACAGTCGCTTTCATCGGCGCCTTGTCCAACATCAGCACTCTTACCCAAACCTACAAGTGGCTCGGCTGGCTGAACTGGTTGAATGGGGCTTCTACTACAAAATCCCTTCTTCGTGGTGTGATCAGCGGTATTTTGCCGCCTGTCCTACTCGCGCTGCTCATGCAGCTACTCCCTTCGGTCTTGAGACGTGCGTCGAGTTGCTTCAACAATTCTTTGCTGATCAAAGTAGAGTTGGCGGCATCCGAAGGGATTCCGAGCAAGACATCAGTCGAGCTTGACCTGATGACGAGATACTTCGTTTTCCTTGTTGTGGTTAGCATTGTGCTTGACCCATTCATATCATTACCGACTGAGCATCCTACAGCACACCTTCTTCGTTGTCACACTGGCCTCTGGCCTGATCAGCTCGATCAAGCCGCTTGCAGAGAACCCGTCTTCGGTCGCCACCATTCTTGCCCAGCAGATGCCGACGGCATCGACTTTCTTCGTTACGCTGATTCTCACCCAATTTACCGGTGTTGCTGGGACTCTGCTGCAAGCCGTGACCCTTTTGCTGTACTATGTCAAGATCATCCTATTCGGAGGGTCTCCGTAAGTCCAGACTACAGTCTCGGAAAGTCGCTGATTCTATCTTCCCAGCCGATCGGTATACAAGTCCCGGTATAGCCTTCAAACCCAGTCATGGGGTACTACCTTCCCTGGAGTCACGGTATACGCTGTAATCAGTAGGTTTCAGATAAGCCGAACCTCGCTGATACCCGCAGTGATTGCATACTGTGTCATCTCGCCTGTGATCAATGGCTTCGGAGCCGCTTTCTTCGTCCTATCCGCTCTAGTCTACAAGTACCTCTTCATCTGGGTATACGATCAACCGTCCGAAGCCGACACCGGTGGCCTATTCTTTCCTAAGGCAGTCACTCATGTCTTTGTCGGCATATACATTCAGGAGGTTTGCCTGTGTGCGCTGTTCTTCCTCGCGCGGAATGCCGACGACAAGGTCTCGGCGATTCCGCAAGGTGCTTTGATGGTGGTTCTCATTCTCTTGACCGTGAGTGACGATGCCCCCATCGACGCTGATTTGAGACAGGCCGGAGCGCACTACACCATCGTTGTGTCTTACGCGCCTTTAATTCACTCGCTTCCCCTGTCACTTGCCCACCTGTCATACGGAATGCCACGTGAAAAAGGGCACAGCGGGGAGATCATAGGTCATGACGACGACGGAGCTCCTCCTGTCGACTCATCACAAGAACACCTTACCGGCGAGCCCAAACCACCGATGTCCGCTACCACTTCGAATTCTTCTTCAACGCCCGTACATCGGCGGGTACCAATACGAGCAGAAGGCATCCCTACTAGCGCAGGACCACCTGTACAGGAGTCTCCCGACGTCGAGCTCGGCCAGCTAGGACACCCATCTGATCCAGAAGGTGATGCGAACCAAAATGAGCCTTACTTCGCTGTTCCTGGCGGACCGGGCATACAGCAGGACAAAGAGGTGGATGGCAATGACCCGAATGCCTTCTTCCATCCCGCCACGAAGGAGGCTCAACGGATCTTGTGGCTTCCTCATGATGAGCTGGGGCTGTGCCAGGCAGAAATCGAGGCGAATGCTTCGGCTGGAGTGCAGTCGACCTGCCGGTATGCGATCTTGAATTCGAAAGTAAGTCTAAGTCTGTGCTTCTGCTTTGGCTAAGTTTGGTGGTTCGCAGGGGAAGGTGCAGATATCTGGTCCACCTCCGGACGACCTGTGACTGTTGTAGCAGTATATCTTTTGGGTATTTTAGCGGGTATCATCTCCTTTGACCGCTCCAGGACATGTCAATCGTTTTCGCTTGGGCACGTGACCTATTTTTGACCTTTTTTTTGGTTGAACCGAGAATTACTGTTCGAAAAATAATCCCTACACTGGTCTTTCCTTTACAGGCAGTATGGAGGAGCCCATTCAGTCTGCCGTGGAAGTGAGCAGTCGACCTCGACGGCGACACAAAGGGAAAGAAAAGGCGGTCGATCAATCTGCGCAGAAAATTCCACGAGATCAGGTTGAGGACACCCATCTACTGCCGATAGCTTCGACATCCTCTGCACCAAAACAGGATGTCCCTGCGGAAGACGAGTCATCTTCTCTTTCCGGTTTCCCTTCCGTACGGGCTGGTCATCTGCCCGACTATCCCGAAGCTAGCTCGTCCAAAATACCTCCAGCCGAGCCGATACCGCAAGCTGGTCGAGGCAAGAAGCGCCGGAAAGTTAGAGGGACAGGAGGTATTGGCGTCGAAGGTGCAGAGGGGGTACAGAAGAAGGCGAGGTATCGACAAGTTCTCGAGGCTGAGAGCGAGGCGACGGGCGGAGATTCGGTGAAGAATAAGGCGAAGCATGTGAAGAGGAGGTCTCGAGGGGTAGAAGGGGAAGAAGGGCTGAAGAGGGATAAGGGAAAGGTGGTTGATTTGAAGCGGGCCGTACCCAGCTGGGAGTGCGTGCCTCTGGCTCAGAATGAGGTTTTGCGGATACCTCCTGTTTGGTCAAAGGATGGGCGGTAAATCGGAACTTTCCTGCCCGGGTATGGTTGCTGATGGTATTGATAGCTTCTACTTCACTGTTGCGAACACCTCGATCTATGTCCGTTCGTCGACGCCACCTACCTTCTCCCGACTATCCACCTTCTGCTCAAACCATCCTGAGGGTCACAAGCAGCCTATCAATGCCCTTCTTCTACACCCCACGAACCCATTTCAACTCATCTCCGGGTCCGAAGACGGGACTGCCAAGGTATGGGACTGGACTGAAGGCCGCTTGATACGGACTATCGAGATGAAGGGCGATCAATGCTATGTGAAGCAGATGTGTGTCGGGGAGGTGCTCGGGAAATGGTGGATCTTCGCGACGGTCACACATGCGCAGACGAAGGCCGGGAAGACGAAAATACAGAAAAGGAAGATGGATCAGAGGAAGGGCGTGGGAGGTCAGTTACCTTACCCTTCAGCTTGGTGTCCCGCTGAAGACCCGTGTAGTCGTCGAATACCGTCATGCGGTTGTCCGAGCACCCCTGTTCCGGGTCCGTCCAGCTTCCGATATGGGCAGAGTTTCCGGTCCGCCAGCTGCGATCTTCGTGTCCCCTCGATCAACCTATCTCGTTGCTCTCGCGGGTAGCAAGGCTTACACGTTTCGCCTACCTACACATTCACCCAGGACATCCGATACCGATACCTGGACAACATCGCTCGTCAAATTTGTCTCAGACTATCCCTTCACATGTGGTGCCTTCTCGACCGAGAGAAATATAGGAGGACGATCATCTGAGGAGGAATGGTTCGCTACTGGGGATACAAGGGGGATCATCCGGCTTTGGCATGGATTGGGAGCAGCCTTTCAGCAGTATGATGCCATGGTCGCCCGGGGATCAGCCGTTGCGGGTTCCGGACGGGTGCCGGAAATGGAGAAGAGACTACCTACGACATCGCTACATTGGCATGCTCATGCCGTAGCAGCGATCGCCTTCACTCCATCCGGTGCTCAGCTGCTGTCAGTAGGTGAAGAGAGCGTACTGGTCCAGTGGCATCTCGCATCGGGAAAGAGAGAGTACATTCCGAGATTGGGTGGGACGGCGATCCTGAGTCTGGCGGTCAAGCCGGGATCAAGAGGAGTCGAAGAGGAATGGTGGATGGGCTTTGCGGATGGCAGTGTGATTAGAGTGGGCGCCGCTTCCGGTACTGTGTCCACTGTTGGACACGGTGTACGACTGGGTGAGCCAGCTGCCTTTCATCCCGATTGAGACTGACGGTTTGCAGACCCCCTCCGAGCTACATCGGATGATATGCCGTACCCTCTGGCGATACATCCCGCAACCGGTTCTTTGGTCGTTCCCTCTTCCCATCCGTCGACATTGCAGTTCATCGATCCCCTCTCTTCCACTGTTCTATTTGACCTAGAGGTCACCCCCTCAAACCGAATTAGTCGGAGGGACGAGAAGGAGCTTGAGCCTGTATCGGTTGAGCAGGTGGCCTTCTCGGATGTACAGGATGGCGAGTCGAGGTGGATGGCGACAACGGAGGGTCGCAAAGGGGATGAGGTGGAGGGTGGTGGGATGGTGAAGAACCTGAAGATCTGGAGGTGGAATGGGGAGAAGTGAGTTCAGTCTCACTTTAGCAATGGTCGTACTGACATCCTGTGTAGATATGTTGTCAATACACAATTCCCTCGACCGCATGGTCTTTCCAATATCTCGAAGGTCGCGTTCTCACCGCTCAACAGTTCGAGTATAGCACCCCATCTTGTCACCACGGGTGTCGATGGCAGTGCGAGGCTCTGGCATGTCCGGCAAGCCAAGAAGAGCGAGCAGGGTAAGTGGTACTTCTTCCACCTCGAGCCATCTTCGCCTTCGCTTCAAGATGAACAACATATCACATAACCTTCGTTCTACTGCAAGCTTTTAGAGCACTGTAGAGTCGTGTTCTGCAATGCTGACTATACCTCTTTTCCTTGTGATCGCATTCTCGCATGGATTTTGCCCTTGAAATTCGAGCTGACTTGTTTTACTCAGGCAAGACCGCGACGAAGAAGCCAGCTTTAGTCGAGCGTGAGTTGTTCCCTCGAAATCCCGTCGGCGCAATCTCCCTATGATGAGCCAAATATTTCAAGCTCAACAGTCCGAACATACTTGACTGTGGACTCCATATCTTCAACCTTCTGAGGGATTCATTGCGCGGCGGTTCAACACTCAGGCCATATGCTGATACCAATTTGCAGTCTTCTGGGTCACAAGATCCATTTTCGACTACCGCGCGATGCCGATACACGATGCCGCCTTCTCGTGCGACGGTACCATTATCGCTCTTGCCCATGGAGCTGTAGTGACCCTTTGGGATGCCGAGAGCAACTTACTGCTCAAGGTGCTGAATGATTCCGCGGTCGATAACGTACACAAGGTTGCTTTTGTCGGACCGGATGGACGATATCTGGTGGCTGGCGGGATGTCAACGGGAATCGCTGTTTGGGACCTACTTTCTTGTGAAGGTGCGCCATTTACATTTGGGTCAGAGTTTTTTTATAATGGCAAACGCAGTCACTTGGACATCTGCATCGATTTGTTGTGACAACCTGCTCAGCCACCCATCATATCCCACCTTTACCGTCACCTGTATCCAGGGGTCGGACCAGACGTTCATCTCTACCTTCTCTGCGGCACTTCGAAATCCTCTGCTTGAGCGTCGAGTCAAGGTCAGGCTTGACAAGATCGGTTTCCTCCCCTCATCGACACCGTCTACCCAGCACTTTGTCGGGATCGTCAAGAACGGCGAGATCTATCGATTCGGCGATCTTGTCAGCTCTATCGCGCCAAGGACAGTTCGAGGAATCGGTCAAGCAGCGACAGCCAAGCCTCTCTCGATATGGCAGGAGATGTTCGGGAAGGAAGCGTTCCTCGAAGACCTCGGGGAAACTCCTGAATCAGCTCTTCCGCCTCGTATACGAAAAGTCGGCAAACCGAGCGACGTGTTCGATGGACCGAGCCATACTTTACCGCCAGTCGGACTTCTGTTTGACGCTTTCATGGATGAGCTCCTCGCAGCCAAGCCGGCCAAAGCAAATAACGACGCTTCAGTGGCAGTGGATGGGATCATTCACGAGGACCCGACGCCTTTGATCGCAGCGCCCGAGCCGGAGGTCGAGAAGAGCAGGTCTCGACCGGTGACGGATGAAGAGGTCCGCGATCTCGAGGTGTTCTTCCGCGACATCCTCACGACGAGTGAGTGTCATCCTTCTTCTCAGGCCTATCAGCTTAAGCCCACTTCAGATCCACCTACTGCTGTAGCATCCAGCAAGCCTCGCAAGAGTTTACCGAACGGACATGCGCACTCTCAGAACGGCGACATTCTTCCAATGAAAACGGCAAATGGAGTGTACCATAGCGAATCTGGTGACGAAGCAGAGCCACTGGGAGACGCTGTGAGGACGGGAACACCGGTCGCGATACTGTCCAATGGGCATGCTGCGACATCAGAGGAGGATGAGGAGAAGCGAAAAGTGTCGGATATCGGTGATGCGGGAAAGAAGCGAGGTCGGAAGAGGAGAGCATCCAAGGAAGCTTGATATCGCCTCATCGTATTTGTCGTACATGACCATAGCACCATCATCTAAGCAACAATGCATTCCACAGTGGGTATCTAAGTGTGCAGGAGTTCTCCAATGCTCGACTTTATAGACATGATTCGGTATCACGATTAGAGAGACGCCTCTTTTGCTAGTTTGTCCGCTTTGACGAGATCCTCAAACCGTACGCCTGTACCGCCAAAGATATCTAGCGATCTACGCAGAGTTAGATTCAGCTATGGTCGAGAACGCTCATAGCCCAAGGATGTGTACTCACGAGCCAAATGTAAGGTCAACCTTCCCGCCTGATAACCCATCCACAAGCGTGAGATCTGAGATATCTGCGTGGCGTCAATGGTCTGCACGTCGTCCAGGTACAGCGATATACCTCGAGCTCCACCTGCATAAGTGCAAGGTATAGTCACCCATTCCCCTAATCCTTTTACCAGGTCAGCCCCTGCTGATCCCATGCCCGAGTCAAAGAGGACTAACGCGTAACCAGCTCCTCATCTATCCCCTGACATAGTCCTTCGACGTCGGCGGCATGTATGAGCAGTTCCGAGCAGTACTTTTCCATCGTAGCGATACTCTCTGCGCCAAATCAGCTTCTCCAGATCGAACTCGGGATCAAAATCAAGAAGAGCAAACCTTGAGTGACGTTCATGTCTGTCAAAGTCTTCCAACCGTTCATCGCGATAACCCAGCCATCATCCCCCTTCCGACAACTGCGTCCTTGCCCTACTTAGCTCATTGTCTCACAGAACAGCCAAAGTAACGGTACCTGATATCGACCACAAGTCGCTCTTTCCTTACTTTCCTCGAAATAGCCTTCAACCTCTCCAGATCGAACTTCCCATTTGGAAACAAGTAGCTAGTCACGATCACCTACTTCCGACCAGATCAGCTTTACTTCAGCTCCCATAAAACTAAAAGCTGACCTTCTCTGCGCCCGCCTCTATCCAATCCAATGCATTGTCCTCGTTAATCCCACCACCAACCTGCATACCCAGTTTCCAAGCTTCCAGCGCTTCGCGAGCAGCATCATCGTTCCCCCCACCGAGCTTGATGATATGTCCTCCTGTCAGACCGTTCACTCGATATAGGTTCGCGTGGTAAGCCGGGGGATGCCTGACGTAAGGTCAATGAGTCGCCGTAAGAGGCTGAGAGCTGGAGGAGCTTACGTCGCGATGAAGTTTGTTTTGAGGTTGGATGGACCAGCTTCTGAGGTGGACTGGTCTAGGTCGAGTGTTCCTCCTACGATCTGTTTGACTACACCTTGGTGTAGATCAATACATGGTCGGAACTGGGAACGTCGTCGAGGAGGAGAAGTCGAAGAGGAGGTAGGTGGAATGGACATCTCCTTCGTCGAGCCAGGGAATTTAAGAGAGCGTCTTGTCGAGGGGAGAGGCTCCCTCGTTAGAGCTTTCGTAAAATGAGTGAACGAGGTGAGATCACACACCTTCCGGAAAGTCTTTGAATCCAGCGCCAACGATGTGCAATCTACTCGGCCTGTATCTTGCACCAATTGTAGCCTGACAAGAATTATTCGACGTGTTTGACCAAGGAATCAACGACCAGTACCGTCTGCTCGTACAGTACAGTCCACTGGGCAAGAACGAGCGTTCAACTCTGGCTCGGGGCCACGGTGTCTCTCGATTTTCGACGAGAGCTGGGGGGCTATTTGCTGTGATTTCAAAAGCGTCGGGGTCGCACCTCAAAGATCACAATCCTTGTCGTAATGACTGGTTGATTTGCTGACACGAGCGTTCCCGGGTCGCACCCGTCACAGATTTGTCCCTCCGAGATCGAAGGAATGGACGTGAGGTTCGCGTCTGTCTTTTGGTCTCTGTCGTAGTTGGCATTATGGCTATCCAACTTACCTTTTTTGAGTCGGTCTGGCCGTACCGCTTGGCCCAGTTCATATGCATACAACAGTCTGTCCCCTCCCATAACCATGGGTCATTCCCACTCTCCCGTTTTCATCAGCTGTGAAAACACCCCACTTCTCGCGATGAGCTGATCAAACGACCCATCCTCCGCCACTCTACCTTCGCCAAGACAGATGATTCGGTCACATCGCCTCATCGCCTCCACCGAATGAGTGATGAAAACCGTCGTCCGCGTCTGCTCAAGTCAGCCAAAGGTAGGTGAACTCGATCCGGCGCTGAGGAAAACTTACATCCTTGATCCTGATAATTGTATCCAATATCGTCCTCTGATTATCCACATCCAAAGCACTCGTACACTCATCCAAGACCAATATATTCGAAGTCCTCACCAGCGCCCTCGCAATCTGCAATCTCTGAGCTTGTCCACCCGAGATGAGCGAAGCGTTCTCCCCAAGGTTGGTATCATATCCATCCGGCAGACCCTGGATAAAATCGTGGATGTTCGCCGCTTTGGCAGCACGGTGTATCTCGCCAATAGGTACTTCGGATCCATAAGCGATGTTCTCTGCTACACTCGCGTCAAATAGGTTCGCGCTCTGACTGACAACGGCGATGTGGTTTCGGAGCCATTTCGTATCCGCTTGAGAGAGGTTGAACCGATCCATCCGGACGGAGCCGGAAGTCGGTTCGTATAGTCTCTGGAGAAGTGACGCGATGGTCGACTTGCCTGAACCGGAAGGACCAACGATAGCCACGCATTCGCCTGGGCTCAGCTTGAATGAGAGTTCGGAGAGGACAGGTACGTCGGGTCGAGTGGGGTAGGCGAAAGAGACCCGGTCGAATTGGACATTTCCGGTGATCGGGAAACGGAGGTCGCCTTCTGCTTCTCTTGTTTGATGAGGTAGCGCAAAAAGGCGATCGAAGTCTATTGCAGCGACTTTGGCTTTTGACAATGACGGAACTGATATCAGCTATGTCCATCCAAAGCTTGATTTACTGAAATCGAGCATCTGAGTACCGAATGTCAAGCTGAAAAGAACAAGGTTATACACCTGAAGCATCTGCTGATAGTTGATATAGTTTTTGATCATGAACTGGGCGCCTGCCCAATTGAGCAGAGCTCCATGTCAGCTTGCATTCCGCTTAAGTCGCTCACCCTGCGCAAAGAGCGGTAACCCCGCTGTCGCTCCCGTTCCGACAGCGACGACCCAAGCTGCCCTCCTTCCCGTCTGCTTGGCCGCTTTCGCATCTTCCTGAAACCTCTCTCGAAAAGTGACATCGAGAGCCATCACACGTATTCCGCGGATATTGGAGATGCTCTGGTCATCAGCCCCGTAAAGCCGCCGTCGGACACACCTCATAGAACGTCCTTGCTACCGCCTCCCGCTTCGCCTTATTCACCACCTCCGCCTTCCCGATCACCGCTTCATTGATCACCAATAGCACCGCAAAGACCGGCGCAATCGCCACTCCAATCAAAGTCAACCTCCAGCTGATGATCATCGCCCAAACAATCCCAAGCCCGACCATAGCGACAAACACCACCATCTTCCCGATCACCGAACCCATCAAAGCCCGCATATCATCTGCATCCTTGATCAAGCATTGCACCAATCTCGCCGGAGAGTTTGCGCTCTCGTCAAACCAGGCGTTGTCTTGTCGAACGACGGAGCCGAACGCTGTTCCTCGGACGGAAGCGGCCCATTTTGCCGAGAGAGCATAGAGGCTGTATTCTTGCGCGAAGTCGGCTAGACCTTGTACCGCGCAAAGCCCTAGAGCAATGATTCCGTATTTGGTGAGATTTGGCGAAGTTCCACCAGCACCGACGATCTGCATGAGTCGGGCCAGGAAAGAAGCCCATATCGGAGTGATGACACCATGACCGACCGAGCCGAGGACGCCGAGGAAGAGAAGGTGTTTGCTGGGCAATGTCGGGTAGAAGTGGGCGATCAGCGCAAATACGCCTCGTATCTTCTTGTTCGGAGGAGCGGCGGTAGGCTGCGTATCAACTGCAATGGCGAGATCTTCCTTCTTGAATCCGTCATCGAGCTTACTCGAGGGGGTCCGATTTTGCTGATAGTCATGTCGTAGAGTATTGATCTCATCCTTCTCGGTGGCCAATACCTCCATCCCTTCGTCCAGGCCGTCATGACCATAGCTCGATGACCGTCGATAGCTGAGCTGGTGAGACATTCGACTCGTCGGTCTACCGTAAATCACGCTGCTCCGACTATGCCGTCGTCCCTGATCAAGTTCCGGTGGTGTCCAGCTGAGTCTCTTCTGAGCGATGCTCAAAGGTCGGGAAAGGCGTCTCGAGTCCCATCGGTCGTCAATGACCGATGATCTTCCTCCTCGGACATAATCCTCCAATATGTCGAGATACATCACGCTGTTCGGTCGAAGAGTAACCGCGAGGCTCGGTGCCCGTGGACGATCCCCGATATCCGGCTCCCCTACGGTCTCCCCATCAAGGATCTGATCCTCCTCCGGACCTTTTGGCCACTCCTCCATCTTCGGTGGAAGCGGCTCGACCGTCTGTTCGGCAGCCATGGCAGCGAAAACGCCGTACTGCTGCCCATAAACCGGAGTCTTCTTCATCAAATCTGACCTGAAGCCTTGTTCCGCTACCAGACCGTCTTTCATAACATAGACAAAGTCGTCAGAAACTATCTGTGAGAGATCATGAGTGATGACGATTGTCGTTCGGTTCTTGCGCCATATTTTCATCGCTTCAAAGACGAGGACTCTGGCTGTCGCATCGAGAGCGGAGGTAGCTTCGTCTGCGAGGTAATGTCAGCTTCACACCGCACACCGGAAGAGCACAGCAGCGACAGACGGGGTGAGAGGGAAGAAAGGCGAGCATGAACGGCGGAATTCACCGAGAATGAGCACTGTAGGATCCCTGATACGAGCTCGAGCGATAGCCAGCCTCTGCTTCTGACCACCGCTCAAAGTCGATCCTCCAGTCCCGAGCTTCGTCTCATACCCCTCAGGCAACGAATCGATGAAATCATGTATCATTGCCATCCTGCACGCCTCAATCACTTCCTCCTTCGTCACATCCTTCGGCCGTCTCGCATTTCCCGATGTATCCGCTCCAGCTCCTGCTTCGCCTATGGCTACGTTATCGTGGATGGACAGGTCGAAGAGGATACATCCTTGTTGTACAGCTGCGATGTGTTCTCTAGTAAATCGCTCGTCGAGATAGGGGAAGCTCTGGTCGTCGAGGGTGAGCTCTCCGCAGGAGGGGATATAGAGGCGGAGCAAGAGTTGCGCGATGGTGGATTTACCGGAACCGGAACCGCCGACGATGAATGTCCTTTCGCCGGAAGGAAGAAAGAGCGAGACATCGCGGAGGACAGGTTGATCAGGCCGAGATGGGTAGGCGAAGGAGACGTTTCGAAGGTTAAATTCACCTCGACATCGGAGCGGTCGGATACCCCTCAGGCTGAGAGGGCGGGCCTTCATCGAGATCCTGCGTGGAAAGTTCGGTGCATCCGGTGAAGTCGATGGCGAAAATGAATTGACAGCAGGATCGTCTTGAATGACGGTGAGAAGCGAGGCCATCGAGTTCTTCCCCTTCGTCACGATCGTCAATTGCGGCACGAGCACTTGAAGGTATGTAGCCGCAAGCAAGCAAGCCCAGAACACCGTCATGACCTCTCCAGCTGTTGATCTGCCGTCCCGCACAACCTTCGCTCCATACCAGAAACCGACAACAAATGTCCCGAGCAGCAGGAAGTCCGTAGTCCCGATAGAGGCCGCCCAGACCATCGCTAGTCGCACTAAGCTGTCTCCACCTCGTCCAATCAGCTTGGTGAACCGATTCACCTCGCTTTGCTGAGCGTTGTGAGCTTTGACAGTGGAGATGGCTGTTGTTGCTCGCTCGACGTTTGTCGATGCTTCCGCGCATGCTCGTCGCTCTTCGGAGTACAGTGGACCGCAGAGGACTTGTGTGATAATCTGGACAAGGACGACAAGGGGGATGGTCGAGAGTGTTACGAGTGCGAGGACTGGGTTCTTGACCATTGCGAGGATGAAGCAGAGCAGGAAGGTGGCGGAATTTTGGACAGTGAGTCCGAAAGCTTGTGAAGTAGCTAACCGAACATCATCGGTCTCTCTGTTCGTCAGCTTCTTGTCCGCCGTGGCAGGCGTACCTAGTGAACTTCGCCATCAAACCTCCTGCTCCAACGCTCTCACTCTCCTTGTCCCCGGTATCCTCCCTCATTCCCATACCAGTATCGAACCAGTCCATCCCCTTGTTCTGCACAGCTTCGTAGACTGCTTCTCCAGCCGGCTCACCAGGGACTCTCCATGCTGCAACCACAAGGCACCTTTCAAGTAGTTCAGCAAGACCGATAGCCCGCCGGCCACGCTAAGCTCGATAGTGGTACTTCGGATCCCGCGTATGAATACTGCCATGTCCTCTCCCGTTGCTGTACGAGTGTTGAGGGGATATGCTGTGAAGACTGCGAAAGCATTGCCGATGATGATGGACATGTAAGGTTGAATCAAGGAAGCAGCGATGGAGACGATTACGGCGGGAAAGAGGTGAAGAAGGTAGTCTCGAGGTCGAGATAGAGCGAAGAGACCTCGAAACGTGGGACGGATAGGTGTCACGGCTGATCTCTTTGGGGGGATCGAACGTAAAGGTGCGGAAGGGATCAAGTCAAGGTGTTGATCTAGTGTAGAGGCGGGTATTGGCGATATTGACGTGTAAAGCGACCTTCTCGCGTGAGATACGGGTCTCACCTCGTCCAATCTCGCACCAAATGTCATCACCTCCCCTTTGGCGTTTCGACCCGGAGGTGATCTACTCGCGAACTGGTAACCTGCCATCGTCTGCTGCAGGTAAGGCGTACCGGCTTGATGAAATTCGAAGGGGTCCTCATCCGTCTCCTCCGGTATGTCCTCACTCAATATCGAGTGACGGTCGTCGAATGGTGATTCCGTCCTCCGCCGAAGTGTGAGAGGGGTGAGTTCGACGTCAAAGCGAGCTGGGAAGGAGGAGGGCGGTGTTGAGCGAGGGGACTGTGTTGGAGGTGACAAGGGTAGAGCGGTGTTTATTCCTCGATGTAGGGTGGAAGGAGAAGATGATGGCGAGGATGATCGACCAAGGATTTGGAGCAGTCCATACCGTTGAGATGTGGTTGGCGTCGAAGGAGCGAATCGACGGACAAGTGGATACCGCGATTCCGGACTTGGCGGTGCGTCAGAGGGAGGTCGAGAGAATGTCGGTGACGGGGCTCTTTGATCAGACGACGGAAAGGAGAAAAGTTGAGTTTGATCGGCGGAGAGTGCGGAAGGAAGCAGCGGAGAAGGGGAAGTGTATGACGTCGACATCTTTTGCCTTGCGGATTGGGTGATACTTTTCGCCGACCACTGGGCACCTGTTAGAGATAGAAGTTTGATCAACCCTCCATCCTTTGAGTTGACCTCGCGCTTTTTCGGCAATCTAAGCTATACGAGTTCAGTAGGACAAGTCATAAGATCCGTCAGCACAGACAGCAGTCCGACTCATCGTCGTCAGGTACACATCCATTCTACAGTTCCGAATCTCAATAGCATGCCTCTCAGCGCCTCTTAATCCATACCAGACTACAGTCGGTCCAGGTGCCAGGGTCAGCCGAGGGTAAGCTTGTCCATCTTCATTATTGTTCGAATGCGCCGCATGGAGAGGCTGGAATAGCTGCATGAGGATAAAGAAGGTTGTTACAGACGGGAAACGAAAACAAAAAGGATTCGACTCGGTTCAGGGCCGGCTCGTCGCAAGCCGTTTCAGGCAGTGCTTCGCTTCCTTACGTAATAAGAGCTGGACCGGGGTGAAGACTGTCTTGGCAGCGGGCCGGAGAGCGGGCCGGATGCCCTCTGCTGATTTCTTTTGAACCCGGCTGTACTTATTTCGTCCGAGAGGCGCGGTTTCTCATCCGCTACACTACTCGTGTTGACCCGACAACTCACATCGTATCCCCACAGTCGACCTCTTAGTGCCATGCCTACCTCTCTACATATCTCCGGTTTCTCTGTCCATGGTGAGCTCCCTTTCTCCTTTCCCTTCCACTTTCACTCGGCTTGCTCTCGCTTCTCCAGTCAAGATGACAGATACTAATACCCCTCCCTAGATGTCCGTTTCCCGACCGTAGTTTACATCCTATTTTATCACCGCTTTCGCTGATCAGCTCCTTTTCCCTCAGAATGTCACTGGTGATGGAACGGATGCGATGTCAGTCCAGCAATGTAGACCATTTTTCCGCTCGCCGATCAGGTACTCTTCGCAGGAACAAAGAATGCGACTACTCCTCCGCTTACATCGATATCCAAACAAACGGCGACCTGAAAGGACAGGGGATGACCTTCAGTAAGCGTCGAGTTTCGATGACTTGCTAGAACTGCTGCTAAACGACTCTTTCTAGCCATTGGTCGAGGAAACGAAATCGTCAGTTCCCCATCACTTTCAGAACCACGCCGGGTTTTGCAAAGAGGTCCGAGACTGACATCAATCATTTCAGGTCTGTTTCGCCATCACGGAGATTGCGAAACGCATAGTCGGGATGGACGTGGAATCCATCTTCGTCGATATGGGTGCTTTCTGGAACTTTCGTACGTCTAGCTTCCTGCTGACCGCCGCGCAATAGGCTAATTTTTCGGCTCCTTCAGTTGTTGCGGACCCCCAACATCGCTGGCTCGGTCCGGAGAAGGGTGTCATTCACCTCGCGACGGCCGCCGTCTCGAACGCTATTTGGGATATGATGGCGAAAGCTCGGGGGAAGCCTCTCTGGCAATTGGTTTGCGACTTTCCCCCCGAGGAGTTCGTCCTAGCATTTCAGTATCCCGTTCTCTTAGCTGATCGAAAGTAGGTTTGTGAAGGCGGTTTCTTGGCGGTATATCTCCGACGCGCTCACGAAAGACGAGGCTTTGGCGATGCTGAAAAAGAACGAGGCTGGGAAGCAGGCGAGGATAGAGGAGGTGAAGAAGAGGGGATACCCCGCCTACACTACTTCGGTCGGGTGGCTTGGTACTTTGATTCGTTCTCGTACGGTTTGTGATCTGACGAGTTGAACAGGGTACAGCGACGAGAAGGTCCGGCGGTTAACTTTGTCCTCCTTGGAACAGGGCTTCAACCACTTCAAGGTGCGTAGATAATCTACGAAGTGATCCTTCTGATACAGTTGTGCTCAGCTGAAAGTCGGCGCGGATTCCGAGGACGACCTGCGTCGTGGTTTGCTCATCCGGTCCATCATTGATGATCCCGCAAACATACCCAAGGACAAGAAGGTCGACCCGAACTCTATTCGCGGAAAGAATGCAGGACCGACAGGATGTGTGCTCATGGTCGACGCGAACCGTTAGTACCTGTGCTATTACATTCACATGCTCCTCCCTATACCTCACGAAGAGCTGACCCGAAGCAGAGGTCTGGGACGTCCCACAAGCAATCGAATACATGCAGAAGCTCGAACCCCTCAAACCTTGGTTCATCGAAGAGCCGACAGCACCAGACGATGTTGTTGGACACGCAGCCATCCGGAAAGCACTCAAGCGGCACGGAATAGGCGTCGCTACAGGTGAACACGCTCATAATCGAGTCAGTCCTACTTCCATCTTCAACAAACCATGTTCCAAGTCCGGCTACGAGACTGACGATCTTTGACAGATGATGTTCAAGCAACTCCTCCAACTCGATGCGATCGATGTCTGCCAGATTGACTCATGTCGTCTAGGAGGGGTCAACGAGGTCCTCTCGGTGCTCCTTATGTCCGCGAAGTATGGTATTCCCGTTTGTCCCCATGCTGGAGGTGTCGGGTTGTGTGAATATGTCGCAAGTTTATTCAGCCTCTACACTGGGTAAAAAAGCTGAAGGATGGGTAGATCCACCTTTCACTTATCGATTATATTTGCGTATCGGCGGATATGGAGAGGAATGTCTTGGAGTTTGTCGAGTACGTCTGCTTTCTCCATCATGCTAGGGACAAGGCTGATTTGACGAAGTCACCTGCATGAGCACTTCCTCTACCCTGTCTCCATCAACGCTCAAGGCCGGTACAAGTGAGCTTTCCCCTTACTCTCCTACATCGTCGACTTAATACTCGTAGCGTCCCTACCGACCCGAAAGGAGGCTACTCCATCGAGATGTACAAAGACTCAATGGAAGAGTTCGCCTTCCCGGGCGGAAGTTACTGGGTCGCAGCGGCACAGGGCAAAGCTCCACCTCCCAAACATCGTACAGCCGGTCAAACTGTTCATTGATAGCTATCCTTCCTCTTGGAATAGACATAGATATTGGGTATCATGCATGCTCAGCGGAATCGGTTTATTGAGCTGGTCCATCCAACCCTCCCGAGAATATCAGCTCGATCGCCGCTTCTACGTTCCCGCCTGTACTCCTCAATGCCCGGATATTCTTCTGCGAATCCCATAAACCCTGCTCAAGTCAGCACGAAGATTGTCCCAATGCGGCCGAAGAACGAACCATCGCGTTGAGCTGCCCAAGCTGTGTCGCGTATACCTCCTCAGGAGGTCGTGTATCCCTCGGTGCAGCAGGTGCTCCGAATCCTCCAGCTCCAGCTCCGCCAGACATAAAGGCAGGGTCGAAGCCGAACGGATTCGCTCCTGGATGACCAGCACCACCACCAGCCGCGGCAAACGGGTTCCCGCCTTGTGCGAAGGGATTCGCTCCGCCTGGTCCGAAAAGACCAGCGAAGGGGTTCGGAGAGGGATTACCGGTTCCTATCGTCGCGCCAGCCCCAGTTGCAGGGGCTGTGGTCGCCGCAGTTGTGCCGGTTACAGGTGTGGTACCGCCGGTCGTAGCACCAGGAGCGAAGAGGTTCGGAAATGGTTCTGTCGTCGGGTTCGTGCCTGTTTGTCCTTGTGTTGCGCCAGCTGCCCCTGCGCCGAAACCTCCAAAGCCGCCCATACCCCCCATCCCGCCTAGTCCCCCCATGGCTCCACTCCCGCCTGGTCCACCCATTGTTGATTGCATCTGCATCATCTGCCGGGTCGTCAGCTTTGCTGCCGGCTCATTAGAATTGATATGCAGGACTAACCATACGAAGGGTCTCAGGATTACTCATCATTTGCCGGACCATTGGATTACTCATCATCTGTCTTATTTGAGGACCCATCCCAGCCAGTTGAGGATTGGAGGCGATAATCTGGAGGATTAGCGATTCGAGTAGCAAGGATAAGCAGCCGAGCAGGATGAAAGGGACGGGTTAAGGTGGATGTGGAGGTGGACGACCGAGAGGAAGAATGCAAGGGAATTGAGAGAACAGCATCAGACACAGAAGTATTTCGTCAGCAATGCACTGCAGTACTCTGCGAGATCTCCGACCTGATCAACCACCTCCGGCCTCGACATCATGTCCGACATACTCCTCAAGAAATCAGGGTTTTGCATCATGCTCGCCATCTGCAGTAACCTATCAGCACTCTATCGAGCCCAATGGCCGACTTGACCTACTGCATTCGGGTCATAGAGGTTGTCGAGTCCCTGCATTCCAGCAAATGGGTTGAAACCTGCCAATCCCTACTGAACTCAGCTACAAATCCCTTCTTGGTCGCATTGCGCACAGGGCAAAGCCAGGCTTGTGGAAAGTAGCTCACATGATGGACGTTCTCCACCGAGTCCACTGGATTCCCAGCGACGTTCAGTCCAGTCCCCATCTGAGGTAATCTCGGTACTCCGCTGGCTGACGATGATCCGGTAGCGGCGGTTTGGGCAGCAGATTTAACAGCGCCTTTCACCATATGGATCGTATGGCCATTCTTGGGAGTTCATCAGCTCAAGTCGCGCTTTGGCGGAAGGCTCATACCTGTATCTTATACTGAGAGATCGGATCTTCATCCTTCAGTACTTTCCCTAGCGATCTCAATCAGCCAAATGGCATAAACCTGGAAACAGGTGACACAAACCCGAATAGATCAACCTCTGACGATCCTTCTCCACATCGCTCCTACTAGCGATGACCTCTTTGAGCTCGGTGACTGATTTGGAAGGGGAGATGGTGATGGATAGTTTCAGCTCGGATGGGCCTTTCACGGTACTACAATAACAGTTAGTCAGTCGGGATGCCCGGTAGATTGGCTCATGTAGGCAAGGGATGACTGACATCGTGATCTCAGCCTGACCTGAGGAAGACTCCTCCGCCATCCTGCGTCGATAGTAGCGCAATCGAAGTGCTGGAAGGATAAAACACTCGTTGAAATACTTAAGGAATCGAAGTCAACCGCGAGGCCGAGAAAGGAAGTGTATAGATAGTAGTGACAACATCCAATTCAGCGGCGAGTGGCGCTTTCCTTCCAGTGGCTTCTGACAATGTCTCCCGCTCATCCAAGCTTGAAAAGAGGAAGAACGGCCTATCTAGTAGTCCATGCCCCACACGACAGTGACATATGTGACTTCGATGCATGCTATCCCTTCGTTCGCTTCCGCTTCGTAGGAAACCAACCCCTCACCCTGGTCACAAGCTCCACCAACCCTTCTCCAAACTTAGGCTCCCTCCGCCCAGCAGCTGGTTGCGAACCGATCTTCCCAAATACACTCTCTAACCTCTTGAAACTCACAACCACCTCCTCAGTCGTCTCTTTTAAATAGGTTGAATCGGAGAAATCGAGACGATACGCTTTGAGGTATTTGTCGATGAGTGGGAAGCGGGAGGAGAACGACGGTCGGAGGATTTGGAAGGCTAGCCAATGTTTTCGCTCTGTTCAGGATCAGTCTGGAAACTCCAGATGATCGTAAGAAAGACAGCGGGGAGTTA
>JAABUH010000542.1_pt1 | contig 53903 bp, 96 predicted proteins | sample 5559121 | NCBI WGS metagenome assembly JAABUH01 (sample SAMN10711871, study PRJNA513364) | rock metagenome | isolation source: Antarctica rocks | place: Antarctica: Victoria Land, Battleship Promontory nord | collected 2015-12-28 | reverse complement strand
TCCAGTCAACTTGGCCAACCTTGAGTTACCTCGTATTACCTAGATCTACTTTGAGATATCTCCTCTTGATAAGCGTAAATGAGATCCACGTCGTATAGTCGGCGGGTGCAAAGCGCTCGACGGTCCGTGACAGAATCAAACAACCTCTTTCTGAAGCCGCCCGCGAATTTCCGCGACTTCGTCGGTCTCAAGAATACCTTATCTCCGACGGTGTTCTTTGACCGCCACACGCTTGTTCCTCCCTTTCACTTCGCCAATTGCTCCCGTCCACCCCCCGTTTCGCAGTTTCGTCCCTGTTGGTCTCTATCGTCAATTTCAGCTCGAGTGATCCAGATCTAAGATGGTGAGTACATCATGAGTCCTTCGTCATCTCGACGGCGACACCCGTATGGTTGGAATGAAGGAAGAGCTGCGATGCGATTGGAGGAAATTAGTTCGCTGACGATGAAATTAATAGGCGCCTACGAAGGAGAGGAAGGTGAGCTTTGTTTTCGATGTTCCACGAGCATCCCTATTCATGAGTTGAGGGATGGATTGTCACGAGGCGGGAGGCGGGTTATGGTAGCAGCTCGTTAGCTCTGAGCTGCCTCGCTTTCAACTTCCCTCTGGCCTTGTTCGAAACCCCTGCCCGTCTCGTCTTCGTACCGGATACACCGGGTTGATGCTGACCCATCACGTACACTCCTAAGACCCGCTCGGCACTGCACGACGTCGTCACTCGCGAATACACCGTCCACCTCCACAAGCGGGTGCACGATCTGGCTTTCAAGAGGAGTGAGTTCAGCTTCCTTGCACTCTCATGTCCGGGCCTTATCCCCTCGCCCACTCGCCCTCATCCATTGAGCGCATCAGCCCTCCATTTCGCTCAGTCTCCGTCGGGATATGTGGAAGAAGGACGACAGGCGCCTGCTGGGGATCGCTCCTCACATGGTGTCTTGAATCGCTCGTCCCGCATCCCGCGCTTTCTCTCCTGTCCCAGCAAACCTCCGTTCCTCGTACCCAAGTCTTATTTGTTCAAGACTCACTCGCTCTGATCGCTCGCTGACGCTCGCTGCAGAGGCTCCCCACGCCGTCAAAGCCGTCGTCCATTTCGCCCAAAAAGCCATGGGCGTCAACGACGTCCGTATCTCCCCATCTCTCAACCAGGCTCTCTGGGCTCGCGGTATCAAGTCGCCCCCCAAGCGCGTCCGGGTTAGGCTCGAGAGGAAGAGGAACGATGACGAGGCGGCGAAGGAGAGGCTTTATGTGTTGGCGACTGTTGTGGAAGGGGTCACTAGCTTCAAGGTGAGTCGAGCATGTCAGCGTATCGTGGGTCGGGTTGCTGAATCGAGATGCAGGGTTTGCAGACGGTCGTTGTTGAGGGAGAGGAGTAGCCGAGACGTCGGTGCTATGCTTGATTATGGCATTGGCTTTTTTGCATTGCCGCGCTTCGCTCCTTGGTGCTGATGCTTGAGGCCTTCGTCTACATGGCCAATTGATTTCTCGACGCAACCTGCAATGCAGACACTGACGGAGCTTTATGAGATTGTATCGGCCGTCGATGGTCCCACCGCCCAATCACCGTCTTGAAGCCAAACTCGTCTCCCTCAGCTCTCTCGTGGAGGTGCATTCGGCGTCAATGACAATACAACTTGGCCTCAAAGATCGGCTCGACCTCTACGATCACACGCAACCCGCGCATGGCTTCCTTCAATCTGCTTAGCACACTGATGATCCTCAAGCTGAGAATCGATTATCGAAGGGTCCATCACACCGAACTCCTCATCCCAGCTCGGCCAACCTCGCTGGATGCCTTAGCAATCCTCTCGCGCAGTGGATGCGTTCCTGATGGACAGCTTACCCAGAGGACATACCGTCCGGGGGTCGATCATGTCTGATCGGCACTTTCGAGTCGAGAAGATCAATTCTTGCGAGATGCAAAGATGGTAAAGGTATCCGCGCTCGCCGGTCCGCGTCTCGTCACCTCCTCCGCGCAGGCGGCGAACGGGCAGAAGCACATTGAAGCCCGCGCCATTATCGTCATACGACAAGAGAGCCTTGAGCCCGACGACTCGTTACTGAAAGGCCAGTGAGGGCTGACGTTCCTGGGCTGCAGGCAATGATTACGTACTTCACTGAAGTATCAGGTTGAGCCAGCCGCCGTTCATATCGATCAGCGCTGCGACCGAAGCGGGTTTGACCCGATTGCCATTTTTGCGATTGACATTGTCGCGACGATCGTACCAAGCCACCAGGGTCAACTCTCCTCCCGGTGAATGACGGGCGAAAATTGCGCCTGGCACAGACTTCGAGTCCCCTGCGATCATTGAATGTGACATCGACCGAATCATCGTTGAACTCTCAGAGATCTCGAATCGAACCAGCAACCAGAGTATCGGCATCGGAGGCGAAGATACATTGGGTAGTAACGAGGATGCAGATGCTTGGTCGAGCTGAGGAGGAGTGGCGATCGTCCACCGTGATCCTTAGCTCAAGGTGGGACGTGATACCTTTCTCGGTGCAGTAAAACGACTACGAATGTAGTCGAGCAGATGGCCGTAGCTCCAGATTCGCAATTGAAGGCAAGCACTGGGCGTAAAGGATGAAGCAGTGAGAATAAGGAACTCCGGGAAATCAAACCGCAGACGAAAACATTACGTGAGGGGAACCTGAAACGGGTCACAATCTCCGCATGAAATGGAAATAAGAAGTTACCGTTCCCCATAACTTATTCATGCAGATCTCACTCTATCCCGTACAAATGAGCAGGAAAGAGTCTGCGTATGATATGGATGCGCCTTCGATAGTCTATTGATCGAGAAGAGAGTCGCAATCCAGGGTACTTCCGCATATGAGGCGAATGTGCTGTTCGTAGAAAGTCCAATCGCCCTTGCGCAAATACTACTGATCTCGTCTCTCAGAGTGCATAGGGGAACTGGAATACGATCAGGAGTTTCATCCCCAACAGTTGAGGGAGACTCACCTCGCCGTCGTCATACTTTGCCTTCACATACGATTGTGCGGCCGTCAACCAATCAGTTTTGACCAGCTTCTCATGCCGCTCTCGTACCGCCTCGACAGTCATCTCCGGGGCTGTCACCCGACCCACCCTCACTTCAGCTCGACGATACGGATCTCACGAGATCTGAACCGACAAATGTAACGCTCGATAGGATTCTTCACGGCAGCGCTGATCGCTGCTTCCAGTTCCTCTGCGTCTCCGAGGTGCTAGAAAGTATTCAGTCGATGCTGACGAAGATGAACGGAAGGCTTTACGACGTGATACACGTAAGGCGGGCCGAGGACGACGGTGGCTTGGTGCTGCGTATACCACCTGTTCCGATCCTTGGGATCTTGTCTCTTCCAGTCTTTGATCCTACTCCACGCGTGAGCTCGATGGTTTGGCGAGGGCATCCGGACCCCTCACACGTTGATGAACGGTACTCCTGAATTCGGGTATAAGTGGGATTCGGTGCAGCGACCAAGGCGAAGAGAAGACACACCGAAGCACAACGCATCCCAAGCTGTTGACATCGTTAGCTCAGACCAGGGCAGATAGGAGTTGCTGGACTCACGAGATGGCGATAGCATCGGCGAGCCAATACCAAGCTTGATATATCAGGTTGAGGCGAGACGCCATGGCGACGGACGTACTAGCATTTTGCTTCTTGCGACCTCCTCGTAGAACCCTTGCTGAGTTAACCTACCCATTGACACGACTCCTGGTTCCGGTAACTCCTTCAGATTGTGCGGGGCCTCGCGACCCGCCGCCGCGACGAACACGAAAGGCCTCGATACCCCGTCAGGACCGACATGCTCTGGCACCTGCTTGGCGATCGGTTCCAGCATACCCGGGAACGCCATTCGGGGCAATGCAAGGTAGTCTGCATTTTTGGCTAGGACGAATGCCTGATGCACCTTGTCTTTGACGAGGGGGATCTGCAGGCAGTGTTTCTGGAGTGAATACCCTGACAGTAGCTCGCGTTAGTATTCAATCGTTCTCGGAGGAACGGAGGCTCGGTTCCCGCACCGAGGTAATGGTTGTTCCCCTCTCCCCACCTTGGATAGTTCTCGGGAGCGAGTGTCCAACCACCTCCCAAGGGACTGACGACGTCCCCCCAGAAGTGAAACATGAAGCTCTTCCAGATCGGAATCCCATCCGGAAACTCGGCCTTCTTGATGCACCCTTGCGTCCCCGTCTGCCAATGTCCGGGTCCGTTGACTTCCTCCACCTCGGCGAGGTTGGTGGTGTTCCTGGCAAGACAGTGTTTGAACGAGGCGAGGTCCCAGATTACCGCGCGAACCATGTCAGGGATATGTTGGTAGACAAGTAGAGTGTCCATGGAGCCGGAGGTATAGATGACGGTGTAATTGAGCGAGGTGAAGGCTTCGATGCTCGATCTGGCCCTGAAAAGATGGAACGACCTCAAGTCAATTCTACACCCATTGAAGGTGAAATCACGACGTACCAGATGTTCTCACCGCTGGTGCGGCCCTTCAAAGCCCACCCTAAACCGCATTGAGTTGCGATGTTTCGATACGGTGTCAATCCACCCACCGAAATGGGTCGAGCTGGCGATCACGACATTCTTCTCTCCGGGGCCACAATCGCCATGCTCCATGCAGCTTGCCAATCGATCGAGAGCCGGCGGGATATAACTCGATCCTGGTCGCCATTCGCTAGTGGAGAAGTCAGTCTCGCGTCAAACGAGTGCGGTGAGAGCTGACTATTCGGGGAAGTGCTCCAGCATCCGAGCTTTCAGCACTCGGATCTTTTCCACTTGCTCCTCATCCACTCTCTCCCCTTCGTTCACCTTCCAAGGATTCTGAAACCTGACCGAGGCCTTGAAGACAGGTGTGATCTCGTCTGATATCGATGTCAAGGCGTTCACCGTGAACACGATGGTGACGATCAGCAAGGTTAGGAAGATCACACGAGAGATCTTTCGGCTACAATACTCGTCAAAACTGTCTGCGCCTCTAATGAGACAAGGAGGTACTGACTGCGACATGGCAGCCCACTTTTGCGAACCGCTCGTATTGACTTGCTTGAGTGAGACGTCCATGGCTTTTAGTATCAATGGGATCTGATGCAGACGCATAGAGAAGAAGAAAAGATCGAAAAAGAGCGCGTCCTTCCCATCAAAAGGGGTGTCATGGGAACCAATTTGATGGCAATCAGTCCTCCACACGTGGTAAAGTTTGATGGGAGGGTCTGTGCGCTGTGTGCTTCAAGCCCATCAGTAGTCCGTAACGCAATGATCATCTTTCGGGTTCGAGCTCAGATCAGTCGGGATTGAATTGTGCGCGTCCTCCGATTTCTAGTCAAGAGCAATGGCAGATGGGATTGGGGACAGCTCGGGATCCAGGATTCCGGCAAACTCCGCTCCGGGCCGCTTTGGCCGGTTCCAGGTGACCCTCAATGAGGAGTCAGTAGAAACCTCCACCGCTGATATCGTTCTCATCCTCGTCACCCACCATCTTCGAATCAAGGCCCAAACAAGCACAACAGTCAAGGTCAATCAGTATCATGGCTCTCCCACCACCCTCTCGACTCGGTCGCTATCGCGTTCTCTCCGCAAACTGCGGTCTCCGCGTCTCCCCTCTCCAGCTCGGCGCCATGTCGATAGGCCAGGCCAACGCATCCTCGCTCGGATCCATGACCAAGGAAGCCTCGTTCGAACTCCTCGATGCGTACTACGACATGGGCGGGAACTACATCGATACCGCCAATGGCTATCAGATGGAGGAGAGCGAGGAGTGGATCGGGCAGTGGTTGACCAAGAAGGGTGTCAGGGACGATATGGTCATCGCTACAAAGTATACTAGCAATTACAAGCGGGGCAAGGAGAATGATCACCCGATCTCGATCAATAGGTGATTCACTCTCCAGTGGTTTCGGCTCAGGCTGAGATGAGTGGATGGATAGGTCCGGGAACAGCTACAAGAGTATGGTCGGCTCGCTTGAGGCTTCGCTCAAGAAGCTCCAGACGCCCTACGTTGACATCCTCTGTACGTCTCCCGTCTGCCCATCAAACGAGCTGACGTTTGAAAGACGTGCACTGGTGGGACTGTAAGTTCCTTCCGCTAAAAAACGATTGTCCGAGTACAGCATCTGATGTGGATGTAGGGACGACCCCCATCCCGGAGATCATGCAAGGGCTCAACAATTTCGTCAAGCAGGGCAAGGGTACGTCGCTTCTGGACTCGTCAGCCCTGTTCCCCCTGTCGCTGATCTGCCGCATATACAGTCCTCTATCTCGGCGTGTCCGACACTCCCGCGTGGGTCATCTCGCGCGCCAACGAGTACGCACGCAACCACGGTCTAGCGCCATTCGTACGTCCCACTCTGTCTGGCAGTCTATCTCGTCATTCCTTACCAAAAGTCTCTAGGTGATCTACCAAGGTCGCTGGTCCGCGGCCGCACGCGACATCGAGCGCGACATCCTCCCAATGTGTCTCACCGAGGGCATGGCGATCGCACCATGGGGTGCTATCGGTCAAGGCCGTTTCCAACGCAAGGCCGATTTCGGGAAATCCAAGGACGGGAGGAGTTCGGTCAAACTCTCCGACGATGAGGTCAAGGTGAGCTGTTCGCTTTTCGCCTCTGCTTAATGAGCTGAATGATGACTTTGAGGTCTCCGCCGCGCTGGAAAAGGTTGCGGACGAGCTCAAGGTGGAGAGCGTCACAGCGATTGCTCTGGCCTACATCATGTCCAAGTACCCATACGTCTACCCCATCATCGGCGGTCGAAAGGTCGAGTGAGTACTGCCTTTACACATCCATCCCCTCCGCTGATGGCGACAAAGGCATCTGAAGGGCAACATCACCGCCCTCGACATCCACCTAACCCCCGCACATGTACAAGCTATCGACAGCGCTCTGCCATTCGACTATGGCCAGCCGCAGTCTGAGGTCAGTCCCGGCCTTTCGGTCTCCCCCTTTCGGTGTGGGACGGATCGCTGAAAGGCGGGGTGCTATTTTAGTTCGGGATGGACCCCCGCAGACTCGGGTATCAGCAGCACGACTCGCTCATCTCGGCTGGTATCGTCGACTTTGTGCCCCACCATCAGCCGATCGATCACAGCGGGGTCAGGGAGAGCGATGCCAAGTCCAAAGAAGCGGCGAGCAACGCTTGAAAGGCTCTACAGAAATGCAGTATCTCAATGTAGGTCGGAAATGAGTGGGCGTAAGGAGACAGAAGGCGAAAAGGGAAGGAGTCCACATGCCATGGATATGTCGAAGTCGATTTCGCGGACTGGTATCAGTCAGACAGATGTCAGCTTTCTCAGAAACCGTTCAATTCGCTGTATCGCATTGGCAGCATTTGGCTCGAGTCTTGCGAATCCAGTTGAGGACTTGACCTCAGTCTTTCGGACCGCCTCGGAGCTCAAGGCCGTCCACCGTACTTCTGGCTTCAGGTGATTAAGGCAAGTGCCGCCAATTGATTTCGGTTCATGGGATATCGTCAATGGGTGATAGTGCTAGATTCCGATATCTGAGCGATGTAGCGATGGATCGAGTGATGTACATTCCGTGAACAAGGTCCGGAATAGTCCATTCAGGACGAAGTCTAGAGACGAAGTGATCCTCTGCCCTTTTTAGCCAATGCGTCGCGCTGTTTCCCAAAAACATGCTGCTTGCTGAAGGAGGACCCGAACTTGATAATTCGATGAAACACCGTCAGGCACCGGAGAAATTATTTGCCCGTGAATCCTCATCAAACGGCCAAGACTTCAGAAGGTATTCATTCGACTTCACATCATTCCTCCTTCCATCAGTCGTTACAACATCCTCACCACAATGACCTACCTCCGCCGTCGTGTAATCCTCTTTGCCTCGTTCTTACTCCTCCTCATCGGTTACTTCGGCTTGATTCAACCTCCTGGACGGCCTCGCAAACTCGATAGATTTCTCATACGGAGACGGGCCAACGCGACGGTCGGCTCTAGGACGGTGGTCGTATACGATAGGAACAAATTCCACGACGAGGTGCATGGTGCAGTGCTGTGGACATTGTCGCAGTTTGACGATGTCCGAGTCGTCTTCTACCGCAGGGAATGGCGTTTCCAATTCGAACAGGTCATCAGTTCCTTCTGGCCTACCGAGATGGAACCGCGTGATCCAGGACTCTTCATCCTCGACATGTGGGCGGATCACTCGGTCCGAGACGTCATATTGACCACCTGCGACTGGGATCTCCAGTATATCGTCGATGACCTCGAGAAGATCTGGGGGGCCCGCGAGGACGAGGAAAAGTTTAATGTCATCTGCCTACGACACTGGCCCGGGGATGGACCGATCAAGGACCTGGAGTTCTTCGTGAGGCAAGGCGCGATGTCCCAGCTGGGATTGGGAGACCACGTTGGCCAATCAATCGAGAAGAGCAAAGAGCAGGCGATCAAGCATTTCTCGAGGACTGAAGGAAACGAGGAAACCATCGAGGCGATCCCGAACATCCGGACAAGGACTTTCGTGCCGATGTTTCCGCCCGACCTGCCGGAAAGGGATGAGCCGGCTCGGACCGCCATGACGAAGGGAGAGCTCTCACTCGCGTTGATCCAGAGCAGTTTCTGGAACGAACAGCACCGGGCGATAAAGGCGACTTTCGACACTCTCGAGGCGGCTCTTCATGGTGGGACCTCTGTTCGGGGTATTCGAAGCGAAGTAGAGCTGATGAGATTTAGCCGATCCTTCGATCTGGGGTTACGCACCTCCTGCTACCGGCGAGGTCAGCTTCATCCCGCTCCCACCATCCCCCGACTCCAGTCCACCATTCCAACTCATCGCTTTGGGTTCTGGTGGACTGGGTATACCCCCTTCTCTGACGCACGTCGTCAAGCTTCAAAAGAACAAACCATATCCGGAATTCTACTCGATCATGAGTGCGGCCGACCTCGTGCTGCCAGCCTTCGGGTACGAGGGGTACGACCTGAATCGAGCGAGCTCGACTATCGGTAGTGCAGCGACCGCCAAGGTCAGACCTGTCGCTTCATCTGTTCAGCTCACTTACACTCTTCACTCAGGTACCGATGCTCTCAAGCCCGAACATCACCGACGCCTATGGGTCCGTCCCCCTCCTGTGGTTCCAGATCCTTGAACCCGACTGACAATCCGCAGGTACTTCTGCCCAGCCTTCAAAATCGAACGACCGGCGGATATGCAAGAAATGGAATTCGTCCGCCAAGCCCGAGCAGGGGAGAGACCCTGGCGTACCCGAAAAGAGATGCTTGCGGCGCTCGAGGACTGCCAGGAGGAGTGGACGGTTAAGAACATGGTGGTTCTCGCCGAGCTGTTTCGGAAGATCTAGAGGTCGGTAGCTAGCTGTGCTATATAAGGACAAATATTGTAGCGTACTGGGCACTTTGGAATCACGTTACAATACGAGACGCTGGCGTATCAAGTGGGAGCTCATCGCTTTCCGTACAAATCGTTCAGGAATTCGACCTACTACGCCCTCCCTTCCGTGGCTCAGGGATAAGGGATTCGGGTCGTTCCTGAAATAAGCTTCTCTCGTTTAGCGTCTCTGGAAGTTTCAACTTTACAAATTCTCCGACTTCGAACCCTAGCTCCTAGCTTCTCCAGCCTCGATCCCTCCCGCCATGGTATTGCCATCCTTGACATCACGTATCACCACGAATCGGACCGCAGCCTTCTGCCTGAGTCTCGGCTTCTTGACACTGTACTTTGTCACAATCTCGGGTTCCCTGACGACGCGATCATTCGACCTGATCAAACGACCTACACGGGTCAATCTCACCCAACTCCTCACCGCCGTCCCCTCGAGTCAGCAAGGAGCGTCTTGGACGGACGAAGATGGGGTAGAAGCTCCATTCGCCGTGATTGGAAGCCCCATTCTGACCATCACGTTCGACACATCCGAGATCATCGACGTGGTGACGGGTGAACAGCTTGCTGGAGAGCTAGATGGTGGTCTGTTCAACCTCGCCGTCATCAAGCTGCCGGTGGGATCGGAATGGGACTTTCTGGGTGTGGCGCGAGGTCCGACGAGGAAGTGGAGTTTTCTTGAGGTCAGTGGCAAGGGCGCCAAGGAGCAGGTCTTGGTTGCGTGAGTCATAGAAAACCTCGACTGTGCGTGCGAATTCATGCTGATATTGGATCTCCAGTATGGGCCTCGACATAGATCCGCACGGCCAGCTGTCCGTCGTCAGTGATGCCCATACGCTCGACCTGTCGAACATCCCGAAAGAAGGGTGCGCAAACTTCAGGGAGATTTATGGTGCAGAAGATCCTCGACTATTCTGGACGGTCAGCGATTTCATTCTCACCTAAACAACGGTGGGAGCCGCACTGACTTCCTGTTGTGCAGGACGCTGGTACTCCAGCTCTGACATTCGGTCGCCTTGCTTCCAGGTTCGATCTCTGTCGAGATATCGGTTATGTCTATGACGTCCGTCTACTCTTTGCCCCGCTCGCCAAGGCTATCAAGATGGGAGAAGGTGTGAAGCCTTTCAAGTCCGATTTATCACCGGGAGAGACATTGAACCTAGAACTTGTTCGAGCGGAGAGTCAAGGTTCGACGTGAGTGTCACTTCTCCTTCTACCCTCGCTGAGGTATTTTCACCTTCCTAGCGAGAAGAACGTGAGTCCAACATTGTCTACAGGTTCTGCCTCCGAGCTCGCTGACCTGATGGAATTGTAGTGGGCGGCGATTTTCCCCGGAGCCGCACCCAGCCGGTTCAACCGAGTTCCTACCATCTCCTACAGCCTGGCGCCGGCCAGAATCATGGAGCCGATCGAGATAGGACCTCGAAGGATCGTCTACGATTTCGTTCCGGTCAATCTCCCGAAGACCGAAAACTGTCTCAGTTCACATCACCCTGCATGGAGGAACACTGCTCTTCATCATGCGACTCCAGTTTACCGCTTGAGCATGTGTGAGCGAGGTTGCAAGGCCGACAAGTTCAATACGGTCCTCTTCACTTTGGGTCACCTCGTGGATCGGAAGAGATATGCAAAGTGACTCCTGTCCTACTACGCTGTATGCACAGATGAGAAATGCTGACGGACGACCATAGGTTCTTCGCCACCTTCAACGTGACCTCGCCCCATAATCCATTGAGCGTAGGTCCAATAATCTCCATCAGTGAGTCTCCTGCACCTGAAAATTCATTCCGACCGGACCTGAGCTACCTCCCGTGTTCTAGACGGCATCGACGACATGAGGGAGATCGGGTATGCGCTCACCATGGCCCCGGTCCAACCATCCGATCTCGACCCTTCCTCCATTCCCCCCGCCTACACACCTCGAGGCTACATGCCGAGCCATTTCTTCATCGACGATCAGATCCTGCTCACCATGGGACACCACGATCAAGCCATGGTCTCCACCTTGATATCGATGGAGGATGCTCTGGGCAGGCACCAGATGTGTCTGCCACCGAATGGGGTCCGGTGATGAGGATGGGTTCTAGGGTCGGATCTTGTCGCATAGGGTAGCATTATTTCACGGAAGTTCTTGGCGGAACAGGTGACATGAGAATGTGACATTGACTAGGGCATTCCTCTCTTGCGATCTTGGAGCAGCACGAGTATACTTCTCGTGTTTCATCAGTAGGTCATCACTGTGATCCTCGATCAGCGCACGGAAACCCTGTCGATGGTCGACCCCGCCTGAAAGGAATACATGAGAGCAAAGGGATGCCCTGGTTACGCGCGGACCACTAGTCTGTGCTCCCAACGAAGAGAGGAGGTCTAGCATGTCTGCGGTCGACCGAGAACCGTACACCTCAAGACGCAACGGCCCATACGAGATCTCCTCTCCAGACTGAGTACAATCCTCAGAGCTATAATACAGTAATAGCTACCTACAACGGCATATCCACCTCCCATCCGGATGAACGTAGTCATGCTCTGGCGGAGACACTCAGAATCTGGTGATGTTCGATCCGTACCTCCAGATCCCTCTCGACGGCCGTCTTGTGTCCCTTCCATTTGGTGAGCGGGACCCTGTCCACGAGAATCTCGTGGATCTCGGCAGGACTCCGTCGCATACTTTCAGGCATAATGAAGTAGGCGAGGACGGTACCGCTGTGAGGGGGACTCTATCAGCGGGTTTCCGAAGCCAGTCCGGTCCGGACTTACGGGATGCCGAGGCAGACGAAAGAAGAAGGCTGCCTTCACGTGCCATACGTCGAGCATGAGGGGGAGGGTGAGATTGATGAGTACCGCGTACCTAAGCACAGCGAATCAGCAGGATGCTAAGGGTGAAGTGAGAGACGTATGCGTACAGGTTGCAATAAGCCAGACCCCAACCGGTCGCCCTCGCTTTGAACCGCTGCTCCGGCATCTCGGTCAAGTAAGCATACGACGTCGAGCTCTGGAAGGTATTGAAGAAGCTCGCGATGACACCGCCAAACACCAAGCCCGAGCCGAGTCGGGCGTTGGTGTAGTCCAAGCATCCGATGATCGCGATCAAGGTGACGCCGAAACAGGCGCCGGTGAATCTGATAAGGGTCAGACGTCGACGACCGATGTTGTCGACGAGGAGGGCGTCGAGGATGACAGCGGCCAGACCGACACAGCCGAGGATGACCGTCACTTGGAACGGATCTTCGTTACCGGCCAATTCGAAGAAGTACGAGGCGTAGCTGCTAAAGATTGCCAATCCGACGAATTGTTGCAACCTAATGGAGGCAGCGGATGAGTCTCCCACGACAGGGAGAGTGAAATCGACATAACTTGGGCCAAGATCCGATCAGGAAACGCTTGAGGTTGAGTCCCTGGAAAATGGCGAATGGACCTTCAGACTTGGCTTGTCGATCCCATTCCTGCTGCATCTCAATGGTGGCGACGATGACACCTAGCTCTGGCTCGCAATCGTAGCCAGGCACATCCTTGAAATTGCTAGACAGGATCTTCCTCGCTTTGTCCATCTTACCTTTCTTGACCGCCCACCCTGACAAAACGAATCAGTCAACCGATGCTGCGTTCCGTGGGCTCAGGACGTACACGGTGTCTCGGGCAAGAAGACGAAGATGATGGTGCTGATCCCAATCAATGCCGAATTGAATGTAGATCGAGGTCTTGTAGTCGTACGGGTCTGCGTCGGCGCGTGCTTTGAGCACGATGCTAGCTATGAGGCCTCCTAGGCTGAACCATCTATTGGACTTTATCAGCCACATGTCGAATCATGCCAGCTCACAGACTGTAGGCGACGATCAGGAAACCTCGAATCTGTGCGGGACTATGTTCGTTGATGTACTGAGAACCCGGATCAGGCGGAAGGGAAGCTGGAGGGGGAATGATTGACTGACAACGGGGAGAGTGGCTTGAATGGCGCCGATACCAGTCCCTGCGAAGAGCTTCGCGATCATCCAGACATACCACACCGTTGCGGTTCGATTCGAGGATGGCAGCCTTGTCGACATCAGCTGATGTTCTCGTCACTCAGATCGACGCACTAGGGTGAGGACGGCCATGACGATGAAAACGGCCATTTTCCGGCTGATTTCGGTCCGGTACCCCGTAAGAGCGCGACGTTTGATAAAGAGGGCACATGATGACTTTAGCGTCCCCACTCGAAGATGACATGTCCCAGGAGAATACTTGAACGGGAATTCAGATTTGTGGAGCGGAGTGGAGCGGGCAAAATCGGCTTCCTTCGGTCCGGGGTTGCCTCCCAGTTTGCGACCCTATAGTCAGCACCAGTACCAAAGATTCATCTCGAGGTCCACAAGATGTCAGACGGTGGAGCCGAATATCCTCAGCGGACCGAGTCTGTCAATCACCCCCTTCTGGCTGGCATAGTGAGTCATAATTCTCCACCTCTCATCATCCAACACTGCCTCTCAACTGAATCTCCTAGACCGACAGCCGTCTCGATCGTTTCTTCTGGGGACCCTACGCGTCTCAACATGTCGACAAGCTACTCGACAGAGCTCGTCACGATGGAGAGGATTACGTCCGGATGAGCTACTGGTCTCCTCCTCGGGATACCAAGCCGACATTTGATGAAGCTGTGAAGCATTTCGGGGAGAATGGCGATGCGAGGGAGTTACGGAAGGCGCACGTTTTCGGCCCGAGTTGGAGTAATCATTGGGTCAAAATCGACATCACGATACCAAAGGAGCTCCGGGAGGATGAGCAGGTCATCTGTACGTCCTTCCCGCCGATCTCGAAGAGCTGTACTAAGCGATCTCCGCTAACGCTTGACTTGTAGTCGAGTTTGACCCGTCTTGCGAAGCGCTCATCTTTACCCCTGATGCCACCCCTCAACACGGTCAGTCCATAATCGATCAGCTCGGCTACTACACTCTGACTCCGCCTTAGCTATCACAGGCGGACCGGACTCAGACAAAGATGGGAAACCGGGTGTCCAAGAAGACCGCCGAGTCGAGCACATCATCCCGCCAAACGCCGTCCAGAAAGGCACATACAGTGTGTTTGTGGAGGTATCGTGCAATGGGATGTTTGGGCTGGGATCGGGCGGTTACCGATATCAGATTCCAGACGTAGGTTCGAATCCCCTCTCTTGTGTACGGATTGAACGGATGAGCATAGATGAACCGTACCTTCCGCCTCGCATCCGCAGACATCGTCATCCCTAACCTCCCCGTCCGAGGTCTCCAGACCGACTTCCGTATCCTCACCCAAGTAGCGAGGGGGACGGACGCCACGATGTCCAGCTTAGCGAGTCGGGCGTTGAAAGCTTGTGATGACGTGATGAACGCTTTCCGGCGGACAGATGGGGACGAGAACGACCCGAGGTTACTGGATGAGGTGGTCAATCGGTGTCGGGAGATCGCTTGGGAGGTGCTTGGACCTTTGGATGAGAAGAGCTTGAAGAGACTGTGCGTTTGGGATAGGAAGGAGAGACCGGGTCAGATCTGGGCTATCGGACATTGGTGAGTGGCCTCTGCAAGAGAGTGGTCCAGATACAGGTCGTTGACTCACCGCAGCCACATCGACACCGCTTGGCTGTGGAGATACACCCAGACCCAGCAGAAGGTAAGCTCCACCGCGCTACATAACGTCGAGCGTGCTGAAACGCTGCTAGGTGGCTCGGAGCTGGACGACTCAATGCGACCTCATGGACCGTTGGCCGAACCACCAATTCGCCGCATCCTCCGCCCAACAATACCTATGGCTCGAGAAGCTCTACCCGCTCGGATTCAAGCGTGTCACAGAATACGTCAAGGACGGCCGCTTCCACCCTGTTGGCGGAGCATGGCTCGAGCACGACTGCATGATCCCATCAGGCGAGAGTCTGGCTCGGCAATACCTATACGGTCAAAGATACTTCAAGTCTCGATTTGGCAAGTACTGCCGAGAGGCATGGCTGCCAGATACCTTTGGTTATGCGAGTCAGCTGCCACAGATCCTTCGGTTGGCGGGACTGAAATACTTCTTCACCCAGAAGGTGCGTCCTCCGCTCGAGGCTAGACTGGATACTGATGGCGGCGTAGTTGAGCTGGAACAACATCAATGTCTTCCCGTATAGCAGCTTCAATTGGAGTGGGATAGACGGGAGTCAGGTGTTGGCGCATATGACACCGGTGGACAGCTACAATGCCCAGTGCAATTAGTGGGTGCTTTGCCCGCTGCGCTCCTAGACTCGAAATTGACTGATAAATTGGGTTAGTGCGGAAATACTGAAAGGCGTACACAGTAATAAGAACCTAGGCGTCACGGACGAGTGTCTCCTCCTCTTCGGCAACGGCGATGGAGGTGGCGGACCAACGCCAAAGATGCTCGAGAAGGTGTGTCTCGTCTGTTTGCTATTCCGTGAGGCTGATCTCGTCAGCTTGAACGCCTCAGCTCGTTGGCCGATCACAACCCTGAGGTCCCGTCGCTGAAGATGGGATCCCCGATCGATTTCTTCGACGGGTTGTGCGCGAAGACGGATGGCGGACGACGGCTCCCGACTTGGCGGGGTGAACTCTACTTCGAGCTGCATAGAGGGGTAGGTCACGGGCTGCGTCCTCGAGTCGTAGCTGATTACGTCTAGACGTATACGACGCAAGCGAATGTCAAGAAGGGTAATCGGGATATGGAAACTTTACTTCGAGATCTCGAATACTTCGCCACTCTCGCCTCATTGAAGGACAGCCAATTTCGGTATCCAAAGTGAGTCATTCTCCGCGATGTTTCGTGCTTGATTGGATGTCTGATCCGAATGGTAGGGCCGAACTCGACGAGATTTGGCAAGACACCATGCTCGCGCAGTTCCACGATTGCTTGCCCGGTACGACCATCAAGATGGTGGTCAACGACAATCTCGAGATCTACGCACGGCGCGGGAAGCAAGCGCGAGAGCTCATCGATGCGGCTCTGACTTCGCTCACGGGGAGTAAACGCGTCACCGACGGGGCCTCGTCATCTCCCGAGACACTGTTCGCGATCGACCCTCTACGTCTGAAGCGCAACGAATCAGTACACCTGGGTCACGGGAAGTTTGGCTGGCTGCGGACCGATCCGAATGGGATCGGCAAGCTCGGCGGCCCGACATCAAGTCTGCATTCCCCTCGAGCGGGTCAACAAGGCGATGCATGGGTCCTTTTCAGCGACCGATTCCGCCTCACGATATCTAACGGGAGAATCAACAGCTTATTAGACCTCGCTATCGACCGCGAGCTTATACTGCCAGGTCCGGGCGCGGACGATGGTGGACTTATGCTTTATGAGGATTATCCTCTCGCCTATGATGCTTGGGACGTCGAGATCTACCACCTCCAATCATATAGGACTATAGTCTTTGACGAGGTGACAGCGGCTGAAGATCCCCTTCGAGCGAGTTTGATTGCCACGGCGAAATTTGGCAAGTCAACCGCGAAGCTCACGGTTAGGCTACGATTCTGTCATGAATATCTTCAGTGCTGACTCTACGATAGATCTCTCTCGATGCCGTCGATCCCGCAGAGCCGGACTCTGGGAGTTTGATCCGCATCGACGCTCATGTAGATTGGCATGAGGAGCACAAGTTCCTGAAGTGTGCGTTCAGGCTTAGCATGGCTTCGAGGAGAGCACGCTGAGCGTTAGAAACAGTCGCTCTACCCGTCGACATCCACAGCACCTCTGCGACCTATGCTACTCAATTCGGGCTGGTCCACCGTCCCACTCACCGAAATACGACGCACGACCAAGCCAAATTCGAGGTCTGCGGGCATGGGTTTGGCGATCTCAGTGAAGCGGGATACGGGGTGGCCATCGCTTCGAGAGATAAGTATGGTTATGCTGTCGAAGGATCTACTTTGAGGTATGTAGACGCATGTACCCGAACACAGTATCCGTCGTCGAAGCTGACGCGTATGATGTTAGGCTGTCAATGTTACGATCCCCTACATCTCCGGACCCCCAAGCGGATCAGGGCGAACACCACTTCTCCTTCGCCATTATCCCTCATCGCGGCCAGCTCGCAGAGAGCAATGTCTCTGTTGAGGCGACAAAGTTCAATAACGAGGTGTACTGTGAGTGATGTCGTTCTGTCTTCCAGCGCTGTTCTGAACTCTACGCTTAGTATTGTCTGCGAAGGAGAGTAGCGCGAGCTGGCCAACTTTCAAAGTCGACGGCGAGCTCAGCCGCGGGATCATGCTAGAGACCATCAAGCGGGGCGAGGACGACGAGGTGGAGGGCGAGACCTCGTTGATCCTGCGTTTCTTCGAGAGCCGCGGAGGGAAGGCGAAGGGCGTGTTGAGAATGTATGTATGTCCTGCTTGGGACCTCTAATGTATTTCCCTGCTCACATTCTGTAGGAAAGGGCTCGAGATTGCGTCAGCGTCATGGGTCGACATCCTCGAGGAACCCATTGGCGATCGCGAGTCGGAGTGCCAAATGCAAAGGGCGTCCGGTTCGGACTCCGTCGGGGTAGCCCTCGACTTCCGATGTTTCGAGATCAAGACTCTCAAGGTGGTTCTCCGCTAGGACAGATCGGTGTATCAAAACGCTATGCACCCAGTCAAATATGGTTGAGGAGGACCGACCTTGCCATCAATGCTTCACTGAGCCGAAGCCTCTGAGCGAGTACTATACAGAGGGGACTGTTTGGAAAACGCCATAGGAGAAACCATCAACATGCAATGTACCAGGCTCCGTCAAATAACGCTTGGGAGCTCAGCTAGCAAACAAGCGAGCGGTCGCCAAACCTTTCTCGGAATGTCAAGTGGGAAACTCCAATCTCCATGATACACGACAGTCTTCCTTTGAGCAGCGACCCCTAACTTTCCGATGTTGTCTCAGCTGGTGTCCGCCTCAGAATCCTTTGTGCTGCTTTGCTTCCCAAAACACAGCTCACATGAGGCCCTATCGCTTACGAGTCACAATCATGGAAAGAATTTTCCTCATTCGGACGCTCATTGATCCCTCACGTCCCGTTACTGAAAGACTTCGCAGCCTTCAGTCGATCACGACCACCCCTTCTTTCCAGTAGAGGCAGTGACATCCGTCGAGGAGATATTCGCCGACTTGCAATCCTCAGGAAGACTCGATCCTTCGTCACACACGGTTGATTCCGACGACGACGGTTATCAGACAAAGTACAAGTACTACTCACTCACAAAGAAATTCTACAACTCGCCTGAAGATTGGGCAGCTGATACGGAGAGGACAAACGGTTGACCGCTTTGCAGGGAAAAGGGACTGGCTGACATGCTTGAGCAGTATTGCTGAAGAGGATCCAGTCCGTCAGGCCTGATGCGAGGTTGGTGAGGATGGATGCTGGCCGGCATGAAGAGGGTGAGCTAGGGACGTATAAGGTATGCTGATCTGTCACATAGCCTTCAACAACGTTCGGGGGTCCGTGTCTATAGTATGTCGTCTGCCTGATCTGCATCCTGGAGCTCAATTTTGTGCCTCGCACAGCCAAGAGAGCGGCTTGCCGACCCCGAGCTGACCGAGAATGGCATTTTCCGTGCCAAGAGGAAGAGCCGGGCCTTGAAGGTAGATTATGAAGCAGGCAAATCCGAAGCAAGGTACCGGTTCACTTCCTCCCATTGCCGGGCGATCCAGACCCACGATATACTTTACTCGGCCCATTGTCCTGGTACTAAAGCCATTGTTCTTGACGTAAGTCTCTTTCGCTCTATGGAGGCCTCGGCCTCCAAAATTGAGTACCATCAATGACCCTCTACATAGTCACTGAATGCTTGGAAACATGTCGGTCGTACTGAAATCTACCACAGGCGTCCCCGTTCGGATTTACCCCCTGGTTTAAGTGAACATTTCGAGTGGGAGGACGATTACTGTGATGTCGACACGGTCTATCAGCAGCTCCTAACTCAGGTCAAGCCTTACCGCAAGTACCCAGAAGAACGTGGCGAAGATCGTGATGATCGAATCTGTCAGGCTATGGACCACATGATTGATCTGACATATGACCGTACCGTCACGGAACCCACAGGTCAGTCTCGTCATCCTTTGCTTCGATCGAAGAGCTGACGTCTCGCTCAAAGATATCGCATACACGGCGCATAGATCCGTCAATCGACCGGGTAGCAAGAAGCTGCTCGGTGATGGTGACGCGTTTGAATGGGGAGCTAACGGTAGTGTCGACTATCATACTCTTCTTGTGCTCCCTTGCATCAATGTTGATGAGCGGGCGACTGATCAAAGCTGCGTACCCGATACAAAAGAGTCCTCGGAACCGATGAGAGTCTTGAGAAGACGCTGAGCGAGGAAGAGTTCCATGATACGCTATCTCGCCAGCAATCTACCCAGTCAGACACGCTTCGCAACGACAAAGTCAAAGCCACGACTTCTCTGACAGCTTCGCTCTTTGGTCCTCAGGACTTGAAGGTATGAGCCGGGTCACATCCTTCCCATTCAAATCATATACATAGTCTTCCAGCTAGCGAGAAATGTCGATTTAGAGACTCACCAATCATCAAGTTCTCTCGTGTGAATTTAGGTGAAACTCAGACAGATCAGCTGCATCTCCTCGCACCATGACCGTTCCTCAGCTTGTAAGGGTGCTTGTAAGCTAGCCATAACCGATTATGATGCTGGCTGGCGCTGAGTCCGAACCGTCGGCGCTGAGCATGGCAGCCGGCGCCTGGACTTACTTCCTTGAAATGAGGCTACAGGCCTACAAGCTGACATCGTTGATAGATGCCGGTACCAATCCCGCCGTCTATCATACTCGTATGCTTTGTACCAGGCATCCCATACCGCCTCCATCAATGCGTCATCCGCCGCTCCCACTAATGGACGGTGTTCCAGAGGTGGTACCGGGCCTTCCTTGACCCAATGCCTAACGACGAACCCTTTAGCGAGCACGTACAACGAGATATTCAGCTTGACTCACCTCCCATCTGATGCGATGTCTGGCCGGGAATCGAATATCGGGAATGAATCGATCTCGTTGATCCGCAAGTCCGGATGTCTCTCCTGGAACGAGTTGATCGCCTTGATCGCCCATTCGCCGTGATGTTTCAGGATTACTCGACGCATGCTACTCACAAGACCGGTGGGGAGACGGATACGGTGTTGAGCTCGGTCTGCCTCCAAGGACATCGTACACGTTCTCAACGTGGGCTTCCACGTTGGATTGGTAAAGCTCCTCGGGACCGGCACTGAACCACAAGCCGAGCTTGGTGATGATGTGCGTTACGGGTTCGGGGTGGTAGAGCAACAACTGAAAGGCAGGTATCGACTCGTTGGGACGGTCGTTGATGAATTTTGGGAGAATCGAACGTGGCCACGAGGATCAGCACACCATGGTCGAGAGGATAGGTGAAATGTCTTGCTCGTGAATTGATATTCGAACAGACCCGGGTCATAGGTACAGTCTCCGGTGGCGTCTCCATCGTGAAGCTGGGTGAAAAGGTTGCGACAGAAACTGGTACGCAGGATCGAGTCGCCCAGATAGGCGACGTGTCTGACCAATCTGGTCATACCCATATCTCATACCTCCCCGGTTGCGGTACGTTAAACTTGATCACAGTCGTGCCCTTCTCGTCATCGACCTGATAGAGCTGTTGGTTAGGGAAGATGGTGAAGGCTATCGGTCCTCTGAAACGGACGAGGTACATGTGCGCACACAGGTCGTTCCCGATGGTCTCGGGATCACATTGGACCGATAAGTAAGAGTCGGTGCCGGCAACCTTCTCTCCTTGCGAGACTGTCATCGAGTATGGGCCTAAGGGGAGCTTGAGCTTGGCACATACAGGTGTTTCGTACGACACACCATCTCGGCTCGTGACCTGATTGCACAAGCTCGCTCCTGGAGTTCTGAGCAATAGATCCTCATCCAGGAGATCGGAGACGCTCCCGACGGTCCAAGCGTCCGGCCACAAAGGTATAGATCGGATCCCTGACGACCTGGTCGACCATGAGCGCCCGGTATCACAGATTTGTTGCCTGAGAGAAGAAAGGGAGAGACGTACAGGATTGTTACCGCTGATGTGTCATACAAGACGAGGGAGACCACAGCGACGGCGATGATGACGGTCAGGAACTGATGTCGACTAAGAAGGTCAGCCTTCATCTTCGGACCGCGCACCGAATGAAGTATAAAGAAATCACGACCGAGGCTTTCGATAAGCAGGGAATCCGTCGACGACATCCCCTCGGCCTTCTATCCTCCGCTCTCAGCCTCATCTCCACAACCAAACACAACTCCTCCTATAAGGTATTGTTTGATACAAATCGGCGAAGCGTCAACCGTTACAGGCCGCCCGCAGAGTCCCTCGGGAACCAGCGACCTGACTCGGATTCCGGCTTGGCATCAGGTAAGGGTCACCGGATCGCATAACGTAAGGGTCGGTGTCGATCTTTCCGCCGAAAACTCTCCGGGCATGATGGTGACGGGCGCTACGGTTGATGGAAGGTGTACGGTCGGATGGATGCTGAACCATCACCCTTGTTCAGCCAGATCCATTTGAAGTTGACGTGATATCGGACTGATTGGTTGCATCCGTCAACCTCTACGATATCCGAACGACAGGTGGAGGATACTCACTGGCGTCCCCACCGGATGTTGTTCTCGTCGTGAGGATTACTGAAGCCGATGTACTCGTAGTAACGTCTGGCGTCGCCAAGGCCACTGAAGTGGAGCTATAGGGCAGTCAGGATTGGGATCTCGTTCGATGGTGCTGATAATGACTCACGATCCCTGGAGTCAGTCTCCTCGGGGGTCATCTAAAGCTTATCTTGTTGTCGGATCTGTTCTTCCCCCGACATAACCTCCGGCCCATTCAGACCGACATTGTAGTATCCCTGTTGAATTTTTAAAAGTCAGGAGAATGGATGGGCATCTCATATGGGCATACGAATCTACAAAGAGACTTCGCCGGACCGAAGGGTCGACGATTTCATGTAGGAATAGCTTGATCGAGGTGTCAGTCTAAGCGAGGAGACCGATGAAGCTGAAAACGGGCCGACCTTCATCAGACCGGCTATGCCACGCGTACATAATGGAACAGTCGGTAGAGGTAGGTTGTGATGTATGGGATAGAGGGGAGGAGGACGGTTGCGAACACTTGGTCAGCAGCAATCCGTCAAAACAGTAAGCTGATCCCGGCGCCCTCTCTCACCTATCAATGATTGATATGTGGTCCGAAGCGCTCCGTAATATATTTCCTCCCCTCCATCCCTTGAACTGTCCTGTCCAGACGAGCAAGCTTGGCATCTTGCGTGAGGGGATAGAAGAAGGCTCGGACGTCATGAACCGGTCTGTTGACCAATCCAAACAGATTTTTTTCGATGTATGGCTGAGCGTCCGGGTAGGCTACGACGTGGAAGTCGACTGGTGAGGATGTGTAGTCGAGTACACCATCTTCTCTGACGCCACAGAAGGGATACGCGAGTTTTGGGGTATTCGATCGAGGTGACATGCACGCAGGTTGAAGTCCAACGAGAGCGGTGTCATCGCGGCTTTCTCCTCGGCAAATCGATGGAGTATGTTCGAGCCACCGGCCATGATGGCCGCGCATGCTTCCCCCATCTCATCAAGCATGCAACCTGAAGTCGATCCTGTCATCGGACGGGAGATTCCCTTCACTTTGACCGCGAGCGCAGGGAGACCGGCATCCGAAGGCGCCGAGACGATCCCGGAACCCGGAGTGACATCTCTCGGGAAGATGGAGCAGGATGTTTGGCGGTATGAGGTATCGAGAAGCAAATTGCTGGTGAGCGACTTTTACAGTAGTCACAAACCTTTTCTCACTTCACGCTTTCTAGCTCGGACTGGTGTATCCTGATCTCTCTCCTTCACGTGAGCCGATGAATATGACTCGAGACTCAGGATGCTGATATGAGCTGCCATCTTAGTTTCCTTACACTCTATGATACGGAAATCCTGGTCCCGACTAGTCAGGCAGCATTGTGCTGGCACGCCGACTCTTGCCGTCCGTCCGACGAGTGGGGACACACCCTACTCGACTGCGCTCCCAAGCTATCCCAGCCAGTCGGAGCGGTCCATCATGACCGAAGAAAGGGACGCAACCTCGACGCGGTCAGCTCATGAAGATACGTCACAGATGGCTCTGCCAGATCCGAGACTTCCTCATAATTTGATCTGCGTCTGCCGAAAATTTCAGGAAGAGCAGGTATTTCAGCAAGACGACGATCACGTGTGAGTCGGGGTCAAAGTGCCGTCTGCTGCTTCGCGAGAGACAGACGAGTATGGGGATTGGACTGACGGTGAGAGGTATCCTCGCCTCGTCATCATGCATCTTGTCACTCATCTTGGCCGGTCCCTCATTTCTCGATGGACGGCGATCCACACGATTTTCGGCAGCGAGCTGAGGTTATCGACAAGCAATTAAGAGTTTGGACGCGATAACGAGAATTGTCCTGTCACTAGGTGCCTGTTGATCACGGGACGGGATCGGGAACCCCTGGCTACCCCGATCTCACTTCTGTGGCCCGGATGAGCTCCTGTTAGCTTGTCTCCCATAACCAAACGTAGAATAGGATTCCTGGAATCAGGGACCTGAAGGAGGGGAAAGATCGACGCACGTGGGCCTGTCGATGCAGTGCGCTCTTCTCAAGGTAAGCTCACACTCCATATTGTCCAGGGGATCGCGCCGAGGTCAATACCGCTCAGGCCGACCACTATCCTCCTCTTGCTCCCAGTCATCCTCGGTCTATCTCCTCTTGGTCAGCGACCAAACCTCCCAAGTCATCTGGGGTCCCACTGCAACATGGTCAGGACGTAGTCTGGCGATGTGAACGAGCTTGACATGACGGCACCGCCGCATGTCCCTGCTCTCGTGCTAAAGGAACTGTTGCGCGAACGCTTCCATCACCGGTGCGCGTTTCCTCCCTGGTCGTCATATCTGGGGTAAGCTGACATTCCATCTTCTCCCTTAGCGCCCATTTCATGGCTCTCCCGCTTTTAACGCCCGGGCTCTCGATCGATTGGCCTACTGTTCGGCCCTTGGAACGTGTACCGAGGCGGAGAGGCACGTCCTCGTCTTGGGCAGTGGTCATTTCGGTGAATTCAATGGTCATTTCGGTGAATTCAGTGGTCATTTCGGTGAATTCAGTGGTCATTTCGGTGAATTCAGCCCTCCAACGAGATCGAGTTCCCGAGCGCCAAATGATCACCCCAGGTTCTTCAGGTTCGGCAAGATGGCGGGCGAGGACATTTGGTCGGGCTCATCCATCGCCGCCTTCACCGCTCTCAACTACACCCAGCTCTACGCGTTTGGGGGAATGGACGCGCTCCTCATCTATCAATACCTCCCCGAAGTCGTCGATATCGTCATCCTCTCGATGAAGACAAGTTTTGGAAAGGTCTCGCTCGTAACAGGACCAACTACATCCACGACAATGACGAGCATACCCCCGGGTTATGGCAGGATCCGGATCGTATTGGTTTTGTCAAGACGGTCGATTATCAGGAGGTATACCGCTGTGGAAGTTGTATGTCGAGGACCGGGTATACCGCAGGGTCGCAAATGGTCGTTGAGTATCGCCGACTATGGTCTCTGGACAAATGGCGAAGGGAACTACTACCTCGGTAAGCCTGCGCATGCGTGTTGGCCAAGGGCGGGAATCCCCACCTAACCTATCCTCTCAGGCTATACCGTCAAACCGAAATGTACCAAGTCCCCGTCCAGGCCCATCGTAACGCAGTCATCCTCGCCAAGGATCCCGAATGTTTTCACCTCGACCATACATTCCCTTGGGATGGTATGCTGGAGACAGTGGCCGGTGCGATGCCGACAGGGATCGATCCAGACACTGGAGAGAACGTCCCATTCACCTTCCTGGCCACCGCTGGACCTCCACCGGAACAAGGCGGACCTGTCCTCATTGAACGAGGTGGGGACAGTCTGATCAACATTGGGAGAAGAACGCAGAAGGAGTGGTACCATCAGTTTTCGCTCTAATGTCATGGTACCCTTTTCAAATCGTCCCCCTGCACTTCCGTCTCCCGAATCTAATGCCTGCCGGTCTGAGCCGGGATCGGTAACCAGCTTTATCACCTTCGCCATACGATGCCATGTGCTGTCGGCGTCCCCTTCATCAACGTCATCACCGATTGGGATCGGAACCATCCGGAAGACGAGTACCGATGGCGTACCCAAAACGACGAGTTGAAGCAGTATGGACCGCCATACGACTACCGCGTCGTGAGTCACACTCTCACACGGTAGCGATGCTTGACTCGCTGACGATGTTTCGGGCAGTTCAAACACGATATCGAAGGGCTCGAGAAGCCGTCGCAGCAGCCATCGCCAACCCGATCGAGGGCAGGATTATACGTGAGTCCAGATTCCAAGGTATATTAGCTGAGAGTCAGCTCCCGCGGTCACGGTCGAGGCGGTACGAGAAGTCATGGTCGAAGAGGAGGATTGGGAAGGCGATGCGAGAGTGTGGTGGGACGAACATTTCGAGGGTCAGGACGTACCGTATGCTTTTTGAGTGTTTCGTTTGGTTTCTCTTTTTTCCCTCAGGGTCGCAAACATTTCTAGAGTCCTTCATCGGTGGATGCTAAGCCCCCAAAAAATCGGTTGCTTCGAGTTGCAGCTGGTGCTGACCGTCCCGCGGCGACAATACGATCGGAAATTGATGCCTGCTCTGGCAAGCCGTACTGGCACAAACTCAGCCTTTGCGATTCTAGCGGTGCTTGTCGCTTAGGCCAAGCAGATTGCCCTTGCTCGCGCCAAAGATTGGCCGCTAAATGGTATGACAGCCGCAATGCATCAGAAATGACAACCACGACAAAAGAGTCTGTATGCCCAATACTTCAATCTCGAAGCCAAAGCCAATCCCATCTAGTGCTTACCTCGGTGACCGTTGCTCTGGCCTACCGATGCGAAGCCGTGCAGCCTTCGCTCGGAATTACTGCGCCCATTCACCCAGTCGGTCTCGTTCAGCGTCATCTCCGGCGTCCCATAGAGGGCATTGTCCACAGCTTCCACACCAAGCATGAACTGAGCCCATCAGCAGCCGCATCGAGCAAGTGTGATCGGGTCGACTCACCGAATGATCCTGGTTCCCGCACTCGTATTTCCAACTCCCGAATCGTCCTCGTGAGTGAATCCCAAAATCGTGTTTCAGCTTGGGTAGGATCTGTTCAAGCGCAGCGTCTCTCCCAAGAGAAGGAGTCGGGCTGATCGCCTTTAAGCGCGACTCACGACAAGTTACAGGAGGAACCTACTATCCATGATCGAAACGCCGCTGGTACAGCGAGACGATCTCATCCGTCGGCTCCAACAATTCCGTCGCCAAAGCCCCTTTGATAGTGTCTTCCAGTACCGTATCCAGGTCGACTAGCTTCTGTTTCGATTGGCAGACCTCGAACATGATGCTCCAGTACGGTCCCTCCTTGGCGCCGGCAGCCTTGTCGAAAGGTAATGAGGGATCTGCCAGCTGGATGGTGGGCAATCGAGCGGTGTCTTTGGGGCAATTGTGAGGCGAGTAGTTGGAGAAGATGGTGGCGCGATAGAAAGGTGCGTTGTCCTCGGGAAAATAGAGCCAGCCTGGAACAAGTCAGCATTGATTGATGTCGTTCGAGATCGGCAAGACAGACTCCACTCACATTTGTCTCCGATCCGTTCCGGTCGATTCCCACGGAGACCGATTCCTAGGACGATGGTGCTCGAGTAAACCAACCCATTTTTGGCTGCCTCCTTCATACCGTCCGTCTTCACTCCTTCCAAGCGATCCAAAAGCCCATCAACAGGCATCGTCGACACCAGATGCTTGTACCGCACCTGTCTGCCGTCGGCCATCTCCACAATCTTTTCCATCGGGTAGACCGCCTTGACCGAGCCAGATTCACCCAGCCTGAACTTGCTCGACGGAATGAGATCAGCGACCGCGGTCCAGATGCCACCACTTCCGCCTCGAGTCGGGAAACGGAAGAGGGCGTTGGGACCCCAGTTGCCGGCTGCCTCTTTGGTGACGACGTTTCGGACGACCGTCCTCAAAGACGGCGCAGCGACTCGTTCTCCCAGCCACTCGCATTGCATCTGTCAAGTGCGGATGAGCTTCACCTCACGAGACTTCCATGAGACGTATTCACCTCGGTAGTGGGTGTACCCCACACTCGGTAGTTGTAAGGCCGCATGAAGAGATCGGCGATGCCGTCTCCCATATTCCTCACGATCCACTCGTCAAAGGTTTTAGGCTTGAAAGTGCGAGTTGCGGCACGATGTTCGAATGCGAGGACCAAGCCGTCTAGGCACTTGAGCTGGAGATCGAGGGGTAGCTGAGAGATATTGTTTTGATATGGGTCTATTGAAGCCGATCATTCAAGGCATCGTGTGTTTTGAGAGTAGTCAGGATTAGGATACTCACATGGAACCCAGGTATTGGCGCTTCGGACATAGCTGACCCGCTGGTGTTCCTGCCAGTCGTCGATATTGGGAAGAGCAAGATTGATCGTGTCATCAAAGTATTTGTAGTGTCTATGCCAATCAACTTTGAGCTGTTCGTTTTCCCGGAACTCACGAAAAGATGACATGTCCGCCAACATCAAAGAGGAAACCCTCATCGGTCGTGTCGGTACTAGCGAGTCCACCGGGTAAGGGTGAGCTATCGACGACGAAAAAGGATCGTCGAAGGTGGGTGAGACGGATAGCAGCGCCTAAACCAGTCTAATCCCAACGATCGGTGTGTCGAATCTTATCTGAAGACATGATCGCGACTCACTGGTCCTGCACCGATCACCAGGGTTTCGACCTCTATGAGGTGAGTCGAGTCGGTCGTCATGATGCACAACGCCGTGTGTATGGGACTAAGTGATGGTGAAACGATGAGCGATGAGAATGTGAGAAGTTGAGACTGTTTTCGTGGTGGAGTTTGATCCATCAGCGAACGGAGAGAGTCTGGATTCGAACAGGCCCATTACGAAAACCAATCGGGGGCCCCATGGAACCGAATCAGACTTTCCGGCGTTGAGAAGTTACTGAGCCCGACGACACATAATGACTCTTGTCCCCATCAACATTGTCGTCCTCATTCATACTTTCATCACCACTCTCTCTCAAATGCTAAAATCTCAACATACCATATACTTCAACGCCAGCATCCTGCTTGCGTGCATACCTTGCCAAAAATATCCACCAGGTCTTCGGGGACTTGATATTGGGTGAGCTTGCCACCCTCCCTTCTCCAAACCTCAATGCCTGGCTATGTCACGGATCCTGTCACGGATGATGAATCGGATTGGGGGGTGCCACAGACTAAGACTGGAACGCGGAGTGTCTCTGACTTGTCACTGGAGGTATCGGGGCTGTGACCCAATGAGGTGGACTTAAGTACACCTCATTGGGTGTGTGGAATCAGAACCACGGTTGACATATGATCCACAGCTGGGGGCTCTGTCTCCATTTTGTATAGACTTATATACCTTGCAGGCGGTTTGTAAATAGAACGGGTGGCAAAGGTTGAGGGCTTTTCCTGGGATTCAGCCAGTTCCACTGGGTTATATTCTGTAATAAATACGCTTAATGGGTAACGTGATACCACTTAGCAAAAGGTACACTATTCAAGCCAGTGGAACTGGCTGAATCCCAGGAAAATCCCTCAACTGCTACTCCAACAGTCTCGTTCAAGGACATTTGGTAATTCTCTAAAATGACAGTTTTGGTGGCATCTCCTCGAGGAGGATGTGAAAGCATATACTCTTGCATTGTAGGTTGAAGGAGTGAGGATGTTGACCCAGGGAGACAACTGGGTCGACGATCTTCCAGCGGACGTCTGCACGTATCTGCCGCCACACCACATCATCCGGCGTTTTGCGGCAGAATGAACGGTGCCGCTGCCCCCCTCTTACGACGCATGAGTACCTGACTCCCATGGGAAAATCCCTATCAGGTGTGAGACGCCGGTTGTAAGTGAACCCACCTCGACTGATAGACTCCTTTTGACTGATGAGACTGTTTAATTCGTCTGTCAACGCAAGTGCTTAGTCATCAACCTCCTATCGACCCGACGAGGTCATGAGTGGATCTTCGAGCCTCCAGAGGATCACGACCAGGACGTCCACGTCGAGAGCACCTTTCAATCCACCTCCTTTACCACCCCGCCCAGCCAAGGCAGCCCTTCCCGATCTACCTCAATCACCTCCACAAGCCTCCCGTACCGCCAGACCTGGTCCACCTCCTCTCCCTCCACGCCCTCGGACAGATCCTATCGTCCTCGCCGCCAACGAGCCGTTCTATGGCTCAGTCCCCCCTTCTGACCCAGACGGCGATCTTGACGAAGAAAAGACGGGACTTCGAATCGCACCTTCCGTTCGGCGGTTTCGGTTTTATCCGAGGACAAGGCGAGGGCGCTGGTGGTTCTGGGGTATTCTCTCCGGCCTGGTGATAGCCGTCGCAATCGTTATAGCTGTCTGTGTTACCCAAATACGGCATACAGACTCGACCTCAATCTCGACCAACTCGGGTGGAGATAACGGTGGTCACCCACTACCTATCGCGGATGGTGGTCCCGCTATCGGCAAACCCGGAGATATACCGACGTTTGGCACCAATTCCACCGACCACTTTCTCTTGCGGAACAATCGCTCCATCGTAGTGACACGTCTGGACCCGATCGTCAATCCAGGCGCGATCGGATCCCACGTCCACCGTGTATACGGTTCATCCTTCTTCACCCCCAATCTCACGAGCGCGACCGAAGCGCAGAAAGTCTCTGATTGCACCACTGTCCCCGTTCAAGATGACAGATCCGCATACTGGGTCGCCAGCGTGTACTACCGGTATCCCAATGGATCGCTCGTCGCCATACCGTTGGACCATCACTCGGCGTACTATTTCATGAAGGCTCCCACGGGCGTACCCATCTATGCTTTCCCAGACAACTACAATATCGTCGCTGGCAACCCGTATAGGCGGTCCTTCAACAACTCAGATCGGTCGGTATTGATCCATGAAGCTCCTTGTGTCGCATGCTGACCCGTCTTGCCGTGGAAATAGATCTCAAGGGGCGCTTTGGTTCACATGTAATACGGGCGCCGGTGACGATGACACCTACTCTGCGTTTCCCCCAAAGAACTGTCCAGGCGGGATCAACCTAGGCATCCAATTGTGAGTCATCGTTCGCAAGCGAATGCGCGAATGGGCGGCTGATGCTTCGGCAGTCCTAGCTGCTGGGACGGCCTTCACGCCGACGACGCTGACTATAGTACCCATGTCGGTGAGTGCTCGTCCTAATATCCATACCTTCATTGTTCTCATGTCATCGCGATCAAAGCCTACCCTACCGACGGCACGAATGGCTTCCATTGTCCGGCCTGTACGTCCCATTGGAGTAGTGGAGACGTCACCCTAATTCCTGGTGATCGATTCCAGATTTCCCGAAGAAATTCATTACCGTCCAGTTCGAGACTACCCTGCGTTCCCAACTTTTCCCCTTCAACGGCAAAGGTCAGATCACCTGGGTCTTGGCGAACGGGGATACTACCGGCGTTCGTCTCCATTCCGCGTCATCTGTATGCTATCGATGCTGATCATCTGCACAGTATGGCCTTCACGCAGATTTCATGAATGGGTGGAATCGTGAGTCATGCTCAAATCCGTACCAGTGATCTCCGACTGAGTGCAATGATTCCTACAGCGACCGTCTTGCAGAACACCATCGACAAGTGCCGGTACATGAACGGGACTTCCGAATATCCCGGTGAGTACAAACTTACCTCGATACAAGGGGCTTTTTCTGACTGAACCGTGTGACATCAGCTGTTGATGACCCACGCAACTGCCCGGCGTTGTTCGCTTCCTGGGATCTCGACAAAGCAGAAGCCTGTCGGTTCCAAAATGAGATCATAAATGAAGCCGTCGGGGAACAGGTGCCTCTCGTCAATTTACCAGGCTGTAATGCGTTATGGTCCGGGAACGTGTCCAAACCCGCCTGTCCAGCGGGGACGGTGGACGGCGGTGACCTCGATCTCGTACAGCCATCGGTCTGGTATCAGGGGGAGCCTTATATTGCATGACGGGTGTACAGTAGATCCTCGGCTCTCATAAATTCAGAAACTAGCTGCATAGATTCCGGTTGTCTTGCTTCCGACTCATTCGGACAGCGCACATCAATTGGGCCCTGATCGACGGGACGGTTTCATTTATGGATAATGTCACCTCACGTCCATGCCAGATGGGTGTTAATGACCAGAATGGCGTTCCTGGCGAATCACCGAGATACGAGCGATCTTTTTTAAGAGAGGATAATAGAGTTAGGGCAAGGACGGAGGCGGAGATAATGCTTATTTGTGCTGGGTTGGGCGAAGAGAGGCTTCTCACCCGAACGCCGGGATGGAAGAAAGGCAAAGAAGTCTGTCTACTTCCGGCAGGGATTAAACGCCCCAGATCCTACGGTTCGCCCCCGAACACAGTATCTCTCGTCGAGCGAAAGCTTTACTTGCAAAGAGGTACGTACCCCTTGATCCCGGCATATACAAAGATCTGCGCCGGTGCCGGTGCCTGGGCGCTTCCGGGATCTTCGGGGCCAAGCCAACCCATCTGCCGGCGGCTGGAGAAATGTTTGGACGCTCTTATTGAATTGGGCCTTTTTAAATTGGCTGATTCATGGCTACCTCACCATCATCTCGCCAGTCCGGCCGACCTTTCCGATTCGTCGTAGCCATCGCGGTATGCTTCGTCCTCGTCGTCTTCCTCCTGTCGGGACGTCCGTTCCCTCGATCCGAGCAGCCCTGCCTCTTCTCCCGGTGATCTATGGGAGTGATCAAGTGCGACCTGGGAAATCCGTCGCTTTCACCTCTCATCGCATACGGTGAAGACACAGCTGATGAGACGGCGATTTTGATCAAGGTGAGCTCTCCCTCAATCCACTTCCTCCAAGCATCACCGAATGCATGATTGACATGTCATAGTCGATACAGGACGCTTACCGAGATAATGATTGCCTAGTCCAGGTAACCACTTGCCATAATCTTCAGGAGACAGAGTCCATCCACCGCCGAGGACCGATTCCGGAGTCGCCCAGAAATGCATAGCGAAGCTCTTCCAGATCGGTGTACCGTCTTCGAACCCTGGTTTCTGGATACACCCCTTGGTACCTTTCTGCCACGAGCCTTGAGCCCATTCAGATTCTGTCTCGGGGAAGTTGGAGAGATTTCGGTTCATGCAGTCCTGAAGGATCGAAGCCTCCCAGATGACGATGCGGACCAGTTCGGGGATGTGCTGATAGATGTAGAAGAAGTCCATTGCCCCATAGGTGTACAGCAGGGTGTAGTAAGACTCGTCATCGCCCTGATAGAGGATCGCGCCCTGCACGGACATAAATGGATCAGCTGACGGAACCAACAAAGACCCGAACGCCACGCGAAGGAAGGCAATGGAAGAGTCTAGACGTACCAGACGACTTCGCCGTTGGAAAAGTTCCGCCGAACATTGTCTGTGGCATCGCTCCATGATCAGTCATTTACGGGAGAATTGAGCGAATTGAGCGGCTTACCGAAGCTTGAACTGGCCAGAATGACCACCTCCTCCTCCTTGGGACCGCACGAGCCGGTCTCGACGCAGTACGCGAGCCGTTCGAGCGCCGGACGATTACTTTCGCGTCCAGTCCGTTCATCACTGAATACACCCAAACACTGAGATGTCAGCCGGTACTCGTCATTCCTGCAGCGGACACACAGAAACCCACTCGATTCGGAAATGATCGCCGAGGAGTCGCTTCCCGTTTGAGAAAATCTCCCTTGATAACGAATCGATCAGAAAGCCACGTCATTGCCCCTGTCGGTACCGGTGTCTTCCTATTCATTTAGGGCCCGGTCGCGTCTGGGTACGTTGGGAAATTCAGAGCACTTAAACGAGTAGTATCTTCCACTGATCTTCTGACCGCTTTTCGAGGTTGAGAATTAGGTTCAAGGAGCTCTCAGAAGTCGTCGTAAGTCTCTCTCGTCACTCGTCGGGCCATTTTGGGCTCTCATCGACTGCGGGCGAAGGCGTCCTATCCTCATCAACAGTGTCTTTGCTGACCCGAATTGCAATGGGCTGCCGTCTTCCGATAATTGACCAGATCCTCGAAAACCACCTGTCATTCCCATCTCGACGCAGAAAGCTTATCGGGGGTTGATTTGGTGGGTGACGCGGGGTTATCGCTTGAGATTGCTTTGGTGATTTCCGCCGAACGTTAGGCTGATTCGAATCAACACAGGGTCGTTACGGTATAGCACTCCCCTTCCAAATCCAACAACCTCTCGCAACATCTTGCGACCCCCAGAACCCGGACGTATCGCGTCCACCATCCTCCCCCTGCTCACTTCGGGTCCCTTCCCTCGAACCCCCAGATACCGGACACTTCCCACCAATCTCCCTCATGCCCCGTCGACCGATGATGTCGAGGGAATACGTCCTGTTCGCCATCGCGCTCGCCGGCCTGATATCGGTCGTCATGTTGCTCAAGTCCGGTCACTCGCTCTCTGGTGCTAGTACAACAGCTTCAACGCAGTCCGGCTATCGAGCCAAACGGCGGATGCAGGTCATCAAGGCGGGCGGTATACCGAAAGAGGGGCTGGGCTCGTCTCTCGGTTTTGTGCTGTATGCGGCGAATCTGGCACAGATGCTCGATGCCGACTTTATAGTCACCCAGACGGCGGAGATGATGGGTTATCGGGCGAGCGAGATCTTCAACAAGGGTGTCGAGCTGTTACCTGGTGGGACGACATGTGATATCCTCGAGGTCCTGCTCAAACACCCGGGCGATGGAACGTTCCAAGGTCGGATGGACAGAGCGGTCGCCTATCTCGATACCATGTACGAGCGAGCTCAGGCGATCTGTCGGGGAGAATCGACCGAGGACCTGTTTGATGACTATGCTCTTGCCGAACTACGCAATTGTGATACGCTCGTCATCAACGACTACCGTGCAAAGGGCACACATCACACGCCATGTACCAAGATATGGTGGAGAGACATCATCAATCAGTTCTCGGGCCCGGCTCACGGCAACGACGTCGCGATTCATTTCCGTTGGGGCGACATGTACCAGATCTCGCAGATCAGTGACAAGTGGCGATTCAACATGACCCTCATCACCCCACTCGTCGATATCATCCGCGAGGAGAACCCGACGGTGTCGGTACACGTCTACATGAAGAAATCAAAGTTGAACGAATCCGACCGGAGGATGCGAGAGATTCTCGCACCCTTGTCGGGTGATTTCACCATCATCGAGGCGGCGGAGGACGTGGAGGAGCTGAGTATGATGGCCAAGGCGAAGTACCTCTTTGTCAATTCTGGTTCTTTCTCGGAACACGCCGCAGCGACCGGTCAGGCGACAGTGGTCATCGAGAACGGAGGTGGAGTGAGGGGACCGATCAACAGGATGGCATTGAAACACGTCTTCAATTACAACAAGGTCGACCTGGACGAGTTTCGCCAAGCGGTTCGGGAGACGTTGTAGACTTTCGAGGGTTTCTCTTTGCGCATTCTCCTTACTACTTCTCCCGGTCTTTGCCCTGCATTTTCAAGCGAGGCTTACATATATGCATTGGGTGCCACCACTTTTGACGGGTGTTATCCCAAATCTGAATGACGTTCGGTATCATGCGGCTTGACTCTAAAAAGAGACTGGCGATCTGCGTAGCAAGGTTTCACTGCATGCTAAGCCGAAACCGAACATGATAGAATCATTCGCGATATGTAGGAACAAAGGCTTGTACCTGCACGAGACCCTTAAGTCAGGGTCTATTTCAGTTTACGCGGATCAACGAACTTAGACGCGATTCGCTTGATATCTGGATCCCTGTTTGGTACACGGACGGTGTTGTGTCCTTTGAGGCGAAGACAAGATGTTACGGCTCCGGACCCGACCTCTCGCCGCGGGCTCCCTGCTCGTCGCGTCTATCCTATTCTTCTTTTCACCGCACCCCCTCCCTGGTGGTCTCGCTTCTCGAGCTGGAGAGGCTTGGCGAGGCAATGAATACTCGATACGGTCGACGAGTCCCGAGACGGCCATGATAGGGGGTCTCGCCATGACGGAGGTACTGGCGCATCAACCTGGCTTCTCTGTCATTGAGAATCTGTCAGTAGACCGAATCTCATCAACCCATACCCATCGCCCTGGCGTATGTGCTGATCATCTCATCCTTTGATCCGTAAAACAGGTATTGGCGGAATACGACCTTCATCTTCCTAACCGACAGACCTTGGGCGTTCCCCCTCGAAAAGCACCTAGTCAGCTATGGGTTCGAAAAGAATGCACCGCCCGGACACCTGACGACCCGTTTCTTGGTCATACGGAACCCGGCGCTGAGCAACGAGGTGGAAGAGAAGTATCAGCTCGGGGAGACCATTTCGTTGGAAGTTGCGATGGAGTGGGCGGCAACGGCTAAGGATCTACCTAGTCCCATGGTAGGTGATCGCTGCATAGGACATTGGACATGATTGGAGGTTGAAATTTGGTCCATTCTAGATTGTCAACAACGATGATAATTGCAAGTCCCCCGTCGTGATCGGATTGTTCAGCACTAACGCTGTCCGCCTCGCCTCTCCTCAGTCATCAACCATTGTGAGTGATTCGTCGGGTCCGGTACCGACAAGCACTGACGAGGAGGCTTTACAGACTATCATTGGATAGGAGAGATGTTTTTGGGAGCCTGGAGGGTGTGGTCTCATTATGCCTGGCGATCTGCGCGCACCCTGCCCGTCATACGGACCGTCGCGTTCCTGCAGCAATGGACGAAGGCAGAAGCACCTCCGCGGACAAGGAACGAAGTCCTCTGGGAAGATCATGTCGGGGCGAATCGCTGGTACACCGAGAAGTTCTTGTCAGTATCCTCTATCCTGCGTTTTCACGACGAGTCAGATGCTGATGACAGTGGGCACGGTGTAGTCCCGGAGTCGGGATCGAGACCGCGAAGATCTGGGAGGAGCGCGCTACCAGCAACGACCTTTTCCGGATACCCATGGCCATCCTCGTCGACCGTGCAGCGGGACATCGAGGTCCCTCCGCCGCTTGGAAACCGTTCGGTGACGTCCTCCGACTACCAGTCTCCCCTGATTGGCTGCAAACGCTCCGGGAACGTCTGCTTCGAGGATACGACCACCCCGTTTTGCGAAAAAAGAAGTCCTCGAAGCCCGTCCTCACGTATCTCGAGCGACAATCGACAACGCGTAGGCTGACGAACGAATCTCACGCGGGAGTGGTGGAGGGACTGGAACGTCTGGCGGCGGATGGATTGGTGGAGTTTACGGTGGAGACGTTTGGTACTCCGGCTGGGAAGGCGATGCCCTTTGAGGAGCAGATTGCAATCATATCCCGCACAGACGTGAGGGAACTCCCGCTCCATCCCCTCGGATCTTGTTCCTTGTGCTGATTCAACGGCGACGTCTTAGATACTGCTCTCGGTTCATGGGAACGGCCTCACCCATATCCTCTGGATGGATCCCGGTCCAGACAAGCTGATCTTTGAGATCTCGTCAATTGACTGCACTCCTGTACGTCCTCCTCCATCCCAACGATCGACGTGTACAACCGAATGACTGTCTCCACAGACGGATTACGCACCCCTGGCTCTTGCAGCGGGACAGCGACACTTCTTAGTGAACAATGACACGTAAGTCCCCTTCCAGCTCCATCAAACCGAGTCGTGATATCGATCCGTGGCTCAGGTTATGTACCCCGGAGACATGTCCGAGCAGAGGATGCAGAAACGATGGACGAATCAATCAGATTGACATAGAAGTCCACCCTGATACTATCACCGATGAGATTCGGCGGATCCTGGCGGAAAGGCCGTGATCTTCGTAATATCCTTTTTGGTTGATGTTATCTGTTGTCGAGCTCATAGATGGATCTCTGTGAGCAGGTGTGGCTTTTACAAGGAGCTCGAACGTGCTTCGAAGCGGTACTTGCATCGATTTCCCCTTGACCTAGGACGGTAGGAGCTTCTGGCTTCCCTCCATCAACGGAAATGGGATCTTCCTTGATCAAGTAGCGTCGAGAGCATCCCGTAATCTGAATAGCCAACTCTGCACCTCGCCGAGATCTTTCAGAGGCCAGGCACTCCTTCTCCCTAAATAAGCTCCCGTTGCCACGTGGGGGAATACTCACGGACGCAATCACTGTTGATTGCTTTATCCTTCTGTTTCAAAATCACAGCGGAAAGCTATCGTTTGGAAGTGGACAGGACGCAGTGTCATGTCATCACGACGGTATTCCCCTCCCCGTCAAAGTCCTCGAGACCAGATGTCTCGTCGAGCACCTACGAGTTCTCGACATCATTTGCGAGGTCGATATCGGGGCGTCTCACTCATACTCCTCGCTGGGACCTTCATCTATCTCGCATCGACATACTACCACACTTGCGTCGAGGTTATTGTGAATCAAGCCCCATACCATTCCACAGTAGCCCGCTCATAGTGGACAATCTAGCAAGACAAGTTGATGAGCCGGTCCATAAGCGATGTCGGGTCGGACGGGGACGATCCGATCACCGCCAATCTTCAGGGATTAGCAGAGACGGTCCATATGAACGGGATAGCGGGCTTCAGTACGTGGCCCCGTCTACGACGGATTATACCTCCACCGATGTCACTGATTGTGCGAATCAGACTACCTCAAGAATGTCTACCTCCACAAGGGCGCCTTCGTCATCGTCACATCCCATCCTGACCGACTCCCCGACAAAGGTGCAGGCTGGTTCATGACAGGTCCTCACGGTCCAGACGACGATGGGATCATTCACCCTTTACCAGGCGAGGATCGATGGAGGGTGATCACTCCGGCTCAGGCGGTCAATGAGTTCTCGGGCGTCGTCGTCAGGAAGAGTGGTATCAGTGTGAGTTTCTCCCATGGACCTCCAAGTAATAGGGGACTATGGCTGAGCTGCGAGGGATAGATGTTCTTCAACGATAAAGCTGGGCCAGTCTCCCCTTCTTACCTTGGTCACTACTTTCATTGTGAGCTACTCTAGTAGCATGCACCGGTAGGCTGCTGATGCACTCGCCTCGTCACAGTCAGTGAAGTCCTTTGCCATCCCTTGTCAGACTTCCGTTCTGATCTCAACACTTGCAAATCCCTCATCGACCCTCGGCCGGATCCCCTACAGTCGGTACGCTGTGTTCCTGATCCACCTCCTTGCCGGCCATGCTCACGCGCTTTATCAGGTGAACTATTCCTCGGTGCATGGCGAGTGCTTTCGGCAGCGGGAGAAAGGAATTTACCGGCCAGACTCATGTATCGCGCGGAGCCGACGGACTGGGTGAGCGATGCAAGACGCCGATACAGGGAGACGGGTCCATGTGCTGACGCTGCCCTGATTTAGAGAGATCATGCCGGTATGTCTCCTCGAGTCTGGGAGAGGACGACGAGGATATCACGAGGGCACTAACAGTACCCTAGGCCTCACTTCCTGGTTCCAACAATCTGTGATGCCTCGAACGGCCATTGAGGAAGCGACGATATGGAACGACAGGGCGAAGAGTGGGATGACGTTCATGTTTGAGAAGCTTGTCATTGTCGATGTGAGTGGAATGTTCAATCGGTCTTTTCTTTGGCGGAAAGTTACGGCATATCAGTTGAGAGGAGAAGAGGATGAAGCGTGCTGCTTCGAACCGGTCGCTGACTCGTGCTCGTAGCGATGGGCCGCGCATCGTTTCGGTGGTGAAGTCATGTACTGGAACAAGGCGACCGCGGATTTGCCATCTTTGACGGTACCAGTGGACTGGATGGACCCCTTGCGTCGGTCTCTCGAACGCCTCGTCGTCGCCGATGGTTGTGTTGTCCCATCCGACCGGAGTGAGAAGAGGATTCCAGTGGTCACGTATATAAACAGGTGATCTCACCCATCTTCAAGCTCTCTGGGCAGCATTACTGACAGGCGATCTCAGGCAGCTTACCTCACGCCGGCTGGATACGGGAGATGCCCTGGAGCTTGTGGATAAACTGTGGAATCTGCATCGCGAAGGCGTCATCGAATTCCACGATGCTCAAATGGAGACCTTCACCCGAACCCAGCAGGTGAGCGGGTCTGTAGGCCTCATGGAATCATCCGCTTATACAACCTTTTATTTCCTGCAGTTCTGCCTTGCCCTTCGGTCCAATGTGAGTGCCTCCCCTCGAACTGTCGGCACATTTGATGAATGACCAATCTGCAGATCATGCTCGGCGTGCACGGTAACGGGCTGAGTCACCAATTGTGGATGCAGCCGCAGAGCGTGGTCATAGAGGTATGTGACTCAGCCAGAAGACGTGCTCCGTGGTCGTTGAGTGTGATTCCTGACGGCCACCAAAGATCATGAATGCTGGCGGATTCGCCAGGGTATGCCTACCCCTCCAATCTCTTCACCTTGCTGACCAGGAGCCATACTGAAGGACTACGCCATGCTCGCAGAGATGATGCACCACGAATACTTCGCGATACATAGAGATACGGTGTTCACTCGGGACAAGTGAGCCGATCGAAACCCAGGTGTGAAACGTCAGCTGATCACCTCCAATTTTAGGTGGCGCAGACCAGACAGATATGCTGTCAATCAGAATGAGGGATTCCACGGGAAAGATATCCGGGTGAGTCACCCATCCGACCTGTATCTTGAAGGAGCGCTGACTGCGGACGAGTGCCGCAGGTCGACGCAACTTGGCTCACCAACTTCATCCGGCAGACCGCACAGGCACTGAAACCGATCCCGGATCCTCCGACGCCATTGGGTGTGCCTCCGTAGATATAGAAACTGTGCATTTTTTTAATCGTCAAAGCGCAAGGCAATCATGGTCACGTTTGCGTTATACATGATGATGGGCCCACCGCCAGTATGCATAGAATCACCGGCGGCTGCCGCCTCGCAATGGTCCGGATGTCAGCGTTCTGCCAGAGATTCCGTTCGGCCCTATAGATCTAAATGACAAAGTCTCGCTGGAAACCCATCATTCGAGCGGCCACGGTGTGAGAGTCCTGGCCCATCCGAGCTTTCGATATAAATATATATAGTTCTTGGTCCGGGGAAAGCAAGATGCGATCTGCATCGACCCAAAAAAATCTCGTTGTGAAGTACAAAATCTGTCCATGCGATGATCTGATATTATGGATGAAAATCCCTCAGACCAGATACTCCCAGTCACCCGTGTCAGATGCTGTCTGTCAGCAAATACCAGCAGATCCAATGACTTACCTCATGAGTGAGATGATGCGGAACTCCTTCCCTCCGCCAGGATCCGAGGTCTTACTCTGAAGCTCGCACCGTAGCAGGTGTTCCCCCGAAGGGAGATCGTTTCGGATCGTCGTGCCCCTTCACCGTCGTGTCAGCCTGGTAAACCTTGAGAACCGCCGCGAGTGCTCACTGTCCGATATTGAAGGTCTTGTCCCAATAACCGACCAGATCGACCGCTCGATCTCGATCATCGTCCACCCAGCACGAAACTGTGCCTAGTCCAAAGGTCCCGGAGCGAAGGTAGAAGAGCTGAACGTTCCCTATACTCGTACTGAACTTGAAGGCGATGGTTGAGCCAGTACGATCGGCGATGAGGTAGTGCTGCGCGTTCTCAGCGATCGTGGCTCATCCATTCGTTGCCCCCAATACCTTTTCTTGCCAATTCCAATGTCGCCTGTTGATCACTAGTCAGTCTTCTTTTATGTGGCAAGTGATCTGGGATCACTCACCATCCTATCTGCGTGAACGGCTCGAGCTTGTGTTTCTCCGAGGTAGTGCTCTGACATGTGGGGTCCAGTCTAGGAATCACCTTGTCTCGCTCGAAAATCTGTCCCATCTGAAGCTGTCAAACCGTTAGAACGATACAAGCTCGAGTCCGAAGACGGTATTCACTCTGGGAAGTCTCGGGACGGACGGTAGGGTCGAAATCCCAGCCATCTCGCAGAGCTGCATATCGATATACGCATTGGTCAAATCCCCAGCAAGCCTATGCCCCTCTGCAGACAGCTAAGAAGCGGCATCAACTGACGCTCGCAAGAGGACGGTGGATGGCGACTCACATGCCGCAAGTCGTATCCTGGCACTCTATCCTTTGTCTCGACGGCTTTGGTGGCAAACATACGGCGTAGCATTTCGGGATCGCCGAGGACTTGCTCAATCATCGAATTGCGGAATGAAACGACTGGGATGTCGTAATACTGGGATATTGGGAGGTGCTGTCGGTCCGTCAGGCCAGCCCCACATCAAGGGGATTGTCCACCCACCATATCGGCGCCAAACCCGATGGTATCGAATTGTAGGGCGAAGATGCTAGAGATGTCAGTGGGGGCCTTGCAAGCAAACGTCTCGACTTACTGGACGTAGATGATGGCTGGCTGACTGGGTAGATCCAACAGACTCCTGGCCAGCAGCTCGTATGTCCCTTGACTCTTCACCGTCCTGAGCGCGTAGGTTCAACAAGACGAGCAGTCGATGGTGAAGGTAGACTCACATCTGATCGTTGATACCTGGAAGATCCGGTCAGCCGCTGCACAGACTTGGGGACCAGGCGTCCGGACAGCCCACTACGTACCAAGCTCTAATAAGACGAGGTCGACATCTTCAGGTATGTGCTCCTTGAAGCACATCGAGAAGTAGTCCGAACCTGGGGACATTCCGTTAGCTCACCGATTCGGTGCATGAGAGCGACTTACCTGTGCCACCCAGAGCTCCGCTTATGAACGAGTTCTTCCCCTTTGATCTCTCATCGCTCCCAATCGCGACGCCACCAGAAGCCGGGAACATCTCGTTCAGATGGTCGAAGATGACGCGGTGCATGTTGGAAGAAGTGATTTCCTTGCCAAGGTTGTCCGGATTAGGCAGACTCTGGCCCTTTGAGACTGTACAACATCAACCGTCAGCCGGGACCGGAAGATGGATAATCCTGGGACCGGAAGATGGATAATCCTTGGACAAGAAGGCATCTCGGCTCACCGGAACCTCCGATCACGCCTACTGCAAAGGGACCTCCTCCATCTCTCATTTTCGCCAGGAAACGATGTAGCCTCGCGTTGGAGCCTAGGAGTGGGATAAGCGGATCACCTCAAGCGATTTGTCTGCCAGACTCACCGGCGAACCCGACCGCTCTTTGCATGTTGCCTTCCCTATAGGAAGACATCATCAGCTGTCCAACTCCCTAGACTCCCACTCAGCCCAGAGAAGAGCTCACCCTAGCATCTCGCACAACGAGGCATTGGCTTGGCACATGCCGCATTGCGGTTGTGCATACCGTGACTGCGCACGAACGCTCAGGTGGAAATTCGGATTGTCGAGATATAAGAAGGTGGGTCGTCGAGTGGCCAAGGCAATCAAGATTGAGCTTGCGATCGCGAGCAGGAGGATGGGACGGAGGCGGAGGCAAGTGGTGAGACGTATCCCCATTTCAATAACCTTATCCAAGCTATCCAAGCCGAAGATATCTTTGAGCCAAAGCCGGCTGGACGCTCGCAGTCAGTCGCCACGTGAATCCACGTTGCGCGAGTAGTTTCGCAAAAGGTTTCTGTATTCTCACACCAGGTTTCATTTCAAAAGATTTAGGACAATGCCGTCAGTTCCCCAGGGGTCAAATCGACCTCTGTTGGGCTCCAATCACCACACGGGGCTTCTGGACACTTACAAAAGTCACGGCTAACTGAGAGCTTCCGTGACACAAGTTCGAGATGTCAACATGAATCCAATCCAATGCCCGACTAAGGGTGACGAGACAGCATCGCGTTGGCAAGAACGTGTGCGAGGTACGAAAGATCGGATACGATTTCGGACTTCGGCCGTGAGATGGACGGGATTTCAGGGATCTTCCCGTACCATTTGTCACGCAGAGTTCATTCCGTGTTGACAAGTCCCACGGGCTTCCACAACACTCTATGTTTCGCCCATACCCCCAGAGATTTCTCGAACGGTCGATCACCACTTGACCACTTACCACTAGACTTGGACTGCCCACATGGCCCGTGTCTCTACCACCCGCTATCTGACAACGGCGGTAGCCGGTGGGCTCGCCCTGCTTCTCTGCGCCGCCTACATCTTCCCCGCCGTCCCCCTCTGGCCAAATTATGGACGATCTCCCGCCCACGGAAACACCGCCGACAATGGGATCAAAAGCACCGATCCGATGACGGACGTCGCGAGAGACGCCAAGATGACCAGGTTCCTGGCGCATCAACCCGGCTTCTCCGTCATCGAGAACTTGTGAGTACACTCTCCCCGTCAACACCTCTCAGCCTCGGCCCCACGTCGTTCGTCCAATTGTCCCTCGACCGGCTCCCCGTCTCGACCTTGAGAACAGACGAGCTATCCATCGACCGGAACCCCGCTGACCAAAGAGCAGGTACTGGCACAACTACACCTACTACTTCATCACCGATCAGCCGTGGTCGATCCCGGCTCTGAACCTCGTCGCCTCCCTATCGGTCGATTCAAGTCGTCCCGCTAAAGGTAGGGTCGCCGCCAAGATCTTTGCGATCCGAAGTGCGCCTTATTTCCCCGACGTGAGGGAGGAAAACCAATTGGGCACGACCATAAGCTTTGAGGATGCCGTGGAGATGATGTCTTCAGCCACTGTATTGGACAGTCCGATGGTGAGCATCACCCATCACCATGCTGGGCTGTCGGGAGCTGACCAGATTGATCAGCTTATCAACAACGATGATGGCTGTGAGTACCACTACGCCAAAGAGGCATGTCACTGACGAGAAGCCTTCGATCAGTCGTGGCGCACTGTCCGTTCTTCTTCTCTGCGCTCGACGCCTTGCCCGCTTGTGCTGATCCGAGCTCAGTCTACCACTGGATCGGCGAGATGTTCCTGGGAGCTTGGCGAATCTGGTCCAACCACGCCTGGCGCTCTGGTCTCGCGCTACCTCCTTTACGGACCGTCGCCTTCCCGTCTCAGTGGAGCGAGGAGGAAGCGCCGGATGACGCAAAGGGAGCCGACATCTGGGAGGATGTTCCGGGCGCCAACATGTGGTACACTCGAAAATTCTTGTAAGTTCCCCACCATACCCGTACACCAAACCCCCTGGAAGCTCACGTATCATCTCGCAGCCCTGAAGCTACGATCGAGTCTCGCGGCATATGGCGGTCACGAGCTGCGTCGAACAAAGTCTACCGGATCCCGATGGGTATCCTCGCGGACCGTAGAGGCGGGCACAGCGGTCCTTCTGCCGCCTCGAAGCCGTTCGGGGACTCGCTCCGAATGCCAGTATCCTCCGATTGGTTCACCAATCTCCGAGACCGTGTCCTCGAAGGCTACGACGGGCCCGTGTCGCTTCACAAGGGTTCGCTTCCCAGAATCATGTACCTCCAGAGACAAGATACGAGTCGGAGGTTGACCAGTGAGGATCATGCCCGCCTGCTCGTGGAGTTGGAGAAGATCCACAACGAGGGTCTCGCCGAGGTCGTCATCGAGCACTTTGGAAAAGAGATTGGTTTCGCCGATCAGGTCGCAAAAATCGCAACGGTCGATGTGAGCTGACCTCCCTCACCCAAAAAGATCCAATGGCTGACGGGGTGTAATGTCAGATTCTCGTCTCGGTCCACGGGAACGGATTGACCCACACGTTATGGATGGAGCCAGGTGGCGTTGTCTTCGAATTCCAACCATTCGAATGTACCATCGTGAGCTCTGCCTCATTTGCGGTATCCCGGTACACACGACTGATCCACGCAGACCGATTACAGTCCTCTCGCCATCGCCGTCGGTCTCCAGCACTACATGGTCCACGAAGACAGGTAAGTCTCCAAATCACCCGGGACTCGTCCGGTTAAATGATACTAACCTCGCTTGTTTGCAGCTTTTGCTTACCCGAGCACTGTCCTCCACGAGGCTGTCTGACAGCTGGCGGGATCAACACCGATCATATCCGTCTCGAGCCTACCGTCGTCACAAACGAGATTCGACGGATCCTACACAATCATTGATACCGCCGTCGAACGCGGATACATCCTTTTCTTCGGGGTAGACGACCGAGACTGTTCTGGGGTTTTAGCGTGTCGAAAGACAACGGTGTATGCACATAGATCGACGATATGGTCACGGCAGTGGAACCTCTGAAGCAACCCGGCGACGAAAAATTGGATTTACTGATGCGGACTGATGGGACTATGTTCCCGGATTTCCCTGACTGTCCTGAGAGACTACAGCTCCCTGCGAACCCGCAGCTCGGAGATTTCAGCTTCCCGTCGAGGTCACCCGTCGAGGTCATTATCGGGGTGAGGTCTCAGAGAACGTCGATTTCTCTCCCCTGCGACACCCTTTCATGCACAAAGTGGTACGCACTGAACACGCACAATCGGATACTCAGCTGCGTCTGTCCGCAACCCTGCGGAGTAATTGATGATAGATGTACATTCCCCCGAGAAAGGAGATCGATAAAGTCCGTGATGTATGTCGATGTACAGGCCGATTGCGCATCACCCGAACGCCTTTCCCTGCGCATAAAGAGCATTCTCTGTCGCGTTCGAGGCGAGCAAGGAAGCTGAATGGCGGAGTAGGAAGCCGTGGACTGTACGCGCAACAAGCCTATGATGTCGTCAACGAGGCGTTCTATGATATCCAGTAGAAACTACTCACTCGGCGGAGGACCAGCTGATGTGTTGATTGTCATGATAACTGCTCTCGTCAGCGGCTTGATCGATCTCGAAAGGACGAGAGCGTACCAGAATCCCATTCTCCCCATGTTGGGTCTTGCGGTACCGAACAGCGCCGAGTACCTCGAACAATCGGTCAAGCCAAACATTTCGGGATACGCGAGCAGGAGCCGCCAGTATTTCTCGAGATCGAACAGCATGATGGTACCGTCCGGCACCTCGTCCTTCCAGATGTCCACTTGCTCGGCTAAATTCTCATTGAAAGCTGACACCGCTTCGGCTATCAGTTCATGGGAGTCGTAGCCGACTTCGCCGGGGAGGTTGTATTTCGGGGAAAACTGGATTGGAGGTATGTTGACGATGAGAAAGGAGCGAGCGCCTGAGGAGTAGAGTCTGCGATTCGACTCGACCAGGGACCGTGCGAGCTGGGCGGAAGTCGTCTGTACATCGAGACGGCCGAGGTCTTCACGCTATGACGTGTCAGGAAGCTGTCGATGATAGAAGGAAACTGAATCATACATTCATCCGACCCTACCAGAACCTCAGTATTCCGAACACAGCTGCGACGGAAGTACTCACAAGATCGTTGATGCCGAAAAACACGATGAACAGTGAGTTGTCCGCTTGCCACTGAACGTTCCAAGGGCGAGGTATGAAGAGGTCCTGAAAGTCGGTGATCTGGCCTGGGTACGACCTGTCTCTTAGTGGATCCCGTATTGGACAACACACCCGTATTCTACTAAGCCTGGTGGGATGCTACGAGCGATGTGTGAGCTCAGAAATCGGCTTCGCGTAGATGAAGGTACATTGCAGGGTCAATGACGGCACCGACCCGAGCGAAGTTATAGTATTGAAGCGCTATCTCAAGGTCATTCCGTGACACCTGAAAACTGCCCAACACTCACAGTGAAAGTCATGGAATACTCTGAGACACAGCTTTCATCATCTCTCAATACTCACACCAGGTGCAAGATCAACCCACGCATAGAGATAGTCCGTCCACTTCATGTCCGTGGCTTTGTGATGCTACAACAATCGCCCTGTCAGAGAAGGACAAATTCTTTACGGTTTCAGCTCACCAGGCTGTCTTCATGACCACCGTCCACCCCATTCTTCCTGTAATTCTTACTGGATAACATGTCAGGCATGGACTGAGATCAGAGGGGAGCAGCTCACTCTAAAGTCGCTGGAAGGCGAACACCACGTTAGCCTCGGACCTTCCCAAATCGACATTGTCCCCATACGTACAGTAGGAATCGCCACTGGAGACGGATATCAGCGCTGAGCAGAACTCCACACGATGGGACGTCACGACTCACAAGACAAACATGTGTGTCGTCTTTGGCCAATCGAATACCGTCCTCTCTTCCCCTTCTCCCCTTTCGTCCAATCCATCAACAACCGGTACGCCCCTGACCTCCGGACCTCTCAATCTCGGGAATCCCCTCACGAATGCGTCGACAGCATGCTCTACATTCGACTGAACCACTTTCGAATGATCATCATCGTTGTCGTTTGGGGGTTGTAGCTCCGCCGAAGGGAGTCTCGATTGTTGATCGGAGATATAGCCGAGGGAGATGAAGGCGGCGAGCAAGAGGAATAAGAGGTAATACCGTGCCGATCTGCGAATGTAAAAGGAGAGAGACTGTGGGGGACGCCGGGGACTGAAGGCGACCATTGACGTACAAGTGAGGGGAAAGGAGAGTGAGATGCCTGTCAAATGCACGTGATGTTCGTTTCGTGCCTGCTGGAAGGAAATCCGTCTATTGACTTCAATATCAGCGCGCCTATCGAGTGGCCGCTCCCCGTCATCTTCACTTTCAGTCTCAATATGAGCTGCGAATGCACGGCGGTCGTGGAGTATCCATCGGCACATCATCATCCGGCGCCGAGACTCCCGTCACGCTCCCTCGCGCTTCCATACTCACTCTCGAATAAAGTCGGATAGCCGCCACATTGAGGCGTCGTAAATGCCAAAGGAGACAGATGACGATACGAAGGCGTCTTGTCAATACGGGATCTTCTGTTTGTCATTCCGGATATGTGGAGCCGAGTCCATGACCCGCCGCCGATGTTACAACCGGAGCACGGAGCGGCTTGACCCCGATCACATGCTAGGATCGGCTCGGAGATTATCATCCCGATCCCGGGGGTATGCTTCAGCTACCGGAGGAGCCTACGGGAGCTAATGCGAGAGATCGGGATTTGAAACAATTTCGGGCCGCAAGTGTGGAGTCGGTAACGGGACGTTTTAAATGTGATCAATCAGACATTCACAGGGTAAAACACCTGAGGAATGCCCTGGAATTGCGGGAGCCTCGATCTTCAAGGATGGGGAGGTGGAGGAGCGCGTGATGGGGAACTCGCTTTCCTCTCTCGACATCTTTTCGCCCTCTGCATAACCAATCATACCTCCTGCCCCTACCGCTATCGTAAGTCTTCCTTCCACTCGTCACGACTAGTCCTTAAGCCTACCCAGAGATTAACTTCCACCACCCTCCTCGCCCTCGCTCCCCTCACCACCGCCTTATCTAACAAGCCGATCTCGCCGCGGCTCAGGTCCACGTCAACCAAGCGGTAACCACCCCCAGCGGGACCCATGACAGGAACGGCGACTACTACGGTGAAGCGCTCAACCAGTGCGTTCCGATATCACAAACCCTCGACAACGCCATCGGTAATGAGAACGTCATCGCCATCGATGTCCTCGCGGACCGAGCCTGCATCGCCGCGGCCGACCAGGGGCGCATGTGTAACGAGCTCCTATCCTACGCCTATGCCGTGTACGCCGCACAACAGAAGAGTATGACTTGGAAAGCTCTAGCTACGGCCTTGGGCGTGAGTCATCCCTTCGCGAGATCGTTGTTCATCAAGCTGACGAGGTGATTAGCCGAACAACATGAAGATGATCGCCGACGATCTCAAAGTCTCGGGGCTATCCCAGAACAGCGAGAATTTCAGCGATGCGCAATCCGAGATCTGTCAGCTCGTCGCTTTCGACGCAGACAACCTCGCAAAGTCCATCATCGGTGCAAAGGATGCGGGTAACAATGAGAATGTGGGAAACAACAACACACTCGTCTACCTCGGTCTCGCAGGACTCTTCCCCAAACCCACCGCCGTCATTCCTAGAGAGTTCCCGGAGAGTTGAAGGATGGTAGATGTTGATCCGGACACTTTCTCCTCGGTGTATCTAAATAATAATACGGGACCCAAATTTGTATCCATAATTAGACGAGAATGTGATCGTATAATGACCTATATGACTTGTAATAAGAAAGTCTCGCATAAGTCAGTTATGTTTATATGCCGGGGTTCAGTTGAGTAGGATTACGACAGAGTTCACACAGGGCTGAGAAGCGAGTGGTGAGCAGTCTTTTTCGGGAGACTAGAGAAGGCGGTGGAGGTACTCGGGAAGGGAGGCAGTCAAGCTTCATCGGAGCGAAAGATTAGAATAAGCGTTCATCGGCGAAAAGTTTCCATGTCGAGATTGCGACTGTCTCACAAAACCCAAGCATGGCTTTTGTAAAGATGGGATGCTTTGTCAAGAACAGCAGCAAGCGGAACGAGAATGCAGGGTTTTTCCCGAAACAGGTACCGGCGGAGACGAAATACCTTGAATCTTCCCGTCCTCCTCACGTCCACGCGTTTCTCACTTCCGTCTTCCATCTCGAAATCCCTTTGAACGTACGGATAGCGAGTGTAGCGCAGACCCCTCTGCATGCGCCTCATGGCCCGGCACAGATCCATGCCGGCGAGACGTCGTTCCCTCATCCCCGGTTGGACGCGACGACTCCGGATCTCTCGACGGTTCATCTTCCTAGCTTCCATACTCGTCACACTCGCCTACCTCGTCTTCGCTTCCCCATCCCACCTCAATCGCAAGTTCACATCACTTGAAATACCTGGGCGTGACTCTTGGACGTCGTTCCTCTCTAGTCCGGAAGATCCGGTGATCGCGAGAGGGCTGGTGTATGATGATGATGGGAGGGTGAAGGGATGGGATGCGCTGAATGAGGTGGGTCAGGACACTGGATTAAGTAAGAAGGATAGGAGGATGCTGTTGAGATTGAGAGGGACACATCCCATTGAGGAGCTGGTCAAGCAGGGTCTCAAGAAATGGGATGACCTTCTAGCGAGGTGAGGGGTTTTGTCTTTGGGATATGCTGCTCAGCAATTGATCCGCCATTCAGACAGTCAAAGACTCTGCCTCAAGCGGCACGAGCATACGCTAAACGCTATCATCGACCTCCGCCGAAGGGCTTCGAAATGTGGTGGGAGTTTTGCCAGAAACATGACGTCAAGATCGTCGACGATGTCGGTAGCAGCGACTCTACGCAGGATCATAGCTGACGTACACTACAGTATGACCAGATCGATCACGACATCTCGCCCTACCTCGCCCTAGCCCCTGAGCTATTCCGTAAACGAGTGGACGCGCTGAGAACCGTCGACTTCACTTAGTCCGTACAGGTTGACGAGGGCTCCACTGATCTCGCAGCCAGATCAACCTATCCCCTACCAGTCCCTCCTCCATATCCGGTCAGCGCAAGGACATCGGCCGGTGCAAAGTCCTCTTCTCCCTCGTCGAGCCGATCGCGCAATTCCTTCCGAGCGACATCGAGTTTTCCGGCTCCGACCATGATACTGGTTCGATGTTATTGGGAGAGGATCAACGGCTGGTGACTCAGATGGCGGTGCAGGAAGGTCGGTTCTTGGATGAGGCCGAGTTGGCGGCGTTCGAGAAGCGGGCAGGAAGGGTCAAGGCGAACGGTTTGGTATCAGCTTGTCCAGAGGATTCCCCAGCTTGGGAGCAGGCGATGGCGAAGATGGAGGGGATTGAGCTGGTCCAGCCGGATGCGGGTGAGTATCTCGCGCTTCGTATATTGGGTACTGCTTGTGGGTGGGTACTGCTGACACGGGAATGCAGAGACCACCTTCGTGTCGAATCCAGGCCCGGGCTATGACTTTTGCTACACTCCCCAAGTCCTCCGTCTACATGGCGCCTATTCATTCGATTTCGTGCGCGAAACCCAGCTCCGACCGATGTTCCACCATTCGAAGTTCGCCCGGAATCCCGAATTCCTGTCCACTCCTCTCCAAGCGTTCGACAATAATACCGCCGACACGGCGATACCTCGTTCGGCGCGATGGGAGGAGAAAACGATCAACAAGCTGTTCTGGCGAGGATCGTCCACCGGGGACAGCTACACCAATACCGGCAAGAAGGATGGGGATTGGCGGAGAAGTCATCGACCGAGATTACATCTCATGATGCAACAGGTCGAAGGGGATCGGGATGTGTATGTCAAGCGGGATTTGCTCTGGCAGAAGGAGACGTGGAGTAATCGGAAGCTCAACGAGGTGTATATGGATGTGGGGCTGTCGGGTCAACCTCATCAAGTAGGTCGAGGGGTCGTGCGGACTGGCGATTGACTGATGTGGTGACAGTGCAGGAAGGAGGATGGGACGTGCGATGAGATGGCGTCGGAGATCGTGTTCAAAGACAGGGTCAAGCCAGAGGAAGGGGCGAAGTATAAATGTGCGTGTAACGTGATACTCTGCTGACGAGAAGCTAGACGTGATTGACGGTGAGCTTTTCGGAATTGATCACGACCTGACGATGCAGTCGATGGTAACGGCTGGTCATCTCGATTTCAACGGCTTCTCCGATCAGGCAGCGTCGTGATCAAGAGTACCATCTACCCAGAATGGAACTCGGTGAGTCGCGACTCTCACGAATTAGGCTTACGTCCAGGCATGGTTGACTCCTTGGGTCCACTACATCGTAAGTCGCCTCCGCTTCCAGCCAATCCGGCCAAACCACGCTGAACCGACTCAGCCGACCCAGATCGACTATTCCGACCTCTACCACATCATGGCATTCTTCGCCGGCTCACCGGACGGTCGGACACCGGGCCACGACGATATGGCGCGGGGTATAGCCGAGAGGGCATTGCATTTCACCTCACATCATTGGCGGTGGGAGGATATGCAGGCGTACATGTTCCGGTTGCTCTTGGAGTGGGTGTTCCTCTGCACTCGATATTTTGTAGCACGCTGATGGGTGAGTTAGGTATGCGAGATTGGCGGCGGATGATCGGGAGAATTGGATTTATGATGGTTGATAGGGAGGATGGATTGAGCATGCACTTTTAAACCGTTCCTCGGCCCAGACTGCAGAGCGCAGTTTTTCGCTGCCTGCCCTGACTCTTTGGTTGCCCCGCAGAGAGGAGACAACTGGGATGGATGGTCAGCGAGTCTGAAACCCTTTGAGGGGTGGGAGAACCTTCATTGGCGTTGGCATTCCCGGTGATCAACGAGCCTGTGTCCGTTCTATGAGATCTGATGCAACGGAGCAGCTCGACTGGTGTTTCCAGCGGCGCTGGGATGATGATGCCCGTGCAAAATCAAATCTGCATTTCAACTTCCTCAGCTCCTAACTCGTCCTGCCTTGCCGTCCCCTACGATCTGACATTCCCCGTCACATCCTGATCCCCCGGCCGATCCCTCTCTGCAAGCTCGACCTTCCTCTCCGGCCCACCCTCGCCCTCAAATTCATTCGCCTTGGCCTGACTACACACCATGAGCGCCATTCATCAAGACTGGAAGAGTCATGTGGGACTCGACCCACCGGCCAGAAGCCTTGTTCATCTCACCACCCTCCTCGTCGGGGATCGTCGGATTTGGGCCACGCTTGGTACCGCCGACTTGGACGGTCGACCCGGGGAATTGGGAGGTCACGTTCTCGTTGACGCCGGAGTCGACGGCTGGAGTGGGAGGGTGGATGGGAAGCGAGGGGTCGCAGGTAGAATTGAGAGAACAGGAGGTGGACGAAGAAGGTAGGAGGTCGGAGAAGGACAGATCGGAAGGGAGGTGGTCGGAGGAGGGCAGGGGAGAGGAGGGAGAAGGTAGTGTCAACTCAACTCGATCGGCGATGCAGGAGCACGACAGCCCAATGGGCGGATATGACCCAATCCTTTATCCCAATTACAGAGCGTGCTCGACCGAGTGAATTGAAAAAAAAAGTAGAAGGTTGGTACGTGGAAAGGGGCCATAGGGGAAGCTTGGAAGAGAAGGAAGAAGACTTGAAGGACCCACCTGAATCGCTTTGAGCACCGGTCCCCGCCCTGGCTTGGGGATCAGGAGAATGGGAAGAGCAGATCGACATCATCTTGTATCACGTGTCGACGGTCTCGATGGGGAAGAGCTCCCGGTCCAGGCTTGTAAGCCGCGTAGTACTTCGGAACCGTCAGCGTGGACCAAGCGCTCATCCAACTCGGCGAACGACGAACCTGTGCGATCCCCACTGTCAAGCTCATCACGTACATTGGTGATTTCTGAAGCAGTCTCACGTCCAAGCCTCGCCGAGCTGCACATTCATCAGTACTGCTGTCGTGGTTGCGGAAGGGCGTGGGGTGTACTCACAAGCCTCGAATGCAATCTCCATTCCGGACGCTCCGGAACCCCAACGACCATTATCTTCTTCCCCTCCCACCCCTTTGACGAGTCATGTTCCGTCGAATGCCGAACAGTCTCCTCGAACGTATCTATCCCTTCGACCTCCGGTACCTTCGGACGACAAGCGAATCCTGTAGCCATGACGATATGCTTCGTCTTCATCGTCCTCCGCCCCGACCCAGCCCGATCGAGGTCGACTGTCCATTCATGCGTGTTCGCGTCCTGCTTACAGTCGGGCATGCTTCGTCCCGGGAGAATAGGTTGGCCAGTGGGCCGGGAAGGGGAGGTAGGGCATGTGGTCTGATACGATCAGTGGAGTGATGGTTCCTGTCTAGACTCAACATACCAGACCAGTGCGGTCATGATCATCGTGGCCGTTCCTCTGGACCTTATCGGGTTTGGAGTGGCCGTTGATCGTCCCGGTCACTTTGGCCGTCCTTTGACGGGGGTCCCGTTCCCGTTCGCGTGATTTGCGAGGTCTTTGCATTATTGACGATTGACAAAAGGGTATTCTGGGTGACGAGTACAGACTGAGAGGGAATTACTGATGAGACCCCGGCGATGATAGACTTCCTCACGGC
>JAABUH010000541.1_pt1 | contig 53912 bp, 62 predicted proteins | sample 5559121 | NCBI WGS metagenome assembly JAABUH01 (sample SAMN10711871, study PRJNA513364) | rock metagenome | isolation source: Antarctica rocks | place: Antarctica: Victoria Land, Battleship Promontory nord | collected 2015-12-28 | reverse complement strand
GCTGGGGGGGGGGGGGGGGGGGGGGGGGGGGGTGTGGGAGGAAGGGAGGAAGGGAGAGGGAGAGGGAGAGGGAGAGGGAGAGGGAGAGGGAGATGGCAGGGAAAGATGAAAAAGGGCATGTAGTATATATGAGAGAACCAAGGGTAGATATGAGAGAATATTTGCACAGGGGAAAAAAAGAATAAGAAAAAGAAAAGCCTTCCACGCCCGCTTTATCAACCTTTTTTTTTATTTTTATTTTGGGTGGTAGGAGGGAGAAAAGCAGGATGAGTGAGGGAGAGGGGGGAACACGCTTGGAAGAGCGAAAAAAAAGTCTTCTTTTCGTGTCGAAGATCTTTCGCTGAGAAAACCAAAACCAAACCAAACCAAAAATAAATAAACAAACAAACAAACAAACAACCAAACAAACAGATTCCGCTCCTCGCTCCCTTTTCGGGAGCCAAAGCGCGCACTCGACGGCTCGATACAGAGCCAAATTGCAAGTAGGTCGTTATATGTCATTTGCCCTTTAGATACACCAAAAGTAGATTGGATTCCTTACCGTCATTTGAAGCCCCCATTCTTCTATAATTAAAAAACAAATTAAAATAACCCCTTCGTAAACCAGTCAGTCTCCTTTTGACGAAAGGGTAGGAAAAAACGGAAGGTTGGAAAGGGTTCTTCCCTCAAGAGAAAAGAAAAACATCCTCAAAAACCCAAGAATCCTTCCTTTATAAAGAGGAGGGAAACGGGCTGCCAATCTAAGGATTCTCCTTCTCCGAACAAAAAGAGAGAGAGGAAGAGAAAACACTTCCAAAGCGGATCCGCGGCGGTGGCCGTAGAGCAACTCGCAACGAATATGCAGCAAAAGAGTACTACGCTCACAGTTGGGGGGTTGGGATGGTACTGTCTAGACCCCATCTCTTCCCCCCCCCCAAAACGATGCCAGAATGCATCAAAGTGCCCGCCCCCTTTTTTTTTTTTAAATAACCCAAAAAGGAAACGAGCATGCAGCGCTAACGGGGGGGACGGGGGGCAGGATGGTACTGTTGGAACCCATCGCCCTGTTCGGATGCCAAAATGCATTTTTCTTCAGTAAACTCGAAAACAAATAAAGGGCTCGCTTGCGCGTTCGTTCGTTCTAGTAAGGCGGAAAAGTGGAGCACGGGATCTCGGCCATGGAGTAGGCATACGGCGGATGGTACTGTCTGAATCCGTTGTCGTCGATGCCGTAGTCCATGGCCTGGGCCGTGGCGTGGAAGCTGTCGTCGAGGAGATCGGCGGGGGCGATCTGGGCGTCAAACGCAAACGGCTGGATTCCCGGGTCCGAGTCGGACTGCGAGAAGGTCCGACGGTGTTGGCGGAAGCCGTGGGGTTGAGGGATGGGTTCGAAATTGAGGTCGTGCAGGGGTTGCGATTGGCTGTCGAAAGCGTTGATGTCGGAGAATGACGCCTCGTTTGGGGTGAGCATGCTCGGACGGATGGGCTCGGAGAGGGTTGGGTTGGAAAAGCTGAAAGGAAGGGATCCGGGAGGAGGGGCAGCGCCTGCGCTGTGGATTGTTCGGCCCTTTGCGTGCGACTTCTTCGGGGACAGTTGCCGGGGGTGAGTCCCGTAAGGAATCGAACGGCGGCGTCTCGGTGCTTGCTTGTTCGTAGACTCGCGGACCCGTGTACCACGTCCGGGAGTGGATTTGCGCTGAGCTGCCTTCCTCGCGGCTCGCTGCGTTGGCGTAGATTTAGCGGCAGAGTTCTCGCCCTCGCCAACCCTAGTGTCGCCTGCGATGAAGTTCGATCCAGGCCCATCGTATTCGAGAGCACCACCGGCCATCTGGAAGCCCAACGGCGAAAAGCCTTGCTTGTCCGAGAAGTTTGGCAGTCCAGGATCCTCCAGCAATATCATCCCCTGGCGGCCCATGACCGTCTCCTTTGCTGATTCGCCTGACTGAAACTCTTTCATGAGGGCCCCCAGTCTCTCAACTGCCGCACCAGCGAGTTTATGTATGCCAAGTTTGTTCATCTCGAGGAAGATACTGTAGGTACGCTTCACGATTTCAAGGTCATTGACTTCTCTGGTTTCGAGCGCTGAGAGAACCAGGATCATACTTGCGTTGAACGCGTGCTGTCCGGTGGTCCAGCAGATCATGGCGGCACGGACGCGAGTATGGAAGAACGCAAAACCGTGGAGAAGCTCGCGGCAAGATGCAAGCACTCGGTCTCGCCCTCGAGAAACACGTGCCGCGTCTGCACTAGAGTTCTCGGATAGGGTTTGAGCTAGATCGTTATTCCGAGCGTTTGATATTCGCTGTCGATTGAGTAGAAGCAGAAAGTTGTGAGTTTTCCCGTGCAACACAGACGCTTGAGCGTCCAAAGGCCAGGGTGGAATGGGGCTGTCGCGGTTCAACCAAGTCTTGTTGAAATTGAGTATGTCTGGTAGAGTAGCCTTGAGCGCCAGCAACTGGTCCGTGAAGCTGTCGATCCGTTCCACCGTCAGATAGCCAGTAGATAGAATCTGGCGCGCCAAGATACTGAATTGGGAAACGTAATTCGATAGGCTCTGGTAAATTGGATCAGCGACGAGTGGTTCCGGGGCCGGGCAGTCGCCCATGCTCGAGATTCCGAGCGGACGACCGAGAGTCATGGAGAATTGCTGATCCATATGGAGCATCCACCACCAGAGGTTCTTCCTCACCGCGACCTCTTTCAAGGGCGGGGATGGGTTGAGTTGACTTGGATCTCGATGTACTAACGTACGAGGTTAGCACTTGAGTATCGTCAGCCAGGTGGCATGTCTTACAGCCGATACTCTGCGCCAACCGGATGGTCATGCCAAACAAAGCCCATGCGTCGAGGAACTTGCCACTGTTCGTTAAATAAGGACTGATCATGACCAGCGCTTGGACAGTCAATAGGGTTGGCCGGCTCATGCACGACGAGAGCCTTAAACACTGCATTGCAGCAGCGACTACGGCACATTAGCGAACTGGGTACAATGCTTGGGTGGTGGATCTCCTTACTCCATACGTCTCCCTTTTTCGATTCCGTTTCGACAGCGCCAGCGACCCATCGTTCGCCGTATTTATCATACACTCCGTTCTGAAGTCCTTGCGCCAAGGTACAGAACACTAAAGCAAGCATGTCAAGATGGACGGCAGCGTTGTGCTCCACGTTGCTCAAGAAGCGCCGAATTTCTCGTTCGGTGCATTCTTCGGGAACATGAGGGAACGAACAGGACTGCGCTCGGCGTTGAAAAGCATTCAAATAGGCCAAGATCTCTTGCTCGGGAGGCAGAAGCTTGACCAAAGTCGAACTATCGTCTTGGGCCGACCATAGAGTAGGGAAAGGAAAAGTTTTTGACATTTGATACGAATATACATCTGTGCCTCGCGGTACCGCGTGAGTGAGATTCGCCCCTTGGCGATTGACAGATAAACTTGCAAACTATGCATTCTTCAGTGTGCGAGGTTGGAGATCGACGCATGCAGATACGGACCTCTTCGACGACGCTGGCCATGGCCGGACTCCCGAAGTAAATGCTGTCATTCAACGTACCATTGTGGAAGCGCCTTGGATGAGAATTGGCAGGATTCACCGGCACTCGGGGTGGTAACCTCATCTTCTGAGGATTCCGTCCGTATGGAAATTCATCACACGGCTCCGACTTGATCGACTGGCCTTGGAGAAGCTGGATTTCGTTGCGGAGACTGGCAATCGCCCTGTCTTTTTCTTTCAACGCTTCCGCCTGCAAGATTGGATGCCGCTCGGTCTCGGTGAGATCGTACTGGCATATTTCTGCTATCTGATGTAGCGAGCACGCAGTACACGGTTGGATACGATCGCACTGGAAACGATGGTTATCAGAACGGCCAGTCGCGGTAGACGATGAAGCGATACCAACCTTGACCTTGCGTTGCCTGCAAGGATTACAGGAGAGTTGGGGACGTTTGGTCTTCTCCCGTGGTACCATCGCTGATGGCATCAAAGTCGGTTGGGTGGCTGCAAGATCGTTTGTCGATGGGTTGAAGCCAACAGCAGCCATCTTCGCCAGTGCGGGGCCCTTGAATGTCTGTGGAGAGGAGTCGAGGATGGAATGTCGTCCATATTCAGTATCTGAAGAGGTTGACCAATCCAGTAGCAGTACCCCGAGGTCGCCGTTTACACTGAGTTTGTCAAGTAGACTGGAGATTAGGGCTATTCTCGATATACGATAGATGGCAAGTGGCAGGCAGGCGTGCAATCTAGACCATGGTCCGCCGGCCGCCATGACGCTCCACATAATCATCTTGCAGGACGTAAAGGAGGGTGGCATTTTAGAGTAGTCTAAGGTACCTCCCTACTTTTACTCCCTCCGCTCTACTCTCTCTCTCTCCCTCTCCCTCTCTCTCTCTTTCAAGGGCACTTTCCCACTTGTGGAGGCTTGATGTAGTCTGACGTTGTGCATACGGTATGCGAATCAACGCGCGCCAAATCCCAAAGAAAATCATGTATGATGTCCAGGTAGATTGCCGAGACAGATCTTGCTTCGATCTGCTAGAATTGAGTTGACCCATGGGCCCATAGAAACCGCAGATGCCTCCGCCATTCCTCCGCCTCCCCACCCCCCACCCTCCCCGCCCCCCAACCCAACCCAAATCCAACCTTCGATGTTTGGTTTCCATACTCGGGTGACTCTCACTGATGATGGGCTCTATTGCTGGCTCGCCTGGAAATCCCTATCCCGACGACATTAGATCCTACCCTACCATCCGCATCGTTCCCGCATCCTTGGACACCGCAGGCTAACGCTACTCCCCCCGGCCCCCGGGAGTCGAATTTCTAGCGCATGGGAGTTGCATACGACGAACCACGGTACGCCCCACTCCGACTCGAGCTGTGTTTGGCTCTTGGGCGTTGCAAGGGCTACCGGCTTGCAGGATCTGGGAGCGCTACTTCGGATACGAAGAAGGCGACATCTCCGCAGGACGTTTAGCTAAGTCTAAGTCAGAGATGAGAAGATCCTTGTACGACCATTGCAGCTGGATCCAAGCAAAGAGAACCAATGGTTGTCGGTCAGCCCCCCTCTTCCCCCCCTTCCATTGGCAACGCGATCAGCTGTTGCAACCGCCGTGAGTGGTGACTAGGTCCGAACAGTCGATAGTCAGGTAGCTAGCTCAGGGCAACAATCGACCAAGGGTACCTCCCTTCTGCGATCCTCTCTCCTATCTCACTTTCCCTCTTGCTTCCTCTTCCCTTGCCCCGGGACGTAGTACGACGTCTGGATACGGTGCTGATAAAGCTAGGCGGGATTGGATTGGATTGGATGGAATTGGGATTGGGATTGGGGAGATAAAAGGGGGGGGGGAAGCGTGGATGGGACTAAGGCACCTTACCCTTCCCTACCTTACCTTAGTGGGCAGATCTGTTGCATTGGAGATTTCGATCGGTTTCCGGTGTACGGGGCGGGTATTCGACCAAAACTCAAAAAGAGGGTAATCTTTACATTAGCCGGTCGTTAGCGTGCTTAGCCTGATTAGCTGCCGGTCCCGAACCATCGAATTCATCCTCTCGGCAGGCCCGATCCGAACCATACTGATACCTCTAGCGGGATCATGACCATTCGAACGAATGAAGGTATTCCCGTCGGGTCGTCAAGCGGTCATGTAAGATAACAGTTTACTGGTCACGATTATTCTGATTCTGTACTTGACACATTGTAATACCTACCGTAAGGTACTCCGTACTTCACCTACGATAGCCGTTCTCGCAGTTTCCTAGATTCAATTCATTCCACCGTGTACTACCTGCCCTATGTCGTCGAAATTCGCCTTGCCTTGAACAAATCCATCAGTCCGGGCGGGGGGTTTAGGTCAAACGAGTTGAGAGGCGAAAGAGATGTGCGACGTACGGAGTAGAGACCCGGGGCTAAGAAGATCTTCTACTTTCAAGTCGGTTACCTTATTATTGGCAGTAGCTGCATGAGGCTTTTTAATCGATATTCGTACGTACACGACCCCCAAGGGGTGCTTGAAATCACACTGGGCATGACGAGACTTGCCAGCCCCCATAGAGATTGGAGGTACTCGTACAGTACTCCGTAGGTTACAGTTGGGACAGTTGGGACAGTTGGGACAATTGGGTACAGTAGCACAAGTCGGTCCACGTGGATCCCAATTTACTCGTCTCCGCAATGACACCTACCTTAGTCAGCAGTGCTGTCAGCTGTTCTCGGGTGCTGGGCGGGGTTCGCCTGTATCCGAGGCTTTTGGCTGAGCTGAAAATTGTCTGAAAAAGGTCCTTCACCATTTTGGCGCTGCGGCATTGCGTGTCGTGGCTTTCTGCAGGCGCCGAGAGGGGGGCCCTGGCCGCCAATGGAACGGAACAGCTGTGATGAGGTCATTTCCCCCTCTGACTTCGATTCGCGCTCCGAGGGCTTCGATTGCGATGGAATACTGGAGGATAGGCTACAGAGTATGATGGACCACAAGCTGACCACCACCACCACCACCACCACCACCACCACCACCACGTAACACAGACGTAGAGGCTGAGAGAACAACACAGATTTCATTGTACCGGGTCTCGGGTCGTCAAAACAAACATTCGATACACCCTGCTGCAATGGCTCGTCCTTCGGGGGAGCCGTGACCGACTGCGCATAAAAAAAGATCCCATGGCTGCCTTGGAGCGTCATGCCCTAGTTGGATCCTGTAACAACCGTAAAATATGCTGTGCAGTAGCCCTGCAGTACAATCCACAGGGACCAAAGTACATAAGGTAAGGTAGTCTTACGAATCACTCGGCAGCGATTATCTCACCATCAATGCCTCCAGCAAACTGTAACCGGTTGCTGATGGTGATCCCAGCCCGATATTGTCCTGCCGTCCCGAGGCCTGATCGGAAATGCTCTCAGTGGGCACTAAGCTGCACTCCTTCCTGACGCTACTTTACCGTATACGATGGCTCCATGCGTAAAGCGTTTTAGCTTCCGAATCGAGATCGTGGGTTGCACGACCCACCGTGCCGATCTGATGCCGAAGCTCGCAGCTTCTTGCATCTGCAGGGGCCTTGCGGGGCCTCCAACGTCTCGCTATTCTAGGCCCATCCGGTATCGCTCTCAGTCATCAATTACTGTGTTTGAACAGCCAGTCCGAGTTTGCGTCCATGGTGTAATTGGTGATGTTGAAGTGGTTACTGGAGCTCTCGGCTTGTGCGACTTGGAGGCCCGGGTCGATTGGACCGTGGTGGGGCGCACTCGATGGAGCGGGGAGCCTGGGCACGTTGAAAAAATCAAAGGCCTCCAGATACTCCAGTTCGTTGGGCGGAGGGTATGGTGTAACGGAAACGGCCTTGGAGGCGCTATGCCGTGGCTGTCTGGATATCAGGAAATCCAGGTCATACGCACAACGGCGCATATCGGCTAGAATCTTTACGCTGGAAGGAGTGACGCGTTCGCCATTGGCAGCTACCACTTGTTCGGAATCTCGATACTCATCCAAGACACGCTTGAGAATCGTACAGTAGCGGTCAGCGACCTGCCAATATTCCCCCATCTCTCGAAGTGTATCGACGAGGAAGTAGATGTCCGAACTGACTTCATGCTCGATGGTGGACCCATGGACCAGTAGCACTCGCGCCGCAACCCATAAAGTGAAGGCGAAAGGCGGCCCTAACTTGTCAAGCATGCCGTTGTTGACGACATAGCGACCTAATGCAACGATGTTCTCCACAGCACCATGACATCTCTGTCCCGCCGTGAGGGACGGGTTGAAGAATACGGACCTCGTCGTGGGATAGGCTGCAGAAGAGTGTAGGCGGATAACGGTACTGGATCGTGTAAGCTTAACGCCCACATTAGCTTATTGAGAGTTACCTTAACCTACGTGTGGAAACAAGCATGTAACATCACCCACAGTGGATTAACAATCTTATTACCTCCACCAGTGTTGAAAATTCTAGCCATGCTCCCATACTCGGGAGGCAGACTAGCGCTCCATGTAGCCAAGTTGTTATCTAATTCGCGGTAAGTGTACTGCCAGCGTTCGACGTCCGATGCCGCACTGATGTCCACAGCTTGCTTCAGGAATTGATGCACACGTGACAGTATTCCTAGCACTTCTATGTAGTAAGAGAAGGAACCTAGGTTTTCAGGCTTGTCAAGCGAGTTTCCTACTCGCTCGGAGCTTCGAAACCATCGTGTCTCAACAGGCTGGTTTCGAGAGAACAGATCGTCTCGACATGGAAGCTTCCTATCGATTTCTGTATCGTTGAGAGCAAACTCAAAGGCTGTGGCAATCGTAGCGTATCTGTCCAGGAGATACACCATCCAGAAGAGTCTCCGTCGGCTTTCGTCTTCAATCCAGCTTTGCGGCTCCGGAAGGATTATGGCTCGAAGGGTATAGATGGATGGATAATGGGAAAAGACCGCCGATGTTGAGGTTTCCACGGCCAACCCAAGCTGTACCACCGATCGTGTAATAAGGGCCAGCAGATTCCAACCTGGAGGTCCATTAGATGCGCCAACGAGATCCAGAGCTAGGATGACCAATGCTTGGAGTGCTTTCACCGACGAGTTCTCGAGACCATAAAGAAGAACCTTCCGCTTCGATGCGTCGTGATATCGCTGCCGATTCTCTCCATTAAGGCGTTCATCAATGGAGAACCTCAGAGTTGTAGCGACGATTGAATGTAGTAGGATGCGGTCCGCTTCGTCCAGTGACGAAGGTCTTCCAAATAAAGTATCAAGGGTGGTCCGACGATGTAAGATTGGGCACCAGGTATTAATATGCCTGAAGTAAAGATCTGTAAGAGCGTAGAGGAGGTCATACGGAGGGAAATCATGATCTTGAGAACTAAGATTGGATTGGGAATCAGTATGAATATTGAGTGTGGGCGATTCAAGGGGACGGTCGGTGTATAAATGTGGTTCATGAGGAGAATGGTTCTGCAAACCACTATGCATATCATGCTCTCTGCTTTCAGTCAGGTTCTGCTCAGTACAATGGGACTGCTGCATTTTCGGTATGGAGGCTTTCCTGGGAGAATTGTAGCCTGTCAGTTCCGATTGCTGGAGTTGCTGCGGATCAGGGTAGCTCGAAGAATTTGACAGGAACAGCGGCTCGGATTGGGGGACTTGTGGTGGCTGCATGGACTGATGTTGGAAGGACATGATGTCCTGTCCTGGCGAAATCTGCATACGATGCTTATTGTTGTTATGTATGGTTTCTTGCAAGAGTCTTCCTTGTGACTGTATGATGTCTTCCAATCGGTCTTTCAAATAGTCAGCTTGCTCTTCGGGCTTGATGCTAATTACATTGGAACTCTTACCGAGCCTCTGTTCCAGCTCTCTGCCATACCCAGCCCTCAAGCCTGGCTTCTTCCGCTCTCGGTATTCACAAAGTTGCCCATTCCTCGAGCACCACCCGCAGTTTGGCTGGCCTCTGTCACACTTGACCTAGTCCTTGTTCGGCGAACGTAGCTTCTGATGACCCAGCAAGGCGACATACCTTTCTCTGTTTGCAAAGCTCGCACCTGAGCACTTTCAACCGCTGCCATCATAGGAAGAGCGCAGTGCTAGGCGTGATACATACGATACTGACATAGGCCTCCGCCGTCTCTTGCGAGAGCCATCCCGATTATCCGCATCTTCTCCTCCATCTCCGCCGCTGAATTCTTCGCTCCAATTTTCATTTGCGTCTTCATGTTTCTCAGACTCAGGTAGTCCGGATTGTGAGAAGGTGGCCGAATAAGGCGATTGCTGCTGATGTTGGCCTGATGTAATGGGGTACGAATGACGTTCCATAGCTGGCCGATGGAGTCGCCGGAGCAGTTGAAGTCGCGAGAAGGTCGACCGAGGTTCCGAGAACACAACCCGAGAATTAACACCTCCACTCCTCCGCAACTTGTTTTCCACTCTACTCTTGTTCCTAAAATAGTCAATCATCTGCACCCGGAGCAACGCTCTATGGAATACTTGATCATCATCTCTGTGAATCGGGCCACAATGCACCGACACGAATGCACCGAACAAACGATGGTGCGAACACTATCTTTTAAAGAGCTGTTTGTTTCATTCTTCACATCGTAGATCAGTAGATCCTCCCAACTCCAAGCCAGATAAAAGTTGACAGTCATCGAGACAACCACGGTAGCTATGGTGTCCAAATATTCACTGAAAATCAAGGAGGTCAAGACTTTCCTTATTGAAGGTGTGGGCTCAGGAGGCGATTATCACAATGTCGGTCGCTTTATATAAAGCCAATTGGTCTGTTCGATGCTGAGTAACATAGGTTGAAGGAGGCCATTGGCTGATAGATACTTCAATTGCGACGCCTATGTCAGGATGGGAGAAATATCGAGCGTCACGGACAAGTTGGGGCATCAATGTTCTTGGATCTTTCTGTGTCGAGATTGAGGCTTCTGATGGTACCAAGGGCTTTGCTACTGGATTTGGAGGTCCTCCGGCTTGCTGGCTTGTGAAGCAACATTTTGAGAGATTCTTGATAGGTGCAGGTATGCTAAGAAAAGTTCCATACACTACTACCCAGTATTTTTATAGCATAACTAAGATTGTTTTAAGATCCTCGGAATACAAACAGCTTGTTCGAATTGATGTACCGCGCATCCATGTTCTATGGACGTAAAGGACTACCTGTTGCTGTGATCTCAGTAATCGATCTAGCTCTGTGGGATCTCAAAGGCAAGCTTTGGAATGAGCCAGTCTATCGACTTCTGGGCGGAACTACCCGAGAGCGACTGAACTTCTATTGCACTGGCCCTGAGCCGGCCGCCGCGAAGAAAATGGGCTTCATTGGCGCAAAAGTGCCTCTTCCTTATGGGCCAGATGAGGGGCCAGCTGGTCTAAAGAAGAACATTGCTTTCCTAAGGAAGCACCGTGAAAGCGTGGGTCCTGACTTCCCGTTGCGTGTCGACTGCTATATGAGCTTGAATGTGTCCTACACAATTCAACTGGTCAAGGCTTGCGAGAATCTCAACATCGATTGGTGGGAGGAATGCTTGTCGCCGGATGACTCTGATGGCTTCGAGCAAATTAAACGGGCCCATCCGAGTATCAGATTTACGACAGGAGAACACGAATACTCGAGGTATGGGTTTCGGAAGCTTATAGAAGGCCGAAACCTTGATATACTCCAGCCTGACGTGATGTGGGTCGGCGGCTTGACCGAACTCCTGAAAATATCTGCAATGGCTTCCGCATACGACATACCTGTAATTCCCCATGCCAGCGGTCCCTATAGCTACCATTTCGTGGTTTCACAGTCAAATTCTCCATTCCAGGAATACCTAGCAAACTCACCTGATGGGAAGTCCGTCCTTCCAGTGTTTGGGAATCTCTTCGTTAATGAGCCCATCCCTACAAAAGGATACCTTGATGTGTCTCAACTGGATAAACCCGGCTTTGGACTGGAAGTGAATCCAGCCGCAAGGCTCATCCCGGCAAACCAGATACTCAATCCGGCACCGCAAAAGGCCCTGCAACCTAATCTCGAGGTCGAACAGTCGGCAGCTGATAACATACTCGTCAACGGCAATTATTAAGAAGTTGCACAATATCTTTAACTGCGAAGCCGTATACTTGTTTCTTCATGCTATCCTATTATAAGAATACATAGGCGCGAGTCCCTTTTAGAAGAAATATAATACGGTGTACCACATCCACTACAACGATGAAAGAAAATATGAAAATAAAAAAACAAACAACGGGTGAAGACACGATGCACTGGTGATTTGACCTCGCGCTGGAGTGAATGTGCGATGCCTGAGTCTGGATCTTATCGACTCAACTCTAGTCCACCATTTCCCTCAATCTTCACCGCTTCTCTCAAAAACCTATGTTCGTCCTTCAGTCCGATCAATTATTTCCCCTCTAAAACCTCCAATCCGCGGAGCTGGTCAATATTACGCTCCACTCACTGTGTAGAGGATCTGTTTCGGCAGGCATGACCGATCTTTTAGACCTGAAGAATAGCAAAGGACTTGATTGAGACGGTTTGTCAGGTTATGGTAGGACAATTCCTGATGGCGAAATTCACGTATGTGCTGCTCTATGCATAGTTGAGCAGACATTTCGATGTTTCTGGGTAAGACCATGTAATGTTTCAACGCTCTATTCTGGCTTTGAACGCCATATGTACATCTGGTGCAAAGGACTGTGACTTCATGGACCCATACATTAGATACACGAAACCTTCGAAAGCATCGTTAGTATGCAACTCTATGTTTCAACTTCGTTTTCCGCACTTTCCCGGCCTCCTCGTCCACTTCATCATCGCCATTCGCCAACGCCCCCGACATGGCATGCTCAGCTTCCCTAGGTCGGCCGTTCCGCTTCAACTCTCTGCGCTGTACCCTTATAGCCTCCTGTTCTTGTAACTCCTTTTCGTCACGTTCGCTCAACATAGTCCCCTCGATACTCAAGAACCCATGCTCCCGCTCCGTACTCCTGGAGGTTTCGATATCCTTGATGCGGAATCGGATGAGTCCTTCCACGGGGTTTCCGACACCGTCTTCGAACTGTCCCTCTACGTCGCTGATACCGCTTGTTCGTGGCTCCTCCTCTTCGGATTCACTGCTCGAAATGCCATCATTGAGCTTCTTCGTGTTTGATGTATGTGATCGCCCCACTACTCCACTCACCCACCTCCACTCCCTCGGTAATCTTTTTCTTTCGATACTCGCGTTGAAGAAGTTCAAGCACACCAGCCCAATATTCCCCTCATTCTGTAGATTGATCCACCCTTCCAACACGTTCCCCCTCTCTGGCCTAAACAGCAAAAAATCCGCCATCACCCAGATGAAACTAGCGGCATACTCATCAATTGAGCGTGCTAGCACATCTTCATTTGAGGTTGTAATAACGGGTGAGGAGGAAAGCTGGACATTGGCGTAGGAGAGTATGACGCCATGGAAGGGAGGGTAGTAGGTCAGAATCAGAGGCGAGAGGTGTTCAGCGCATAGGCCTTGGAGGGGGTGCGATTGAGAGATTGGTGGAAGAGGGAGATAGAGAGAAGAGGTTTGTTGGTGAAAGGAGGAGCCGGCCGGTGAGTCTGGTGCTATTGGGGGTATTCTTGGTGTTTCGGTGGCTGCTGGGTTTTTCGAGGCGCGCTTTGATGAGCGGTGTTTTTTCTTTGGTGAGGGGTCCTGGGAATCATCTTGCCCTTTTCGTTTGCGCTTCTTCTCACTCTTCTCGATATCTCTAACCTTTGTCTTCTTTGACTTGGTTAGCTGGACCAAGTCATCGAGTTCCTGGGACATGGCGACCTTGAGGAATGCTGGCATTCTTTCCATGAGTGCTGCAGCCGGATTTAGGGTTCGGCGGTTGTTGTGCCGACATTTTGGCGGACGGGTAGCGCATAATCCTTGTTCGCGTGTGGTAATTCTTAATCCCTCAGGACACTTCTTCCAGAAACCTTTTATCTAGGCAATCCCCTCATGTCTCAGAGATTTGCACTGTTTCATTCTATGGTCTGATGAGGTTTGAAAGAGTTTGACAGAATGTCTGCAGCAAACAATATCTTTTCTTATATCGGGTGGACGTTCCTGCCAAATGTGAGAGACCCTCAGTATGGCTCCCTTCCATATGCTATGAAGACTAGCAATGGTAATGCGATGCTTATAAGCTCTTTTATCATAGCTTGCCACCGGCTGGATCCAGTCCATATACTATGGCATCACCATTCGCGCCGGGGATCCTAAGCCCCAGCCAGGAAGCCCAAGATATATCAAACACAGGCGGCGCATTCATATGACGGTGATCATTGTATACCTACTATATACGATCTTCGAAGCAGACTACTTGCTACGTCAGGCTGGCGACTTTTATCGGGAGCTAGGGCTACCGCCCGGTGCGGATGAGAAGACAATCAAGTCAAAGTTCCGCAGACTGCATGTAACCTTCGAATCAAAGAATGCCAGGCGACTACTGCTAACGGGATCTCAGAGCTGCGATACACCACCCTGATAAGTCTACAGATGACACTGCTACAGCAGAAGCACACTTTGTTCAACTGAAACTCGCCCAAGACACGCTCACTGACCCTGTCAAGCGCTGGGCTTACGAGCGCTTCGGTCCGAGTATGCTAGTGTGGCAGCACTGCTCCACAACTCGAGACTATCTGCTAGCTAGTCTTCAAACCTCTGTACCTCTCTATGGTGGATCAATAATTGTCATGATCATCCTCGGTGTGACTGGCTATCTACAATGGGGACGATTCGTAAATAACTTCCAAACCTCCTACCTGATCCGACGGCTAATCAGCGATTCCTCGCAGTGGCGATATCTCACCTTCACCGCCCTCTTCATCCTCGAATACCACACTATAACACGTCCTTACGAACCGCCTCTCCTCACTAAACTCATCAACCCCCTACTATCTCTTACCCCACATCCGCCCCTACTCGCTTTCCAAATGCTCACTCTTGCCCGCAAATCAGCCTTCACCCTCTTCATCGCCCTCTCTCAATTAGGGTCCCTCTTCGCACCTCCGCCGACTACCACAGCCACCTCTTCCACTCTTGATATGCAACAACTAGCTCGACTTGAGCAGACCGCCAAAGCTCTTGATATAGAGGCCAGCAGGCTGCTTGCATTTGACATGGCGCCTTTCGCGGATGATGAAGTGGGTGTCAAGGAGCTGAGGGGGAAGGTTAAGGATTGGCTGGTGAACAATACTATTAGAGCGGACCCCGAGGTTAGAGATGCGATGGGAAGGGCGATGGGCCGGAGAAGAGTGGGAGCTCCTCCGGGAGCAAGGCCTGGATAGTCGCTCTTGCCCTGGTCTTGAGGAGTCGGTCTGCGGAATGTACTGCATCATAGAATTCGATTCGCATGCTACCTGACTTAAAATCTTGAAAAATCCAGAGATCCAGTTTCCTTACGTTGTGGCTATGTCTTAGTACGGGTGTGGGCTGTCTTTATAGTTACAAATAAGCCAAAACAAATAAATAACAAACACTAGATTATGACCCCACTTAAATAACCTCCTTTACGAGTATGTACCACCATATCAAATCGGCTTCGCTAAGCCCTACCACACTTTATCAGATTTGATACGCGTGTTGAACCTTCGAACTCGCGTGTCCAGATCCCTCTGTATGGGCTATCGTCTTAGAACTATTCCTAAACATGAGACTCCAATTGACAGTGCAACGACATTCTCTTCCCCCGGTTCAAATACTTTGGACAGCAGGCGTCCTCCGTCCCCCCTACGCCGCTGCCGGCGCCAGCTGCACCATTTCGCAATTCCTCGAACAAGTCAACGATGTCATTCCGCTTGAGTGCGAGGACTGGGGTTTAGAGGATTATGCAGTGGAAGTCAGAGGGTTTGAGTGTTTGCATTTTGCCGAGCTGGAGCAGGTGCTGAAGGAGGACGATGAGGTGTGGTGAGTTGGATACTATGGGTGTGGATTATCCAGGACTTTATAAGCTGAGCGTAGAGTAGCATACGACCTCTGCAGACCTTGGATTTACGGTTTCGGAAGGTTTCGGGGAGACACCAAATCTCGGCAGATGGAAAGCATCTTATCGATGGGGTAGCTTTCGGACGGCCGTTTCTACGAAGAGCGGATCGGCCTTCTGTCAGGATTCCACCAAGGAAGAGAAGGCGGATTACATGCGATGAGGAAGATGAGAACGTTGGGAAGGAGGCTAATGACCGCCAGCTCACAGTACGGGCCAATTTCGATGACGCAGATGCCAGTGATGAGGATAGCGACGATGATGATGACGAAGATTTCTCAGCCGTCGAAGAGGACCTGGCGGATGAACTGGATGATTTGCAGAACGATCTACTGGAGACTCATGGCGGTCTAGAGGATGCGGAGAGGGCACTGAATCTGGATGGGGTAGAGGAACCATCAGGGATAGATATGAGATCACGGCGACAAGGCAAACACGGACTAGGCTTACAAGGTCCTGCCCTGCTTGAACTACTCGACGAAAATGGCAGACCGTACCCAGAAGAATACAATAACCCCTTAATGGACCTTTTTGATGAGGACGAGCCTCTTCACGAGCGTTTAGCCGATAAGGCTTCCAAACGCAGGAGAAGTAAACGGCTAAGAGACACCCCCCAGAAGGGAAACGACACTGCAAAAAGTCCACCTACAAGTCCTCAAAGCGCGAGCGTACAGGCACCAAGTGGTAGCATGAAAACTGTGCAATCCAATTGTGCGGAAACGACGACTCCCGCAACCGTCCGGCTGGACAATGATCTCGAGGTGCTTAACGCTGAGGGAGTTGAAAGAGAGAATACTAATCTGCCTGATATGGATGAATCGGACAAGGAGAATGCTGAGCCGCAAGGTGAAGAGAGTGATTTAGCTGAGGTATGTTGTCGAAATATACTTCGCTATCGAGATTTACTTTGGTGGAAGTTTTCTGAGAAGTGTTATGCTAATCGTTGAATCGTTTGTAGAGCCCTTTCCTGGAAACGGACGCTAGCTCGATCGTATCCAGTAGCAGTGAATCTGAGAGTGAAGATACTTCTTCTGCTGAATCGTCTTCGTCTAGTAGCTCGGAATCAGAAGACCAGATCTTACCATCCTTACAAAGGAAAAATTCTTCCAGATCTTCTTCCAGCAGCAGCAATACCAGCAGTAGCGACAGCTCCAGCTCGGACTCGGCGCCTGAAAAACTGTCAAGCAATCTTAGTAGAAATCGTGAAGTGGAAATAGCTCCCAACGGATCTGAGTTCCAGCCAATAGCACCAGGCCAAGGGAAGAATCAAACTCACAAGCGAAACCAGCGGCGAAGAGACAACAAGAGAAGAACTTATCTCGTAAAGATAGGCGTTCTTGCTCCCAATGCAACCTTAGCAGATTTTCGCAGCGCCGATGCAGAACGTAAAAAAGCTGGAATGAGAGAGCTAGATAGAGCTGTTGAAGAGTCAGCGCCAAAAAGTAGCGACTTCAGTGCTGCGTTTGAAGCCAAGCGAAATGCTCTGCTAGCTTCTATCAATGCTAGTGGTATCGATGTGGGTGCAGCTACAGATGCAGAGGACGAGGCGCCTGCCGCTACCGAGAGGGTCGCGGAAGATCGTGCTCCAGATAAACCCATAGATGATATCGCAATGGCAGACGCTGAAGTCGAGGTAGAAAATTCTCAGCTATCGCGTATGGATGAAGCGCCATCCGAATACGAAGCCATACCAGAACAACCTATGAGCACATCAGAAGAAGCTATCGTTCCGGCAAACTCGACTTCCCCACAATTATCACAGCGCCGAGCAAAGCTTGACCTCGCAAGTTCAAGACGACTACTTTTCGGCTCTTTAGGTCTCCGTGCACCTAAGACGAAGGAAGACGAGTCTAATCTTCGAGATAAACTGGCGAAAGGTGTACGTCCTGCCAAAGAGATCCAAGGCAGTGAGATGGTGCGGCCTTCAGAAGATTTTGTTGCTGATAGCATTGGAGAAGACAGAAGCTGGAAAGACAAGGTCATTTTGAGCGCTGTGGAATGCTGTCACGAAGGGGTAAAACTCAGCACACCTCTGTTTCCATTTGTCCAGAGGTGGGACCCACAGCAACAGAGGGGGTATGGAGGAAGAGGAGGCCGAGGGAAGATTAACAGCAAGAAGCGCAAACGGAAGTCCAAGCAGTACTATGAAGACGAGGAAGAGCAGGCTGCCCCGCATGATGCATCACAGCAGCAGGTACCGTCCTACTTCGAAGCTGAACAAGAGAGTAATGAGCGTGCAGTGAAGCCCAAGTTAGACCGGCAATCGCATGGCATAATAAACAGCGAGGTCGATGAACGTGCAGTCAATGATCAGCTAATGCGAGAGACTGAAGGCATTTCTGTCAGTGTGCACATCGAAGCTGAAAAAACTACAGATCTCCCGGACCTACCGGAAGACATTTCGTCGTGCCCTGATCTAGACCAAGAAAATTGTATCCCCGGCACGATTGTCGCGTTCAAGCAATTAGACATGTCCGCAGAGACTAATTGGCAACCCAAAGTATCCGAGTACAAGACTGCTACCATTGATCAGCTGACGGATGATGGTGCATTGCGGATGACTCTAGCGGAGCGAGATCAGCCTGCAAAAGAAGAGCTCTACGACGATGAGACTGGTGAAAGGGTCTATGGCAAGTTCGAAATGCCCGGCTATGAGGACGATGAAGGTGATGAGGCAGATGGTATCGTTGAGATTTCGTTTGTGGATCTCATTCACCCGAAGCTTATTCGAGCTGTGACGCCCCAGCAAGATGGAGATCAATTACAGCAACTGGGAGAGCAAGAAGTCAATCCAGAGTACAGCGAGGACAATGCGATAAAAAGATCTGGGGACATATTTCCAAGCCTAGACGAACCTAGCTCCAGCAAATCGAGTGGAGCAGCACATAATTCCAACGCTGACAGAGTTGGTGAACAAGTTCGCAAGGAAATCCGAGAACTGATCACAGACGCTGGCTGGCGCTCAAGCATCAATTCCAACGTTCTTGAGAAGGAACCAGAACCTGAATCGAATGCTATGAAAGATAAAACAGATATAACCGAAGCTTATAACAACGACGATGACGCCAATAAAATATCTACCCCAAGGTTCACCGGGTTCAGCTCCAGCCCACCTCCGAATCGACCTGAGCCCTTCAATGAATATGTACTATCCGATTCGATAGGTATAGAGACAGACGAGAGTATTCTCCCCCAAACCATAGCTGAGACCGTGGCTGCGACAAGCCCTCGTTCTGAGCTCATACCCATTGACAAGCTCGAGGAGAACCTGGGTGTCATGGACAACGTGAATAAAGACGTTATCTGGGACGGTGTTCCCTCGAAACCAGTATCGGCAAAAATCAATTGTCAGTCCTTGTCCGAACGACTCTCCTCACCCGGTTCTTCCCCAAAACCAGCTTCCCAGAGCTTGCGCCCACGCGGTGGCATCCCACGGCGCAAGATCTCACCCGAGCCGGTGTGGTCTTTCGATGGCGCAGATTCTGACAATGAGTTTCCAACTCTGGAAAATGTGCTCGCTTCAACGAGATCTTCATTCGAAAGCCTGGTCCCGGAGAACGATGACTTCACACTCGAAGGTAAATCGTCTTTTGAGACCATAGCTTCGACAGATGAGGACCAGAAGCGCCAGCGAAGGTCAAAATCTGAGGCTAAACGAAACATTCGAGCACAAAGCAAAAACGTACCAAACTTCTGCACTTTCAAAGAAGAGGACGAGGAATTTACACCACGTCTTTCACAAGTGCCATTGGGGTCGCAAATCGTAGACTTGACGATGTCAAGTGATCCAGTCTACTCGCCAGGAAGTGACAACGATGACGATACCTACGAAATGCCTAGTGGTCCCGGCTGGGTGAGAAAGACTAGGGCAAGCTCAAAGCAGCTGTCTCCGCCGAAAGGAGGATCCTTGCGCTCAAGGACGAGAAGTAGTGTTTGAAAGGGGTTTAGGCACACAGGAGTAATTGCATCGAAGCTGGCTGTGCTACTCTCTAGACTAGTACTGTATGAGCTTGGTTTCTAACTGGCATGTGCAACTTGAAATGTTGAGCTTGAGATAATGCTCTAAAGCTATCGAGCAGTTGCTCTATTTACGAAGTGATAACGCTGCAGTTATGCCTTCCCTTTGTTGTTTCATGAGACGTGGCAGTAAATGCCCGACACACTATGGCTAATGAGAAACCTTCCAATGATAGATTTTTGTTGGAATTCTCATGGTATCTATGATAGAAAGGAGTGATGTGTGGGTTCCGGATGTGCCGCAGAGTGTACGTATTTTTGCTCAGCCTTCACCCTGACGAACCTTGCCGACACTTCTATCAAGGCTGCAAGTGGTGATTCACATCCAGGCCATTGGCAATGACGCTACAACCGTTGAGTGACCCGATTCAAGTTCCGGACCCTTAAGTACGAATCATCGGAGCCCTCATGTATCCATTTTGTTTGCGCCTCCAGCCAACCTGAAGCCATGTCTGTCACCATTCTGCTCGACAAGCCCCACAATTGCTTTACGAACTTGGACTTCATCAGCGGAAGGGTAATCCTCCAAATCCCTTACAATGAGACAATTGCGGCTATTGTCGTCAAGCTCGAAGGCGAGAGCAAGACCCGCCTGATTAGCTATGTCGATCAATTGGGCCGACCTTCGGGAAGAGAGCATAGCCAGCTCGAGGTTCACAAGGTAAGTGAGTATTCTGCTACATGATGTCGCCATTGAGCACTTGGGCTAACACAGGTATAGCTGCTTTATAAAGTCCAGACCGTCTTCCCTTCCCCGGAGCTCCAGAAGGTGGCTACCAAGAACCCGAGCTACACCCTACAGGCTGGCCGATATGAGTATCCTTTTCAGCTCAAGGTACATTTGAGACTGCCGAAACACTTTACCAGCTCCTAAAAGCTTGTCTACAGATTCCATTCAACAATGACTGCTCCAAGAACTCAACGTTTACGAATCTTAATGTGGTTGGCCTTCGGATGGAGTTAGCACAGGACACAAACAGACACGTGAAGAAGACGTTACCTCCATCCCTTAATGGAATTGCTGGGCAAATGGAAATAGGATACTACGTGAAGGTTACGGTACAACGGCCAGCTTTCTACAAGGAGAATTTTAGGCAGGTAAGTAGACTGGCTGAGCTGTTATGGCTCTCCTTCTATATCAGGCTATCACAAAGTCACTTCTGAGCTAACGAGGTTATAGCGTGCAGATTTCAAATTCATGCCCATTGAACCTCCTCGAGGACCCCCAAACAGACGAGAGACCTATGCCAGACGGCAGCATCAGTTCGCTCCCAGCATAGATGGATCAAGCAAGTCGGGACTCTTCCGCAGAGACTCAACTAAATCACTGCCACCACAACCATCTTTGAATCCTCCAAAAGTCAATGTCGACGGCCGTTTGCCTGATCCCCCAATCCTAACCTGCCACGAGCCGTTGCCTTTACGGATACTAGTTTCGAAACTCAACGAATCTCCGGCAACCATCTTCCTAGAATTATTGCAAGTCGCATTAATAGCCAACACCACTTGTCGAGCACATGAATTGTCAAGGTCAGATCCGGCGAGCTGGGTAATCATGAGTTCTGCAAATATGCATCGGCCACTGGGTAACCCTCAAGACGGTGAAACTGGGAAGGAAATGGAGATCGATGCAGGAATGTGGAATCGTATCGCACTACCTAGCAATGTGGCCCCGTCATTTTCGACATGCAACATATCCCGCAATTACTTCGTAGACATCAACATCGGTCTATCCTACGGTACTGCCGGAAACATCAACGTAAGTCTTTCAAGCGTCTACGTTGACCTATGCATCTAAGCCAAGTAGCCCGAACTCACCGTCCAAACCCTCCGCATGCCCGTCGAGGTATACTCCGGTATCGCTCCACCAAAAGCTCTCCTGGCCGCAATGGCGGACAAACCTCCAGTCAAACGACCGGTACCCGCCCCTATATCGCGACCATCATTCCCACAATCAAGTAGTTCCCAGGCGCCTGCAACACAACGACCTTCCAGTGGACAATATGCCCCTCCTACTGCCGACCTCCCAGACGATGCACCACCAAGCTACGAAGACGCCATCGCGGACGATCTCGCGCCGGTCGACGGACCGAGGCGAGACTATCACCATGAAACTCCTCCAGCGCCGGTTGGGGCGAATGAGAAGACAGCTGGTAATGAAAGGTTGTTCCCGGACAGTGGGACTTGAGTGGTTTTGCACCGGAGCAACGGGAATCGTTCTGGAACTGCATATGTGTTGATTCTCTGTATTTTAGCGTTGCAGCGAGCGTCAGACAGAAAGGGAAGGCAAGATTCACACTATTCCTATCATCTGGTGTTGCAGGTCACCTTAATTCATTGCATACCTTACGTCTTCCGGTATAAGACTCCTGAATGTTGGACTGATGGTTTTGTGTTCCATTGCGGCATAATACGTCTTTCGAACAAAGGTTGCAGGTTTAGCAGAACTATCATTCTCCTTTGGAAAGCCCGCAGATGAAATTTCCTGTACTCTATAAAGTGGAACAGGGGAAGGGATTGGGAAGTTTGGCTTCAGATCGAAACGTGTATTATGTCAGCACAAACACCCCAAAAAAGTGGGGTTGCCTCAGTTCTCAGACGTGCCAACGTCGCTAAGCCCCTTCGGGTTAGCGCCCTCGCCGGCACCCGTATGCTGCGAAGTCAGCAGGGCGCTAACCCGAAGGGGCTTAGCGACGTTGGCACGTCTGAGAACTGAGGCAAAAGTGGGGGACTTCGTAATGTCATCCATGTCACTCTTGATTGGCTACTGCTCCTATCATGACGGATACGAGTTCCTCTTAACGTTGGTGGGGTGCAATTCGTGCATCAACACTTCTCCCTCTATTGGCGGATCTGCATAACCCGTCACATCACCAGCTTCTTCTTACATGCTACTCCGTAGTTCCCTGATATCTTCTTTGTCAAGAATCATACCCCGTAGTTCTTCGAGTATTTCATCGATTCAGATCTCTACGTCAGCAAGAATGGCGGCACAAGAATACAAGCTTAAGGGCATCTCGGCCCTGGATTTGAGGAGTGGGGAGAAGAGGGAAGTGGAAGTGGATGGCATTGAGGGTGGGAAGGTCTTGCTTGTGAAAGTTGGGGAGAAGACGCACGCGATGAGCTCCAATTGCACGCATTATGGAGCTCCGTTGAAGCTTGGTGTGCTTACTCCGGATGGGAGATTGACTTGTGCTTGGCATGGAGGTTAGTACAATCCACTTATTAAAGACCAATGACATGCTGAGACCGTCAACAGCTTGCTTCAACGTTGCTTCTGGCGACGTCGAAGATGCCCCCGCCCTTGACCCTCTAGCCAAGTTTGAGATTGTGGAGAAGAGCGGAGCTGTGTACATCAAGGGCGACGAGAGTACGATCAAGGCGAGCAGAAGGGCGGCAAACGTGAAGTGCTTGAAACAAGGGCAAGAGAAGGTCGTCATTGTTGGAGGGTAAGCAATCTCAACAGCCAGTCGCAGTCGATTCGTTACTGACCACACCGGATATCCAGAGGCAGCGGTTCGATGGGAGCAATACAAGCCCTCCGCGAGCAAGGCTTTCAAGGCGCCGTCACCCTCATCCACAAGGAACCCTACCTCCCCATCGACCGCACCAAGCTCTCCAAAGCCCTCATAACCGACTCGTCCAAACTCCAATTCCGTGACCAATCTTGGATGGACTCTGCCTCCATCGAAACCATCCATGACGAAGTCTCCTCAATCGACTTCAACGCCAAAACCGTGTCCACACACTCCGAAAAGGCCATTACATATACCAAACTCATCCTTGCAACCGGTGGCACACCTCGCGCCCTTCCCCTCCCTGGCTTCAAAGATCTCCAAAATGTCTTTCTCCTACGCACGGTTCCTGACGCTCAGGCCATTGTCTCTGCGGTTGGCGAGAAGAAAGGGAAAAACATCGTGGTGGTCGGATCGTCCTTCATCGGCATGGAAGTTGCAAACTGCCTAGCAGCGGATAACAACGTCTCAGTCGTCGGCATGGAATCTGTCCCCCTCGAGCGCGTCATGGGTGCTGAAGTAGGCAAAATCATCCAGCGTATCATCTCAGAAAAAGGTGTCAAGTTCCACCTCTCTGCCTCCGTCGATTCCGCCCTTCCCAGTGACTCAAACTCAAATAGTGTCGGCGCCGTAAAACTCAAAGATGGCACCATTCTCCCCGCCGATCTCGTTATCCTCGGGATCGGCGTCGTGCCTGCGACTGAGTTCCTCAAAGACAACACATCCGTAAAGCTGGAAAAAGATGGATCCTTGAGAACTGATGAATCCTTCGCCGTCCTCAACCTCCCCAACGTCTACGCCCTCGGCGACATCGCCACATACCCCTACCACGGCCCCGGAGGCCACGGCGCGCACACCCGTATCGAGCACTGGAACGTCGCGCAAAACTCCGGCCGCAGTGTCGCCCGCTCCATCGCGTACCCCGGCTCAAAACCCAAACCCTTCATCCCCGTCTTCTGGAGCGCGCTGGGCAGCCAGCTGCGGTACTGCGGCAACTCGGTTGGGGGCTGGGACGACTTGGTAATGCAGGGAGAGCCGGATCAGGCCAAGTTTGCGGCGTTTTTCTGCAAGGGGGAGGAGGTTGTGGCGGTGGCGAGCATGCAGATGGACCCGGTCATGTCGCAGTCGGCCGAGTTGATGCGGAGGGGCAAGATGCCTGGGAAGAGCGAACTTAAGGCTGGGAAGGATGTGCGGGATTTCGGGGTGCCGGGGGAGGTGAAGATGTGAGGGTGTTTATATTGTGTTTAGGGGTGGGGGTGAGGGCAAGGTTGGAGGGAGTGAGCAGGAACCATTGATCATTGTATCAAATGTCAAATGCATATGCCATTTCCAAATCGATGCTCAACGTGAGTAAAAACTAAATATGATCCTCTAAGACGGCTTGTAGCGAAGAACGAGAGAATTGTCGGTGATGGAGCTTGCTAGTAGTTGGGACTAGAAAAGCGTATCGGCAAAGGGAAATTTGCAGGAGGCGGGGAAGGAGAGAACGGTGGAGAACCGAGAGAAGGCACATAATGCACCCAAACCATTCCCCTCAACAGCAAAAAATTGACCTTCATCAACAGAAAAGCAATCCTAGAAGCCAACACCATCCCGCTGGACGCTCATGCATCGAAATGGATTGCTATGAGATGCGATCCTTTGGAGACGGATGTGTTTTGAGAGGAGCGGGTGGTGTGAATTGTGATCATGGAGGTTGTTGGAGAGGGGTAGGATGGGTTTTGTGGGGGGGAGAGAGAGAGGGAGAGGGTGGACGATGGGGTGGTGTTGGGTTTGTAGGTAGCAAGCCATAGGCCTATCTATTCTTATTGCGCCAACCCATCTTCTTCCATTTGCTTATATATCCTTCAATCCATCCCATCATGCTGTACTGGCCCCAACAGGAGCTTCTGTAGACACAGCGCCCCGGGCTTTTGCGGAATTGCGGAGAGAGGGTTAGTGCGGTTTCGGGGTGGATGGGGTGGTGCGGTATGAGGAGGGGGATGGCGAGTGGTTAAGGAGGGTAGCGGGGAGGGTTGCCACTCCGGGTCATCTAGGCTTGGGGAAACTATACGAATATGTCTCGAGTTGGGAGTTCAGAAACCTTCCTTAGCTAGCATATCTGACACATTTCCATTAGTTGGAGAAAAGGGGGGGGATGATTGGGGATCTGTGGCTCACCTCCGATATCCAGATAGAAAGCAATCGCATTGAACCTAAATGCCCCATAAGCTCGCCTCTTGAAGTATCTATTTATAACTTAATAAGACTCACGTTCTTTTGTTCCCCGTCAACTCCCAAACAAGCCACCTCACCCTATTCGTCCAATTGATCAAGTCCAAATGACTTACCCCGACCAATGTCCCTTTGTAAGCGCCCCACTTGCTGCTAGACACACTCACCAGCCCGTCATTGGGCCCTTCTTCGCGCTCAACAATACGGTGGGATTGCCGGAATGTGGACCAGAGGGCTGGTGTCATGGTGGCGCCATAAGAGTAGTATTGGACGCCTTCGCGGTCGGGGGTTTTGGGATTGAAGTTTTCGAGCATGTAGCGGCGGGTGAGTTGGCTGAAGGCGCCAGTTTGGATGTGGAGAGTTTTGAAGACGCCGTAGAGGGTGGGCAGGCGTGTGGCTAGGAGATGGTGAATCAGTCAATTTGGGCCCTGGGAATGGCGTTGCTTACGGCCGATATGGTCGAAGAGGTAGTCGGCGAATGCGGAGCCTAGGGTCTCAATTAGGATTACTTCGTGCGTTGACGAGACACTACTTTTACGAACCTCGATGTGGTGATGCGATTGTTGTTAATGACAGGACTTTGACATTGGGGGGCTTTAGCCGACTTATCATATATCTCGAGTCGAGACCGCTGGTAAAGGTGGTCAGCTACGCAACTCCGGGTTCTACTTGGGGTTCATTGGGGTGTACCCCTATTGACGAGTAAGCCTTAGTGGCTCCCAAGGTTAAGGTGGACTAGGCTATACCATGCTATGGCTGGGGAATGTCAGCAATACGACTTAGCAAGTGGAAATTGATAGAATCATACGCGACTATATTGACAGCTTTGCCACCAGCTTTCGCTTCAATGCTCTCGCTCAATCTCGCAGCCCTTTCCTCGATAGAAGCCGACGGTGGAACAGAAGCGGTGATGACTTCTATGCCATTGGCAGTCAGAGCTTCGGTGATTCCCCGCCAGTAATGAATACCGGGGAAGATTTTTCCAGCCAGATGAAGCTCATTGAAGCCAAGTAGCCCATGAGCTAGAACTATCGGGTTTTTAGGAGTTTCTTTAGTAATTCCATCAGTAATAATCCAGACAGAACGTTGGTCACAAAACTCACGATATTTGGCACGGATAGTAGCATACTCGTCCTCAATTGCGCGACCAATATCTTCTACACGTGGATCATGTGATTGCCGTAGAAAAGCCAATGAATTGAAATTTCGACAGAGAAGAGCAGTTCGAACAAAAATACTCGGACGACATCTCACAAAACTTGGTGCGAACAGAGCCATGCAAGCTACATTTCAACAAACCTGACGCTTAGGAGTTGATCATGAGCATCTATGATGACGAAGAGAACCTCCGATGAACCATCTTTGGCTGCATTGGAGAAGAGGAGGTTAAGGCAAACAGAGGGCACGTGACAACGAGCGGCTACTAATTAGTACGGTGGCCCTTTCAGCTCGCACATGGCAGAGTCTTCTATGAACATAGACTACAGTATCCAATAATCCATACTACATACCACCGGGGAGCCTGCTCAATATGGAGTCAAATCCAAGTCGCGACAGGTATTCCGTATTGTGCCGATATCGCCGTGATGAGCCTTCGTTTCGCGAAGGGCAAGGAATGCAGACTGGCGATGGGAACACGCGATGTTTACCATTCCAGAGCCCTTTCCGATTTTAAATTTTCCTATAAGGCCTTTCGAATCTTGAAATGCCTGCATCCCCATTCTCTCCTTTCCCATACGCTCCTTTAGTCTTGTCGTTCAATCCTGTTTGTCGTCGAGTCTCCAAGGCGTTGTTCGAATACCTTTGCCTTTCAAATTCTGGCACTATTCTTATCCATACTAAGATTTTATCTTCAACTGCCATGAGGTCACAGTACTGGGCCTTCGGGCTCTTTGGTCCCGCAGCAGTGCTCGCTCAATCTAGTCCACAAGTCGCAGTACCGACTATATCCGTTGGCGTCTGTCTATCCGATGGAAGCACAGGTGGGTATGGCATTGGTGGGGGCGGTAATGGTACCAGTGGCAGTGGAGCTAGCGGTCCTGGGTATGCACATTGACCAGAAGTTGTCGTGGCGAGCAAGACTGGAAGCTTATTTGCAGCAGTGGATCTACTGTTGTCGTGACAAGTGTCAGCAGCCCGTACGGAATGTACTCGCAACTCGGCTGGTATGCTGATCCGGCTTCTGGTAACCTGCTAGAAGGAAGCCAAACAACCAGCCCGCAAATGAGCTTAACTTACTGTGCCTCGTTCTGTGGCGGAACTTCTTTTTTCGCGGTAGAAAACGGTAAGTTATACTCTTTTTCTGGTCCCAATATACTGGGTAGATTGCTGTCTACTCAAATTCGTGTATGGTCTTGGAGCTTGCGAGCACTTTTCAATGCCTTCATAGTGCACGTTCTTCTATAGGACGATGCTAATAGAGAGTAGGCGATGTATGTCTTTGCGGCTCCAGTGCACCCACCGGCACAAAGGTTGGGGCGACCGGCTCCTGCACTCCATGCTCAGGTAGCGCTGGAGAATGCTGCGGATCAGACCAAATCGGCATTGTATACACATTGAGTCCCTCATCATCAAGCTCGGCGTCAGTGGATGTCTACACTACTACTGATGCGTCAGGTAATACCATCACCATATCAAGCACGTCTTACAGCCCTTATAATTCGATTCCTGGGTCAAGCACGGTAATTAGCGACACCACTACCGACTCACAAGGGTCGGACATCACGACGGCAACCACCTTGCCTGTTCCACCTCCTTCTACAGGTGTCACCGTTATTACAACGACCGACTCACAAGGATCTACTGTTACGACAACATCCACATCAATCATTAGCAGCCCAGCAGCAGTTCCAACTGGCTTTGCTTGCGGCGATTATTACGCGGACCCTGATGGCGCTGAATATCAAATTTACTGCAGCACTGACTTCCCAGGCAGCGATCTAATTGCAATTCAAGCCGACTCTGCACAAAACTGTCTTTTCGCCTGCAGTGAATATATTTCTGACCCAACTATCCAAAACGGTGATAGCTGTGTTGCTGCGAGTTACAATCCAGGCAATCCAGGCGGCAATTGCTATCTCAAGTATGATGTTACTGACATTAATCCCTACGATGGAGACATCATAAGTGGTAGACTGGTTTCATACCAACCAAGAAATGCTCTGACGACGGTATCTGCCAGCTCTGCCCCCGGTGCAAGTCATGCTTCAGCGGCCTCAACCTTGATTTCAGAAATGCTTTCTAGTACGGCTCTTAGCGGTACAACTACATCTTCATCTGGTGATCTCAGTTCTTCTTCAGATGCCACAACAAGCCCTACTGATTCCTCCACTCCTCTACCTGGGCAAGTCACGACCGATGGGAGTTGTGGTGCGCAAAATGGCAACGCTATCTGCGGCGACTGGTCAACGGGAGGTTGTTGTTCAACACACGGTTACTGTGGAGATACTGCTGATTACTGCGGCACTGGATGCCAGAGTGGACCTTGCACTGGTACTCCTGCAGGAAGTCCAACGAGTGGCGTAGATAGCTCAACTAGTGGCCCATCAGAAAGTTCTTCCGATACCTCAGCAAGCCCTTCTAGTTCCTCTACTGCCCTGCCAGTCACAACCGATGGCACTTGTGGTGGACAATATGGCGACACTGTTTGCGGTGATTTCCCAGCAGGAGCTTGTTGTTCGCTCCATGGCTACTGTGGGAATACTACTGAATACTGCGGCACTGGATGTCAGAATGGACCTTGCGATGGCGCTCCTGCTCTTTCCGGAGCATCGACATCGGCTGCAAGTACGCTTATCGGGGCCTCTTCCCTTTCGAGTACTGATGGGAGTTCACCTGCAACTGCTTCCGCTTTGAGTACTGATGGAAGCTCATCTTCACCTGCTTCTTCATCCAGTACTGACGGCAATCCATCTTCCTCTTTGGGAAGTTCATCTTCCTCAGCTTTGCCTCCTATCTCCACGGGGGTAGTAACAAGAGATGGAACTTGCGGTGCGGGCAACGGCAACACCGTTTGTGGAGATTGGCCAAACGGAGCGTGTTGCTCTCAATATGGGTACTGTGGCAATGACACCGCTCACTGCGGTACTGGTTGCCAAAGTGGATGTAGCGCTGGTGGGGGATCATCTTCATCTTCCGCTTCCAGCACTGATGGAAGTTCTTCTTCTTCATCCGCCACCAGCACTGATGGGATCTCGCCTTCATCATCTTACCCTTCCAGCACTGTTGGAAGTTCATCTTCTTCAGCTTCCCCTCCTATTTCTTCTGGGGGAGTGACAACCGATGGAACTTGCGGTGCAGGCAACGGCAACACTGTTTGTGGTAATTGGCCGAATGGCGCTTGTTGCTCCCAGTACGGCTACTGCGGCAACGATACTGCTCACTGCGGCGCTGGATGTCAAAATGGGCCTTGCAGCACGAGCCCATCTTCATCCTCAAGCTCTGGTACAAATGGATCTTCGTCTTCACTTGCAAGCTCTACTACATCCGGAAGCACAGCCCAGCCAACTACGACCGACGGGACGTGTGGAGCCGGAAACGGCAATACCGTTTGTGGAAACTGGCCAAATGGAGCGTGTTGCTCACAATACGGCTACTGTGGGAATGATACAGCTCATTGCGGTGCTGGATGTCAAAACGGACCCTGTCTAGGTACATCCTCATCCTCCAGCTCGACACCCGTTGGAGGGTCTTCGTCCTCGCTTGCAAGCTTTACTACATCTGCAAGCACAAGTCAGCCAACTACGACCGATGGAAGTTGTGGAGCCGGAAACGGCAATACCGTTTGTGGAAATTGGCCAAATGGAGCGTGTTGCTCACAATATGGCTTCTGTGGAAACGATACGGCTCATTGCGGAGCCGGGTGCCAGAATGGACCTTGCACAGGCTCTTCATCGTCAGGCTCTTCATCGTCAAGCTCTACATCAGCAAGCTCTACGTCAGCAAGCTCTACGTCAGCAAGCTCTACGTCAGCAAGCTCTACGTCAGCAAGCTCTACCGGGACTGCTGGCTCAGTGACAACAGATGGAAGTTGCGGTACTCAAAATGGGAACACGGTTTGCGGCAACTTCTACCTGGGAGGTTGTTGTTCGTCCCACGGTTACTGTGGTAATACCACAGCTTACTGTGGCGATGGATGCCAAAGTGGACCTTGCTACCCTGTATCTACCGAGCCAACGATAACCCATGAGCCAGCTTGTCCTGCCGACAACAACACACGCTACTCAGACATCTTTTCGACAACGTATGATGTTCGATGTGGTCTCCAAATCGTCGGCAACAATGGGTATCCCGCGCACGCCGATACCTTCGCCAAGTGTCTCGAGTACTGTGATATCTTAGGTGGCTGCGCTGGAGTCACTTACAATAACGGTGCGGCCTCCACAGATGCCAATTGCTTCCCATACACCAGCTTTTCCGGATACAACAATAACGCTGGCACGAGCTTGTACAGTGGAGTTGCCACCAATGGCCCAACGACTGGTTCCGCTTCCAACATGGTTCTCTGTCCACAGGACAATGGCGCGAATTACACCGACACCTTTGGGAACCAATACCTCATCGGATGTGACTTGAACATTGCTGGATCCGGACCTAACGGGATCAATCTCCGTGGTGCCGTTGCGCCTTCGCTCGATGGGTGCTTGCTGTACTGCAGTATCTATAGCACATGTGCCGCGGTCGATTTCACAGGTTATCCACCTCCGACTAATGCCGCCAACTGCTTCCCTAAGTATACAATCTCGGGCAGTGCTACAACGGCGGCTGGCACACAGTACGCAATAGCGAATTAGGCCGTTTTTTTTTTTCTTTGGCAGAAATGCCAGTAGGCTTCGTCAATTGTTGGCTATAGTCATGAAAGCTCAACGCGACCTATTACGATATTTTTTGCACCTGTTATTCCGTCCACGAGGTATATTAGTGTAGCTTCTTCATGCTGTTGGCGTCCTTCATAAAGATCTTGATATAGTTCAGATAGTAATGGAAGATTTGGCAGTACTATTTCCCATGTTCAGGGCAAGAACAAACTGTGATTTACCAAGTTCTACTGAACCACAACTGAAGACAATTCCATCAAAACTCCTTCATACCCGCACGTCTATGCAAAGACCCCCGTCACCCTTTCGTAGGCGCAACAACCCGATCAGGAACTTCCGGCTTTACTTCTACCACCACCCTCAGCAGGTCTTCAACCACAGCATCCCCTTTCTTCTCCCCTGCAGCCTTGATGCCCTTCATCTGCTCCTCCGCATCCTTGGCCGCGTCTTCTTCTGCCTTTTTGTTCCCGCTCGTGTGCTGTTCCCCTCACCTATTGTTAGCTACGTGGGCTTCGGAAAGGTATGTGGTTGAAGTGGGAAGGGAGGGAGCAGAACCTCCTTCTCAAACTTCTTGAATTCCTCATCCTTTTGCTTCCGATAGTCTTCTATTTCCTTCTGGGCTTCGTTTCGTGCATCCTTGACTCTCTTCGTTCGATCTGTAGGTGATTCTTAGATCTAGCTTGGGGGGGAGATAGCCATGTTGGGGGAAGTACATTCTCTGGCTTGAGCTTGGTTAGTAATGTTGCGCTACATCATAACGCTGAAGAGAGGGCGGGGGAGAATTGTACCTTTCTGGACAATCTTCTGGGCTTCTCTTTCGGCCTGCGATTGGGGGGTTAGTAGGGGGCATTGGTGAGGGCGGGGGTGGGCCGAACGTCGAGGAGGGTTTGGATGCCTTTGGAGTTTTGGGCGGACTTGGAAGGAGGGTCAGTAGGGAATGGTGGTTTAGAGAAGTTCAAGTATCTACCATCTTGAGCGGGTCCGAGGTTAATCGGGGGCTAGAGAATGGCTGGTTGGAAGCTGTGAGATGCTTTACAGATCTGTCGTGAGGTATGATCTAGAGGTGCATGTCCCGCCAACGCCAAGGGATTTATCGCCGCTACCCGAGGCCCTGGGGTTAATGATTTCCCAACTCTTTCCTGTCATGAACATTTATATTTTTCTATAAGAAGACCTCACCCGAATGTCCCGCGCAGCCAAGCTCACCCTCGCCGGGACCTCTCTAATGGCTGCTGGCACTATCGTTTTCGTTCATTACGCTCAGCAGTCCGAGAAAGCTGTAAGTCCCTGCCTTGCCCCAGAAAAGAATGCAAAACACATCTTCCTACCCATCCCGCTGTCATGGTCAGAAGCTGATAAATTTCGACTTGAAGGCAATGCACGCAGGCGTGGTACGAGATATCGAGCAGCAAAGGGTCAAGAAAGAGCGGCAGGCGGATTTTGAGATGCAGAAGGCACTGGAGGAAGAGTACAGAAAGGTTCAGAGCGTGCATAATGGGGCTGGTGAAGGGAAGGGAGGGAGTGGATGATTTATCGATCTCAAACTGCATTGGGGACTTCGATGGGTCTATGAAGAACGCCATTACAGAGGCGGGCCCCGACTGTGCTCGTAAGGCATTCGATCCTCGAGATAACTTGTAAAAGGGAAGACCAAGCAATGCGTCACCGCTCTCCGAGATACTTGTACAACGAGAACGACCAGCTTCGGAGGCTGCTCTTTTCGGAGAGCAACATCTGGCTATCACGACCCTTTCAGCCGACCAAAGAAACCCTCCAAGACCCTTTGTAGGAAATCCACCCGGCGCCCAAATCTGTCGCATCTTATAGTTCCTCTTTACTATTCGACATGACCTTCGATCATGCTCAAGCCATGATGACATGCCAGTAAGATTTATGGCCTCCTACTCTTCAAGGGGCAAGTATCAGTGGCATGGAAAACAGAGCTTGACATTGTTGCTTTCAAGTGCATGGATATGTACAGTGACGTGGGGATTGATTCTATTGGACGTATCATGTGATGGAAGATCCCAAGCGTCTATCGAAGTGGTAGAATAATGATTGAAAGCTTCAATATCCATTGAAGGTGGCTGGGCCTATCACGCTTCTTGTGAAGCTAAAACGGTCAGGCACGGGTCACTGGCAACCACGACTTTGATCGTCATGCTCTCCCACTCTATATGTAGACTCACCAGGTGACAAGTGCACGTTGAGGCGACATCACTCCGTCTTGTCCATGTTGCAACACAGTGAAGTTAGCGGTTCACGGCAAGATTCATAGCATGGCGCATTCCGCGGTACCTCCTCTCGATTCACCATTACTGCAATCTCTCCATGGAATGCAGCAGGATATGGCCCAATCACGCTGCTGCTGTGGCCGCTCTGAGTGCGCATATCTGCGACATAACCACGCAGCCATGGAGGGGCTTGAGAAGGATCTCCGTAGTGCGGCGCAGATTGGTCAAGTAGGTGAATCCTTCGATCGAAACTTGGGAGCACGCAGCACCAATCCCGCTGTTGCATATTGTTCTTGAGCGCCAGACTCAAGTTCAATTATGGGACCAGATAACTCGCTGACTTTTGCCCTTCAGGCGTTGCTTGAGCGTCATGAAACTTACATGGCAGAGGCAGAGAAGGAGCGTCGCAAGATGGCAGCCAGTATCGATGAGCTCGAGATGGACAAAAGAGAGTTGGAAGCTTCGAACGCAAGGACAATAGAAGAGAATAGGAACTTACTGGACCAACTCGAAGACCTGAACAATAACGTCTATAACTCGGACGCCCACATTAGGTCACTCAATGCAACACTTCAATCTACGCGCAAAGAGATAGAAAGGTTAATGATGCTTGCTGCACAAACACAACAGCTTGAGGCACAAATTTTGGCTATGGAATCGGAACAAGCCAGTCTGCAGGAGCAGCTGGCGTCCACGGAAGAGGAAGAGCGATCTGCTGTGCATCGGTGGAAGAACGCTGAGCGTACCATTAATAATCTGCATGAGCAGATCGACAGGATTGAAAGAGAAGCACGCGATGAGCAAGAAAGGCATGCGGAAGTTCTGGGTCGGTTGGAAAGGCGTAGAGCTACGGAGAGAGAGCTAGAAAGAGCAGAGGGACATGTGAAGGGGGCGGCGGCAGCAACAACACTTGGGAAGGACAGTGGTGGCAGCACTGTTGTCTCGCACTTCGTCAAGGACATCTTGCAAGACAATGCCAACCTGCAGTCGGGCATTGTCGAACTGCAAGAGATATTAATGGGGTCGAACCAGGAGGTTGAGAATCTTCGAGAGCAAATAATGCTTCACCAGCCGATACGATCAGATCAAGATGATGATATTACGAAAGCTATGCCGGAGGGCGAGGTATTGAAATCTTCGACCACCGAAGCATTACCAGAACTCCATGTCCATCATCACTACCATGCGGCTACCAAGGAAACCACTCCTAGGGAAAGATCATCCGGAACTCGAAGGCCTAAGAAGAAACGGAATGTCTTAATATCGGGATACGCCACGCCCTCATCTGGTTCGCAAACTCCTCGCACTCCCAGCGCATATGGTTTGCGAGTTGCACCACCTCCCTCTGCCGCCGCTATATTATCCCAGACATCTGTCAGCGTTCCATCACCGCCTCAGCCCCGATTCGCACATCGATGGTCCTCACAATCTTCTCAGACCTGGTCATCAAATGCGCCGTCCTCGGTACCTAGTTCTCCGCAATCCACGGCCATGTTCGATGCAGATGTATCAATTTCTTCGACAAGACCTACAAGTCCCGAGCCTATGAGTCCTGACTTGTCGCCGTATTTGTCGCAGCACAGAAAAGGGAATTCGGATTTTTCGTTTCGAAGCCTTTCGACCTCTGTCCCGCAAGGAAGACCAAACGCACCTCAAAGGATGTCTAGCGTTTTTCAAGATCCAGCAGGACACAACGATAATAACCCAGCACACATTGCAAGTCCCAGCATCACTCATTCCGACAACGACACAATTCAAGAAGAGCCCGAGAACGACGCTCTCCCACCAAATACCAACGATATCTACTCCCTCATGCAACCCTTCCGCCCGCGCCTACACAGGTCCGCCTCCCACGAAAGTATTCTCTCCATCTCCGCCCTCGCCCTCGCTTCCACCCACACCCATCCCCCACAATTCCGCCACCCCTCAGGCCCAACCCCCTGCCACCCCTTCCCCATCTCCACCACCTCCACCACCCCCATAACCAGCTCCACCCCTTTCCTCGCGCGCGCCTCCTTCCGCCCCCAATCCCACCTAAACCCCTCAAACCGCCTCCCCTCCCGCCCTCCCTCCGCCGCCACGTCAGCGTTAGCCCAAACCGCCACCCTGGGCAGGAATTCGCTGGGGAAGCGCGTGGGCGGCTGGGTGTGGGGGAATTGGGGCGTTGCACCTGTGGCTTCGGTGGGGGGTTCAAGGGAGAAGGCTGCAGAGGGGGAGCAGAAGGCGATGATAGTGCCCAGACCGCCCGGAGTAAATCAGACGGGCTCATTAAGGCATTTGAGACGGGAGGCGCGGGGGGAGAGTCAGGTTGAGGTGGGCAGTGTGGATGAGGGGTTGTTGAGGGAGATGTTGGGGGAGGGGTGATTCCTGTAGGGGAATCATAAAGACGTTTGCATTCTTCAGCGATTTTTTTTGGGAGGACTTTTGTATGCGGTGATACCCGTGGCTTTTGGTAGGAGTATGTCGGTAGTGTGAGGGATATGGGGGGGCAGGGGTTGGTTGTATATAGCTCGCCTTCTTGAAAGCATGATGATGGGATTTAGACTTTGGTTTGTTCGTTTGTGAGTGCCTACTTCCGCCGTGTCTATCGTAGCAAGAGGCTGGGGTTCAGGATTCGATGGTCTGTGATAGATACCCTTTGAACCACCGCCATATGTTCTAAAACTTACATCCAGAAATGTCCTTGTTCTTCGGGAATACATGGCTCCTTAAAGGGTGTAGAGAACGGATGAATTAGATAAATAATCGAACGTTCGGGTCATCTACTAGAAGACTAAGTGGCAGAGTCAAGAGTTATTCTATCTGTTTCACATGTGTTTGGGGGATGTCCTTCGTCTCGCAAGGTTCGAATACGAAGTCGTGGGTGATCTTAGTATGTGAAAGAAGCAGTGGAGTAATTGGCCTTGTAAAAATTCTCGAAAAGCGTGATATTATTGTTTATTTTAGTTTCTGTTTTCTCTATCTGAATGTATCACGTAACAACGGTTTTGGGCCTGTTCAAAGGCATGCGTACAAGCTACCATGTTCCCACTAAATAAAATGCATGCCCTAATACTGGGCTAATTAGGAGCCCTGAATACGACTCCGCTCTAGATTTAGGAAATCGTCTTTGTAAATTGGCCGTAAAAGGTTCCGAGTCCCTCTCCACCATCTCTTTTTCATTAAAAAGAAGGTTCTCATACCCAGGCTAGGAAAGTGACCACAGGCACAGCCTTAGCCACCTTCGGTACCTGCAACCTTTGTGAAATGTCGACTGATGTCCTGGGGATCTGGCTCATGTGGGCTCTCAATTCTGCGGCGGGTACGCCCTCTTTCCACTTCGTCAATTCGATTCTCTTCATGATCAATTCCGTGAGGATGACTGTCGTGCCTGGCGTTTATCCAGGTGGATTCTCGGCGTTTGAACGCCTCGAGGGAAGGAAGCGCTGATTCTGAAAAGCCTCGGCGGAAGGGCATCTCTGACGGGGTTAGTGGTGCTGATGAATATAATTTCGAGCCATGTCCCTCTCTCCAAGTATCTAGGGACGGATCGTTGTCGGTACCGTATCGATCTTCGGCTTCGTCCGCTCCTTCTCCGATCGTAGGCTCAACATGTTGATCTAGCTTAAGTGCTGGTGCAGATTTCCGTCTAGCCAGTTTTTCTGATGCACCGAATCTATAGCCCGGCTTTCCGAGGTATGACAATGTATTTGGGAAGACTCCCTTGTCGAGATCAGAGATTTCACTGCTGGATAACGGACCAGCCACCATGATATCGTACTCATTAAGTAGTACACCAACATAGGCGATCTGCCAACGTTCTTCAAGTAGCGTAAATATGTATGCCATGGTCTCCGCCGCTAAGATGGTGTAGGATTGCATATTCCATCGACATGACATGAGCCAGAATCCGATACCTTCGCGCTTGTCGACTAATGTCGGCATAAGCAATCGGGATACTCCATAGTGCATCTCCTTCAGACTAGGAGAACTGCCGGTAATGTCGGCCCAACATCCGTATATTTCCTCGGCTATAAATTCGCACCTTCTGTATGTTCGACCATTTGGAGAGACTGGGTGCATCGACATTTCAGAACCATATTTTGGGATCCAGGTGTATGAACCGCCATGAGGATCGCTTGCAGATGGCATGATGGAATGACAGACAAGGATGTGTGTCCTCCTGTTACGACGGTCTTGTTAGATGTTGTACGATAGGAAATATCTGTTATCTGGACACTTTTCTTTTGAGATCTGGTAGATGAGCATGAACAGTGAGCCGCGTAAACCGTGGGTTCTTAATTGATATCATACGAATTCTTAGAACGGCTAGGAACGACTCATACTCACCATCAGTCTAAATCATATCACTCAAATAAAGTGAATAATTCACAGCCTCAAAAGAGAGAGTCGTGGCAGTCACAATGGAGGAACTATTTTGACTATAAACGAAACGTGTGAATTTTGTCCAAACAACCCCCTATGTTGCGAAGGGGTCTGTCTTCTCATCTGACCTTGTGATCAAGTATATATGTATGGGGGTGGATGTAGGGAAGAAGAAACCAAGTTGGTCTTTGCGTTCAGGCAACAGTACATCGAGACGGTCAAGAGTGAATTGATTGATGTCTGCAATGGTAAGCTACAGGAGCACAAGGTCGATGGGTACCGTTTTGCAAACAGACCACAGGCTCTAGTAAACGCTTCCAGTGTCAATTCGTTACGTACTGTAGTTGATATGAGAGCTTTGATGCCAGCATAGCGATCGAAAAGGTCGCGAAGAGTGGCTACAAGTGACGGCACTGAGCCAACATCGTAAGTCTGTAACATTGATTAGCCTCTAAAGTCGACGAAAAACTTGGGTTTAATCACACAAGCTAGACAGAATTATATCCAAGTAACGCTCGGCCTTTTTCTGATAGAATATTGAAGAGATGAATAATATCGAAACAATCAGCCGGAGAACAAATGGCAGAACTACTCTTTTAAAGATTTCGGCTTACCACATCCGCGCCGAGGACCACATCGAAAGTCCGAGTCTCCTGAACAATATCCAGCACGCCACCGACCAAAGTGTGTCCCCACAGAAAGGTAGCTGTGTGGATCGATTCGCCAATATCGAGGCCATTCAGGAACAGATTTGTCTGGAGATCAGTAACGACTTCTCCGCTTCCATCAGTGGCAAGCACGTAGCGAACACCGAGATGCTTCGCACACAGAATGGATAGAAAGCCAGTCCCAGCACCTAACTCGAGGACATGATTTCCTCGAATTAGATGTTGCCCTTCGGCAGAACATAAATAAGTACCAAGGAAGAGTGCGGCTTCCCAAGTACGAAATCCAGTAGTCCCAGATGATGCCAACAGAGAACCGGCCTCGAGCAATGTGACTGCTGGAACACACAAAGCAAGGGTAGGTGCTGAATAAGTAATATAAGATTTCTGCGTTGCTGCTTCGCTTTCTGATGTGAATGATTGGGTCAAAAGCACGGCAAGACAGTTTGTGAGTTCGTCTGAGATCTCCTGAATGCATTAGAGAGTGCTGAAGTCAGTCTTTATACATATTCTGCGGGAGCGTAAACGAAAACGAGTTAGTGCGTGGCAATAAATCACCAAATACCAAGGAAATGGAGTAAGGAAAGCCTACATCCTCCTCCGGATCTACGATTGCTTGCTCTATGGCAGCGACAAGCTTTTTGAGGACTCGATACTTGTGACGGTCTGGTGGAGGGAAAGGAAGATTGGCTTCATTGAACATAGAATCATATATTCGTGCCTGAAGACCTGGTAATCTTAAAGATTCAATGCTAGGGATAGCAAGCTCGTTAGGATCAATCAACTGTAGATATTGTCTGCGAAGCAGCTCAACCTGCCAAGTTGTTTCGGCAGCTACTGGATCTGTTGTGGACGCCATTTTCACTTCAACAAAGGCACAACCAACGGCTATTCAAAGGACATATTTATGCTGGATAGTTGGTGATCTTGTAATATTGAAGCATGAAGTTCGGTGTTGAAGAAATCGAGCGTTGCTGTTTCGAGACTAGCTTGGGGCACAAACCCGTCCCACGCAAAATTGACGACAACGACCGCCAGAACCCCAATTTCGATACCACCAGGATCTGAATCTCTGTCAGTCGCACACCGTTATCACTCGCTCTACCCCTTTATACTGACAGTATACCATAGTCCGCAAATATGGCAGACCGGGAGCAGCCAGTAACACTGCGCACGCGCAAGTTCATCCGAAATTCCCTTCTCGGTCGAAAACAAATGGTCGTGTGAGTATTGTCCTGTCTCCAACGACTTGCAGGAAGCGTATTCACATCGGACGGACCTTTACTGATACCATCTCCTATAGCGATGTCCTCCATCCCAACCGCGCCAACGTCTCCAAGGACGAGCTCCGCCAGAAACTCGCAGAACTCTACAAAGCCAACAAAGACCAAGTCTCCTGCTTCGGCTTCAGGACACAGTACGGTGGAGGAAAGAGCACTGGATTTGCGCTCATCTACGATTCGCATGAGGTCATGAAAAAGTTCGAGCCGCATTACCGACTAGTGAGATATGGGGCTGCGACGAAGATAGAGAAGGCGTCTCGACAACAACGTATGTGTTTTCTGGGATTTGGCTATGCGTCTTGGTGTCGAAAGTGCGAAATGCTGATGGCGTGCTCTCTATAGGCAAGCAACGCAAAAACCGAGCCAAGACTGTCCGGGGTACGGCAAAGACGAAGGGAGCGTCAAAGGACAAGAAGAAGTAAAGGATTGGTCTTTGCGGTTGGTTCTTGTGTTGGGATAGATGGACGGGTGTGGAAAATGCATTTCTGTATCTTCACTCGATGTAGTCGCATTCTGTGGCGCTTAGGGGAATCAGAATGACATCAAACACCGCTCCAGACTTCTCTTTGCATCGCACTTGGAAACTCATGGTCTTGATGAGTCTACGAGCCCACTAACAGAAGGTTTCGGCAAATGTGTTCGTATTTTGTATCACTAGAAGGATGGTACTGGCTGCCACACAAAACTCCGTCAAAGTCAAAGTCGAGCTGTATAGCGTATCCGTACTTGTGGTTCTTCTGCATGTCTTCATAAAACCTCCGCGATATCAGGGACACTTTAGTCTTCCCGTTCACGCCTTTCGCATACTACCCAAGTAGCCATTCGAGCGTCAAAATGCTGACAATGCATTGAAGCCTCCCGTCACTATCTGGCCGTACCTTATACTCAAGAAGAGCACCGCTTGTGTCATACTATGAGGTTCATGATCGATCAGCTCACAGCTTTAGGAATCAAGTAAGGTCATCTTGGAGTTGAAAGCAGCATGCCGCAATTGAGACGGCTTTTTGCCTCGGAGAATATTAAGAGAAGGTTGGGCTGGTAATTGTACAAGTCGGAGACTGAACTGGCAGGTAATCTTAGAGCTTGAGAATGCCTGTTTCCTCACGGATGCATGACCAAAGTGCGCATTCGCAGCGGTGAGTCCTTGATACGGGAATTCAAATTGCAGCCAACAGTGTGAAGCTCATAGCGCTGATGCTAGGAACAGCCAGGTAACAAGACAGATATTCCGAACCGTAATATGTTCATCTAATAGTACAGCTATCAGAGGAATTCTTGAGGGTAGAATGAGCGACAAGTTCCTACGTATAAGAACGTTTTGCATCGGGACATCTTAAATCAGTATAAATGCACCTCGAAAACCTGAGAACGCCAGCATTCTTCTAACCATCAATGCGGACTCCTTGCTTTTGACATAAGGAGCGGCTTATTGTTGCTGAAAACTGTCGACGAGCGAACGAAGAAAAACGCGCGAAACAATGTGTCCATGCCAGTCTATAACCCCTTGTCAAATCCGAAAGCCTACGGAGTATTGTAGTCTCGACCGCGGTAAACGAGAAACCTAGAAACGCCTGATACTACTCGAGATAGAAGCTCTATGTGGACCGTGCAAACCTGTGTCAATGGAATCGGTACGGAGCGTATCGAATGCATTTGCATGCTGCGGTTGTGGTTGACGCAGCCGAGTGTACTGGTCGCCGTTTACGAGAGAACCTTCAGAAGCCATCGAATCACCAAGAGACCCGCTCTTCGTACCACCGCAGATACTGTAGCTGTAGAGACTTGATGAAGAACTGTGACTAGGTAGCATATCTTCACTGGAAAATCCATTGTGGAAAGCCGAATCTGTAAGGCCCATGTGATTCTCCATCGATGCCGAAGATGTGGGTAAATTGATTGCAGAGTCATACTCAGACGCCCGGGCTGTCGTGAGAGATGAAGAGGGGCTGCGTGACAGAGGAATGTATCCGTAAGGAGCAGCGTCTTGGGAGCCTCGTGGCGATGCAGAGGGTTTGTTATTGGAAGGCACTGTAGTGCTGACTGTGCTAACAGATGTAGAGCTGCTTGAAGCTGGACCGATGCTTGATGCGCCGCTTATGGAACCCCAGGGAGCAGTGGATTTGTAATTGAGGTTAGGCGGGATGCCAAGCGGACTGGTATCTCCAAGCGTCCCTTGATTGAGGCTATTCGTGCCGATTAGCGACGGCCTTTTTGTATTAGGATTGGGCAGTGTTCTGTCAACACTGGAAGGCGGTAAAGACCCTGCTAGAGCTGACATCCTGGGGAACAACGAATTCCCCTCCGTCGCCACATTGTTGAGGGCAGATGAACTCGTGTGAGGGAAGCCCAATTGCCCATATCTTAATGATGATTCGGGATCCAAGCTCGAGCCATTATAGGAAGATCTGCTGCTCGGAGTTATCGGTGTCCAGGTCCTTCCAGTGTCTGGAGCAGCGAAGCTCGTAGGCGGAACTTGAGCTTCTTGAAGAGATCCAGGGTACTGTATCGGTTGCATACTATAAAATGGGTCACAAAGATCATCATTGAAAGTTCCTCCGTAGATTGAGGTAGAAGCTTGCCGAGCTGGCCCGGTTGTATAGGGTGAAATTGACGGCCCACCAAAAGAAGGCATGCGCGAAGGGTGAGCTGAGCCAGCGTAAGAGACGGCGGGCATCATCCCTGATGTAATTTGGCCTAAGCTACTACCATGCTGGGAGGCTCCTGAAGTGGAGCTCACAGAGTTGGAAGCCTGGCCATAGGTCCAAGTAACAGGTATCGCCGGAGGTGCATAAACGGCTGTCGTTGAATTGACCTGTTTTATGCATTGTGTCAACGATTGGTCTAGCTAGTCAGATATGAACTTTACCCTCAAAAATTGGCAAGCTGAACTGTCACTTCCGGCATTCTTGCAATTCTGACAGCCTTGTCCGTGGCCTAGGTCTCCACTGCATTTTATTTTCCTTTTACGGCATCGTGAGCACTAAAGAGCCACTAAGTCAGCTGAAACGATCTTGAGGCGTATGTTACAGCCAGCCATCAAGTCAGACTTACTGCTAGAGCTATTCGGCGCCGTGTCGGATTCCCACCCTTCTCAGAGTCTGATTCTTGGACAGGACTGCTCTCGTTGGTGTTATGACCCATGCGGAAAGTTTGGGTGTCTTCGTGGGACGATCGAGAGACTGTATTGGTAAATGAACGGTTTGGACGTCTGAAGTCAACTTTGTTTTGACTCCCATAATACTGCCGGTTCATTATTCGAGGTGTCCAGCAGTGCACTGGAGACCGGTCACACAAGTATCAGGCAAGGCGTATAGAATACGAAAAAACTTCAATCCTGGGGCAATCCCAACAAGCTGCAATTGCTCCCCAATGTTGATCGGTCCAGATCGTCTGTGAGCAGGGACAAGTTGTTTAGGATAGTCTTGCGACTGCGGCCCAGCAAGAAATAGAAGTCAGGCAAAGGGCTAGAGTTGACGTGATCCTATAAGTATAGAAGAATGTCTACCTTCTTCAATCCAATTGCGAGCATGACAAGCTTGCTCGATTGCCATCAGAGAAAAGGTGCTTGCTTGTTGCCACGTCTGGTCCTAGGAGATACGACCTATCATTACCTTGGAGCTTTCTATACCCGTAGCTCAATATCCTTATCCAAAAGGACTAGCATCGTAGGTATTTTCTTTCAAGAGCTGCCGATGGCTGCACCTAGGGGCATGCAAAACCGGGAAGTTGCAGCGCCTAAATCAGCGGGGCTTAAGGACGAAATAACGTCCATTTGCAACATGCACGCAAATTGCCACATGCAGGAAAGATATCGATCGAAGTGGAACGTGATACAGCATGATAACGTCTTTGAGCGAATTCTGAGTATAATTCTTATTAACGCTCGCAGACATAAGGATTTGAAGGCGGCAGGGGAGAAATAGCTTCGAGCGACGAACAGAGCATAGGTGAGACGATCTTATTCGATGATTCGATCTGAGCTGGAACAAACAAAGCCTTGCACGTATCTTCAGACATAGCCTTAGGCAGATGTACGGGTAGCTTGCCGAACCTGAATGTTTGATCAGTAATTTTACTGCCTTTATGAAATGCAGAGGCCGTCTGGGCGAGGAATGTTTGGGCGCCTTATTAGCGATTGCTAGATGGCAAACATTGCCAAACGTCGCATTTCCGCCCTAGTTTCTTTTGTAATAACTACAGCGAAGGAGACGTTGCGAAGAACAACACAGTAGTTGTAAAAAACACAAGAAATATGATACACTCCCCATCTTACAAATCTGTAGTAGAAAACGGGTACTGCAATTGAATGCGGAAATTTGGCCTTCCATGTCACACAAGAGTAGGACTACTCCTGTTTCGAGGGGTTGCACACAGCTGCAGATTGTTCTCAAATCAACCAAGGCTGGTATCTGATACGCTGTCAGGCATGCATTGCGCTATCCACCTAGCTAGACGGATATCCCCCAGAATCGGAGCATGTGTTGCAAGCCACACAACATCTACATGATCTAATGATGGCAATTTAGACCCGTCAGGGAGACTGGTAGATAGAAGATGACACATCTCTGGGATAGACTGAAGGAGCCCTTCGTTGAGAGTTCCGTCACAGTTTAGTGAGCTCAGAGGGACATGAAAGAGAGGACATATGCAAATCTAACTCGCACAAGAAAACCTTCCCATTCGGGTCATTGGGTCCAGTTGATGCAACTTAACAAGGGTGCTGTGTTGACACTCAGCCTGAAGCCTCACAGGTCTGCGTACAGCCGTGAAAATAAAATAACTCGACCTGCGGCAATAAGAAAAATATCTCTGAAGCTCCTTGGAAGCTAATTTAATTGAAGGGCTGAACGGCGGAAATTATACGCATGTTTAGAACACCACCACGATCTTGCATCAGCATGTAAAGCATCTGCGCGCCGTGAGCTTGATAGCTCAGATCTACAGCTACGTATATATGCCGCTGCCCAATTGGACGAAGAGTGTTAAATCAACATAAAGCAGGCGTTTCGGAAAGGCCCGACTGGAAGATATTTCTTGACCTATCACGTAAGTCTGCCAACCGATTCGTCAGGTTTGGTTCCTGAGCTCCAATAATTTGTGGGCAGCCTGTGTGATTCTGATAGAGTTGACGGCGGGTAGTTACCTACAGCTGTTGCGGACAATCACCGTGCCTCCCGCACCCGTGCTGGTTGCTCCCGTCAGTAACAGTGTGTCAGTGGAAGGCACCAAACCAATTGCATGCGTAAGGTCCCAGGATTTAGTGTGCCATCCTATGCAGTGCTGCATTTGACTCTGGGGGCAGTCTTTACACGTGGAGATGGATTGGTTTACACCAGCGGTGTGAAATTACAACGGTCTTTCTCCGGGTTTAAAGCAACATGATAGATGGTTTTCTAGTGTCATTTATAGCGCTTGACGGCAGGCTTTCGGCGCAGCTTCTCTATACCGATGAGCTTCTTGGAGAGAAGATGCGCAGGTATTCGAGGACGGACTGTGAGAGCTTCAGCGACTGTCGAGCAGCAGAATTAGGGATCAGCGTCATTATACTAGTGATGCTTGAATACACCAGTATTAACAGCGAGTGACCATGAGTTTGGACAAGTTTTCTCAAAAGTAAGGTGGCTTAAAGGTTGTGTCCTCTATCGTACAGTTAAAGGATTCAAAGATATGAAGCCAGTCTAACGGTATTCGGTCTTAGCGTATGACAACGTCCTTCTTTGACGAACTATGGAGTGCTTATTTCCTACAAACCTATGAAGCATGGTGATAGACGAAAGGGTGCTTGCTCCTGCAACTCACTGAGAGATGCAACGAACCATATAACATTACAGTACAATCTATTGCAGACTTGCCCTCACTGGAGGTACGCCAAATCTCTACTCCAGGAATGGCCGCTGTAGACAAGGAGATAGATGACCTCATCGGGGACGGAAAACAAGCTAGCAACGAGAACTGGGTCCAAGATGAGAAGCCAGACCATGACGGAGTTTTTGAGGAGGTGGATGGAAACGCTGAGGAGGAAGCCCAGGAAAAGCTACGGAGAGAGAGAGAGGCGATGGCTCAGGCACTGACATTAGAGATCGTAGGTGACCTACCTTTCGCTGAGGTTAAACCGCCCGAGAATGTTCTCTTTGTTTGCAAGCTGAATCCTGTAACAGAAGGTTAGGTGAGTGCGCCCTGCCATTTCAACTAGCGGCGTTACTGACCATCCTACGATCTAGATGAAGATCTGGACCTTATTTTCTCTCGATTTGGAAAGATAGTATCTTGTGAAGTCATTCGAGACAAGCGGACTCGTGATAGTTTGCAATATGCATTCATTGAGTTCGAAAACCAAAAGGACTGTGAACAAGCATACTTCAAAATGCAAGGGGTGTTGATAGATGATCATCGCATCCATGTTGATTTCTCACAAAGCGTATGCTAGTGCTATCTTTTGTAATTGGAGATCTTACTGAACGTCCCAACAGGTCTCTCGACTTTCAGATACTTGGCGAAATGCCACAAACTCGAAACGTGCAGCGCAAGGCGGTGGCTTTGGCGGTATATCAAATCTTGAGAAGAAACGACAATACAGAGCGGTAGATGCGAAAGGTGACGCCCGAGTTAGACGATCTAATGGATATGATATGGTGTTCCACAAGGACGATATTCGGCATGGACGGGATAGGACATCAGATCGAGAGCACGCATCTCGCTATCATTCTAGGAGTCAAAGCCCCCAGAGAAGACATCACCAAGAGCGCACATCACAGTCAAGGTACGATCGACGGAGAAGAAGCGGCAGCAAAGATCGACGGAGAGAAGACTACGATGAGCACAGCAGAAGGTGATAGTAGCTTGTTCCGGGGCCGCTCGTTTGTCACTCAACATACGGGGTCGTGGATGTTCATCATTTGCGGGCGTATTTAATCTATTGGCAAGGCGTTTCAGGGGGGAGCTGAAATCGGACGTGATGTCTCCACTGCTACGATGAGGCTGCCAGTCTGTATCTACTACTATCAATCAAGAACCCATTCATTATGGTTATAGAACAAACACCCATAAAGGTACCTTTAAGGTCCTATGTGGCCCCGATTTGTGCCATTGTTGATGAGTAGCTCTAGTAGCTATCGTATTCTTACACGTTATACTTAGCTATCCCCAACATTCGCCCACCAAGGTAAGTACCAGGTCCGTACCCTAATTTACCCATGCAAGGCGTAAGGCTTAGCGAGAAACATGAAACAGCTAGGGTATCTTGAACAAAGAACCAGAGCGTTCTATCAAGTGTCAGCTTTAATGAAGACTACCTAACCACCCCCTCACCATTAGCTCGTGGAGACTCATAACATCGTTGTCAGTGCCCTCCAATATGGCAGCAACTGTCAGCAGAATCCTAGAAAAGCTCAACATCACCTCGAAAGAAGAAGGTGTCCTGCCCAAAGAGCCTACCGATCAAGAGCTGAAAGAGTTGCGTGAGAAATATACAAAGGCAAATCAGGAGCATGTCTTTGCCTTCTACGATGGACTTAGCTCTGCTGATAAGGCCGGCCTCTATGACCAATTGCTGTCTATCAACCCCAATTATATCAATGAAATCACTAACAAGGCCTTGCATCCTGTCAAGAGCTCTGGCCAGGAGGTAGAGAACAAGCTCGAGCCTCTCCCTGAGTCGGCAATTGCTTCCATGCTTGACTCGAACACAGAGGACATAGAGTCATGGTACTCTTCGGGTCTAGACCTAGTGGCTAAGGGACAAGTAGCTGTTGTGCTGATGGCAGGAGGGCAAGGCACAAGACTGGGCAGCCCCGCGCCTAAAGGGTGCTTCAACATTGGTCTGCCAAGTCAGAAGTCACTTTTCCAAATACAGGCGGAGAGGATCTGGAAGGTCCAGCAGTTGGCGGAGAAGAAGTCCCGGAAAAAGAACATGGTGATCCCTTGGTATGTCATGACAAGCGGACCCACGAGACAGCCGACAGAACGTTTTTTCCAGGAGCACGACTACTTTGGGCTGTGCAAAGATGACGTACTCATCTTTGAGCAAGGTGTCTTGCCATGTATCTCGAGTGAGGGTAAGATTCTACTTGATAGCAAGGATAAGGTGCACCTGCCTACATCGCAGTAAGCCTGCATAGGTTGACATTTGCCTACAGGTAGCCGTTGCTCCTGATGGGAATGGCGGAATATACCAAGCGCTTTTGACATCTAACGTGCGAACTGATATGCGTAAACGTGGAATACAACATATACACGCTTACTGTGTTGATAATTGCCTCGTAAAGGTCGCAGATCCTGTATTCCTGGGCTTTGCTGCGTCGAAAGGTGTCGATATAGCCACAAAGGTCGTTAGGAAACGAAGTGCAAAAGAGTCCGTTGGCCTGATTTTACTCAAGAATGGGAAGCCGGACGTGGTTGAGTACTCTGAGATCGATGCTGCCACGGCCGAGGCTAAGGATCCTAAGCAGCCGGACGTCCTGAAATTTCGGGCTGCGAATATTGTAAATCACTATTATTCGTTTTCTTTCCTTGAAACGATCGAAGATTGGGTGCACCGTCTTCCGCACCACATAGCTCGGAAGAAAATATCTTACATCGATACAGAGAAAGGAGAGACCATCAAACCTGAGAAGCCAAACGGGATCAAACTCGAGCTGTTTGTTTTTGATGTCTTCCCAATGCTCGAGCTTGACAAGTTTGCTTCGATGGAAGTGAGGCGTGAAGATGAGTTCTCACCTCTAAAGAATGCCAAAGGCACCGGCGAGGATGACCCAGACACAAGCAAGCAAGATATCCTAGACCAAGGTAAGAGATGGATTGAAAGCTGCGGCGGGACTGTTGTGAGCGAAAGCGCACCCGAAGAAACGGGAGTCGAAGTATCACCCTTGATTAGCTATGTATGTTCCACCGTGTCTCGTATCTGCCATTGATGTGGCTGACGCTATTTATAGGGTGGTGAAGGCCTTGATTTTCTCAGAGGAAAGACCATCAAAGCACCTGCTGTTATCGAGACGGAGGAGCAAAAGCGATAGATGATAAATGTGCATGTTCTGGGGGGTAGCGGACTTTTCAAAACCATCTTGCAACTACGCGAGGAATCCATTGCTGTGCAACGACTCGACGATAGTCTCTAATAACACGTCGATAAAGCTATTGAAAGCTACCAATAACATTACCATATCACCCCAAGCTACAAATACTCTATGTAGAAGAAGTGTAAGGTAACCGTGACCTCTGGACAACCGAGGGAAGCCTCCTAGTTAACCCCGGCCGAGGTCAACCCATCATACCAAATCCAGTAAAGCGCCGACAGACCCCTGCCGGATGAAAACCATGCCACATCAATTCTTTTTCTCCTCCGTGCTTCACAATTGGGATCAGTGTGTGCCAAGTCAATCGGGTTGAAAGTGTATAGCGGTTTTCGTTTCGGAGGGAAGGAAAGGCTGCGCTGTTGAGGGAAGGAGATTTGCTACGTATACTGCCCACGACTGTCATGTTCAGCGACCATTATATCCCGGGCGAATGTGTAGAGCAAGAGTGAGTGCTGACCATTGGTAGTGTCTTAGGAAGTACATTGGCAGTACGAGATCGTCGAAGGTACGACTCTCATGATGTCCAGAAGTTTCCGTCCTTACCCTCGGGCATTTACACGTCACATTCTATGGGGCTGTGACACCGTACACAAATCATTCATCTACCATCCAATGGACTCCGCTACCTTGAGATCAGGCAGCCGCCTCTTCAGCATCTGATTTTCTGATAGCGGTGTTGCAGGAATCCACGACAAAAACCCGAGCATGTCATCACTATCGCGCCGAGCTTGCTACAAATGTGGAAATGTTGGGCATTATGCTGGTCAGCTGCACTGCTTATTGACGATGCCCGGCATTGACGCTGACCGATCCCAGAGGTATGTACGTCCTCGGAGCGACTATGCTATAATTGTAAGTCACTGCATCTGTATCATGTTGGACGGCTATGACTGATCCTCATCTATAGGCAAACAACCCGGTAAGGATATATCAGATTATGGTGAAACGATATTTACGGACGACGCTGACAATCCGTAGGCCATGAGTCCAACGGCTGCCCGCTTCCACGAACTACCGACAGTAGGTGTCGATCGATGAATCAAGGCTTTGTGGGGTATACGGCACTAACTATATGCCATAGCTAAGCAGTGTTACCATTGTCAAGGCCTTGGTCATGTCCAAGCTGATTGCCCGACTCTGCGCATAAGTGGAGCTGGAACTGGGGGCCGTTGCTACTCTTGTGGCCAACCGGGTCATCTGGCTGTAAGAGTTCTCGAGTTACCCGTCAAGACCCTGCTGACATAGCCTAAAGCGCTCTTGCCCAAGCGCCGGCTTCCAAGGTGCACCTGGTTTTGGTGCTGGTCGTGGTGCTGTGGTTCCTCGTGGCGGCTACGGTGGTGGCTTCCGAGGAGGGTTTGCAGGTGGTGCTGCTGGCCCCCGCCCAGCAACGTGCTACAAATGCGGCGGCCCTAATCACTATGCCCGGGACTGCCAAGCCCAGGCTGTGAAATGCTATGCTTGTGGCAAACTTGTTAGTTTTGCCTCTAACGTTTTAAACTCGGATTTTCGTTACTGACTGGTACAGGGCCATATTTCTCGTGACTGCACTGCACCTAACGGTGGCCCGCTCAACTCTGTCGGCAAAGTCTGCTACAAGTGTGGTCAAGCTGGGCACATCTCTCGTGAATGTACTGCTGCAGACACGAACGGTCAACTTGGCATCGACGCTCCGGTTGACAACCTGAACTCAGCTCAACCAGCAGTGCCCTCAACCGCTGTTGCTTAGCAAATTCTGGAACTCGTTGATCAGCGAAGCCATGGCTTTTGGCTTTTTGGACAATTCTCTTATGTGTATCATGAGCATTCATTCGTTTTTCTCAGCAGCTCCTAGCGATTCCTCTCAAACACAAACACGCAACATCCTCAAATCTTCCTTACCGACATCTAATGTTTACGACACTCGAAAAGCCTCGCGATATCCCTTTTCAACAATGTTTTGCACCCCGGCATACCCAAGACCTTACGAACGGCGTCATCTTTGTACTCTATCGACTTGCTTCTGCTCGTGCGTTGCGAAAGAGAAATAGAAGCAGTAGGATCTGGACGAAGCGAAGAGAGGTGGACAGAAGATGTGTGGACGGGCTATACGTTGGATGGAGAGGCCAGATAAGGTAGAGAAGTGTTGGTAACCACGATAGGTGTCTAACGATGAAGTTGGTAATTACTTGACCCTTACTATGTGGCTCTAGGCACTACCGTATCTAGGCACCCGGACAGTAGGAATTTTAATAGTCGTTCTTGGAAGTCCATGTTCCTGCGTAATTCCTGCATTAATATTAATCGAGCGAGGTGCTCAAGATTTCATTGAAGATTTCATTTTCCGCTTGCTTGGCCACATTCGAGAGTGATTGTGTACTTCAGTACCTTAATTGAGTGCTTGCCCTAATCCTCCTGTACCCTACCTTAAACGCAGATCTCGACTTCCTCCCTTCCAAAATATCTCCCTTAGCATCGTAATCTTCTCATCTATGCTTCCAGTTCTAGCAGTGAATTTGTAGATACCGTCGCCGTACAGCCAACTCCCAGTCTTTGGCTTGACAATGACTGCTTCCACTGCCGGCGAAGATTTCGATGACGAGGTTCGCAAATACCTGGCTCTTGGACTTTCTTCTATTCCCTATCTAACTCAGTACCACTTCAGGATTTCATAGTCGATATTGACGGGATTCAAGCTCATGGTAGGACCCAGATCCTGCTACACATTTCGAAATATTCAATCTCGAGTACTCATATGCGGCAGGTGTGGGTGCGTCAGACATCACTAAACTCAAGGCCAATGGCTACTATACCGTTGCTGTAAGCTCTTTTCTCCAGTTTCAAAAAGTACTTCATCCCGGCACATGCTGAAATTATTCTTGGGCGCAGTCTGTCCATGCTGCAACCCGCAAGACTCTGCTCAAGGTCAAAGGTTTCAGCGAGGTGAAGGTCGAGAAGATTAAGGAAGCAATCCAGAAGTGCCAGGTATGCTAGCACCTCTCCCATCTGGTTCTCCCGGGCATTGTACAAGAGCGAACTAAGGACCATTTGATACTCTCTCGATTTGACTTTCTCCATTGCATCCTCTAGCCTTCAACTTCCGGCTTTATCACTGCTGTCGAACTCGGTCATCAAAGAAAGAGAGTGGTCAAGATATCAACAGGGAGCAAGCAATTGGACGCGATACTTGGCGGGTATGAGTTATCGCTACTGGAAGGAATGGCCTCACGGCAGCTAACATGATCTAGGGGATTTCAGAGCATGAGCATCAGTGAGGTAAGCACGTTCATGAATACTCCAAAGAGAAATGTCCAATCGTTCCTATAGGTCTATGGCGAGTTCCGTAGGTCGATGCACAACGGCAGAAGCAGTCAGGTATCTGACGTCCCACAGGATGCGGAAAGACACAGCTGTCGCACACTATGTCTGTTATTGCGCAGGTTGGCTATTCCACGCAATCCAACCATTGCTTATTTTGACGCGGCCTTAGCTTCCAAGAGTGCATGACCCAAGCTCTACTATAGATGGACCAGCTAAGGAACGTAGGACATGGGAGGCGCAGAAGGCAAAGTCGCGTACATCGGTACGTCGCTTTTAGCAACTTCGGTTTGCAGCCTCCAAATTGACGCAATTTGCTCTTTATAGACACCGAGGGCACCTTTAGACCTGAAAGGTAACGTGTTTCCGGGGAGGAAATGCAGTGATACTTACGAGCATAGGATTGCCCAAATCGCCGAAAGATTCGGGAGTAAGCACCATCATTAGATTCCAAAGAGGTCCGATGCTGAACAGACCAGTGGATCCCGACCAAGCACAAGAGAATATTGCTTATGGCCGAGCTCTCAATAGCGAAGTACACCCATTCAATTTTATACCTGAATTAGAGATGCCGAGATGCTGATCCATCAGTACAGCATCAACTCGAGCTTCTCAATACACTTGCTGCAAACTTCGCCAGCAATGAGTACCGCCTCCTTATTATTGACAGCATCATGGCCTGTTTCCGTGTCGATTACTGCGGACGAGAGCTCGCAGATCGGCAACAGAAGCTAAATCAATTTCTATCGAAGGTGACACACATGGCTGAAGGTATGCATCCTCCCTCCTTCACGCAAAAAGTACTTCTACTAACCGCGTTTCGCCCAGAGTTCAACGTCTGCGTCCTAATGGTATCATTCCTCTCTTCCTGCACCCTTCCTTTCCTCTCCACAAACATCTAATCCCTACAAACCAGACCAACCAAGTCCAATCCGACCCCGGCGCCAGCGCACTCTTCGCCGGTGCCGATGGCCGCAAACCCGTGGGCGGACACATCCTGGCGCATGCTTCGACGACTAGGGTGCTGCTTCGTAAAGGCCGTGGAGAGGAGCGTGTGGCCAAGATTCAGGACTCGCCTGGTAAGTATTCCAAATTAGTTGCCTGGCGTTGGTACAGGGCCAGCTAATATTGACCTAGATTGTCCTGAACGTGAAGCAACCTACATCATCACTAACGGCGGCATCAGCGATCCGGAAAAGTTGTGAGAGAGATATTTGATAGTAGAGGGATTTCGCTTTGCTATCTACCTGCCATATCGCTTGCATAAGACTTGATCACCATCTCGAGCATCTTCTGCTATTCTACACTTATATAGGAAGCTTCGCCTTGCTTTGGGTCCTGTCACTGGCTTATAGAGAGATATCACTCAGCTGCTACAAACCTTCGAATAAACTCTACCAACATTGAATCACCCCCAGCTATACACTTATTTCACGCTTACCGTTGCTTCTTGCCCAACATGCAATCTCTAACACAGACGGCAGAGAAACCGTCAGTCTCTAAGGGGCGCTTCCTGCATGGAGCATCGAGCATCTATGCTAGCCATCCCCCCCATCCCGAGCTCCAAACCTACGCTACCATCCCCCCTTATCTTTTCCTTCCCCCCATCCACCACCTCTCCGTGTCGCTCTTCCCAGCCTCAAGATCAAAGAGAAGTGAACGACTGGTTGGATTAGTGCGAGGATCGAAGAGATGGGTGGAGGGGACTTATTGCAAAGGCACATGTAGTCAAGGAAGGAACCCCAGAGACATACACTCGATGAAAACGCGAACGCGCTGAATCAAGCTCTTCTTAACCTAACAACCGCATCTACAATGCTATTACACAGTACCGAAAATTAGAAAAGGGGGGAGCAGCCCACAGATGAAGGGTTCTTTGCGCACTCAAGTACCGTGTATTCCTCCTCGGTGGAAACATTCTGGATGTTCCGGTCTGCTTTCCTTTTAAAATAATCACAACTTTTCATATCCCGCTTTGCTATTCTACTGCAACTCCATATCTTTGCCA
>JAABUH010000540.1_pt1 | contig 53945 bp, 53 predicted proteins | sample 5559121 | NCBI WGS metagenome assembly JAABUH01 (sample SAMN10711871, study PRJNA513364) | rock metagenome | isolation source: Antarctica rocks | place: Antarctica: Victoria Land, Battleship Promontory nord | collected 2015-12-28 | reverse complement strand
GCGACTGTTGTCACTCAGTCAGTCGATCACTCGAAGTCTGATCAGCTAAAGTCGCGCGGCGCGGTTTTAACTAGCGTCAAAGAAGCAGACATTCTAGTCGAAAGCTGTTTCATATGTCATAAATCAGGCCATAGCTTTAAAGAGTGCCTCGATCGGTCTACTAGAATCAATGCAGTGAACAATGAATATGATCGCTTCGATTTCGATTCGGATTTCGATTCAAAAAACTAGTCATCTCTTCAAAAGTCATCGAAGGAATAGAGATTATATCTTTGTGCAAACTAGACGAAATTCTACCGAAAGAAAATTACTTTGGAAAGTCGTTTCTAATTGATGCTCATCTCATCTTTCAGAATCAATCTTTCAGCCTTCGTTCTCTAATAGACAGTGATTCAGTCGTCTACACGATCATACATTCTAACCTAGTCAATAAAGTATGCGAGAAACTGGAAATTCAATCTATATCACTGGCAAAAGAGAAGCTAATAAGAGGTTATGATGAGAAGATATCTAAGAAGATCATCACTCATAAAATTCTACTCAATCTCATCATCGAAAGTCATAAGAAATTGACTGTATCAATGCTGATAGCTGATATCGATCATCATGAAGTCATATTGAGTAAGCTCTGAATGAACAAAAACGAAATATTATTGAATATGCGGAACGACGTCATTGTTTTTCCGAATCAATTGAATACTTCTATTTCGATTTTTTCGGTCTCTCTCAATTCAAAGCATTCAAGTTGATCGCAGTCAACTTCGTCTTCTTCAATCACTCAGACTAAGATCTCTATGATGCTCAAACAATTCGTTCGAGAAGAGTCATTCTCGATTCGAAGCATAGACGCAGCTTCGTTCAAAACGCTATTGAATCGTTCAAAGAAGGACAAGATCGAAGTCTTTGCTCTATTCATGACGAACATCAATAGGAAAATCGCGTACAATACTCAGAACGATTTGAACGCTCTAAACGTCTCTTCAATCGATGAAACGGCTCAGAATTTGAAAGATATTAAAGCAAAGCTGTCATCGAAATATCATGAGTTTCTAGATGTTTTTGATCGAGCTCAATCGAATAAACTATCTTCTCATCGCTTCTACGATCATAAAATCGAGCTCATCAGTGATTCAACGTTCTCTCGCTGTCGAGTCTATCGAATGTTCTCTGTCAAACTTCTGAAAGTAAAGAAGTACTTAAACGAGAATCTGTCGAAGGAATTCATCACTTCTAGTCAGGCCCTCTATTTCTCTTCCGTTCTATTCGTTCTCAAAACAAATGAAGATCTTCGGTTCTGCGTGAACTATCGAAAGCTAAATGTCATTTTCAAAAGAAATAGATATTTTCTATCGTTGATAGACGAGATCATTGATAAAATAGTGGGTTGCAAGCATCTGACTAGATTGAACATCATATCAGCGTTCAACAAACTTTGAATGCATCTCGATAGCGAGAATTACATCACTTTTATCACTGCTTTAGGAGCATATAAATACAAGATGCTATCATTCAAACTGACTAACGGATCGGCCTTCTTTCAGCAATATATGAATGACGTTCTATGAGACTTTCTGAACGACTTTTGCCAAGCCTATCTAGATGACATTCTCATCTATAGCAAAACGAGAAAGAAACATAGAGATCACGTCAAACTAGTATTGAGTCGACTACGCGAAGCTGAACTGCAGATAGATATTCGAAAGTGCGAATTCGATGTAGAAGAGACTGTCTTTCTAGAAGTCATCGTATCAGGACTAGGCCTTCGTATGAATCTCAGCAAAGTGACAGTCATAGTCAGCTGAATCACTTCGATCAATCTAAAAGAAATTCAGAGCTTCGTGAGATTTGTTAACTTCTATCGCCGTTTCATTAAGGACTTCTCGAAGCTAGTCAAACCGTTCACTCAGCTGACTAGAAAGAACACGCCTTTTGTTTGAAACGAGATCTGTGTTCAAGCCTTTGACAATCTAAAGAAACAAGTCAGCTCGATCTCACTACTTCGTCACTTCGATCTCAAACGACAAGCTATTCTGAAGACTGATGCTTCGAACTATGTAAAAGGTGAAATACTATTTCAGTACGATGACGAGAGAGTTCTTCATTCGATGATCTTCTACAGTAAAAGCATGATTCTCGCTGAAATCAATTATCACATCTATGACAAGGAATTGCTAGTCATTATTCGATGCTTCGAACACTGACGATCCGAGCTGAAATGCACTGAACTATTCATTCAGATGTTCATCGATCATCAGACTTTGAAGATCTTCATGGAAAACAAACAGTTGAGTCGACGACAAGTCAACTACCTGAACATTCTATCGAAGTTCAACTTTCAGATCATCTTTAGGTCAGGCAAAATGAACACTAAAGTTGATGCTCTAATCAGAATGTTTCTAGCGAACGTCTCTGAATCAGCTCAGCGTCTTGAAGATCGTTTTCAAACTATTCTGACCCTCGATAGAGTCGATGTTCTATCTATTGAATCGGAAGCAAATCTCTATCAACGAGTATGAATGATCAATCAAACAGATGAGTTCTGCAGCGAATATAGGCAAGCTATGAACGAAAACAAGCTCAAATTTCATATCACTAAACTGAAGAACTGCGAAATCATTGACGACGTTCTATTTAGGAAAGGTCTACTGTGAGTTTCTGAGAACATGCACACGAAATTACTACAAGAAGTGCATGATCAATCTTCAACCTCTCATCTCGACAATAGACGAACCATCGATCTAGTTCAGCGTTTCTACTATTGGTCAGGTCATCGAGCTACTATTCGACGGTACATTCGGAACTGTCATGCTTGTCAGCGAAGCAAAGTCCCTAGGAATAGCATCAATGAACTTCATCATTCTCTTTTGATTTCACAGAAACGCTGAAAAGATATAGCTATGAACTTCATCACTGAACTATCTCTGTCAGAAGGCTATAACGTCATTTGCACAATCATATGTCGTCTCATCAAAGAACGTCACTATGTTCTCTGTCATTGAGGAGACGATGACATCCCAGTCGAAGAAACGGTTTGAATCATGCTATGAAACATCTATCGACTGCATGACCTACCCAGTTCTATTGTTTCGAACAGAGACTCTCAATTCATATCGACTATGTGGAAAAGTCTTTGCAAGCGACTGAGAATCACAGCTAGTCTATTCACAGTCTATCATTTCGAGATCGACGATCAATCGAAACGAGTCAATCAAGACGTCGAACGAGAACTTAGAATCTACTGCAATTACATGCAGAACGACTGAATCAAATGAATATCTATGGTGAAATTCAGTGACAATTTCAATATCTTCTCGATCACTTCAATGACTCTCTTCTACTTCAATAAAGAATTTCATTCTCGAATGAGTTTCGATTCAGATACGACTGACTACGAAACAACTCGTGAACGACTTGAAGCTAGAAAAGTAGACGATATTGTCATTTGAATGAAAGAGCTACTGAACTTCGGTCGTCAACAATTGAAAAAGACGAAGCTGATCATCAAAGTTCAGGTCAATAAACATAGACGGAACGTCATCTATGAAGTAGATGACTGAGTTTGACTATCTTTCAGAAACGTCAAGACAACGAGGCTCTGCAAAGATTTGAAAGATAAACAGCTAGGTCTCTATCAAATCACTGTCAAAGTGGGTATCTTCTATCATCTTCGCCTATCAGTCAGCATGAAGCATCTGCATTCGATGTTCAGTTCGAAGCTACTGCGGCCGTATTCAGAAGATTCTCTATCAGAACAGCATTCAGAATCACTCAGGTTCATCACTATCGAAGATAATGAACACTGAGAGATAGACGATATATTGGACTTCAGACGCTATCGAGGCCGAATACAGTACAAAGTCAAATGAACAGATCTAGATAGAAACGACGAATGGTACTATGTTGATAAAGGGGAATTCGATGGCTCAGAGAAAGTTTTGAACGAATTTCATAAGCTATATTCAAACAAACCGCGTTAAAATATCGGAATAACTATCAACAAAAGCGAGCAAATGAACTACATTCATGCGGACATGAATTTTCGAAGGGGGAAATAATGTTACGAGCGTATCAAGGCTGAACAAGGCTGAAGCTCTAATCAATTCGCAGTGAACGCTAGCGAGTTCTCTGCGTAATGATTAGAACTAATCAGCGAGCTAGTCAGGTTTGGCTCAGATATGGTTCAGATATGACTCAACATTCTTTTTCTTTCTCAACATCCTTTTCTTTCATCAACATCTTGTTCATCTACATCACATTCTTCTCATGTCACAAACACATCTCTTTCGGGCCTAGCGCAGCCTCTGAACATTACATAAATGGAAGCTTTTGTATCAATCTTCTTCTGTATTCTTAATATTCAGTTATAGCTATCTCTAAAGATCAAGCACTATCAACTCTGATCTTCATTGATTGTATCATCTAGACACGATCCTGACAGATTGTAATACTTGATCAGCATTATTTGTTTCATCATTTTCAAAGTCATCTGTGATCAATTTCATCAACATACTCTTCTAACAAGACTAAAAGTTCGCTCAATATTTATTAAAAATATTGAGCATGAAAGAATATTCTTAGTCATTTACGTCAATTTAGAAAAATTCAAAGCATTGTCTTTTCAAAATTGTCAGATCAAGTATTTCTTATTTATAACATCAGTGCAAAAATATTAATCATCTTTGTCTTAAGAAGAATGAGCACGTTGAGATTGTTGAAGTAATGATCTTCTGATAGTTGCAACAAACTACAAGATCATTAGTAAAAGATTAACTGCATTATCATAATGCATTATTTCATCAGCATCACTTTTTACTCTTTGTGCTTCTGCTCTCAAATTGACAGCTGAATCTTCATAGTAACGATGAAAATACTCTTTGAACTTTGTCTTGTACTTGATCTCATAGTTGACAAACTCTTCATCATGATCTGTATTTTCATTGTCTTTGTTATTTCAAATCTTGTAGAGACTTAGCTTCATGATAGAATTCAGAATATTTGCAAGATTGTATATTGTTTCATTGCTGTCTTCAATTTTGACATAATACTTCGCAAGTTTGATTGAGACTTTTTCGTAAGTCTTTACTATAACAGCACTTGATGAGCAAGTACTTCTTCTTATATTCTTTTCAATCTGCTCAAGATGATTGAAAATTGCATTAAATATTCAAAATTTCAAGTGAATATCTGTATTAATTGTTCATGACACTATTAAAGTGCACTCATAGAAAGAATTTAATAGATTGTCAACAAGCAAAATCATGAATCACTCACTTTCATTGAGTTTGATCTTTGCAATTTTTGAATCTTCGCAGTATTTCTCTGTTCAAAGATCAATAAATTCACGTAGTTAATACATTCAACGAAGCATCAAGTAAGTAAAGTTTCAACGAATGTAAATATCTTGTATCAGTTTTCTGAATCTGTTGTCATTCTGCTCTTGAAAAGCTCTGAAGCGAAGCAATCGCTGAAAAGAGTCGTTGATAACTATCATCAGAGCGCAAATCTAATTACATGATTAATAAATGCATTACTTTTTTGCATTATCATCTGAAGCAATATCTTTTTTATCACAACAGATAAATCTCTGCTTATCTCAATATCTTGCATTTGCTCATTCTTTAATTGCATAATAACATTATTCACTATTGCTTTCAATTCAAGAGCTTAAATAAAATCTTGAGTCATAAGATTGATGATGTGAGTCAAGCAATTAATGAAATTCTATGTTCTGTCTCATTGAAACTTGCGATGACTCATGATCTTTTCAAGTTTCTCTTTCAAGATACTATTATTGCTTGCATTATCAATAACAATCTTAAAAAGCTTGTTTTTAATAGCGTAGTTCTTCAAGATTTTCATTAGCTCTATCATTAATTGACGATCAATATGCTCAATATTAAAAGACGTAAATTCAATAAAATGTTCATGAAACTGAAATTTGATATCGATTCAGTATATCAACACTTTTAGATACGCTATTCTTTGAAAACTAGATCACACGTTCAAAGCAATAGAGACACGTTGTGACTCTTTAAGATTCAATCTGATCTTATCACAAATCTTCTTATAGTGTGAGAAAATCATAGTTGTCATCTTTGTGCAATGCACAATCTGCAAATTTGAACGAAGCATTCGTAGCAGCTTTCGAAATTGCTCGTTGTTAATGATTCAAAAGAATAAGTTCAAGTCAACAAAGATTTTGCATAGTTGATCTTTTCAATTCTCTTGATTGAAGACAAAGATTAACTCAATATGACTTTTCTTCTAATAATTTGTCAATTTTGCATTATTAATTTGCATTATCAGATATGACTTACTCATTCAAAAGTCAGTTCAACTTGTGATTGCAAGTGTTTGCATTTTCGCTCTGTCGTTGCACAAAAGTCTGATTCAAGATGCTTTTTCATAGCAAATGTGCTGAAGCTATCAAAAGCTGTAGAATGATTCATAATCTTATTGCAGATTTTGCATGAAATTTTAGACAATTCTTCAACAATTGAAGTCAACTGTATAAAGTGATTTCATATATCAAATTGCTTATCGTCTGTAATCTTTTTGAATCAGAGCGAATTATTTATCTTTTTTTGAATCTTGTTTTAAATACTTTCAACAACAGAGATTTGAGATCATCATTGTAGAAAAAAGCTATCTGTATTCAAAGTTCATTGAACATACTCACTATTCTCTCTTAGCTTGAGCTGTGAAAAATTCTGCTGAATTTTGTGAATTGCTTTTTGTCTAGTCTTCATCTTTTCAGAATGATGTAAAGAATTCATAAATCATTGAACTTGACTTGCAAAGTCTTCAGAATGAAGACTATTTGAAGATAAATTATGCAAAATGCTTTCGTCAGACAGATTGAAAGTTGTTAATGAACTAGACATTTTATAGAATAATTTGTATTAACAACAATAGTTGTTAATAGCTTGAAGATAGTATATAAATGATGTAATGAGTAATGCAAAAAGCTAATGCAATATATAAATGATGCAATGAGTAATGCAAAAAGATAATGCAAAGAACAAGTGAACATGTTGTTCTATGTTTCTATTCTTAATGCTCTTGACATCAAGTTCAAGTTCTTGATGAATTGAGTTGAATTGACTCAATTTCTAGTCGAATCGAGTCGAGTTGAGTTGAAAATATGAGCAACTCAACTTCGAGTCAAGTCAAATTTAAAATATCAACTCAAAACTTGACTTGATGATCAATCTAGTCAAGAACATTGAATTTTGATATAAATAATGAGATGCTGTCAAAGTATTGCAAGAAATTTTCATGAAGATTGAATTTAAAATGCATGTTGCAATTGTTGAATTCTTCAATTGTGACAAAAGCACAATCATCTTGCTTTTAAAACACTTCTACGACTCAACGTCTGATTGCATCACATTGAATAAAGATGACATCTCGCTCATGTCTTCATATGTTTATTATCGTTACATGTTTCTGATGCAGCAAGAATCATCTTTGTATCTTGATTTTGTTTGCAAGAACATCACAATTGATCTGAAGTACAAGTTTTCTGAAAAGAAAGTGCATGAAGCTTGTTATCAAATCAACGCTCTGAACTTTGTGTTCTCGTTGCTTGAAGATCTGAATACGTCTTGCGACTTGAAGAATCTTCAATTTTTCGATGAACAGAGACAACGCATTGCAGTTGCTAAAGCGCTGATTTGAAAGTCGCGCTTGTTGTTGCTTGATGAAGCGACTTCTGCGCTGAATATTCAGAGTGAACGCATTGTGCAGAAAGCGCTGAACGAAGCGACATTGAGTTGAACAACGATCGTCGTCGCACATCGACTCAGCACTATTCGACATGCGAATGTCATTTTCGTCATGAAGAATGACAAGATCGCAGAAATTGACACGCATGAGGAATTGCAGCGGCGTAAGGGCAGGTACTACGCTATGTGTCTGGCGCAGTCTTTGAATCAGGCATGATGTTCGGATCATCGTTTGAACATCAGGTCCCGCATAAGGTCCCGTTGGGAGCTTCTGCAAACATTTTTCCAAATTTGCTAAGCATGTTGAGCAGGCCTCAACTTTACCAATCTGATGGCGCTGTTGGGGACGCGCTGGAGCCACCAGACACCGTCGCTCCACTCATCGAGCCCTGCATTAACAATAATTTTGACCGATTGCGCGCAATGCTGACGGAAACTAAATGGGCTACTATTGCTTTAGCTAACCCTCACAGAATTTACGGCATAAGTGACGTCGGACTCGCAATGGATGATGGACAAAAGGTCTATTCAAGGCGTACGCTCAATCTCGCTTTCTTGATCGATCAGGTCGCGCTCCATGGTCATGCTCCGGTTGTGCCCACAGTACTGCCATTTGGAAATGAGCATGATATTCCCTACGACAAGCTCGTACAGCGCAGCTTGATAGAGGCAGCGCTTCGCAAGGGAAGCTTATACGTATTCGAGGAATTTATCCTGGCTGTGCCAGACGTCGTCAACCAGGATTTATCTCTCAATGGGTCACCACTGTATTTGGCAGGGTCTAATAACAATGGCGATCTTGTAGAATATCTTCTCCAACACGGTACCGATACCAACAAAGCTGATACCTGCGGAAAAAAGGGTTGCGACGTCTTTCTTCTCTCGCTTGCAGCTCGCCAGATTTCGGCCAGATTGACAGAAATGCTCCTGGAACATGGCGCACGGCTTTCTTTCGCAGTCTGGCGCCATCCAAGTTGCGCCCGAATGTGGTTTCATCGACGTGCTTGAAACGCTAGCAAGCTATGGTGCCGATTTCAACGAGCGGCTGAGTGTCGAGAGCATCTACTATGAACCCAAAGAGCTGCTAGCCTCTCAATCCCCACTACACTTTGCTGCTGCCAACGGTGAAGTTGCTGCTGTGGCGTGGCTGTTGAAGCATGGAGCTGACCGGGATTCACTGAGTCTTTCTGGGCAGACGCCGCAGGCCTTTGCGTTGAGCAAGGGGCTTATGAGGCCAGAGAGCATTACGAAGCACCCTTGAAATGGCTATCACGGTGTCTCCAGTTCGAAACGTTTGTTTGAGAGCGCCTAGCAACGTCTAGGCGTCTATGTGAAACCTGCTTAGCTCGTCCTAAGGTCATGGAATGTCACAGTCACGGCACTAAGATTAGTCAAACAAGGGATGATTTATAAATGGTTGCTGTGCTGCATTCCCACCATAACAAAATCACTTCCCACTCGCAATACCTTTCTCAACCTACTCGGTCGAGCCAAATCGCACCCATTGACAGTCTTTCACGTATATGTGCAGAGAAGCTTCGCTGCCTCGGGCCATCGACAAATTTGTTCTCTCTCAGTGTCCAGTCTACCAAGTAAGTAGGTGAAGGAAATAATACTACGCCTGAATGTCTTCGACGTGCTCTGTAACGCGGTTGTAACAGGCTAGACTCTATTTGTGCTCAACTTCAATTCTGTGTGTGCTTCAATGTTTTCATTGACAAAATCTCTGTGCTTATTAACGAGGATTTGTCAATCTAAGATGACATATTGATGTCTTACAGCTGAGATTAGGTATATACAGATCATTGAGTCATATTCAAACGAACATAAGGATTTCGTAACCCATAGAATTTACTCTTACAAACAAAGCTCTTGACAGCATCGATAACGATGTCTACTTGATGATCACATGCATCTTTTGTCTACGAGCGATCTTATGCAACATGTCTGATTTTCGATCGAGGAAAGACTTCATCTCTTTCGCAATTCTATCAACGAGTCCATAGGCACGCGAATACTACTTTCAATCATCGATGCCACAACCGCAGGGTTCACTGTTTGCGGCGCCATCTGGTTTATCGATGCCCCTTATGATAGACTAGACTCATCTGCCAAACTTCATCTCACACATCTTCGCGTGACTCTTCGAAGAACCCTAGACTCTTACTCTCAATGAAGTGAGCGAATGCGCATGGTACCATTTCAGCCTAGTGGAGGCCATCTTCACCGCCAACGCTATGGCCGAGTTGAACTCTGCCACGGATTTCCATCGGACCCGGCGTTGAATTCAGGATTGCGAGATCTTCTTCCACAGTGCATGCCGTAGTCCCAAGTCTTGATCAAAATCGAAAGGTCCTTGGTGGAGAGATGACGGGATACCTCGTGAAGACGTCCCGTTTCGCGCAATAACCCTCGCATCTGGGAAATCTACAGTACCAGACTCCGATGTCCCCCCGATGGTGGTCCAGGTTACCACTTTCGTATACGAAGGAACAGACATGGCCGTTGGGATTTCTCATCCCTTGGCAGACACCTAATCGATTCCCTGCTTTGTTCGAGATTAGACAAAGATTAACTCTAGTACGCTTACAAAAGGACCGTTACCTAAATTGTCCGCCAACTTTCAGTCATCATTGATTGATGCAGCAGCAGCAGGAGATATTGACGCTGCCACCCCGTCTCCTGACTTACTCTGGACAGCATTGTCTCTCCCCAGCCATCGCTACGACTGGTGGGTTTCTGCCTCCAACTGCCCCTGGCCTTCTGTGACAACCGCCGTTCCTGCCGCCATTGCCAACCATCCAGCTGCCAAAGAAAAAGTCGCTTCAAGCACCCCTATTCCCTGGAAGGACTAGAAGACACTACTCAAATCTCCCATACTATCGTTCATTTCAGTCCTGCGTAGATTGACAAGGTTCGACATGCGACAGGAAACCTCATCTCTGTGAGCCGCCATGACGCCCTTGTTGCGCACGTTTGGGCAGCCATCAACCGCGCATGTGGATAGACTGACCATGATGGCATAGTACATTGCGACATCAGTTTCGGACTGCGTAAACGGGTGGAACTGCCATTGAGTGAAATATTGATTGTAGATGTAGCGATGACGCGACGAGAGGCTTCTTCGTCCAGCGCAGCCGTTGCTACTAAGATTTGTGCTACCTTGGCAGAATTCACTGCCGAGAAGATAGCTGCCCACATCTATGGTGTTGCTTTTGAGCTGAGTCCTACAAGCGCTCTTTAGACGGAGAAGTATCATAGTAACGTCCTGAGTACATGCCGGCTATAAGCTAAAATTTTGGGTCTGTGCGAAACAACAGAGACTTTATTTCGTGCAAGAAATAAATTGACTGTTCGATAGTTGGACGAGGATCTGTAGAAGAGAATAATAGATCACATATAAATCTTTCTACATAACACCTTGCATAATTTAGAGCTCTCCGCCGGCCTTCATAGCTATGCAAAATTTTGGCAATACCTCGTATCATTCATCGGTTAGACAGACTTTTAGTAAAGCTCAGGTACGACGTTGCTAACGATCACGCTGAAGAGACATGGAAAGTCCCATTGTTCTGAGTAAGAGGCTTCAGATCCGATATGAAGGCATTTGTCTTCGAACAAAGAACCCAATATTCAGACAATGAAACTCGATTCAATTAACTTCAGCCATGACCCCATTAGTTTAGCTCTTGCAATGAGTATTCGATACCGCATTGCCATTTTAGTGCATTCAATACCATACTCTGTCAATCCTGAATATGTCCTGGTCAGCCATCGCTCCGACTCCCGTGAACGCGGAACAGGCCATAGAACTACTCTCAAACACCCGGAACCCCAACATCTCTGGTTATTTCTTCCTCGGCACATACGAGCAGCCCATCCTCCGATGCTACAATAACAACCCGAACAGATGGTTGAATAAATTCTCCAACCACATAAATTCAGGCATCCTAGATTGTTGGCTCCGCGAGAGTACTATTTTCAATGCCCTCAGTGAGTATGATCACATGTTTGAGTTGGCGTCGCCTCCTGGACCTTACCATGTCCCGAAGGTTCACCTTTCGGCGAGATTGCTTGATCAAGTGAGCCACATGGGGAAGGACTCGTTAGTTTTCTTCTTCGTAGTCAGAGGACTGGCCTGTCCACAGACAAAGCTTATCATCAGATATACACTGCGGCATACCATCTTAGCCATGATCGACGAAGCCATGCAGGGATTCTCGACCGAATTTTGTGGAGCGATGCTACGGTCAGTCGGCTTAGAATTCTTTGCGCCAACCACTCGACGAAAAGACTGGAAGTTGGTGCCAGTTGATGAAATGGCAGAAAATTCTGATCGTCTCGAAAAAGTATGGACGGACGGTCCCGATTCCATGGCTGGGGCCAGACCGATGATCGAATTTCTTTGCTGAGCTACTACTGAAATGACACTCCTTTATACGAAATTTCGATATCGAGTATTGTGCAAATCGATACTTCCAGAATAGAAGGCGGATTTTTCATTTGCTTCGTCATCTTAACGCGACCTTGTCGCCTTGTACAACCTAAATTCGAGTTATTCCCCCGGTCTTGTGCCGGTTACCAACGCGAAGTATCGTCTGCTCGGCGACAGGGAGATAATGAATCGAAATCAGAGATCGTCAAAGAAGTACTAGGCCATGACTTTCGGTGGTATTTAGGTATTCAGATCAGCTGTTGCATCGTACGTGTTGTCCGACACTTGGTTAAAGACTGCTCCCTCTGTTTCTTGGTTTACTAGGCTTTCAATGGTTTTCTTCGCTTGTTTGCTGCTTCATATATTATTTTGTTTGGCCGCAGAGATAGGAACGGTCTTAGACGTATTCTTGTAGATTATTCTGTGCACATAGCAGTACTCTAGACCGCGGGAAAGGCTGTTGATAAGTTCAAGCATGGGAAAGTATAGAAGCATATCTTAGTTACGACTTAGGGTTCTCCGTGTCAATGGAAGCCGAGTGTTTAGCATTTTCTATATCTCAGGACTTGTCTCTGGCTGGTAGTTGGTGAAGCGCTAGCGCATGAGTAGCGTGTGAGGGAAAAGCAATTGACTGTGTTGCGATTGCGATGGTCCTTATATGCGGCTATTGACATTGAACGTAGGAAATTCAGTAAGCTCATGGTGACAGAGAATAGAGAAGCACCACTACCGCGTGTTTGCAGAGGTAGCATCGTAGTAAACGACCTTTCAAGGGGCGCGTAGCAATCGATTTGCTCCCAAGTCTCATAAGGCTCTCTGGTCTGATCGTTGGTTTCAGTAGCTTCGGACTATCTCAGTAGCCTAATCTTTCAAAATCTTCTCTTCTAATCACACTGTGTCTTGCTAAGAAGTTTTTGAAGTCTTCTCAGGTTGCAGTTTCGATGGCGTCAAGAAGTGCTCTAGGCCACTCGGCCTGATATCTTCGGATCTCATAGTTAAATTGCAACAAGTGCACAAATGGGAATAAAGTCACAGTTGAATTCTCGGATGCTACGTTTACCTTTTCACGCACAGTGACTACATGATGCGCGGTTTAACGAAGGGCCATCCAGGAATGCTGAGACTGCCTTCTGTCAGTCAAACTCTACTGCTCATGTCCAAAGCGGTCGACGTACTGGTCGCGGGCTTGGTATCGCTTTGTCTCTCTGTTGGGACGACGGAAAGAGCTCGTAGTTCCCCACCTCATGGCTTCGTGTAATGGCGCCATTGGTTGCAGCGCCTCTACTTTCTAAACTTAGTGGCATCAAAGAATCCTCAATCTGGGAAAGGATGGCTCGTAAACACACTAAACGTTCCAAGAATTTCGTATCATGAGATCACCCGATTAGGGAAAGGACCCGAACATGCTACGACTCCGAGTCCTCGATGACCTGTTAGACACAGCTGCGCCTGGAATACTGAAAATCGTTGATCTTCCAGCCCCCAACATCGAGGAAGACCAGAAGCGCGACCACCAAAATAACATTACCACACGGGTATTAAACCAGCTTTTCGGAGGTGTCTGGGCTCATCCTATCTATCCGAGGTGCAGATACGACCTTCAGTGTATCCTCCCATAGTTATGATGCAAAAAAAGCGGAGCTTCCGAATTATGATATCAAGCAAGTGCTACTTCCCCACACCGAGCATGCGTTCTATGATTCGCCAGTCCAGACCATTGCATCTAAAATTCAGAAGGTAAAAGCGAAAACACCTGGGTTTCGAGCCTTGCCGCACTGCACACGTTCAAGGTAGAGAACCCAGATTTGTTCAAGCACCTGTGCACAGCCCCAATGGCTATTGGTCTTGTTTCTCGCTTTAATGGGGTTCCATTGTACCAGGCAACAGTAGACGCCACAGTCACAATGCAACCTAGCTCTCTCAACGAAATCAAGCGTTTGCGTTGGCATCCAAACCTGACAGGGTCGTTGCTAGCGCCATAGGATGATTTCAAGATGGCACGGCTTGCGCATCAGAAGCTCGAAGAAATCATGCGACGTGATAGCCACCAGCGGAAGTTGGTTCTCAATTCTTGTGATCTTTACATCTGTAACAAAACCACGCTTCTTCATGGGCGGGAGCGAGTCGGCGAGGTTCCACGTGCCCGAGCAGGTAATAGCCGGCAAGTATCGGGAGCCTCAGGTGAAGGTATTAAGCACATGCGTTGACGAGCAATGGCTTATCCACATGCCAACATTTCAGGTACGTAAGATAGCGAAGTTGTTGCAAAATGGGATAGACGCTGGCGGATCCAGCATCAATAGCACAAGCGTCACAAAACAAGGACATTCGAGTCGATAGCTCGAGGAATAGATTAAGTCCGTGGCTCACACTGATCTGTTGAACCTCTCTTCTTCTCCGAGAGTTCCACTAGCTCGCTTCTTTGTTGATTATCAGCCTAGATGTGCTCTCAGTAAGGCACGTTTCAAGTTCATCATGACCAAGTGCCTGGTATTGTAGCGTAGACAATGAGCTCTAATCATTCAGCTCAATACTACAGGTTTCCATTTGATCAAACATGCTGGCGTAATGCGGACTGCGGTCAGTAACTTCGCTTCAAGTTCCTCAAAGTACTTGTAGCAAGACGTGTATTGTGATTGCCACGTCCTGAGTCTAGTATATGTCGCTGAACACCGTATCTAGTAAGGCTCTGGACGCCACCATGAGAACAAAACCTGCCTGATTATTGTTATAAACCAGCACATGATTCGTCTTTAAGCACTTGAGTAATTTATAGTATATTTCATCGACTCGTACCTTGCTCGCAAATCCTCGGAAATACACGCACGACCTATCCTTGTCGTAAACACACTGGATAAGTGCCTCATCGTACCTTTCAGGGAATATACACACCTTCACAGCTACAAGTCCTTCAAAACAGTTCATTAAGGTTCGAGGTCTTGCGTTCACTATTCATGAATTCTGCCTATCTTTACTGGGTCCATGCTCTTCTTGGCCCAACAGCAAAATTTCCCACAATTTCTCAATACGCTCTTGATATCGATAGCGAGGTAAGAAATTTCGGAGCGATCTAAGAATCAAATAAACCTCGGAATACCTATTCAGTAACGCTTCGTATCTTACAGCGTGGATGCATAGTTGAACGCTAACGCGTCATCAAGACTTCGTCGTTCAGTACGAGTACCTTACTCCAGTTCATGGTGGCCCCCTTGGCAACATCCGTGTACTGTACAAAAGGTTTTGAACTACCTTCTACTCCGTAACCAAGGATATAGTGTTGTTAGGGCCTGCTGATTGTTAATCATTCTTAGTTCACTACAGCAATCGTTCGTGACGCGGTACCTTCAACCTCTATTCTTGCTCGTACCCGGCTCCTCCTGCAACTCGATCAATATCGCGAGTATAAGAACCATTGATTTACTCCTGAATCCCGCTTCAACTCACAATGGCCGCCAAAACCGCGAGCAAGGCCTTGCGCTTCTTGACAACTGCTCAAGTACAGCGGCTCCATACTACTCAGATCAACCCGAATCCTCTGCTCTCCCAGCCAAATTTATTGGAGTCGGCAGTACACTCGCCAAGGAATATTAAATACTACACCAACCAAGACAACGTGTTCCAACTCGCTGCAGCCCTCTCGGAGAGTATTATGAAAAATCACGCTTACCAAGATGGCAACAAACGGACGGCGCTTCTGGCAGCAGACATGTTTCTCAAAATCAACGGGTACAACCTCCGGAAAGTACCACTGCTGGCGGACAATACCAACGATTGTGTCATCCAACAGCTAGCGGACGCGCATGTTGCGGTGTGTACTAATGCATGGACCGCCGAGCAACTGGGCCGATTGTATCATTCGGTGGCTACAGCGACTGAAGAATGGGGGGCCGATGTGGAAACCTATAGAGATGGAGCCGTTGAGTATTAACGGGTTTCACTCGGTCTGATATCCATCCGTTTCATCGGGAACGGTAACGACACATCGCTCGTATGCTTCGGGAGTCACGGAGGGTGGAGAAGTCCATTGACATGGGACGTTCTTCAAGCGGGATGTAGATTGCAGAACGGGACATACGTTCACTTTAGGTGAGTTGATGGTTATGATGACGATTGCGCAACCCACTGCTCATATGAAGCGCCTTTAAAGGTACTTAGCTACCAGTATGGACATTCATAACGCTCCACAGCTACATGTCCTTCAGTTTTTCCAGCACAGCTTTGATGCTTGGTGAAATAGTGCTCGCGAGTTCTGCAAATCCCGCTGCTTAAGGTCAGAAGCTGCCATGTAGCTGCAGTAAGAACAAAAGTTTTACCGTCAGGAGTTCCACTTATAGCAATTGTATGTTGCAAGCCATCGGGATATAGTGTCGCTGGGCTCACGTTGGAGGCGGATCGACGGGGAAGCTGTTGGGGGATTATGAGGCGAGGATAAATAGGCGGCACTCCTAGCAGTTGAGAAGCTTAGCAAAGCTCATAGAACCGACGTAGTGGGGCTAATTTACCATGCGCGAAGTGTTGCGTGTCATGAAAGAAACTCAGTGCATATCTCGCACAGCCATTGGTGAGAGTGGGACCATTGATGAGCGAGGTACCAGCTTGGAGGGCGTGGCCAATCTCTGGTGGGATCATCACATAGGAATCTCCCGGGTCACCAATCCTGATAGACACCTTGCTGGTAACAAGTTCCCCGTTTACACCATAATTGACGAAATCAGCTGTCGCGGAGTGAAAAGCTCGCGCTCGCACAGCCGGCTTGATGCAGTAAAGAGCGGTGAGGGGTCTGGGACTGAGACTGAGACGAAGCATGAGCGGAGGTTGATTACAGGAGAAATGAGGACGGGTTGCTTGCTCAATTGCGAATCCGGTAGAGTATGATGAGGATCGACCGTTACCGGACCTTGGGAGCTAAGGTACTGTACCTTAGTACCGTAATTATTATACTGTATGTGGCCAACGGACTAGTGTCACATTGGGCAAAGTGAGATAGCGTATGGTAACATAACATACATTACCTTATTGCCAGTGCTCTGGATACATCGCCGAAGCAACAGGCCCACACAACAAAGGAAAGAAAAAGGATGGATTTACAAGCAACAGATGTTATCGCTGAGTTCTAAATAAGATACACACTCTTTAGCCAACTAGACTCGAGTCTCTGATTTGTCGCCAGTGCGTCAAAGAAAACGAAAGGCAAATCAGTGGTCAGCCACCGAGCTGATGATGAAGTACGAAATAACTCCCCTACCAACATCGCATGCAAAGGGTTACTACATAAAGGAAATGGATCTATTTGAGCTTCCTTGACAAGTGTATCTATCATCGTCAAAACCTCCGATTGTCTCGAACATGCCACGAAATGATCGACTTTTGGGTCTGAACGCGAGGCTGCATCCATCATGCTTGGATCGACGTCCCCGCTACTCATACATGGCTCATCCTGCATGGCTTATTCCAGTCAAACTCTAAGGTTGCCCCATCTTTGACCTTGCAGGCTACCCAATCAGACTTCCACGTTTTTCGCTCGGTCTGCGTGTTCCGAAGCATTCTTCGCGCGGCAAGTATCTCACTTTCTTCTAAGGTAAGCCTGGAGAACTCTGATGGTTCTTTCATGCTATCCTGAGTTTGTACGAACAAAACGCAGATATCATATTCCTGATTGACACTGTTCATGCACATGTATTATTGATCGATCGAGCTTTCTCTCTTTGCTTTTAATGGTACATGATCTGTGGGTCAACAACTGCATGCCATCTCTCATACCAGTCCACAGCTCACCATTATAATATCTTAGTGGGAGGAAATTTTGTACCGCCAAGGTCATATATTACACACGAAAGAACCCATGTGCTTTTAGATGCTCCCTTTTGCGCAGTAATATGCGCTATGATTGATTTCCAAGCCCTCATTATGTCTGAATGTGTACAATGCAGCATTACTCACACTCCCTGATTCAGCTGTACCGGCTGCTCGATGATAATCCAGGGGCCCGCCTTGACGCTCTCTAGTGTCGGCGCGCCCGGTGCATCGGTAAGGAGAGCGAGAATTACACCTCTTGCTTCGAAGTCGGGAACCTTTGACGCTTTTGTCTTGGGATCGTAAGGTACGGTGATGTTTCTCAATCCATGGAAATAGACTATATAGTATTCTTTGCCGGATGCGAACTTCGGTTGGTTCTTGGGATTGGGAAATGCCAACGTGACAGAAGATCCAGGTAACAATGTCGACGAATTGGTAATGTAGGTCATCGTGGGCAGGTTCTGACTAGGATATGGGTACGAGGGGTTGCCAGGAGGGCAAGAGCCAGGAACAATGTATACGCGTGTTGTGTCCAGGATTTCGTTTGCGTACGGAAAGGCGGTATCAACTGGCCCTCCAAAGGGAGATTGTTTCCAGGCCTCCATCAATCCCCAAGCTGTGTGTCGTGCCTCGACTTGACCGATGGCAAGCAGTGCCTGTTTGGACGAGTCTAACTTTGCTTGGAGGATAAGGCCGGTGAGGAAGGCCATACTAGAGATCTCCACAATAGTGTGGGCCGCAAGGTATCCCACAGCATCTTTGATGCCAAAATTGTACTTGCAAGGGGCGGGCTTGTACGACGTTTCCGATATTGCCTCCTGAAAAATGCGAGCATGGCCGGCTTCATTGTTGCGGATCTCTACGATCCTTGCGTAGGTGTCTTTGGGGAATCCAGACTTGACGAAGTCGGCAGCGGTGAAGGTATCTACACCGTATTGGTAGAAGAAGAAAATAGCCCACTCCGCGCCGAGAAGGTTCTGGAAGAGGAGGTCATCAGCGCCAGGAGGGCCGCTCTTTGTGGGAGGAATGGTCGTGGTGTAATTGCCAGGAAAAGGGACTGCTGTGCCATTGTAGCTGGTGTAGTAGGGTGATTCGCCTGGAATGGGGCCGAAGTCTGGGTCGTTGAGCTCTGTCGCGTTTTTGTTCTTCGGAGAGACCGTTGGTGCAGCGTGCAGGTTGGGGAGAAGTAAGAATATGGTGAGAAGGTAGGCAAAAGTTTGAGACATTTTTGCGGAACACCAATTGAGAAAGGTTGGAAGGCTGCCGGAAGAATGTTAAGATTGGATGGCTGTTAAGGACGGCTACGAACTATTTAAGAATACGGAAAGCGTCTCGATGACGCTCACAACACATTCACAACGGTAATACGAGATACACAGCCGTTTCGGTACTACTGTGTCCGATGACCAGGGTGATTGCCAGAAGAGGAGTTTCATACCCAAGCAATCAGCTCTCCTAATAACGTTGAAGGTTCAAAATGGAACCGCCTAATACGGCCCAGTGAACGAAATCGACCAGTGATTGCCCAAATCGATCCGACTGGTTCGGGACGACGACGCAAGGAAACAGTAAGGTTTGGGGGGATGACAGATGATGGCCAAAAAATCGTAATCCAGCCAACCTTCGCCAATATCAGCCATATTCTCAGCCAATGGAACGGCCATTCGGCCAGCCGCAGCTTCCATAACTTGACGTTGTACAAAGGATGGACAGCCTGTATTTGCCGCATTGGAACATGCAGGTCTCTCTGACACCAAAGCCTCTATCAGAATTTGCCGGGAAAAATGATGCCGGGACGTCAAACACACCTTCTGGAGTACTTTCGGTAATTGGACCGAGGTTCGGGTTCTTAGAAGGTTATCAGGTACCTGAAGGCTGAAGCTTTGGAACTGGAGGATGGCGAGGCCAGTACATGGATCGCCGGTGAACGAAACTCCGCTTTTCATACAAAGTTGCACTCAACTTTCTATCTTGTCATGAGCTATATTAGCAATATCACGAATGTTTCCATACATAAGTCCAGAGGCTTCGTAGAGAGATATTTAGATACCATTGGCCCCCCTGTTGGAGAGAGATTGGGTACGGCCCGTAGGACTCGGTCGAGACGCTATCAGACTAACTTCTACCGTCTTCCGGGCAAGCGCACCAAAACCTTATACAAGGGCCCTTATCAAAGTTTTCCTTCTTCGCTTCCACTCCGATGCATCGCAGATGCACGACCAACGAATGAAGATGCGATGACACGGAAAATAGACGATCAGTGCATCGAACTTGATTGCGGTCTACCATGGTTCATGCCTTGATTGGCTTGTCTGTATAACCCCGGAAGAGGAACACGAGTGGAACGCTTGATTGAGAATTCAACAGGCCCCACACATGATGCATTGAAAATCCACCCGACAAAGGACAACAACAATCTTCAGCCACAGATGGATTGATAACGAGCTCATCGCGCACGAGACGTTACCTCAACCATTACACCGGAATACACCAGTGGCTTGGGAAGATGATGGAATGGCGTTCTGTGTAGCACCTCAACATCGGCGAATGTAGACTCGAGGTAACCAGACTTGGAGCCACCTGGCGCAGTGCTCCCGGGGGACCATTCAAATCGATTGTCCACTGGCGACGGATAAGGTACCTACATCAGTTGTATGCTAACACTCTTTGCGATTAGATACAGACGTCTTAGATTTTGTGTCGCACCTTTCGCTCCGTCGACCTTGTCCTTCTTTCACTCTCACAGCACTGATCAACGCTGCTCCAACTCTCGTTCCAGAAGCTGTAGAATACTGGAGGACTGCATAAGATTTAAAATCTAAAGATGAAGCTCATCTCTCCGCTCACTTTCTTCCTTGGCACCGTTGCTCTCATTGCTTACAAGCTGGTTCAAATTCGCATTGCGAAAAGGCGTCACAATGTCGAGGCTGCCCGCCGAGGATGCGGCGCCGTACCTATGCTTCCCAAGAAGGACATGTTGGGCATGGGCAGATTCTTTGAGAGTCTCAAGGCCACCAAGGAAGAACGGGGGCCCATTTATGTGATGAACACAATGGATGCGATGAGCAAGAATATCCATACAGTGCAAGTTCGTGTCTTGGATTACGATTTGTTGGTTACTCGCGACCCGGAAAATGTCAAAGCTGTTTTTGGCACGCAAGCCCCAGAATTCGACATCGGTGTCCACAGAACCCAGAGCTGGAAACCATTGCTTGGAGTAGGGATTTTCACCTCGCAAGGAGAGCAGTGGAAACACTCACGAGCCTTGGTGCGTCCTCAATTCTCGCGGGAGCAAGTCTCGGATTTGGATCTTGCAGAGAAACACACCAAAGAGCTCTCAAACAGACTGCTTCCTGGCCAAGATGGCTGGACAGGAACAGTCGATCTCCAACCATTTCTCTACAATTTCGCCCTCGATACTGTCACTGAATTCATCTATGGCCACTCCGTATACACTCAAAACCCCTCTGCTCGTTCCCAACTCCCCATTCTCAAAGGCATCGACAGCCCCGACCGTGCAGGCCTCGGTCCCCACCTTGACGCTGGAAAATACTGGATTGAAACGCGCGGCGCATTCTACAAGTGGTACTGGCTCATGACCTCCAAAGCTTTTGACGAGCACTGCGCCGAAGTGCACAAATTCGTCGATTGGTTCGTGCAAGTGCGCCTCCGCCGCGGTCCGCAACCCACCGAATCAACCAACAAAAAGAAATTCATCCTGCTCGACGAACTAGCCCAGGAAACGCAAAACCCGCTCGAACTGCGCAACGAGACACTCTCCATCATGTTCGCGGGCCGCGACACCACTGGCGCGCTCTTAGGCTGGGTCTTTTACTTCCTCGCGCGCCACCCGGCCGTCTACGCCAAACTGCGCTCCACCATCCTCGCCCAATTCGGCACCGACCACAATTCCACAGCCGACATCTCCTTTGCGAAACTCCGTGTCTGCCACTACCTCAACTACTGCATCAATGAGACCTTCCGCGTCGCCGCCGTGATCCCCTTGAACGAGCGTGTAGCGGCGCAGGACACGACATTACCGCGGGGAGGCGGCCCAGATGGCAAACAGCCCATTTTTGTGCCAAAGGGGAGGCAGGTACTGATTGCGACGTATGCGATGCAGCATCGGGCGGACATCTGGGGGGACGATGTGGAAGAGTTTCGACCGGAAAGGTGGGAGGGGAGGAAGGTGGGGTGGGAGTTTATTCCGTTTGGGGCCGGGCCGAGGATGTGTCTTGGTCGTGAGTATCCATTCCATTCGACCCGCATTGACTGTGCAGGAACTGTGGGAGGGATACAACAAGTGGCTAACACGTGGGTCCAGAACAATTCTCCCTCATGGAGACCTCAGTCGTTGTCGTCCGCTTCCTGCAGCGCTTCGATCAAATCGAAAACATGGAGCCCCCAGGGCCGATCAAATTGCATCATGCGATTGAGAACCGCAGTGGGACTGGGGTTCAGATTAGACTTCATGAAGCGTAAGGAGAAAGGTAGGGGTTATGAAATTATATCAATGGCGTGAGGCGTTACTTTTGGAGATGATCTCTCATTTCCATCGAGAGGTATTGCCAACCACGACATTCAACGGATTGTACTCGGCAGCTGGGTCCGACTGAGAATGCAGATGGTGAGACGGCGCTGTCCTACACTCTCAAAACCAACAAGTATTAAGAAAGAGCTCTCCTATTCGGCAATATGTGACTTCAACATGTTGACTTCTCTACACTCTCTCGATATTGAAAGCAAATCCGGTTTTTATTGCATGAGCGTGTGATTACTAGCTACTGGAAGCTACCTTAATTATGCTTGTTGTGCGAGAGCCACTGCTTCTATTGCTTCTTCAGCTGTGTTTCGTCACTTCGGTTCGAAGTCTTTCCGTTCGCAACTCTTTCGGTGGTAATCTTGGATTCTAGATGCATCATGCGTACCCACCTGTTTTCTACCCTACCCGTTTCCTGCTCAAACCAAGTCCTACCCAAAAAATCCCTCTCAACCATCTCCTTAATCACCTCCCCGTCAGTCTCCACTCCTCCCCCCTCAACCCCCTCCTCTCCACTCACCCCACCCCTTCCACTCACTCTACCCCACCCCAACACCAAGTATCCCAACTCCATCCATCCCCCAGAACCTCTTACAGTCTATACAATTCCCCTCTTACTTGCACACTCTCCATTCACACCTACTGACGGACTTGGCTACTGTACCTCTCTTCCACACCAACAAGAAAATTTCCAACTCGTCCGGTGCATTCCCAAACTCAACCCCCCGAAACCATTCCGTGTCGCCTCCCTCAATCTACCTCTCTCCCACTGTCACCTCATCACCTTCCTCCAAGCCAGGGTTTTAGTAACAAGACACCTAGGCGAACAAAGCTGGATTTCTGCGATTTGGGTGTCTTCTAATTAAAACCGGTATGAAGTACCGCCTCTTTTTCTTCCTCCTCCTTCCCTCACGAATCTTCCTCTCCACACAAACCCTTCCCTCTAACACCGTTCACCCTTACTACGCCACCCAAGTCACATTACCCCTTCCAACCAAACCCATACCACCAGCCTCCCCCCCCAGCCCTTTCCCACGCCCGTTTCCCTTCCCTATTCCACTGAATGCACCTCCCAGCACCCCTCTCACATCCGCCCCAGAGGCCTTCAAGCCACCTCTTCCACCCATGCTTACGCTCCTTCGCTGACCTCCTCGCATACACCCTCCCTTCGCCAATCACAGCTTGGCTTCAATTCAACGCAAGCCCACAACGGGACGAGCTATCTTTCATCCTACCGCCCTCTGCACTTGGTCGCAGGTCGGCGTGTACGATAGAAAAGGCTTTGGGTGGTTTGGTTGGGTATGGTGGCTGGTGAGATGGGAAGGGGTAGGTGGGGTGGGGTGGTTGGGGGTTTTATGGTGATGGGGGATGGGTAGGGGCTAGGGGAATGGTGATTTGGTGGTGGGGTGTTTCCCATCGTTTCATCCTCTCTTACTTCCCTTTCCATCACCTCTATCCCCATAACCTACCATTCCATCCAATTTTAGCGCCTTCCTACCGGCACACCCGGCCTCCTTCACAGCGCGGTCTACTCTACACGCTTTCACCACTACTTTGCTCAACTAGGTCCTTGCTTGTGAGATATTAGTGAACTGAGTAAGGAGAGTGTGGAGAGTAAGGTGGGGAGTAGGGAAAACGGAATTGGTTGGGGGAGTAGCTTACAGTTTTCAAAGGAGTAAGAGGATCCATATGTAGGCCGACGCAAGGCGAAATCATACGGGGTTGGTAGGAATGAAGTGGAAGTGAGAAATATCTTCGGAATGAGGATGGCAAGAGGAGGAGGGTAAGGGCGGGGAGGATGAAATCAGAAGAAAAAAACAGTTTAAGAGAAAGGGTGGGGAAAAACCGTAAGACAGCCAGCAATGCCAAACCAAGCACCCTTTTCAAACACACCGCCAATCTTCCCTCCTAATCCGTCGACCGATGCCACCCATCTAATCACCACCCCAATCTCTCCTCCAATCTCCAAAGCGATCCTCGTACAACCTAGTCCCAACAAAACTTCTCGGTAACACGTTCTTCGCTCAACTGCCGTAGCAATACTCCTGCTGGCATTCCAACGACATTGGACATTCTGCGATTTGCAATCGTGTTTTACTTGATGGCGGGAAAAGGACAATCCTGCACGAAACGAGAGAATGAAGATATCCACAATGAAAAGCCCGGGGAGGGAGGGGGGTTATGGGCTGTATAATAGGTGTTGTGAGTAGGAAGTTCGATGAGGAGGGCTGAAAGGGGCTTACCTAGAGACGGAGGTATGGGGAGGGAGAAATGTGCAATGGTATGGTTTTGTGGGTTGGTGCTGGTGATGGAAATTGTCAGAGTGGGTGTCGCGGGTTTGTTACACTCTAGGGCTAAGGGGTAATAAACCATTCCTTCGGTTTTTCAGTACTCAGCATGCTCGAAATTTCATATGGTTTTCTTTCATCCTATCCACCCCCAGTAGACTGTCTATCTTTCATTGTTTCCAATTGGAGCAGTCTCTCAAGCTATAATTGTTTCCAGTTCCACCGCAAGGCTTAGTGTTTCCGATTGGCTATTGCGTATGTTCGACCTCGAATGTGTAGTTATGGCGTGCGGGATCTCTTTCATTCTCCCAAAGAGATGTCTTTTAGTCTGCCCTGTGTATAGTGGCACATTTTCCATCTGCTTCCCGGCAATTTTGGGCTCCGCCGAGATCATCTTCGAACCATCTGCTCATAGCACGTATCTAAAATATGGATTCTCCTTGTCCGTCAAATCCATGAACGCCAATCGATCGCGATCTTCTTCATTTAGTTCGAGGGCATCTCGCCTCTTGTTCTCTGCGCGTAGGACAAAGTAGAGGGTGATTGCAAGGACGATGACGATGCAGTAGCTTTTATGGTGTCAGCGAGTTGAACTAAAGAGACAGTAAAAAGAGATGAACATATCTTATACCAGATGATGAGTCCTAGCCAAAGCTCTGGATAGTGACGTTTCAAGGTTGGCGTACGGATGAGTTGCGGTCCGATAATCTACAAAATGTCAAAATCGATATAAAATTAACGGAAGGTGCAGAACCTACATTACCGACACAGTAAGCAATGAATATGGCCGCGGCAGTAAAACTCTTCTTTGTCGCCCCTGCCACGTTGGCCATTCCAATACTAATAATCAGACTAACCACCGGCCCAAAAAATCCAATAATCGTATATCCGACCACAGGGGTGGCGGCATGGTGGGACCAAGTGCTCTTCCAAATCATGGCACAGCCTGCAATAACAGGGAGGCAGCAGAGGATGATGAGTATAAGGCGAATGTTGGGGATGCGGCTTGAGAGATAGCCGGTGAGGAGAATAAAGATGAAAACTATGCCTCCCAAAGGAAATTGGAGGAGGATGGAGTCGAGGGTTGTATAGCTAAGAAGACCCGGTTCAGTGTGGGAACCAGGTGAAGGACAGGATCTTGCTGTACCCAAAAGTAGACACAATCAATGGACCGAATCCACTGACAGCGCCGTTGACGGTATAACTATGCCTGTCAGGTGGTGCGCTGTAGGCTTTTTTAAAAGGACGTACGCTCCAGCCATCATCAGCGCCACAAGCCAGACCTTGATATCGAACAATCCTTCTTGTATTTGCGACCACTTGATCTTCTGGCATCGGACACCAGTTTGCCCTTTTCTTAATCTTTCGACTGCGACTCTTCGCTCTTCTGGAGATAGGAACCATGCAGTCACAGCCGAGTTGGGTATAGCGAAGCAAATGACTCCAAATAGAACCGTGAGGGCCCCCGCAAAGAGATAGATGTATTGCCATCGCTTCAAAGTCCCACCGGTAATTTGTGCAAAACCATAGTTCAAGGCACCCCCTATGACAGTCCAGGCCCCGGTTGACGAAAACCACAAGCTTTGCCTCATTGATTGCTCCTCTTGCGTATAATATCCGCTGACTATACACATGAAGCCTGTGGGGATGATGCTCTCGGCGAAACCGAGGAAAAAGCGCTGAACGTACAAACCGCGGAAGGAAGTAACGGCGGCTGTGAGCATGGCAATCAATCCCCATAGCATGACGACACCGCCGAGCACTCTCCCTAACTGGAACCGTTGGAGCGTGAGAGTCATGGGAAGCAGCCCGGCAAGCATCCCGAAGTAGAAGACCGATGTCGCCCAGCTCAATCTTGCTGTGGATGTTGTGGGTGGTTTCGCATGGGTGTTGACAACGCTGAGAGAAAGGTCTTTGGCCATCCCAAAGAGGACGGCGCTGCCTAAGATTGCCTGCTCCGGTCAACCACTTCTCCATTTTGTCACTCCCACATGGGGCGACGTGCCTTGTCATAATACACGAAGCCATAGCCCATCGACATCCACGGGATTAGAAAGAGGTCGATTTTGCGCAAGACTCGCCGTTCCACGTTGGGATCAACGCTCTGTGCATGCTCGGATACAATCGTTGCGGCGATGTCCTTGTCGAGAGAACCGATGCTGGAAGCATCTTCAACGAAAGGCGGCAGGAAAGTCGAGTGTGCTCCCTTCTCTTCGTGATGTTGTCCCAGTGCTGCCATGCTGTCTCACTGCGACTGCTACTGGAGGACGACGCTTCAAGAGTAAGACCTCTCAGGCTGGGCAACGTGGCCAAGTGAATCAAGAAGCCTTTTGAACAGGAGGGAAACGTCACAGGAAAGTCGAGGGAATCAGATGAGATCCACATTTGAAAAATTCCCAATGAGATGGATGCTATTTCAAGCTTGGAGCTATCAGCAGAGCTAAGGTACCAAGAGAGGATAGCACGCATTACATACCTTACCTTACGAGTACCGTAACCTGGAAGGTACGGTACCTTACCAATACCTTCATCCAGGGATTTTGGTGCATGGCAACCCCCACCGCCCCACTCTTTCATTGGAACCGCGGAGAACCGGCGTCTCGGGGGCAAGAGAAGAGACCATCATGACGACTACGCGATTGATTAATCTCTTCTAGTCCTTGTACGGAGTAGTCGTCATGTTTCTAATGAACCATTACCGTATCGCCCCGCCAAAGAAAAGAAAAAGGCAGGTTGGTGGATGGATGGGTTGATGAATTGGAAAAATGACGCCATCTTATCTTACAGTACGGAAGTACGGAAGTACCGTAGCGCATTCCCCGCGGTTACAGGTAAGGTAGTGGAATATAGAACCCAATGCGTCTGCTGCTCCAATCTCAGTACTAGTAGGATCATCGCCCACTTTTTCTCGTGCTTGAACATGCAAGAACCAAGAGTAGTAAGGTAACACCATATCTCGAAGCTGGGAAGTCTTCCTCCAGAAGTGCATGCACCAATCCTTCGCCTGGTCCGATGTCGTGGACTTTCGATTCAACACGTCGTGCATCCAAGAGAAGGGGAAACTGTAAAGGATGATACTCCTCGTCTTGAATTCAGACCGAGTACCGTGTGGCTGCTCTCAAGTTGGTCAGCACTATCAACAAAGCTGCCCTTGTCAAAAGTAAAACTGTATAATTGTTTTATATGTTTCTTTTACCTGCTTTTCCCTCACATCTTCCTGATCGTCGTTTCCTTTTTCTCAATCACCGTCATCACATTAGTCCTGTAAGGTTGGGAGCATCCCCAGCTCCTAAATATAAGCTCGAAGTCCACTGAAGCCCACGGTGAACGCCTGCGCCTTTACGCCGCCGCAATCTCCGTGAAAAATCTCTCCAACGTTTGGTTAACCTCATGTGGCTTCTCCAATTGTAGCCAGTGACCCGTGTCTACACTCTCGACCTTGAGATTCTTGACATATGGTCTCATACCCTGCTCTTGCATCGAGGGAATAGCGATGTAGTCATTAGCAGCAGTGATGAGCAAAGTTGGTTGCTTAATGTGGCTCTGCTCAGCCGCAAGGGTTGCTTCGTCGTGGACATTCACATTCGCCATCTGAGCTTTGTACCACATAAGAGGTGGACCATAACCGCCATTCTCGGGTGCAAAGATCTGATCATGGATATCAATTTCTTCGGAGGAAACATAAGACGCCAGAGCCGAAGTTTTGCCATCTGCAAACCATGATCTTGCAGCGCCTATGAGGCACATGCGATCCTTGAGCGACACTGGGTCTGGACAATACGTCACAGAGTCCGTGCATTTGGCCTTTGTTGTGTACAACCATTAGCAAGATATAAAAGCCCAGACAATGATGGGGGACGATGATGAACAATGTTTTCTAATGGTACAGTGAGACTGCTACTTACATCACGATTCATCATATCCGCAGCGTCAGGATCGTTGAAGAAATACCAGTACCCAAAGATAGGATAGCCACACGTCTTCTCGGTAATCTCGTTAATCGCCTCAACGGAAAAAGGGCCAGAGGGCGCTTGATAAGCTACGTCCAAGAATGCAAAGCTGATGAATCGCTCGGGGAAGTAGTTTGCGAGCCGAGACATCAGGAAGGACCCGCTACAAGCCAGATTCACATCAGCTCTTTCTTTCATGCCACAGGGATTGATACTCACAAATCATGTGCAACAGCCAGGACCTTACCGACTTTCTGAGCATCGAGGATACCCACTACCTCCTCGCTCATCTTCTTCATGCGGTAAGCTTCCAACATCTCGGGCTTGTCGGTACCTCCGTAACCCAGCAGATCAGGCGCGATGATTCCATACCCGAGTTTCGAGAAGTAACTGATCTGATGCCTCCAGTCGTACGAGGAACTCGGAAAGCCATGAAGAAACAAAATATAAGGCTTTTGGTAGGATGGTTTAGAATGGATATAGCTGTACGTTGTGCCGTTTGGCAATCGCGTCGTGGTGCTGAGCGAAGGAAATGCGATTTCCGCCATATTATTCTAGAGATAATAGGTGAATAGAGATATACCTATATCATGAAGAAGGGTTTACGATACAGAAAGAGAAGCAATGAGTGATTGATATATCGAGATCGTATTCACTTTTCACTTGGTAAGGAGTCGCTCGGTCTTTCGGCATTTGAATGGTTGCATGATTACTCACTCACCTGTGACTCACCTACACTCCACCAACTCGGAAGCTGGCTTGGAGCAAAGTCATTGGCGTTGGTTGCGAATAAGGAATATGCATCGCCGGGGATCGAGCAGATGAGATCCCAGCGGCAGAACAAGGTCCTGGTAATGTCTATTTGTTGGTCTGTGTGCTCTTGTTTCTAGTTTGCAGGGCACTATTACACGGTGGAGGTAGCTGACAGGTCTGTGGTGCCTTCGTTTGTTAGATTGTACCCATCAGCAGTAGCAGCGCTATATAACAACCTCATGCTACTTCTCAACGTTAGTGGCCCAGTCTCTTCGCTCTCCACCAGAACACGCTAAATGCTGCTGCAGCGAGAGCACAGGAACAGAATGCAAAGCCAGCCTGAATGGCTGTGCCGTAGCACTCTCGAATAACAATGCGTATCTCTTCTGGATATTCTTGAATATACCCGATACTTTGCCGGATCCTCTCTATGATGTGATCCGCTTCTTGGCCTTTGAGGTGTAGGTGGAGCTGGGTGTCAAGAACGCGGTGGATAAGGATTCCGCACAAGGATACGCCTACTGCTGAGCCCAGAGACCTGGAGAGGAAAGAGCATGCGGTTGCAATTGCTTGGTCTTCAGAAGAGACATTGGACACTTGTATCTGTCAGTGGCAGCCTATGAGAGTGCTCGTCAATCGCTCACATATCGCTATCAAAGATGCAGTAACCACCATCCCCTGTGGTATGAAACTGACGATGGAGCCACTATAGATACCTGGCAGAGAACCCCGACCCTGCCCTGCAGCCCAAGCAATTGGCAGTGATCCTAGTGTGCCGGTTATTCCGGCGCATACACCAAGCCAGTAAAATTTCCCCGTCCTCTTGATGATGATGCCTCCCAGAAGCGTTCCCACTACAGAAGAGATGGCCAGGGGTATCATGCTAGCACCGGATTGCGCTGGACTCATCTGCAAGACGACCTGGAGGAACAAGGGGATGTAGAATCCAAAAGCCGTGAATGCTGCATAGCCAAAGAAGTTGCAGGCATAGCATACAAACAGTGCTCTGTTGAACATGATATGGCCAGGGGTGAATGGCTCTGTGGCAAATTTGGTTTCCACCAGGAGGAAGCCGGCCATCAACGGGAGAGTGGCGCAAGTAAAGGCGATGGCATAGGGACTTCTCCAGGAGACGTTGATACCGCGATCAAGGCCAAATAGGAGGGCAAACACCGTAGCTACCAGCAGAACAGCTCCCAGGAAATCAATGCGTCGAAGTTGTTTCGTCCAAGCTAAATCATCTTGACGCTTGGGGAGGTGGAGGAAGAATCCCACAGCAATTATTGCGAGCAGGCACAGGGGCACCTGGCCGAGAAATGCCCTGTGATTCAGGTTGATACACAACCTCTGATCGGGGCGTTATTGGCTTACCATCTCCAGCTAGTGTTCTGGACTATGATACCTCCTTTATTTCTGATATCAGCGTCCATTCCCACAACGAGACCCAGGGAGGCTAGTACCAAGGGGCGCGCCAGAAGTGGATCCAAGAGCACCAATGAGGTTGAGATAGCCCTGCCATGTGCCTCTCTCTCTCGTTGGAATAAAGTCGGACAGGAGTACGGTCACAACAATGCTCATACCGCCTCCTCCAACGCCTTGAACAACCTGCACTAATCAGGTACTTCACTCTGCAGTTTGAGCACATAGGAAAGCTTACCCTCGACGCTATTAAAGCGGTCATTGTGCGGGCCAATCCACAACCAAGAGAGCCGAGTCCGAAAAGACTGTAGGCAAACAACAGACATGGCTTGCGTCCGAAGATATCGCTGAGCTTACCGTACAATGGCTGAGAGCATGTCATGGAGAGGAAATATCTATGTAGTTTCAGGTACTATGTCACCTCACAGAGATCACATCATACCCAGTTGCTATCCAGGAAACATTTTCCAAGGCATGTAGATCACTACCGATATTTCCATTAATGGCAAATACAATCGACTGGTCCAAAAATGCCAGAAGTATCTATGTCCATCAGCTTTTCTACAATCGTGTTGTTCCAATCCCAGAGACCGTACTCCGACACCCAGCACTGGTAGAATGTATTTAAGGCTTCTCGCTGTCCTCAAAGTGTCAGGATCATCTTCTTCACTAGGCTCTCCGCGTCTCTCGACATCGGCTTCGTTGGCATTATCATTTGGGGCCGACCCATTGTCGGTTGCTTTAACCCCGCTCGGAGCTGGAGTTGCAGCACTGGTTGTCGCTGAGTCGTCAGTTTGACACTGCCGGTGGTCTCGTCCAAGAAGAGGAGACCGCTCTGTAGCGGTGTGTGGACTTGACATGGTTTGCACTTCGAGACTAGTTGCTTTTTGCAATGTGTGAGACGAATGCACGTTGTTATATAGACCGGATAGATAGGAATCTCTCTCTACAGCTGACGCTCGCGCGTACTGTAACGCGTGGATTGCCGCCGGTGTGGAACACTCACGACTTCACCGCAGGAAACGAAGTATCTATTCTTGTAACTTGTAACGTTCGGCAAATATACAACAGATGTCCATGCCGCTAAAGTCCAGACTGTCTAAGGTAACGTTCGAAGTTGGATGGTTGATGGTTGATGGATCTGTTATATTAATCTATTCATGATGCAGCTACGGTTTACGGTTTTCCTACGCCGCGAGAAAAACAGGTTGGGCCAATCATCCACCGATCTTACCACCTCTGCATATCGATACGGCAGCTATCCGGCACAGCTAAAAAAAACTGGTGGTTGTGGCATGTACCTGCCGACTTCCTTCTTCCAGAACTACTTGCACTGCAATATCTACGGAGTACATGATTGAGATTATGAGTCACTCCATAAAGTTCAGCACTCTTTTGAATGCGCAGAAACTCTACTCTGTGCTACGAGTTATCCCTTCCGCTTGTACAGATATATATATTGGACCAGACAAGGGATTATCTACGGCGTGACTCTCATCGCTTTGCTGAACCTGCAACCTGTACCGGAGTACGGAGTACGGAGTACATGTACCTGTCCCTGCTGACATCTGCGTACAAAGTGTGTTCCCGGGCTGACAGGATCCTCAGTGCCTGGGCTTCAGCCACCAGCAATGAATGATGGTTTGTTCCAATAGGAATCATCCAAATACGATCTGCGGTATCGAACCCCAAATCAAAACCCATTCACGCCGTTTTACCCACAGCCTCCTGACGGCATTGCACGAATGAGTCGATGTATGTTGCTTTAATACATGTGCCTGCATTCCTGCGTGCCAGCCTTGAAAGTTGACTTCCTTGATTCTTTTCCACTATTCTATCTATCTGCTTAAAACATCTGCTCAACATACCAAGAAAACTATCCCACCATGTACAATACAGTTTCTATTGGCGGGCTGCACGTCGGTTTTGACTGTTACTGAGTTGGGAAGAATTGACTGCTAAGATCATCATAGGCGATACTCTGGACGCTTACCTCTGTCGCAACGATACTATCGATCGGGCGATTCGCCATCCGATATGCCAATAAAAAGCGGCTCCTTTGGGACGATGCTTCCCACCTGCTCTCCTTGGTCTTCCTTGTTTGTCTTGCCATCGCCTACACCGCCAAAGAGTTCCCGTACTCCCAACGAATTGCGAGGATACAAATGAAGAAAGAGAAAGCACCACCGCTCAACGATGCGTTCTATCGTGAATACTTGCAATGCAGAGTAGCTGTTACACTTTTGGTTTTCTTTGTTCTGTGGACGGTCAAAGTTACCTTTCTGATCCTCTACCGCATCTTGTTTGACGTGTCTCGAACGTTTCTTCGGATGTGGTGGGTAGTTGTGAGTCTTACTTTCGCCAGTTTCTGGGTTTGTGTTGGAATCACTCTGACCCTCTGTGGGTCTGCGAGTGACCTTTACAGTTTCCGTAGGTGGTTCTTCTCAGAATAGTAGAATTGCTTCCCGGAACTGAAGTTTACAGAAAAGTGCGCTTCGCCGACTACTCAGCATGCCGTAAGAGCTACATACAAGTACTGGTGTGCTCTTAATGTGCTAACAGATCTTGCTGGTATGACTTGAAGCCAATCTATACAAGTATGCGAACTAACATCAAACCTGCCTAGTTATGGCCTTACCAATATACATGTTATTAGGTTTGCAGATGCGCAAGGGCCAGAAGGCTGGTCTCGCTGGTGTCTTTTGTCTCGGTCTCGTGGTTGTTGTATTTGACATTCTCCGCACCGTTGAGTCCCTCGTCTCGGGGACCTTTTCGGGTGTTGCTTTGTGGTCAAGTATGGAGGTTTCCATGGCGGTAATCGTGGCTTCTCTGCTACCATATCGCACATTGCTTGGCAACAAAACAAGAAAGGGCACGGTTCGCTACCTCAGCTGGGACCGATATAAGCAATTCGACAAGAGTAATAGCCAAAAAGCTAGCACGGGCTTCGACAGCGCTAGAAGCTATCCGACCGGGGCCTTTTCAAGCGTCGACGAGGAAGCGCTTGAGTTACAGAGATCAGCATCGTCGAGAAAGGGCTCATCGGCGTCGTTGCCGGCTCCGCTGGCTCACTTTGGGGGATCAAAATGAATGTCCATCTTGCAAGTACTGAGAAATATGCGAGTAATGTAAAACAGTGTCAGATGAAGCTCGGTGAAAAAAGCCAAGGCAAATCCTGTAATCTAGATACTTTCAACATATATTCTCTACACTCTCCGCAGCATAGTCTTTTTCAACCACGTCACAACTGAAAACAAGCAGGTTTTAAGCAGTTTGAACCGAGCGAACGCCAAGATGTCGTGAATGTGTCCCGGCCTCACCCTCGAAACGCATCGCGAGTGACCATGACGCGATCAAAGGTCATTCTATTTATTTTAATTAGAGGTAAGTTTCTTACTTACCAGAAATCATTACACTGTAGGTTTCTCGCCCATCTCAGTTCTGCAGCTTGTTCCATAAATATGATTGGTCTCACGTCGTTGAGTAAAAGACGCAGTCACTGATATTCTTTCTCCACTGATCTTTGGCCGCATATCTTATTTTGGCCTCTTATCACGCCTCCTTCATTCATCCTTAAATAGCCCCCATCGCTGCAACGCACCCAACTCGTCCTCGCTGCTTCCTGGGCCTCTTTCCCCCTCTCTTCGCCTCACTTTTCCAAATCTTTAACGTCGCTCCCCCTTCTCTCAACCTTATCAGCTCCTTTTAACCTCTACGTCAGATGATCTCTTCCCCACCAGAAGGCTCGAGCTCCCTCTTGCTCGCCATGAGCTCTTTCGCACCACGATCCGCCAGTCTCTCCCGTGTCTGCGCACTACCTACTTGTTCTTCGGAATACCCTCTACCGAGCCTCAAACATGGTCATCGCACAAGCCCTCTGTGGCCGGCCGCTCAGCAGCCTGGTCCCGTGCCCGTCTCACCAGCACAGATCTTCCAGCCGTCCATCGCAGAAGACACAACATGCAGCCCTGCGATCAACGAGTTAGCGGCTGCGTGTCTCTGCAACACCAGCCTGCGTCACGCACTCATTGTTTGCGTGAGTCGAGCACTGATTAGAGCCGGTTTCGGGGCCGGACCGAGCACAAAGAGGTTGATGACAACATGCGGCTTGGGCAACAAAGAGCTTTGTCCTGAGACATGTGTTTCCGCCAAGTGTCATGGTTGAAGATCCTGTCCCACGTTCTCAAGGTGTCTGGGTTCCATCTTGTCAAAGGCGAATATGTTTCACGAGGCATAGTAATAGAGTGTTGAGCGCGATATATAACTTTCAATAGGATCCCTCACTGTGTACTTTCCGCTACTGAATTGCCCTAAGCATTCAACATACGCCATCTACCCTCTTTCTTCCTTCCTTCCACCGGCCAGCTCGAGCCGTACAACCGCTGTGCTGTATCCTACTCACTCAGACGCCATGCCATTCCCCGTCCCCGAAGACACACCCGCAAATAAAAACTGCTGTCTGGATTGTCACTACAACAGCCCATGGTACTCCGAAAGATGTGAACGTTGTAACAAACCCCTGGAGCGAATTACCTCAGGCACGCTATCGATCACCAGCCACCTGTCCTCCATTCCCGGCGCATCATCTTCGGCTGGCCGCTTGGGGACGAAGGCCCCAGACATGGTGGAGCCTGGGATTGGGAATATGAAGAGAGAACGCATCGGGCATGATGCAGAATGGAGTTGGCGAGGAGGTCAGTGGACCAAGACAGGGTAGTCCGTGTGAAGAGTGTGATCACAGTATCTGGATTATGGTAATCGTTGGATATGCAAAGTCAATAAGCGTATTATTATTATTATTATTCGCATAGCTGAGATTGAGCATAATACACCCCGCGAACAGTTACAGATTCAAATCAAGATGAGGATTCAGACTGGTTCCCCAATCTCAAGTTGTTCAATCTGATGCTCTCCTCTCTAACAACCGCCACCCAATCGCGATATTCCTTACCTGCTCGTTCAGATCTCAAGTCTTCGGAGCTAAATCGGTAAGAATCCCACCACGCCCCGACATTCTCAAATCCTAATTGCATAAGTGCCTTCCTAAGAAACTGAGGCCAGCGCACGTCGAGCTTTGATCCGTAGTCTGTGATATCTGTGATAAACGCTCCGTCTGGATTTGGACAAGTGGCCACCCAGTAGCGGGGCCAGTATGCTGTAAAATCCCAGTTTATGATCTCTGCTAGCCGGCCTTTTTCGCCAGGTAATGGAGGATAAACAAAAATATTACGGGTCGTGAGCTTGGAGTTGTAAAGGACGAATTCAGGTCCAGAGTCGGGGATCAATGTCATGTTGGAACTTTCTTTCAGATGTGTCTTGAATCCTTCCTGCGAAAACCGAGGCCATTGGAACTGCTTCCAAGATTCGCTGTGTGGGACGTCTTTGAGCGGGAACCATCCGACAAGTCTAGTTTCTTGAACGCCATGTTGATCAAGCGTTTCCAGCATATTAGAGGTATGCTGTGTCAGTGTTTTAACATGAGCTGCAACCTGATCCGCGACGTCTTTGACCTGGCTGTCATCCATATAGACCAATGCTTCAGCCATCAGCACTCCCCATGCACGTTTCATGATCATAAAAGTTCGGGTCCAGGTGGGATCGATCCACTCATAGATAACCCGGGTTGTGGGAATCTCAGGGTGTTTATCATTGATGAATTTGACGGTACGACCTTCGAGCTGAGCGCCTTCCTGCCAGCTGACGACCTTGACGTACGTTTCAGGGGTGATATGCCAAATGCCGTAAGATGTGGTTGACACAAGTTTACCAGCTTGTGCCCATCCGGCGGTCTCAGAAGTCAAGGCTGGATCTTGTGGTCGAAGGCATAGAATGGCGCCATTATCCGCCCATTGTACCACAGCATCGCTTGGTACCATATCGGGAGAACTGTAGTGCTCACAAAAGAACATCGATCCCATCGCCCATCGCCCAACCAACTTGATAGACTTGCTCGCCGGGACGTCCATCTCCCTGCCGTGCGTTAGCAGATTCTACGATGAAGGTAGTTTGAAAGCACATTCAAGCAAGGGTGTAGTCAGACGATCGACCTACTTGATAGCCATGGTGTCTGACAGGCTGCTTCTTCGTCAGAAGGCTTGCGTGTGCTATCAAGTAAACAAGAAAAGAATTTTGTTATCAGGATGAACTGCCAAACTCTTAGAACGTTGACTACTTAAAGATGATGGATCGAGCAATTTATCTCAAGTAGATGATGTTAACATATACGGTCTTCGAGATGCAAGCAGCCATTCAGCAGCTCGCATGTTCAAATCACTGCAAACATCGCTTGTACCAAGAGATAGTCGCGGCATGGAGTAGAAAACAAAGACAAGCACCTTACGATCATGGTCAAGTTCCATTTCCGGTATGATAAATCGAGCCATAAATCTCAAGTAGACGGTGCAAAAATATACTGTCTTTGAGATGCAAGCAGCTATTCAGCAGCTCGCATAATCAAAGAGATGGTTGCGGTATGCAGTAGAAGACAAAGACAACCACCTTACTCAAGTTCCATTATTCGGTCGGCTCAATCATTGCAGATGTTACAATACCGTACATTTCCTTTCATCCGGTCCCTAAGAAGCGAATAAACAATTTTCTGACAATTGTTCGCAGGAATGAAAATTGAAAACGGAATGAACTTCGTGAAGATCCGTTCTATAGAGCCTGGCCAGCAAAGTAGACACCTAAGGACGAGGATTCGCAAAAGAGCGATCAACGTACGAACATGCAGAGGCAAGCAGAGAAAGCCGATGAGCTCTGTGAGTGGAACTGCGCGCTCGGGAGTCAGCCTTACAGGTCACGTTAGAACTACCCCTCGTGGAACTCTGAGTAGGTACAGTACCTTGAAGCGCAGGCTTCTGCCTGCGGTGTTTCCCACTCACGTGCAAGCCGAACGACATGATCGCAGCTTCATAAGGAACATTGATCAAAGATGTCGTTGCAGGGAGCTGACAGACAGCAGCTTCGAATAGCTGGCAACAGTAATAGATGAGCTACGAGCACCCCACCTTACACTCCCTACCGCACTACAGAAGGTCCAACGGCAAGGACTTTACTTCGGTAACAGACAAGTCATAGCCTCAGAACCACCGCCGACAAAGAACTGCACATTTCCGGCGCCGAGTATTTTGAATTGCGACCATGGCCTCTCTACTTCCGTACCAACAGCGCGACGCTCATAACCATCGCCTGCCCATCACTTCCGACTCCATCATCAACATTCTACAGTTTCCCCTGCCGGTGCAGATTTGGCTTGACAGAGGTGTGAAACAACATGACTTGGCAGCCTCCCCGACCACATGATGCCTGTTCATGAAACCACAGCATTGTGCGACAACCAACGGATTTTGGGGCAGATACAGAGAAACAATCCCGAAATGAGAAGGCGAATGAGGCTGTGAGCAGTAAGACCGTGATGGAGGTGGAGAGCAAGAGAATTGATGCTGTTAATCGGGAATGGAACCAAGACTTCTTCCTGCCTTGGTCCAGAGTTTTCCCTCATTAAATTCCCACAACCAGAGATAGAGGGATTTTTCGAAGCTGCACTGAAGGGTGATCAGTCGATTGCTCGACCCGTCGTAATGATTGGTGTCGATTTGGAAATAAAAAGACGAAATTGGGGCAATGGTACTCGATCACTCGGTCCGGAGAGGAGACACGTCGATGGCCACATTTCTGATCAAGAATAGTCCTGATTTCAACATTGCCCTTGTGGGATATACTGCATGACATATCGCATGATCTAGAGGCCAACACCGGATAGTCCAGAATTTACTAGCGAAGCCTGTCAATTTCGACCTCGAGTCGCCAAAAGGAGAGACCTCGCTTTCCCAAGCTACTTTGATGGAACATCATTCAACCGGGCAGCCACTTTCAGGGAAGTCGGCTGATATCAACGCCAATCCAGTGGGAGCTGACTCCATGCTATACCTAGCTACCTCGGGCGTGAGTTTGTCATTGGCACAGGTACTGCAGCATGATGGGGCTGAGGTTGAAGAAAGAATGGTATCTCAAGCCGCTGCACGAGGAGAGGATTCGATGTTGGAATTAATACCACTGTCGAAAATCCCAGTCAACGTCAATTTCAAGACTACGAATGAACAGGCTCCGCTGTTACAGGCTGTTGCTCAAGGGGATCAGAGAATTGCCAAGCTCTTGCTGGAGAGCGCGTGCTGTAGTCCAGGAGAGCATGTTGTGTGGGGCTGCCTCACCCGGCAAGTCATCGATTCTGAAATTGCTGCTCAAACACTCGAAATATTGATAAACGTTGGCCTGGAAAGTTGACTCACCTTTGGCATCGAAGTCAGCGGACCTTGCATGCCGATCAAATGAATGTACGACTGTCCGTGCTGGAACATGGCTTTTCTACGTTTTCTTTCATATCTAAACTTGGAATAGCATTTAATCAGGTGTATCGGCCTCTTCGTCTCCCAACCCAGTCAGTCGTGCCTAGAAGTATCGTATCGTAGCTGTAGGCAAAGCAGAAAACTTCGTGCCAGAGATGCAGCGTTCGTACTCTCTTCACATCGTAAATCCCGCGTTGAATAGATTTCACTCTCGAAAAGTGGGACACCATCGCGTTTTGTAATTGACGTTGTGCCGAACTTGGTGATGTTCGCCACCGTCGAGCATCGTTTCGGAAGTGTCTCTGGCCGTCGTCATGGCATCTGACATCACCCCGAAGTGGACTTGCTCTTTACCGACAATTACCTTGTTCCTTCAATGAATCCCCTCACACCAAGTAAATCTACGTTTCGTCTCTCGATCTGTTCTCACCCCCATCATCTCAAGGGATTGTGCCTTTTGACGGTGGGTACTTGCTCAAGTTTGGCTCTTGAGCAACACGGGTAGGGCGGAATTGGACGAGCAGCCAACAGGGAGAATGGAGCAAAGCATGGCAGAGAACAGTTGTATTAGGTGACGGCAAAAAAGTAAGGACATCACCACAAAATAAATGCATATTGGCGAGCAACAGGTGAAGAGATGATCTGCTCAATGATTCTGCGCCGACCGGACGAGATAATCAGCATAGTTCCACAGTATGAGTCGGTGGGCTCAATCAAGCAGAGATTGTACCTTCGCCTTCTCGTTGCATTCTTTCAACTCTCCAGAGCATGTTGCTGCCCACGCCGCGCGCTTCTTTTCTATCGAAGCTTAGAAGCATGTAGCGAAAATGTACAAGAAAGGGCTTCATTGAGCCATCAACCGCCATTCTACCACTCAAATGACGAGAATCTTCGGAAGACGTGGTTTGGTTGCTGGGCGATGTTGAAAGTGTTGGTCGATTTCCCAAGCTTTTCTCTGTCTTGCGAGGTATTAGCGTATGCAGAAAGGTTTAGAATCCTTGGCATTCATTTTTGCGCTGCCTCACGGTCCCTTTTGTATGAGCCATTCGACATTTAACCCCCCACCACCTATTATCGCATTCAAATAGGTGAAAAAGTGAAGCTATTCAGACCTCCTCGCTTACTGATCGCTTTTAGCTATGCCGGGACCACTTCCTGCAAGCCTTCGCTCCAAAATACTACGTCTTCTGCTACTTCATTGAACTTCTTCGACAATCGCTGAAGAGGTTCACTGTTGCTCTGTCACTGTATATAATATTCAAGAGAATCTCTTTATGTATCACTCATCTTTCAGATCTCAGTTTCGGCTCAAAGAGACTCCCCGCAAGATGTTTAAGACAGCTGAAAATGATCTCATAGTCTACCTCGAAGAACAGTCGTGAATCATGCAGAAAGAGATGATCTGATACATATGAAAGAAGTGAAGCATTAACGTGCATCAATCCACGATATCAAGAATTCTGAAGAGAAAAGACTGAAGTAATAAAAAAGGACAGCGTGTAGAAGTCAGACAAAACGATGAGCTTCGTTTGAATTGAATAGCAGACATGCTTCGTTTGACGGTCAAACAGCTCGTGTTCATGAATGAGTCTTTATTCAATGAGATCACAGGCTGACGTCATCAAGCCTATGCTCCCGTTGATCAATCAGCTCGCTATCAAGCCTTCAGAACGAGAGAGCATTGCTGAAGTGTTCTTTCGATCTATATGAAAGATGAATATCTATTCTGTATCGATATTCGTGAAGACTGATTCAACGACGAGACTTTCTTTCGATGACTAGCAGATGAAGTGCTACCTCTATGCAGTTTCTTTCCGACCCCGCAGAATGTGATCATCATGAACAATGCGAGTGTTCATTGCAATAGTCAAATCGAAGAGCTCATCATCTCACACGAATGTCAGATAAGCTATTTGCCTCGTTGAATTGAATGAAGATCTATCACTGATATGAATGTCAGGTGCGATATTTGCCTCCCTACTCGCCGAATTACAACCTCATAGAACTCATCTTCAGCGTATTAAAGATCTGAATTCGTAGGCATTTTGACGAGATATGACCCCATTTTGAAGGCATCTTTGATGACTTTCTTCATTACGCTGTTGAACGAAGCAGATGTGATAGATATCCGAGGCAGCACTTCAAGCATTCAGGCTACATTTTTGAGGCTGATATTAGAGCTTTGGAAAGAGATCTTGAAGCGGGTACTATAGATTTTGATTAGTAGTGCCTGAATAGCTTCACTTTTTCACCTATTTGAATGCGATAATAGGTGGTGCGGGGTTAAATTTCGAATCCCCCATACAAAAGGGACCGTGGGGCAGCGCAAAAATGAATGCCAAGGATTCTAAACCTTTCTGCATACGCTAATAGCTATAAATAGAAATAGATAGTCCCGCCAAACCGCATCGTCACACCAATGGAAAGTTCAAAGCAAGTGAACCCACAGGGTTCCTCTTGCAACTCATAACGTCTCGCAAGAGACTGGAAACCCCTTGTTCGATATAAAGATCGAACTTGTGAAACTTACCTTACGAGAGACTTGACTCGGCAAGCCTGCCGATCAAGTACGAAGTAGGATGACGAAGCTCAAATACCTGTTTAGCGTGGCGGAGTATTGACATCCTCGTCTCTTGCTCACGCTCTGTCTTTACCGTACATACTTTACCGATTGCTCTTCCTATGGAAGTCTCTATTTGCTCCTAGCCGTTACTTGCTCTTTTCCTTGTATACAGTCGCTTCTGGACTCTTATTGAGCCTTTGCCATTTACCTGTTGTTAACGCTACATGAACCAGATCAGATACACATCCCTAAGACCCGTTCCAGATATTCTACTCCCGTACGATGCATATCTTAATATGGCTTCTTCCCTCGTTGCCTGTGGCATTCGGAGCTGCATTGGTACCTCGCAACGCGACATATGCCTGCAACAACTCTCCAGACTTGTGCAGTAGATCGTATTCGAATGTCACATACCTTGGTGCTCACGACAGTCCTTTCCTGCGGAATAGTTCCAATGGCTATACCGATTCTGGTAACCAGTAAGCCAGTCCCTCTCTGGTGGCAAACACATAGACTCACAGCCATAGAAATATAAACAGCTCAGCTCAATTAGATGCCGGCGTCCGACTCCTCACTGCACAAGTCCACAATAGCAACGGGGAATGGCACCTCTGTCACACAAGCTGTAGCTTGTTGGATGTCGGAAAATTGAGCGGTTGGCTATCAGAGATCAAGAGCTGGATGGACAATAACCCACACGAGGTGGTCACAATCCTTTTGGTGAACTCGGACAATGCACCAGCATCGGCTCTTGATTCAGAGTACAAAGCCGCCAACATCACCTCATACGCTTATACACCTCCAATTACAACAACTACCATAATGACCTGGCCAGCGCTGCAAGATATGATTTCAAATAATACGCGTCTTGTTACATTTGTCGCATCGTTACCTCCGTCATCAAACACAGTCGCTCCATATCTCCTTGATGAATTCACGTTCGTTTTCGAAAACAATTATGACGTTACAAGCCTGTCGAATTTTACGTGTACCCCGGACAGGCCTCCGGCTGTGCAGGGAAATACACAAATGGCTATAACATCTGGACGACTCCCCCTGATGAATCATTTCCTAGATACTCAGCAGGCTTTTTTCCAGACACCAGATTATGGGAATATAACAACCACAAATGCTCAAAGTGGAGCTGTTGGAAATCTGGGAGGAGCGGCCGCGAACTGCACAACCATCTATGGGAAAGCTCCTACATATGTCCTCGTGGATTTCTTCGATCAAGCCTCGGCCATTAGCACAGTCGATGTTCTCAATGGGATCACACCTGTAGGCCGAGCCGGAGTATCCAATGTGGCAACTCAAGCCAGCACCTCTAGAGGCTTCGGAAGAATTGACGCAGTGAGCGGTGCGTTTACGAAAAGCCACTTGGGCCTCTTCTTTGTGGTTGGCTTAATGTGTCAACTATGAAAGGGCCTCTTTCGGATCATGGATTGACGATATGGAAGCATGGAAAATTAAGCTAGGGAAATATTGCATAGCACGGAGCAAGGGGCTACCTGGAAAGGGAATCACTGCATAGCGATGGGCGTTCTGCTGGATGTCATGACAGCCCAATAGCCATTGTATCGGGATACATATCATATTGTATACCCGGCCTTGAGCAACATGCAAAGAGAGTACACTAGACTCATAGAAAGGATTTGAACATCTAGGATCGAGCCTGCTATTTAAGTGGTAATTCTTGTTTTTAGCACAGATAGAACATAGAAGCAATTCCGACCTCACAGCTAAATATGTATGCCTCCTTAGACTCATCCGACCCAGATGAGATCTCGACTCGCGCTACACGTTAACGGGCCGAACGCTGCATGATCGGTCCTTGCAATGCAACTGTTGATCCATCATGACCTCCACATCGCCTAATGGCCAAACATCCAAAGCTTCCGTTTTGCACGGCGTGAAAGACCTTCGACTAGCACGTTCAATTCTACCAAAATCACGAACCTCAGCTAATGTAGCGCCCCATAGGAAGACCGTCATATTGGAGCTCCGGCGCCCACCGAGCTTCAGATCTCGGTTCGCTCAACTGGTCTGTGCGGCTCCGACCTCCACAACTACCACCACTACCGCAATGGAGATATATTGGTTCGAGAGCCCATGTCGCTGGGCCATGAATCCGCAGGAGTGTTGTCAGCAGTAGGATCCGCGGTGGAGGACTTTGTGGTTGGGGACAGAGTGGCGTTGGAAGTGGGATTACCATGTACAACATGCAAGAGGTGTTTGGAAGGGAGATACAATATCTGCCAGGAATTGAAGTTTCGCAGTTCTGCAAAAGCTTTTCCACATTTCCAAGGCACGCTTCAGGAAAAAATTAATCATCCGGCGGCCTGGTGTCACAAGTCCGTGTTCACGGTCTCTTTGTTGACTTGAAAGGTGTACTTTGGCTGAGATATGCAGGTTACCAGACAATGTTTCCTTCGATCTTGGGGCAATACTCGAACCCCTGGGAGTGGCCATCCATGCCTCAAGAAGAGCCCAGATAGCCCCGGACTCTTCCACTCTTGTCTTCGGGGCTGGCGCCATAGGCCTACTGTGTGCAGCAACGAGCAAGGTAGGGGGCTCTTCGAATGTTACCATCGCAGATATACAAGCAGAAAGGGTAGACTTTGCAATCAACAACGGATTCGCGCACTGCGGATTCGTCGTGCCTCGAAAACAGGGGCAGGGTATCGAGGAGAGGCTTCGGATTGCCAAAGAGACCGCAGCTATAGCAGCCGAAGTCAGGACCGCCGGAGGCTCTAGTCTGGGCGAATATGACACTGTGTTTGAATGCACGGGAGTCGAATCATGTACACAAGCTGCTATCTACGTAAGATCGAAGCATCACCCCATGAAGAACGCATCGCTGACTGAAGCAGGCAACGCGCGCTGGTGGAAAAGTTGTGATAGTCGGTATGGGAAATCCTGTACAGACATTGCCAATCTCAGCAGCTGCACTGCGTGAAGTCGATATTATAGGGACATTTCGATACGCCAATACCTACCCGAGGGCAATCGAGCTTGTTGCGAGCAAAGACTCGGGGCTGCCAGATCTCCAGAAGCTCGTGACCCATCGCTATCATAGCCTAGAAAGTGTCCCACAAGCCTTTGAGACGGCGGGTAAGACAAGTGATGAAGATGGAAAACTTGTTTTGAAAGTGATCGTCGAGATGGGTAAGAAAGAAGTTGATGGGTAGTCGGAGGCTTCGAGCTAAGAAAGAGTTCTCACGTTGGATTTCCGATTATTAACGCGTACAGAATAGCAACCATATAAGATAACACCACGGAAGTTTTCCTCGGCTCCGTGGTTCGTAGAGAGCGCAGCACTTCCCCCTACTGGGTACAGAACGTTGAATCATGCTGAAAGATTTCGGGCAACTTGGATCAGAGGGCAGACCGTCCATTGTTTGAAGGCAGCGCCCGCCGGCCCCTGGGGGGAAGTTCGCCAAAAATTCCAGGACAAACTCCTTCGAAGCCACGCGAGCCATTTCCCTGCCGAAAGAGGTGATGTTCCTCAGTCCTTGGGGGTCCTGACGACAATTCCACGATTGTAGGTTGAACCCTGAGTATCCGGGACACACTCATTGTCTCAAATCGTAAGCGTGGGGCAACCTGTAGGGGGAATCTCTTGAAATTTCTTACCACAGCTCTTCGCAAGTTCCTTCGAATATCACATTTTCATAGATTCGGAGATTCTTGGAGCATACATTTGTAGGCTGTCCTTCCCAGAAACCCCGAGTGAATCCCGGTTCTGTACATCGAATTCATTGAGCCAACATTTCACTCCCGACCTCCTGTGATTTGTTTCGCCGTTTAATATTAGGCCTTGAATTTTTTAAGAGCAGCGTCAAGTCTACGGTCGAAGCCGTTGGGAAATTGAGGATTTACGATGGCACTTGCAAAGCCCACCGTGAGCTGTGCCGGCCTTGGACGTATGGGGAAACGACGTGCCCTCCATTGTTCAAACCGCACTCCTTGACTAGAGCTAGTCGCTGCTCGTACTCCTGACGATACGGCCCTTCAATGGGCAAAGACAGCCCTCGAGCCTAATGGAATTAAGCAATATAAATCCTGCGATGACGTTCTATGCAAGAGTGTCTGCAAGCAGTGGTCATCGCATCCTTGACAACAGAACGTGTCGAACAAGCAATCATATCTATAGAAGCGAATAAGCACGTGCTCTGCGAGAAACCCGTTCTCCACGAGCGTCGAAACAATAAATCGCGCCTCCCATCGAATCATCTCTCTGGACCCCATGAAAAAAACAATCCACAGTCCCGATCCGTGGTCGACGCTCGCAAAGAAGACCCCATCCGAAAGACGTTTGCGGTATCCTCCGCAGCTTCGACTCTTCCTATCGCGACGCCTTGTCAAAGACTGACGCTGGCCTCATAGGCCGCCCTTCCATCTCCCGCAGCCAAACATGCGACAAGCTCGATCTTTCAGGGTTCTTCGTCGCTTATGCAAAACCTTTAAAGGGTATATCCCTGAACTGCAGTATCCATGCCATCGATCTCGCGCTATGGTGTCTCGGCCAAAACAGCATCGCCAAGTCCGTCGTCGCAAGTCTTATCACCGCCGTACAGCCCGAGCCGCGCCGGTACGGAGACAGGCACAACGCCGTCGACATTATCGAATTCTACGGCGGCCGCATCGCATACGTTTACTGCTTCCGGAAATCACCAGCACCAAGGGCGAGCTAACCGTCAACATAAACGTCGCGTCTAAACTCATCGGCGTCTACGGTTCCTAGGGGTTTTGGAGGGAGTTCCAGAGACCTGCTACGGGCAATTCGAGCAGGCGTTTTCGATGGAGGCAAATGAATCCACGCCGTGCTGTCTGGATGCGGCGGTGCCGGTGAAGCTGAGTGGGGCCGTGAAGGCCATGGGAATTGGGTGTGCGTTGCAGAAGAGTTTGAGGTTGAGCGGGACAATATGGTTTGATGAGGTTGAGAGGTGGGTGGGGATGGCGAGGTTAGAGAGAAAGAGTGTGAAGTGTGTTGCATTGCATAGACTTTTTGGGTATGGCTGTTCATCAATATATAATAAACAATGCTACGTTGGCTAACGAAGTTTTTACCATTGACTGATGCTTATGGGATTCCAAGATACTGCTACACTATCTTTTCTGAGAAACCCGGAAGTGTTCAGCTAGGGAGAAGCAGGACTCGAGCAGATGATTATATCGACTCTCGAGAACTTCTCACGTCGGTTCGAACCGCTATCAATCGTTTAATGATGAAGAATAGGAGATTTCCGGAATGGTATTAAGATTTTGTTTCTGGCTCCGAAAAGAGTGCGACAAAAGGTCAGAGTATGATGACTCGCATCAAATGAACAGCAGCGAAGTGGTTTTGAATACAAAGCGCTGAAGCTGACAGAAGTGCAAGTGGAAAAGCTCCAGATCGAAGATTCATGCATCGATAATGTTCAGCAATTCAAGATTGAGACCAATGTTCGAGCTCGCCAGGTCGAACTTTAGCGGTACAAGAAAGAGCTTTGGTCCATATTGAGTGTACACATTGATCTCTGCCTATGCAAAAAGCGTCTTGGAACCTTTCACTTTCGTGTCTAATAGCTGTGGATAGGGACTATATATCATTCAAGTACTGATTTCTCACTTTTTGTCGCTGTAATCTCGTTGGCCTTGAATGGGGTATGCGCCGTAATCTTGGGGTAGTCCAATTACGAAGCTTTCCAACCCAATAATTCACAACTCGTACCTCTTTGTTCATAATCCCAAACTCCTCTAGCTCCAGAGAACGGCTTGTGCTCTTCGGCGCTCATACCGGTTTGGGCTTGACGTCCTTTAGAAATCAGAGAGAGGTTGGTATGGTGGATGCAGCAGGGTAAGGACGGGACACCGTTGCATCTGACGTAGCAAACAACAAAGACCATTATATTAAGGAGATCGCAGGTTTATGGGAAGATGAGCATTATAGTCCGATGGTGTTGCTAATGGGGAATGAGAATCGGGAGTAAGATACGGAACCGCGAGAGGGAGAAAGGCACCAAGCATTGAGCTGACCGTGGGTAGTGGCGACCTCCACGACATATCTTGCCTCAATTGTCAGATGTCGGCCTGGCTCCATGCTTTTGTAGACCATGATGATCTGATTGTGGAGGTGGACTCCTGCACCAGGTTATGTAGCTCTTAAGTAGAAGCCAACGAACTTCAGACATGCTTCCTGCTGAGGATGCAAAATAATTTCTTCACATCCAGGCCTGTGCTTAAACAGTTCATGATCTTTTGGGCGTGCCTATGTAGTCCACAAGGTCCAAGCTTCCATGTTGAGAGCTAGCACATCGATGTAGAAGATCACCAGCAATAAACCCCATACCGATTATCTTAATCCTTTACGATCCAAATCTAACATCTGATTCGATGACAAACGTGCTCCATGGTAGAACCCGATCCCACATTGTACGATGTAGGATATATCATCAGAGGCTTCCCAACATAACCCCTACTGGTGAAGGTTGCTAAAGGCCCCTTTACAACTTCGGGCCCCCTTCAGCCCCCGATAGTCTTACGTTGAATTGGATCCTAACCAGTGTCTGGAATCGAAGCACAAATTTGGTGACCATTGTGCTGTATGGCCGATGAATCCAGTCAACGAGGTGCAACTAAACCTTTATAGCAGAAGGAACATCCAAGTGCTCAATATACATGTGAATGCATCCTTAGAAGACAGAAGTCCCTAAAGGACACCTACTACCGTTACGACGATATTATCTGGAGATCTGGGGTCCTGTTTCGATGGATGATTTCTGTTCTCCCGCCTTATATTCACCTACCACAAGCGCCAAAACGGTGCTCGCAAAGCTTGGTAGGGATCGTGAGGTGTAAAATCTCCAACATCCAAACCGTTGCTAGACTCCCACTACTAATGATGGGCGACCTTGAGCGAAATGTCATCTTCGCACTTATGAAACCCGTTTTCGCCGCCGCTCCATCGGATGTGCATGCGGCTTTCTATTCGAATCAGGTGTCTTTCAAGCGCTACTAACACTGGCTCAGTCATCTCCGGGGTCCACTCTTTGATTAGTTCTGGGCGAGCGGACAATATCTCGAATGTTTTCTGTTGTAGTAATTGGAGTCGATCGTCGTGCTGTCGGACTAGGGCTGGCAACCAGCCTCTAATGTAATCTGGGTGGTCCAGCAATAAAATCCAGTTCTCGTCATGTATAGGTCCACAGCGGTGGTAGTACATTTTTGCAACTTGCCAAGCCAGCTTGTTACCACCCAACAAGAGGAAAACTCGAACAAATTTGTTGAAGTTGATATTTGATATGTCGTTGAGATGACTGTCTGTACCGTCTTGTAGGGCTTCTAGCATTTTATCCCATTTGGAGAAGAGAATCTGAAAGATGCAGAGCCATTCCTGCTCCTTACGCTTGCCATCCCACCCCTGGAATGTCCGTCGGTGGGGCTCTAGATCTATGAACTCGGTGAGAAGTGTCGTGATGGGCAGCCACTGTCGTGAATTTCCTTCGTTTCTGGACTTCATCGTCGATACGTACGCCATTACGGCCGCTGGGGATCCCCTTCGTATAGCTTCTATCATGAAGAACTCGAGTAGCTGCTCTGGCAATGCAACTCCCATACATTTCAGACGTGCGATTATTGCACTGACGTCGTTTAGTGCTTCGATTTCTGTAGAGTGATGCCAACACCTCTTTAGCGCACTTATCAACTCAGGATAGACTGTACAAAGCCGAAGACCATCTTCGTGGCTGACCACATTTTCCTGGATGGCATATAGAAGCTCCTGTCGCGATTTGATTATCTTGAGTCTTTGCCCTATGTCTCCATGTGATGTCTGATGTTGGCGCTGTTTCTGTAGGATTCTCTTCTCGAAGAGGGCATTACGAATTGCTGGCACGATCCTAGGCTGAAGCTTGAGTTGAGGAGCCTCCTTTGTGGCTACATCAAGGTCGAGGTCTGAGGAAACGCTAGCACTGGTAGACCTTCTAGGAGCAGTGCTTCTTATACCGCATAGTATCCTAAAGATATGAATGTAACGTCTATTGACACTGTGTTGCTGGAGCATTGGATGCAAAGGTCGTCCTTGAGCAGCATGATTCTGTTAGGCTCCGCTGCAAGCTCCGCAACCTGAGCTTTGGCGCTAGTAGCCCTATTGATTCTAGTTCCTGAAGCCTCTTATTTTGCTACAATCTCCATATTATCATTCTACTGATCCTCGCTGATCCATATCAAATTAGAGGAACGGATAATACCAACATATTTGATGATGCGTCTGTCAAAAAAGCGCAAGATTGCGGCGACTGTGGACCAGCAGAACGAGACCACTGTTGAAGAAGCCCGGCCGGTGGTAGATACTGCTGAATCTCAAGAAACGGTAGCATCGGACCAGCCTCAGCAGAAAGCCAGTACCGAAAAGGAAAACACATCAGATGCAGCACAGGCAGCGGTGCAAAATGACGAGAGACAGGCAAGGTTCAAAGCCCTTCAGGCGCGTGCGGTATGTCCCATCAGCTTTCTACTTTGTTCGCACGGCTATGCACACCATCGATTAAAACCTGACCTAAAGTGCTGGCTGATATCACGTTCAGAAGAAATCCGCTCAACGTAACCTCAAGGAAGCCGCGGCTGAGTCCCAAAGACTGGCCACGGACCCAAATCTCCTGGCTTCGCTATCCCGCAAACAGGCCTTTGCATCACATAACCTCCTTAAGGCTGATACAGCTGCTGCTGGCGAAGACTTTGAAAGGAAACGAGCATGGGATTGGACGGTTGATGAGTCGGAAAAGTGGGATAAGCGGATGGAGAAGAAAGAGAAGCACCGAGAAGATGTAGCATTCCAGGATTACCGTCAAGACTCACGGAAGATCTATAAACGGCAGCTACGAGAGATGAAGCCGGACATGGAATTATACGAAAAGGAGAAAGCGGCAGCTGTCCAGAAGGCCGCCCTCAGTGGGGGTCTGGAGATTGTAGAGACAGAAGATGGGGAGTTGGTCGCTGTGGATAAGAATGGCACGTTCTACTCTACAGCTGACAGCACAGACTTTGTCGAAAATAAGCCTGATCGAGCGGCTGTGGACCGGCTTGTTAGCGATCTTCGGAAGGCTGAGGAAGTACGGTTGAAAAAGAGGAGGGATCGAGGCAAGGGTGATGATGAAGGTGATGTTACGTACATCAACGACAAGAACAAGCAGTAAGTTTTAGAAGCACCGTCTGTGTACATTCGAGGATTCTGACCATATCCCAGATTCAACCAGAAGCTTGCGAGATTCTACAACAAGGTAAGAACAGCCCTGGTACCCATCTACTGCTAGACTGACATCAACTTCAGTACACCGCGGAGATTAGAGATAGCTTTGAGCGTGGAACAATGATTTAAATGGCAAAAGTGGAGAAAAGATTCCAGGGCGGGCAGCAATGAGTGTTCCATGGCTTGATCGAATATGTCGATCAAGGATCCCAATGGTGGTCTGCCCGATCTACAGGCATTGCCATGGTATGACATGTTTATAGCATGCCTCTCCTCCAAGCCTTGGTAGCAAGTGCCTCAATATCAGTGGTCCCGACCACGCCTTTGACACCCTCATCTCCAATGGCCTCAACAACAGCCTCTGCAACTAGATCCACCTTCAACGGCTTCTCCACTGCAGCTCCAGCTAACCACGTTAACCGGCCTCCAATCATGCCATTGACCATATTACCTGCACTACCAGCAAACGCTATTGGGAGGGTGAATTTGCGTGAACTATCATACAGAAATCCAGGTCGAATGAAGATGCTTCTTAGCTTTGGTAGTGATGAGGCTATTGTGGATTCGGCCTCTCTTTTCGTGGTTATATATCGTTTTGGGAGCATAGGCGCTCCGGCTGCGGCAGATATGAAAACGAATGACGGGACGTTCTGAAAGGATGCTTCTTGGGCCAGGGTAATTGCTAGAGGATTCCTCGGTATTAGGCTGATATCATAGAGTGACACCAGCAGTGTTTCATACCTGTATCTCTATTCATAAGCTCATACGTTAACTGTCCGTCTTTCTCCTGTGACTCCAACGCCTCTCCCTCTTTCCTTTCCAAGGGGTTCTGACTTCCTCCTTTCGTAGCACTAAATGCTCTTGATAAACCTCCCCATATCGACTCCTTCCCAGTGAGCACTCCTTTATAGTCCGCCTCTAGCAGTATCCCCATCGAATGCACAACCGCATCGGCATCTTTCAGCATAGATTTGTAGGTAGCTGGCTTCAGGATGTCTGCTTTTGCCCATGAAACAGAGGTTGACCATGGTGGAGGATCGGGTGAGGAAGACACAGATGACCAGGTGGGCTCGCCGGAGCGGCTGATGGAAGTTACGTCCCATCCTCGACCGACAGCGACTTTGCAGATTCGCGAACCTTGGTGGTTTTAGCTGAGAGCTCGTGGAACAAGGCCTATAAACAATTACCAAGAAAGCCATTTCCCCCACAGACAATAATCCTCTTCTTCGCCATATCTCAGATCTTAAGCCAAGGAAGATACAATCTCATCGAGGATTGTATTCGCACTTCATGCCCGATTCTGGAGCTTTGTTTCTGAATGCACTATTGACGACATTGCTTGTCGGCGACTCGGCGAAAACGACTTTGTTACAGGGATCAGCTCATGTCAAATCTGATCTGATTAGATCTTCACATGTCCCCTCTTCATCGACTTCTTCTCCATTTGCGCCTCTGCTCCTCCAAGCATTGAATTACTTGACCATCTTCATACCTCGACGTCGAAAGTGTGGATATGTGTTGTAGAGCCTTATTGGAGTAACCTTGTAAGGGCTTGACACAAGTGGAAAGCACAACACAGCAGTGGGAAGTGCACCTGCATATTCACCAGAACCTCATGCCTGCACCATCAGGAACAAAGCGAGTGAAGGTACGTAAGATCTTAGAGACCAGGAAAATTGTATTGTTTAAATAGCCACTTTCTCTTCGAATTCTGCACATACACACAAGATGCCGTACAACCGCAATTCTGCTAAACCTCGGCGTGTCAAGGGTGTCTCTATCTATCGACCTTTCGGTTCGTCAAAGCACGTTACTCGGTATCTTAAGTGCTCTGACTGACCATCATTACTCTTTAGTCTTTGGCAGTATCGCCAAACCCATCGACCCGAACCATCGCCCTCTGGGTATCAACGCCGAACACACACATCAATGGTCCGTCTACGTCAAGGGTGTTGACAACGAGGACATATCCTACTGGCTAAAAAAAGTCCAATTCAAGCTGCACGAAACCTACACAAACTCGCTGCGTACCGTAGAAGCCCCGCCATTCGAAGTTGCCGAGACAGGATGGGGAGAGTTCGAAGTCCAGATTAAGCTCTACTTTGTCCCGGAAGCGAACGAGAAGGCGCAGACGTTATGGCACGCTCTGAAACTACATCCGTACGGTCCAGATGCTGAGGGGCAGAGGGAGAGGAAGGAAGCTGTAGTCTCGCAGAACTATGAGGAGATCATTTTCAATGAGCCCGTGGAGCCATTTTACGAGCTCCTGACTAGTGGCGCCCCTCCACAGCCTACGAGGGGCAAAGGCTCAAAGGGTTCGAAGCAGGCAATGATGAAGCGGAATAGCGAGAGATCCGCCGAGATTCCATACTCGGAAAGTGCGGAAAACCCCTACAGTCAGAAAACCGAGGGCACAGAGTTGGATCGGCTGAATGAGGCGATCAAGACGGTGGAGCAGATGGTCAAGGATGAGAGAACAAAATTGGCGGAGAGGGAGAAGGTTCTGACGGAGTTGAGAAAAAGTGAGGGAATCCCGATTAAGACAAAATAAAATCCCGGTAACCTCTGAGGCTTAGCGGGAAAGTGCACGCGGCGTTCAGTTGGGATATGGAGAGCTGAAGAATGTGATCCTGAAACAAGATATGACGTACAGGAGTTGCTTTTTAACCATGGTCGAAATGATTCTATGATCGTTCTGTTGCAACGTTAAGAACGAGGTCGACGGACTCATTTGATTGTCTATTCTATCTAAACCTTGACCATTTCTCATTCTATAAATCACCGGTCTAGCAGGAAGACTTTGCAATTCGGTTTTTCAAAGCTTTGCTGGCGTCTCACGTTGAGAGTGCTTACTGATATTGAGCAACAGTAGGGAAGATCCCCCGTCTTTGCCTACA
>JAABUH010000539.1_pt1 | contig 53950 bp, 69 predicted proteins | sample 5559121 | NCBI WGS metagenome assembly JAABUH01 (sample SAMN10711871, study PRJNA513364) | rock metagenome | isolation source: Antarctica rocks | place: Antarctica: Victoria Land, Battleship Promontory nord | collected 2015-12-28 | reverse complement strand
GGAGCGCGTCCGGCCATTCGGTGATCTTCATTCGCGTCGCGTCGCGTCGATTCTGGCGTTCATGGCGGTGTGGCATGTCATTCGGTGTCATAAGACCAAGAATGCTCAAGGCTAGACTGGGACTAGCTCATGGCCGATACAGGACCTAGGCTAGACCGGGACTAGCTCAAGGCCAACGAAGAAGACAGATCAAGATGGGACCGGTGAAGGTGTATTCACTTTGCATATGATCCCGGTTTGGGGGAAGAACCCTCTCCAGGCTGAGCTTAATATACCTTTTCAGAGGGGAGTTGACGAATAATACATAACCACTGGCAATATCATAAAACAAGATCACTTCCTTCTGCCGCTAAGCAAAAGGCGTCATTGACCGGAGCTATCTGGCTCCGGAGTCAAGTCAAACTCGCTCGGAGCCAAAAATCCCGGGACAATTCTCCGGGGCCCTAGTGGGCGCCGTTCTCGGCGCAGTCCGGGTTGTCGGCTCCCCGTCTCAAAGTCCATCTCGACCTATATCACCAGCACTCAAAATCACCCACCAACATGGCCCTCGATCCTGGAACCTATCGCTGCGTCTACCTGAGTTCGCTTTGTCATCAACATACTCCGACTCCGCCAACTCGTCATGTCAACTCCCCTCCCAATGGAAGTCGACCTCCTCATCATAGGTGCAGGCCCAGCAGGTCTTTCAACAGCTCTAACCTTCTCTCGCTTACGCCGCTCTTGTCTCGTATACGATTCGGGCCTTTACAGGAACGGTAACTCGCCGGTCTCACATACTGTTCCAGGGTTTGATGGGTCTGATCCTGCAGTTTGGCGGAAGAAAGCGAGAAAGGAGATCGAGGTTGGGTATGGGGAATGGACAAGGTTCAAGGAGGCGAGAGTCACTGGACTTAAAAAGCTAGATAACGGAGAAGTGTTTGAGAGTGTTGACGATACTGGAGAGGTCATCAGGGCGAGGAAGGTGGTTCTTGCTACTGGAATTACGGATAACCTCCCGCCGATACCTGGTATGTCCCGCCGTCCCGTTTGATCCCATCACCTCTTCCCACCACCTCACCTTCTTCCTTTCCCCTCTTAAATTCTCACTTCCTCATTCTTCCCCATTTTCCTTCATCATCGAGGACCTTCACTTCTTTTTCACTTCGTCAGTGCAAAGCTGATACCCGAAAAAGGCCTCGAAGCAACCTGGGGTTCCCGAGCGATCCACTGCATCTTCTGCCACGGGACGGAAACCCGTTCCGGACCTATGGGATTCCTCTTCACCCGTGCAAACGCGAAGATGAACCCGATGTTCTCGGATAGTATCTTCAAGTTCTGGGCCGGGTTGAGACACCCAAAAGTGTATCTCTTGCTCAATGGGATGGAGGTGGATGATGAAGAGGCGGGTTTGACTGGTTTGAAAGGGTTGATCGAGAAGAAGGGGTATGTCAGGTCTTCACATCGATTCTCACGTATCCAGCTCCAAAGTTTCATTCCTACGTCGTCGATCCTGGTTACCTCCGACGTAAGTGATTTGCTGAACTATGATATGAATTCAGGTATGAGGTCATCACCTCGCCAATAAGCTCAATAATCGAATCCCCATCTTCCCTCCTCATCTCATTCACGAACCGTCCTGCCCTCTCCATCCCCTACATAGCCGTCCTACCCGAATCATGGACACCTCACAACCACTCCAAATCCCTCCTTACTTCCGAGTTGCTCAAAGCTGAACTGAGTCCGACGGGGACGATCGCACCGACACAGCCTAGTGATGTGGCTGCTGGAGTACCTTTTCGGATGGGTGACGATCCGAGGACTGCTGTTAAGGGGTTATTTTGGGCGGGTCAGCTTTTCGCTGTACTTCACTGCTCATTACTGTAAGCTGATGATCGGTAGGGAACAGCGGGAGTTTCATGGGGAATGTTAATGTATCTGTCGCACAGGGTCAGATGGCTGGTTTCATGGCGGGTGAAGAGCTGGGTAAGGAAGATATGGCGGCGATGTAGGGAGGTTTGCACACGTAGACGGGAGGTAGCCGGGACCACGCGCGACGATGTCACTGATTCATACCGGACGATGGGGGAACGTATGCTTTAACGGTACTTTTAGCATATACAGTATTTATTTTACAGTATTGATGCATTGGAATGCATGTAGATGCATGCTATGTCCTAGGAGACTTCGGACTCTTTCGTGATTTCGGAGACAATGATACCTTCCCCTCCTCTGACGGAGAAGGGATCGCCTCCGCCAAGAAACCCGGTAAGACCCTCTCTATCCTCCCCGCGCTCGCCGCCCATAATTCCTTTTGATCTTCCGTCCGTGTATCCGGTCCCGAGGTCGGAGGCGCAAGCAGGATATTCGACGAATGCATGACCAGCACGACGTTTTTAAGCGACTCTCCGGCTTCATTCTGCCAAAACGCCTACAGTCAGCTTGATTCGCGAAGCCGATGTGTGGAAACTCGCCAGCAGATCTCGCTCCCCACGCATGAACCGCTCCAACTTGTCCAAAACCCTCACGAATAACCCTCCAACATCCCTACTCTCACTCTCCACAAGTCTCACAACATACTGCAAGAAGATCTTACACAACAAAGTCGCAGCTTTCAATCTCGTCTCCGCCATCCCATGCGAATCGCGCTCATACACCTGAGGCTTGGCCAACTCATCAAGGACAGGGAAGAGGACCCGATCGAATATCGTTGGGAGGGTTGAGAGATCGCCTGAAAGGAGTTGTGGCGAGAGGAGGAGACGCTGGAGGTATGATATGGCTCGTTGACGGATCTCGGTACAGCCGTTGACGCATTGTTTCCCGATTACGAGGAGGGGTGGGAGCCAGAATGTATTCCAGCCTGGACGAGTCAGATATCTAGGAAACATTAAGACTGACCATCTTGCCCTGAAAGACCGAATGATGACAGCAGATTCGGGATGACATTACGTAACCCGAACAGCGAATCCAGAGCCGTCAAGCCCCGCTCTACTGTTGGTCCACTAAATTCTTCAGCACCGCTTCGTGGGACCGACACTCCACTCACAGAGTCGGACTTCCACTCGTCCGCCTCTGTTGCCGTCCGGCAGCAGCAGCCCCAGCAGCAGTCGCAAACTCGTCCAAGAGCGCCACGACACCCGCGTAGTTGTCACCGGACAGTCCTGGTCCCTGACCTCCACCTGAAGCCATCTTTTGCACGATGGTCAGAGTGACCTTGCTCGCTTCGGGGTGCGAGACGGTTGCACGGAACAGAGCGATAATCAGGCCCCATTCAGTTTGGGACTTGACTACAGTGCTGTCCTTTTCGAGGATCTGGGCTACTCCGGCCATGAGTTGCTCAGAGACCGCGTTGAGGACGGTGGATGGGAGACTGCGGAGGACGTCAAGGGCGAGGTATAGCTGATCACGTAGGCCGGGCTAAGTATATCAGCAACGGATCTCGATTGGGACTTACCTTCTCGGAGATGATGAGGCTTAATCGAAGAAGCCCGACGACGGCTCGCTCGATGAGGAGTACAGAGTACGATTGCGCCGATCCAAGCAAGGAGGAAATATACTCGAATATGATAGGCCTACGACAATCAGCTTCAAGCCAAAGCTTGGAAGTGCAGCATACCAAGTTTCGCCGATATGCTGTTTCGCCCTTCCAGCGAGACTGATCATCATCTCGAGGTGGAACACGCAAGCGGGATCGTAAGGTAGTTGTCCTTCCCGCACCATGTGAGGTGAACCGTTCTCGTTGCGTATTTCGGTACGAGATAGAAGCTTGCCAGTAGTCCGCGACTCGGCGAGGTTCCGGATGGCGCGCAGAGCGGGAAGCAGAGCTTCGACCTCAAGGCTCCTAAAAATCCATCAGTATCCGCGTAAGAAGTGGACAAGAGCGCTCACAGAATCTCCGCGTACAGCTCTTCGAGGTTGCAAGATGACAAGCTATCCACCGCTACCAAGGTATTCTCTACATCCTCGTCGCTCGTCTCCACGACCAAGGCGTCCGAGCTCACTCCATAAGGGCTGAGGAGATACGAAGACAACGTCGACAGCAAGCCACCTTCAGGCCGGCGATCGGACGACGGTACAGGCGCTGTGACCTTCATCGGAATGGTAGTCGTTCCAGCCAAGAAGTCTTCCATCTGTAGCATCGGAGTCGGCAGTAGCGAGTGGAGGAAGAGGGTCTGGAACATCTCGAATATCTGAAGCCATCCTTCCCGGATCGCACTGCCGTTCCCGTTCGCGATAGTAAATAGGACAACAGTTGCAAGCTGACTTCGATAGCTCTGGCCGAAACGGATCGACAATGGCGAGATTGTGACTGTTTGGTTCTCCTTCTCGATGACTGGGTAGTTCGCCATCTGATAGCCATCCTTGCTGTCATCAAGAAGACCTGTTGCACTGGCGAGGGATTGGACAATGGTATCGAAAACTTCAGGAAGGTGGAAGTGACCTGCCAGCGAGGCACATTGTCGAAACCCGGTGATAGCCTTCTGTATGACATGGTCGTCCTGCGCAGACATTGTAAAGGCGTATGCGATAGCCGAAATGAGCGGTCGCCAAGCGAGACGGAACATGGACTCGTCGAAGATAGCGGTGTTGCATAAGATCATGGGGCCTACGTCGCTCAGCGACAAAAGACGGGGTGACGGCTAAGCTTACTGGCCGTCCGTGACCGCTGCATTAGGCTCTTCCAAGCATAGTCAAAGCCGTGTTGTCCCGCATGCTCCTCTGGGAGGATGATTTCCCGTCTCTTGATGGACTCGTGAATATTGGCCTGAGGTCAGCTCGCGCCGAAAAAGACTCACTCACCAAGTAGTCTGGGTCGAAATCCCTCTTATCGTTCACGCCCCGAAGATTCCGTTTGTAGTCGTCGATCGTCATACGTTTCTGAGATAGATCAGCCAAGCGAAACTCGCGTTTTATGCCAATCTTACTCGGTTTTGAGGGTTATGCAGATCGGTATTGAGCATGATCACCGAGTACGCCAAGACGTAGACAGCATCTTGGCTCGCAATCTCGGCTGGTGGACATTAGCGGCACCAAGGTGGACTATGGCGGAGTTACGAGGCTTGAAAGAGAAAAAGTGCTCAGCGAACGTCTCGGTGATCCGAGATATGGGTTGAGCTTCTCCGGGCAATCTGAATGTTTCCAATAATTCCCGCATAGCATCTGCAATCGATTTCTGAACGTCCGTAAGCTCTTATTGTGCTCCACCTCGCCGTGGAGCATACCCCTCTGAAGTCGAACAACCCGATGAATGCCTTGAGCAGCTCAATCTGATCAGGCCGGGAGATGTACTCCCCTAGTAACTTCTTGTCCAGCCGGGTCGAGTGCCGCAAGAATCGTGCAGTCGCCTTGGTTCGCTTCTCAGCTTCCGAATCAGCTCCAGCTTGATCGACAGAAATGATCCCGTTCTTCTCGAGGAAGGCTAAACCCTGCTTGGGTTTCGCATTGAAAATGGCGGTACCGGTCAGAAGGAGGTCTTTGCGGGACTTCCGGGAAGTGAGGGTCTCCGCTGCTGACGTGTTCTTGAGCGTGTCAGCGCGACGAGTGGAATAGATGTGAAGACATACCTTTGGCGACGAATCACTACCTTGCTCTAACCGGTCGGTCATCGAGCTGACAAAGGACAAGAGGATTTCAAGGGGAAGCATCTGAGCGTTCTCAAGTCCGTCGAAGAGGTGTGTTGAGCCATCCTGCTTAGGTGGTCCAGAAGGGTACACTCCCTGATTGAATCGGAAAGCATGCGTTTAGCAACGTCTTGCTAACGCAGCTCGCGGTAATCACTCACCCTGGTGAGAAAAGCAATGAGCCGTTCAAAGATATCCTCGCTCTCCGTCGAACAGTCGAAGTTGACCCAACAATCCACCATGAAGCTCGGTCTCAGCGCGACCTGAGTGAGAGTCTCCAGCATAAGCTCCTTTGTCTCGTTGGGTACCGGCGGAAGCATGCTCAGCGGCCGAGGTGTACTCGACGTGGGAGTATGTGTACCGATACTCGGTCCGTTTGACCCCCTCGCGGCTCCGTCGAATGCTACACCACCTTCCATAGTCGCAATGCTGCCGATAGCTGGTGAGCCGGGGCGGGACAGAGTGGTGTGTAGTGTGAGGTGACCGGGTAGCGGAAGTGGGGTGGGCGGTGTGAGGCGGTCGATGAGGTAGGAGAGGAAGAGCTCGAGTTGGAGTTTCAAGTGGGGAAGGAGGGTACAGAAGAGGGTTGATGTGGTTCGGAGGGATTGAGCGAGGAGAGCGGGAGAGTCGGATCGAGTGAGCTGGATTTTCGATCTGCATCAAAATCATGTAGCAAACGCACAGGCATACCTGGAAGAGATAGCGACATCCCTCATCTCTTACTCCTTCTCGTAGTTCAGGCCAATCTCCAAGACTAGCTCCGCCTACTTCAAGCGCAGTATTTAGAATCGCCAAGGCGGATAATCGCATCGAGTCCGTATGAGCCTGATCTGAGGGATTGAGGAGTGCGATGAGGACGCGAAGCAGTTCGAGTATTGTTGGAAGGCCATATGGCGTAAAGAGCGGAGGGTCGATATCGTCGCCTGGAACTTGCTTTAGCTAAATGAAGAAGAAGTTGTATCCCTCACCATTCGTATCTGACTCCAGCTTGACAAATTTCTCCACATCCCCATTCTCCTTGCCCTTTTCTTTCAATCCATTCTTCTTATCTTTTCCCCTCTCCTTTTCCTTCTCCTCCTTCGGCTTCACTTTCGGCTCAGTCTGATCTCCTCTACCCGCATCCAATAACCTCTCCACATCCCCAGGCGTCAATCCCCTCAACCTCAGGAAACAAGCCCTGACAATCCCCTGCACAGAGCTCTGAGCAGTATTTCTCAATCCTTCGCTCAACCTCGCTCTCGCTAACATTCCTAGCCCCACTTCTAACAGCTCACAGACACTTTCGTCTCCCGTATGATCGAGCATCGTACTCCCCATCTTTGAAGAGGAAGAAGAGGAAGATGAAGGTAGCGGGATGACTAGGGCTTCGATGACTCGGAGGAGACGCAGGAGGACGAGCTCGTCTTGCTGTGGTGAGGAGGATGGGAATCGACATTGGGATAAGGCGGAGGTGATGTGTGCGAGAGCGATTTGCAAGGGTGTGGAGAGAATGACAACGGTTGGTGGTGGTGGTGGGAGATAAAGGGGTAGTACTGAGAGGATTAGGGAGTGTAAGGAGGTTAGGGCGAGGGATGTAATAGGTCCGGAAGTAAGGGGTGATCGAATGAGTGCGAGGAAGGGGTTCACGAGTTCGAGTGCGGGGATCGTGGTGATATCTAGACACGTCAGCTCTGACCGTTTGAATCTGATTTGGTCGCACACCTCTGACTCCAGCAAGACTCCTTCGCAAGCCGACGAATCCAACCATAAGATCCCCTTCCTCTGCACCCTCGCCCGACGTCCTTCCCCTCCTTCCACTTCCGTTTGACTGCGAAACCTTCCTTCCTACTCGAGCGGTTTGTAGGCTAGGAGTTAGAGGTGCGATGGATGAGGTGAATGAGCTGGTAGAAGTCGAAGCCCATCTTTGATTCCTGCGCATGGAGGAAGTGATGGCTTGAATCTCTTGGAGAAGGAGAATGACCGGAGGAAGATCTGTGGGGCGGGACATGGCGATGAAGGCCCCAAAGAAGGATGCAGGAGTTGAGCGAGGTGGGGCGAGTTAAGGTGAGGCCACGCCTTCTTACACCAAAGGGAAGGTCATTCCAGGATTCCGACTAATTCGATCATGGCTTCACAAACCACGTGACCACACTCTAGGCGCCTACCTTGGAGCTATCGTTTAAGGAGTACTGCACGCCTAATTGAGGAATTGTTAGACGCGCGTTGCATAGCATACCCCCGATGCATACAAGCTTACTATACATCCTTTCCACAACCTACATCGTTGATCTTCTACCCTGACTAGCCTTTTCAGTGCCTCCTGATCTGTTTCGATTGCCGAAACCCTCTGTGTCTTTCTCCAGTCGTCTCTCATCTAATTTGATCAGACACTACTCACCATGGGAGAATGTTCATTCGGTATCACCGGTAAGTCCGTCATTATCCTTCTCGAGCGATTTGGAATTGCCCTCCTTCATCCATCTTCTGCCAGATGCGGACATCTCTATATCACTGACGTCTCTTTCTCACCCAACGTCGTCGTCATCCCTCCTGCTCGTAGAACCTTGAAAGCTCGCTAATGCTCCCTTCTCAGGGGCGGATTACATCCTCCTAGCATCCGACATGTCCGCCGGTCGATCCATCATTCAAATGAAATCAGATGAGAACAAGATCAAACCTCTCGGACCTCACCTCGCCATGGCTTACGGTGGAGAACCTGGAGATACCAATAACTTTGCCGATTTTATCGAGAGGAATTTGAGGTTGTACCATATCCGGTGAGCTCGAAGTCGATCCGTCTTCAATCGCTATTTCCCCAGCGAAGGTGAGGATTGAATTTCCAGCTGACGACTGTTCGTCCCCCTTTCCCTTGCATGCCCCATGTCTGCATCGAACCTGATATCTACCCCCTGTGAATGGTGTTTACTTTCGCTCGCTCCGCTCGCGGGTTCGTAGCAATCACACCCCCCTCCTCCCCCCCTCGGCATCAGCCTGGATCCGTCGAACCCTGGCCGAGTCCATCCGTTCCCGCTCCCCATACGCAGTCAACCTCCTCCTAGCAGGATACGATACCACGACCCATCAACCAAACCTATACTGGATCGATTACCTAGGTACGAAAGCTATCGTCCCTTACGCGGCACATGGGTTAGGGATGTATGTGAGTTTGAGTACGATGGATAAATGGTGGCAGCCTGAGATGGGGAGGGTTGAGGGAGTGGAGTTGTTGAGGAAATGTATTGATGAGGTTGCGAGGAGTGAGTCGGGTCGTCCAGTTCTAACACCTCGGACAGGTAATAGAGCTTTAGACGTCGGGCTGATGAGTTGGATCAGGATTGACCATCAAGTTCACGTTCAACTGTATCCTCATCGATAAAGGTGGCATTCATAATATCGATTTGGCAGAAGCCGATCCTGTCGCAGCGATGGAGAGTGCTGGAAAGGAGGCGAAGGTGGATACGCCGAACCCGCCTATAGATGTTGGGGTTGTCGCGGCGACAGCCTAGCGAGAAGTGTATGCAGCAAATACCGAATGACAGATCGTGCTAAATGTCTGCTACACCTAATACAGCTAGAGGTTGATCCGTACGCCCGGTGACATCCGTGAAGATGTCCATACAGCTTGAAGTATGCTACTGATGCCCGAAATATGCTCTATGACACGAAACCTCCGGCCGATCAGGGATGTCTGCGCTACCCACCGATCGCAGCTCATGTCGCAAAGCTACAAATATGTTCAGAAGGTATACGAGCAGGATATTAAAGGACACATACACTCCGAGTAACTTGAAAGGCGCTGTCGTCTCTCCTTCTTTCCCAAGGAGATTGCATTCGACCTGTTCTCATCAGCCAACTTATCTATACGCCGGGAAGCTCATGCCGCACGGAGTGAGGACCCGCGGCAACACTCTGGTCGATCAACGTCATTCTGTCAAATGAGATCAGCCTTGATTGCTATGACTCTCCATGATACTCACGTCGGCGTCGTCACCCCCACATTCGCGGTACCCGTCAACTCCACAGCTCCAGCATAATTGTCATCAACCCAACAAGCCGCCCGTCCAAGTTCCTGTTCTTTCGGATTTCTAATTCGCACATCAGTTCACCCTCTCACTTTTCCTTGCTCCTCGTTTGCTCGAGCTCAAAAGGTACAACCCCACTCACTGGAGGTAATAAATGGCCACATCACCCGCACTGAGCGTAACAGGTACACGAAACCTACTCCCCGCAATCTCCGCATACCAATAATGTTTCTCCTCCGGAGCCGCTCCTTTCCCCGGATGATGTGCGAGCCAACCCGATCCGAAGAAATGACTCGGTGGGAGTGGATTGATCAAGTCATTCGCTGACACACAAAACGGTGCTACCTCTCGAAACTTGAGTATATCACTAGGTCGATCGGATAACATCGCTTGTGGGACCCTTATGGCTCTCATCTTCGCTGCCAATCCACCACCTTCCGAGGCCAGTTCCTCGGTTTTGTCGGATACTGCACCGCCTAGAAGACCGGACGAGTCGGGTATTTCTGAAGTTAAAGCTCCCATGTAGGGTACGTCGAAGGCGTGTCCCATTGTCGCTGCCCATCCTGCACAGACTTGGGTCTGCATGTAGGAGATGAGTACGTCAGCGATGAGTTGATGCCCTTCCGGATTGGCTAAGATCGAGTCGATGAAGAAGGCTTTTCGAGATTCTTCCGGGCTGGAAAGGTATTCGTTATAGAGTAGCCCTTTCGCACTGGTACGGAGCATCAGCAACAGAACATGGATAAGGGGATGAGATTCACCTGATGTGCGGTACATCGTAGAATTGCGCGACAACGGTATGTAACAGCTCAGGACCGGCGAAACCGTTCTGAGCTTGAATTTGAGGGGAGAAGTGGCCTAGTATGATGACAGCTGGTTGGTCAGGTCGAACTAGTATCGACCGGACGAGCAGTTCGAAATGGGTGAGCCATTGCGGGTCGCTGTAAGCATCAGCTAGGATCTGGAACATGTTGGGAAAGCCAGGCTCACTTCGGGTCCGACGCATCGAATTCGAGGATCACCATATCCGTCTGATCCGGAAGATGGTGCATTGAGCAATAAGCGAAGTACGCCGAATCCGTCCTTCTCGCCGCTCCGTTCGTGAGTTCCGACGCAGGGTGCGGGAAGACCGAGTTCCACCAGTCAAAGAACCTTGCGGGGTAACATCGTCCTGATACCGGATCATCTCCAGCTCCGTGACACGCCGAAACTGCTCCTATCAGCTTGTCGCTTGAGCCTGGACGAGAGCGCCTTAACCCACCTGATCCGCCTAGGACACTGATAGTGACTGGCAACCCCGCCATGGCCTTCTGAACGACTCTCTGGACTCTCGCTCCACTTCCTGTATGCATCCGACTCCGCAACAGACCCCATTGTCCCCTTCGTTCAGCTACTGCATCGCCCGGTCCGAAGACGGGACAGAAGTTGAATGGTGCTGGGTCAACCGCTGAGGCGTTTAGGTAATCTCGGGGTGTGAGGAGTTGGGCTTGAGAGTAGTGGGAGACGGAGTCGGATGAGGCTGAGGAGTGTTATTCTCGTGCTTGAGCTGAGACCGGTACGAGGGGGACTTACGGAAGAGTAATCGGGAGAAGGTGAATAGACCGATACAAGCTATTATGACTAGCCATATTCGATTGGAGATGCCTTATTTGGTCAGCTCGCGGTTCTTGCCGCTGTCTGGACTGAAGTCCAGCCCCCGCATGCGGTAAAGAGAAGAGATAGCTTCGGTGTGAGGCAAAAGCTGCACTAACCGTACAAGCTCCCTGGCTTCGGGGGAGCTCCCGGTAGCTCATCCTCCTTGAGCTTGACCTCGCGCAGCATGTCACAACTGTCGACTACCGTTTCACCGATGCTTGCTGCAGGAACTGAAAAGTAGGTTCGCAAAGAAGACGAAGACGAAGAGGAAGACCTAGAGGTTCCGCTCGTAAAAAGGTTCTTTTATCGGGTTCCGAAGCGTCTGCGCAGCAGTGCTTGAGAAGGCCTTCTCCGGATCGGCTTCTTTCGCTTGCCGCTGTGTGCGATATACCACCAGAGGCTTTTGAGTAGTTTTGTACAGGGAGTATGAGGAGACAGGGCGAATGGCTTAAGAGTAGAGTGAAGCTGGAGATAGCGATGTCAAAACAGGGGAGAACTCCATACCGGTTCTCAGCGGGATTTTTCTCCACGTGCTGTGAATTCGCGTAGGACGCGTCGTAGTGGTGGTCGGTTTTCTGAATTTCTCTTCCAAACGGCCGTCTTTCAATCTACCCAGTACAACAATTTACGAGGGCAAGTGGAGACGATCGGCGACAACCAAAAGCGCCGCTTGTCCAAATGGCCCTCCCCAAAGCTCTTCAACCGAGTTTGACCCCGGACGAACTCACCTTCCTAGCCGAGGAAGAAGTGATCGATATCGTCCCTTCCTTCTCCATGACAAGAGTTCGTTTACTTAGCGTGAGTTCTTTGACCCCTTGATAGCGGGTCCGTGCTCTACCTCATCGATTGCGAAGAATTTACAGATCGATCATAGGGGATCTACGGTCCATTCCAACCTCCGTCTGCATGCTCAGTCCCCCTCTGGCTCGCTTTATCGCTCAAACGGAAGCGGAAATGTCGGATAGTAGCGCCAGATTGGCTCGGTGTCGGTACGTATTCTTCCGATTGGCCTACCTTTACGCGCCTCTCATGGTTTACTACTGAGGCAAGCTGTTACAGAGAGGTTGCAGACGCTGCTTCAGGAGGAGAAAGCGAATGCCGAGGGTTTCGAACCCTTACCTCGGCGGGTTCTCGAGACAAGCAAAGTCCTTCTCGATGTGTGCGTCCTACCTTCTCTTGTCGTTCGGCTCTCAGCTGATACATGCTTGCGCTAATAGAGCATCGGACGATTTAGCCCAACCTGCCATACTCCGGTCATTGCTGAAAGATCTCCGTGAAGTCCGTCAAGCGAAGATCCGATTGGGGCTGCAGAGTGAAGGTGTCATGCGGGGAAGCTATCTTCAGGTCCGTCTTCTGTCCTCCTGAGGGCGTCGTGCACCATTCCAATGCGGACGAGTGTAGGTGACGAACCTTACCCCGCTCGAGTTGACGGAACTCAAGCCTTTCTTGGTGAAAGCTATGGGGATGATGCAAGGACTTGCGCCGAGGCGGGATGAGGAGGAAGAGGAGGACGAGAGGGCTGGATTGGCGAACGGTCCAGTGGGGGAATACGAAGGGGAGTGATTTGCCTGAAGTAGGGACGCAGGCCCGTACATCGGTATGGGGAACCAGGCCTTGGCATCAGGTGAGTTTTGATGAAACGACTGAAGTTAAGGCTAACCCGATTGTCAGCTCAGGTCGGGCATCTCAACGACTCGATCAGACTAAGACGTATCGGCACAACGACGGTGCGACAACGTATCGCCTGGCGGCGCTTTGTGCGCGCGATAATGCAGCTCAGACTATCGACGTGGTCTGGATATTCTGGATATGCCAGGACAGCCAGAAAGGTAACTCGATTCATATGCCATCTGTATGTATCGTGGAATTGTATGAACATTGCTCGTCGCGTCCTCAAGACGGTCATCTTTCTTAGATATAGTCATTTGAACTGGCAGCAATCACAAACATGCTTCTAGCTATCGTTTTGGTCATACTCTGTCGAATGTGTCTCCAGCAAGATCATCATCATGCACCTCATCTTCTGGCTCTTCATCACAACCTTGGGGTACTGCAAACTCTAATCGGTGAGCTTGAGGCATGTATGGCCCGATCGTAGCTTTTCCAGTGTACAGCTCGTCAAGACATATCTTGGTAAGTGACAAATACTGTCACGGTGCTACTTTACCAGCGGGTATGCTCAAACACTCAGCTCCTTGTTTTGACGGGCGTAGGCTATTTTGGCGAAGAATACCTGCGATCGACAATGGGCGATGTAATGACTCGAGGACACACAAGGGTGTAGCCAAGTTAAGCGCCGGTCGAAGTAGCGTTCTCGATGATTGCAGAGGCAAGGGTAGAATAGGCTAAGGGACTATAGTACAAGGAAGACTTCAAACTCGAATCGCATGGGTTGATAAGGTCAAGGAAAGAGGGTCTTGAACGAGCAGTGCGTAGGACCCAGACACTGTCAAAAACAAAGGCCTCGTTTTGACTATGCTAGGGACTGTTTAGGTATGCCGTAATGAGAAGAAGCGATGTGACCAACCCGGGCTTCCGGCATCCTCTTCTTCGGTATCGATCACTGTCTTCCGGGGCGCTAGTGAAGATGTTACTCACGACTCGATCAAGCATCCTGCCAAAGGGGCATACACTGCTATCACTCACCGTTTTGGTCTTAAAGGAAAAGAGCAGCGACTGTTACCCAGCCTCGAGAATGCCAGCTAAATCCCTGCCAGAACGTCCACTCGACCTCATCTACTGCTGCTTCTTCCTCGTACGTCAAGCTGCGACTGGCGTATTGGTCTCAATCCTAACATCCAGACTCGTATGACAGCTTCACATCGTGAGCCAGCTCAATCAACACGCTTCGAGGCTTCAGCTGACACCTCGTCCTCGTAGCCAGTCACAATCCTCATCGACCAACAAGTCTTCACCCGACCATATGGTTTCCCACCGAAACCTTTCCTTCTTCTCTTGGATTGGTTCGCCCGAACTCCCCGCTTTCGAACGATCACTCAAGTGAGCGGATGATATCTTCAGGTACATCGATGTGGCCGGTGATACGTTGATGCTTGGTGGAATCAATGGTGATCCTAGGGTCACTTGGTTTACCGTGGGGTATGTCTCTTCCAAAACAGTCCTGTCTGTTTGGATCGAATTCTCGTTTGACAGGTTAACCTTTGACTTATAGTGTCGTATTTGAAGGTCTCATCCAACTCCCGATGTTCTTCATAGCCATCCATTACCTCTACCACAGTACGTCCCCCCGCATCACATTGATCACCAAACAGCCCAAAGAGAATCCATCTTTCTGACACCCTCTCGATTGATTAGATAATCGCAGGATCTATCGTAAGTCCCCTTTGAAAACCCCACGCTAACATCACGCCCAGCAATACTCCTCGCATACTCCACATATACGACATGGGTAGTCATCGTGGTCATCATTCAAACCATCGTCGATCATCACACCCCGCCTTTCACTTACCCGAAGTCGCGGCCGATCAGGGGGGAAGGATGGACGAGTCAGGATCTGGCGGTCCTCGCAGGGAATTCGTTATGGTTGTTGGTACCTAGGACGATGATGGTAGATATGTTTTGGAGAATACAGCGGGAGATGAGTTTGGTGGGGATTCGGAAGACTGATTAGCTTGAGAGTATTGATGAGGGGATTAGCGATGACGCTTGTCCGTAGATTGGATATGAAACCTGTACATGACTAAGCTCGATATTCATCATAGATAAGGAAGGGGATGCTACCAGGATGGGAATCAGCCTGGGTGGGAATATCGAAGGATCTTCGGCCCAATCAGCTGATGGGAATCATCCTCCCGCCTGACTGGTTAATATAAGACCAAGTTCGGAACGTAGCGGCGAGCGATGCAAGGGGATCAAGGGTCAGCGATACAAGGCGATGAAAGCGTCGAACATAGGCCAGGTTACACGATTACATATCTTCCTGGGCTGAGATCTCAGATCGCTAAATCCAACCTAGAACTTGCTCCTACGAAGTCCAGCCATCAGCGCGGCTTCGATTTATATACGAGGACGGAACTCACGTAAAGTACTTCTCCCATTCTTCCTTACCCCAACTCGAGCTGATACTGTCGTCCTTCACACCATTGAACACGCCAGTCAACTATAGCCAACCCAAGTCAGCGAGTTTTCCATTACATAATATCTTAGAAAGCTTCCACTGACCGTGACGAAGATCCCATTCTGTCTCCCAACCCTTACTAGAACCATCACAATCAGCACCACCAGTAATGGAAGGTTGAGAAGAGCGTTAAGGTGGAGGAGGAGGAGGGAGAGGAGGACGACCACGGAGGACGAAAAGGACGAGAAGGACGAGAAGGACGAGGAGGATGATAATGGGTGAGAGGATGAGGTGGAGAAGGACTGACTCGACCAAAATATTCCCAGAACTGATCAGGACGGTATTTCCCAAAGATCAAGATTGCCTCTGTATGATGTCCCGCCAAGTAATGCCTAGACAAGTATACACTCAATCAGCTCGGGGCCTTCCTTAATCCCCTCATACACGACGACAACTATATACCCCGTGATTTGGCAAAAGAGAAGACGCAGCTTGACGTACACTGGGTTGGGGAAAGGTCGAAGGACCAAGCTCAATCTCTCATGGTAGATCCCACCTTTCTCGATGAGTGGGAGGACGTTGTCGGTTATTGACCGGAAGGCTCGGCCGGATGGGCCGCAAAATGGGTCGAGGTAGCTACGGAAGTCTAGATCAGGCTCTGGATTCTCCATTGCTTCGGAACAGACAGGATTCGGATCTCGCTCACACTTCGAGACACTGTCCGCCTGCGGAGGAAGGAGAGATGTTCGGGGAGAGCCATTCTGGGGAATCAGAGGGCAGCTTGTACTCTTCAGATCAAGCTGACGAATACGATCACTGCCAGGCGAAACGATGCAAGGCTGAGAGGAGAGCAAGGAACAGGAGTTAAGCTGCGAGATGCTCGATCAATCAATTTAACTAGAACGACGCCATTTGATCAGTCAGCATTACGTACAGCGGTGTACCCACCTTTCCGCGGGGACCGAAATGTGGATGAAACAGGATGAAGTGTACTGCGATCAAGGACAATTCGAGGGTTCAGTCTTCCCGGCAGACTGACATGCCGCAGAACAGATGATCTCGATGAAGGATGATAGACATGACTTTCACCCATTATCAAGCCGGATGACATCTCTAAGTAGGATAGGATAAATTCCACACCTCCGCTTAATACCCCAAAGCAGCCTGCTTCCTCAACCTAGCCTCCGGTATCATCCTCTCCTCCTCCTTCAACCCTTCCCCAGCCTTCTCCGGATGTTCACCAGCCATTTTATCCTCCTTCATCTCCCTTACACAATCGATGAGTTCCTCGACTGCTTGTGGACTCGTTTGATGGTGTACGACGCAGCGTTCTCGCATGAGGATGATTGGTTTGGGGAGGGATTTCAGGCGGGCCATCACGGAGTCGAGGTCTAGGCCGAGGGGTGTCGGGTCGAAGAAGACCTGTATCCAAATGTCAAAACGGGTCAGAAGAGAGGGGGGGGGGAGGGGGGGATACATGAAATGGGGCGGGGAGGGAAAGGTGTGACTGACCATGTTCGTGTCAACTTTAGCGATGATGTCACAGCCTAAACCCTCGAGTCCCTCTGCCAGTCGACGAGCGAGGTCATGAGTCGAAGCGAGTCTTGGAAAATGATTCGTGATCGCATAGTCCGCTGCAGCGGCCATCCCACCAGATTGACGAACACCACCGCCAAACGCCTTACGGAACCATTTGGCTCGAGCGATGAAAGCTTTCGTCCCGACCAGTGCGCTGGAAAAGGCGTATCAGCGAGCCCTCACACATGAGCCCATAGCTATATGATCCAAGCTACGGGGTTGGGATACGACTTACGATCCGATAGGTGCACCGATACCCTTGGAAAGGCATAACGAAGCCGAATCGAACGGTTGAAGCAATTCCGTCAACCTATCCACCCTGTCAGCCCTGCACTGCGCTTAAAGCTCCTTTGCACCTACACAACCCTCAAATCCTCCTCTTTCCAGGCATCCATCCCCCTCCTCTCAACCTCAGCAGCAGCCACATTCCAGATCCTCGCCCCATCCAAATGCATCCCAATCTCATGCTTCCTCCCCAATTCCCCGATCTTCACCACTTCATCTTGAGGGAAGATCATCCCGCTCAGAGTATTTTCGAGACAAATGAGCTTGGTAGGGGCGATGTGGATGTTTTCGCCTAGTTGGAGAGCTGGTTCGATGTCGGATACGGTTAGGTGGATTTGATTGGAAGGGACTAGTTGGTGGGTTGTCGCTTGGGAGAACATGGCGATTCCGCCGGCTGAGGACAACCATCAGTATCTATCACGAGTGAAGAGAGAAAGTGCAAATTGGCAGGAGAGATACAAGGGGTAGGTGAGGGTGGAAGGAGCAGGTGGAAAGTAGGCAAAAGCTTCGATGGGGGATGACATGTCCTAAGCCTCAGAAGAAGGGAAGTATAGCACGCACCTTCCATCTTATGTACATGAGCTCGATGATCCGCAATGACGCTATGAGGAGGCTGCTTCATATGTGTCCGAATGGCAAGTTCTAACCAACATCATCAGCCCAACTGGTCCGAGCTCAAGGTAATAGTGCTCAGTAGCTTCGTGTGTACTGAATGTTCGTGAAAGAGGTGACTTACGATTCGTCATGGTCCCACTACAAGCAAACATCGCCGCCTCCTTCCCAGTCAACCTCGCGATCCGACTTTCCAAAGCCGTAGTCGAAGCATCTTCACCATACACGTCATCCCCTCGAGACGCCTGGAGTGCGAAGAGGAGTTGAAAGTCGGTTGGGATGGTAATTGTATCGCCTAAAATGGAAAGCATCACGATCAGACACAAATTCCAACCCCGTATACACCATTCAGGAATAGGGAGTGTTTTTATTAAATGCTGTTCTTGATGGGATGTGACAGTGACCCCTGATCGGTGATCGAATCAACAGGACTCACTCCTGAAATCACGAGAAACCTGAGCGAGACGATCGACATTATGTTGACCACCGACTTCGGCTGTTATCTCTGCTTTACCCTGTGGGACAGGCATATCCGAGACGGTCGCTAAGAATCGCTTGGATGGTGAAAATCGATCGGGGAGAGGTATCGGTCGAGGGTGAAATATACAATGTCGGATTGAACAAGTCTTCTGGACGATCGATTGGAGGGGTCGAGGCATGGATTGGACACTCAGAGTCCAAATTCGAGATGGCAAGAGAGAGGTTGGGTATATTCGTCAGTGAGAGTTGGATGATCCATGCGCGCGCAAAATTGAGTCGGGCAGATCCGTTGGCCGTAGGCTTTTCTTACAGGCGTCGAACGGGATGGTGCAGGCTAACTTCGTGGCTACTAACTATTATCCCCTTGGGACAGCACGCCGCAGCGGGAGAGAAAAAAGAGATGCATATTCTAGATCTACTCTTTCTATGCTACGCCATACTATGCCCTATCAAGCTCTTATTCCGGAAACCAACGTTGAATTGCAACAACGAACTCATCCACCATCAGCGAACCGCGGTGCTATGAGGAAGGTCCGCTCACTTGAGATCTCTCACCCAGCCTGATCCGCCCTCACCACGCTCGATACATGGAATAGGGTAAGGCGACTTGGTGATGAGTACCGCCTCATTCGCGGACAGGAGGCAGACTTCGCGGCCGTCGATAGATAGTTCGGCTGGGGAGCGAGCTAAAGGCGAGATCTACGCAAGCGCGAGTCAAATTGTGATAACCAGCGATATGCTTAATCAAGCAGTGTGTAGACTTCGTAGCTCACCTCAAGCTTGACGATCCCTCGTCCTGGTAGGATGACGCTCCGGAAGCTCAGACTACGAGGAGCGATCGGGGTGAGCAGAAAGGTATCGGCTTCAGGGTGCGAGATAGGTCCGCCAGCCGAGAGAGAGTAAGCTGTCGATCCGGTAGGTGTGGAGAGAAGAAGTCCGTCTGCCTGAATCAAGCGTCAACCGCTTGACAACCCCATCCTTTTGTCGCACCATGCAGCAATAATTCGGAGTCGGTTCGAACGCGGCTGACTTACGACCGCTTCGGTAAGATGCTGCCCATCGAAATACGCATCGACGACCGTGAGATGGGTGTGTCTCCCTCGATGTAGCGTGACTTCATTCATGACCTGCCATCCTGCGTCTCCAACTAGAATATAGCAGTCAGCATAGCGGTTGGACAACGAAGCTCCCCACGCACCGGCCTTCGCACACTTTAGCACCTCCCCATTCGCATCCACAGGGGTACAAGCCAACCTCATTCGGTTCAATACCGATACAGGCTTTTTGAGGGTCATGTCTAGTGTGCTCGCCAGATCATCGATGTCTACTTCGATGAGACGGCCCTTCCGTACCTGAATGGAAGAGACTCACTGAAAGGTAGCAGAAAGCCCAGACTGCCCATCGAGAAACTGAGAACAGGCGGACATTCCCCTTCCCCGAACAAGTTACTCGTATGAAGAACCGTCCCATCCCCTCCAACAGTAATCACCAAGTCGGTGTGTAATGGGAGCAGCGAAAGATCGTCTGTGGACGCTACGATGAGGTTGGGGAAGGAATGATGATCCTGTGCAGTATGGGGCTCGACGATGAGTCGGATCTGTGGATGAACTCTCGCCAAGAAGCTAGGAAGCCAGGGTTAGCGGGTTAGGCGATATGTGCGGGCGGAATGGGACAGACGAGAGGATATCACCCATCGCTGCTGTTGTTCGGGGATCGTTTGGCTTTTGGATCAAAAGAAGAGTGGTTGGGGAGGAAGTCCATTGAGATAGCTGATGTCTACGTGGAGATGACAGTCAGTATCCTAGACAAGGTGTTGTGAAAGGAGGCTTTACGAAGGAGATGCTCGTCTCGCTGCCATGGAAGAAGATTCCGCCTCGAAAGTATCACATGATCGAAGCTTCGGTTTTCTAGATATCGTCAACCACTACGTCCCAGTAGCATAGAGGGAGAACAGACTTGAGAAGCTGGTGAAGCGTCGGTGTAGGCAAATCGCGAAGCCGGTGGATCAATCGAGTTTGCCCATGCCGGAAGGGAGCTGATTGAAATGGTACGAAACGGCGAGACGGACGTGTGAGGGTGCTACAGCTTGGTAGTGAACTCAACGTCCGCTGCACAGCGCGAGACATTTTTAATGCTTCAGAGTAGTAGCTTGGCGAAATCAAAGCATCGCTGCTGCTCTTGGGATTAGATGGGACCGACAATAATGGGGCTCCATGTTTTGCCAGATCATGGAGAGGACTCGCACTAATCCCTCCTTCCTAAGCACTGATTACCAACGATTAAATCATCATTTGAGTCGGAAGAGATACGATAGCGTCTTGTGTCTCGATAATGTGCTTAAATTCTCGTATAAGTCGCGCTCGATCCCTGTAGCAAGGTAACATGGGTAACTTACGTCAACAAATTATCGCGTCGGATGTCTTTATAGTTGATTTCGTTAAATGAACATCTGACGCTGCGAACATAAGCTGGAATATTTCACAACCCCATATTCTATGCAGTACCATGGTTTGGTTCAGGTAACATAAGCTCAAAACGCAATTCAGAGCTGAAGACCCCTAATGATGTGACGGGAAGAGAGGTTGAGACACTGGCCTCGCCGCAGAATAAGTCCACCTGCAATTCCATCGACTGAAAGCCCTAGAGGCATCATCAAGGACACGTTCAAACCGTAGTCATAGGTTTGTTTTCCGGACCTTGTCATTTGGCGGACGTTTTCAGTCGATATGCAAGCAAGCAAAGGGCAAGCTCTCATTGCTTCGCATCCGATCAAACTGAGGTTGAAGCGATCCTAAACAGTGAACGATCGCAGTCCAAGGGGTACTTGCGACTCCTTCTGTTGTAAGAGCAGCTTCTGGACCGCTCCAAGCATGTTCAGCATTCCTTGCTTCTCGGAACTCGACCAGAGAGAATCTTCTACTACCAGCTAATCAACTCATGAAGCCTTAAATCAGCTAGCTTCGGGTCTTGCAGTGAATCATGAAATCCTTGGGCAAGCGGTGTCATGTCCAGGCTAGTTTACGATACTGCGTATGCATGATCATCCGGTGAATTGTCATACCCTGTCGAGGCGATTCTCAGTTGATCATACCTGCTTTTCGTATCGGATGACATACATCTGTCAACATGACAAGACGCAGAGTGAGAATGCCAGGTCCCAGCTGCAGGTTCACTCTCGCTTCATCATCCGTTGCTACCCATCTTCCCTCTCATCTCGACGACCTTCTCATCGATCTCTCGCCCCTTCTCGAGCAATGAGTTCCGTTCCCGCGCGAGTCTATAACCGCAATATCAGCACAAGTCAGACTGAGTACGTATTGATGCAGTGCCGTACTGGACTATTCTCGCTTGCATTGCCCGTTCGTGTGGGGACGGGACATCGCCAGATTCGTCGAGCAACTCGTTTGAGAGGAAATGTTCCTTCAGCGCTAATCCGCCGTAAACCGATACTTTACGATAGCTTACCATCAGCTTCGGTTCCACGTAGGATAGAGTGACTTACGTGGTAAAGCTACGACACATGCTCCTGCGAATATGAACTTCGCATTCCTAGCTCGCATCATAGTATCGCATAAGGACGACACAAGAAACGTCCCGGTCGCAGATTGAGATTTGGGTAGAGAGGGGAGAAAGAGGCACGCGTCTCGGTCCTCGCCGGATCGTCCCGGTTTCGGATTATCCCTTTTGAATTCGCTTCTGATCCGGCTTTGGCTCATTCTCATTCTTGATCGGAAGGCAAAGGCGTATCTCCACGCCATGCCGCCCCGTCACGCTCCTCCCGATTCACAGGCTTACAAAGACCCGCCTCTGCCCCATCCCGCCGAAGATCTCTCGGCGGACGATGATCTCCTTTCTTGGGTACTCGTCGACCAGCTCGGAGCTATGCCAAATACGAAACTCGGTGTTCATCCACAACAAGTCAAATTCACTGGACCGGTATTCAAAGCCGACGAAGTGTTGAATATAGTCAAAGAGGTACGAGAAATCTACGTTTGACAGGCGGCTAATGGTAGACTGTTATCAAGGGGAACCTTCAACAAGCTATGCAGCGGTTACAAGAGTAGGTCCGAGCGAGGTTTAAATCATGCTAATTATAGTTTCCATGTACTAAAGAAACACCTTGACGCGAAGACTACCGATTCACAACGAGATCGTTTCGTCCAGTATGTCGAGCTTCATCCGGACTGAGCTGAAACTAGGCATTTACGACGATACCTCCTTCCCCTAGCCCCGACTTCCCGGATCGAGATACATATGACTTCCCGATACTCCGCTGTGACTTGCCATACCGAACTCGCTGTCTTTGCTACCCGACCTCTAGCAGCAGGGGTGGTACTGCAAGAACTTCAAGGTAGTGTCGTGCCCCTACCCGACGCATGGCGAGAAGAGATGGAGCTCGGAGAAGGTTTCGCAGTCGAAGCAGCAGGCGAAGAGAGCGGATCCGATACCGAAGTAGACTCCGATGAAGAGGAGGAGGAACACCGGGAGAAAGAGAAGGGAAAGGGGAAGGAGGTCGATCGTGATCGGAGACAAGGGGCTAGGAGGAGTGATCGGACGAAGAGGAGGGATTTCAGTATCGTCTGGTCCGGGTTGAAGAGGTGTTTCCAGCTTTTCTTGGGACCGGCGAGGTTTCTGAATGTGAGTGAATGAGGGATGAGGGTGAGGAGCTGATTTGGGAAGCATGATTGTGCGCCGAACGTTGAGTTGTTGAGACAGGGGAAATATGTGACTTTCAGGGTGTTGAGGTTGGTCAAGGTTGGGGATGAGCTGACCACGTTCTAGTGAGTCGGAGTTCCGCTTTGCCCTTTTTGGTGCTTTTCTTTTCGACCATGCTGATCAAAGCGTAGTGGGGAGAATTATTGTAGGCGATGAGCAAATGATCTTTTCGACTGACAGACAGTCGGCAAAGGGAATATCGAATGCCTCTGCTTGACCTGCGAACAGAATGACAAGGGCGGCTTCACGCCCAAGGGACAGCTCTCTCGATCGCTATCACGAGATACCTCAGCCGGACCGTCGACGTTGAACTCGCCACTGCCTTCGGTCAAATCAACCAGGCCCAGCTCCCTTCGACATCTACTCAAGTACGCAGATTCGATTTCCGACGCCGGAACAGCATCTCCCGTCACAAAGGATAGAAGACCTCGAGAACGATTAGCCTCGGCATCGGTCAAGACCGGGGATGATGAAGACGAGCCTGGGACAGAGTCGGATTCAACCGTGGAACCCGTACTTCGGGCAAAGTCGACTCGGGAAGCAGCGAAGAACGTCAAACCATGGGCCTACCTCAAGCGTCCGAAAAAAGCGATCCAGAATTCATCGGCTGTGGGAGATACCCAAACACCGGAGGAAGAGGATCTTCCCGATGATTTCCCTCGATGTGCGACATGTGCGAAAGCTCTACATGAGCGGGTCTGGTACAGTAATCGATATTTCGACCATTGTCAGAGGTGAGGGTTGTACCCTTCGATCCAAGCTGATGGACCAGATGTGTTCGTCATGCTTTGATCTTCGACCTCCCTTGGCCTGCACATCGCGCTTCGGACCTACAAGTATACCCACCTGCTCACCTTATACCAAACGGCTACATACCTCGAAAGGTTTCTTCTTTCCTACTCCCCTCGCTCGTCAAGATCTCGAAGAAGAAACTCAACGAACCCGAACCGATCTCGCCTCAAGCCGACACGCGGGAGCAGAAACTCGCTCGCCGTGTTCGAGCAGAGATCGAAAAGGAAGAATACATCATCGAGCAACTTCGACAATCCGCCTTTGCCGCCCAAGAAGCGAGAGAAGCGGCAGCCTTCGCACTGGTCGAAGCTAGGGAAGAAGCGAAGAGGAAGAGGGAGGAAGAAAAGAAGAGGAGGAACGAGAATAAGATCAGGGGATCGGGGGTTTGGAGTCGGTATGAGTATATCTCGCCTGAGGAGGTTCGAAGGAGGGAGGAGGAGAAGTATAAGGTGACGAGTGGGACGAGGAGGGGTGGGAGGTTTAGGGATGAGGATGGGACGCACGAGGAAATGAGGCGGTCGGCGGAAGAGAGGAGGAGGGAGGAGGAGGAGAGGGAGAAGGCGGAGAAAAATGAGAATGAGACTGATGAGGATGACGAGGCCGAAGACGGAGAGGAAGAGGAAGCGGAAGGCATGGAGGACCCGGACGAAAGGGATCGAGGGAGCGAGGAAGTCGGGGAGGACAATCCGCCACGAGCTCACGCCAGACCACATCGATCCGGAACAGGCACTGGGGCGTCGTATGTCGAGCCGCCAACAGACGAGTCGGATCCCGAAGAGGAACCCGAGCATCACTCGACCTGGCCGCGACCAATCTTCCGGCTTCTAAATGGCCGGATGGTCATCAGCAAGAACGCCATCCAGTGGACCCCAATGCAAGTTGTTGACGAAGTAACTCCGAAGCGACGAGGTCGACCACCCGGAAGTGGGAAGCTACAAAGAGCTGCTGCTGCAGCATTAGCGAAGGCGGAAGAAGAGGCGAGAATCCAGAGACTTCGCTCTGTCTCGAATGACCATGACCGTACACCTCGAAGTCATCATCGAACCTCCAAGCTGTCGAACAGTAAAGGGAAAACGAAGATACCAGCACACGTCAAGACATCCGGGATCGAAGTCTCAGATGACCTAGAATTCCGCCCAAAAATGTCGGCCGAAGCCAGCTTCCCAGTGATTAATGAGGTTCTGCTTCTACCTTCAAAACCAGCCAATCCATCTGATTCGGAGTTCCCCTCGGTCGATGCGGCCAGTCCTGAGGCGGAGCTGGTAGATACCTTATCGAGCATTGAGGATGGAGCGGATGGAGAAGTCGAGGTCGAAGGGGAAATAGTGGTTGTGCCCGAGGAGGAAGAAGCGTCTCCAACAAAAGGAAAGGGGAAGAAACGGAAACGTCACTCGGAGGGTGAAGTACGTATTATGTTTCGGACCAAGAACGAGATTGACGGCGCATTTTGACTTTAGACGGATAAAAGGGAGAAAAAACGGACCTTCTTTCCTTCCAAGCTTATCTCTTCCACCTCGAACCCTTCAGTCCCCAACGTGAAGCCCCTTAGCTCGGTATGTCCACCTGATGCCAAGAGCGGAGACGCAAAAATGGTGAGACTGATACGAAATCACATTCATAGTCGTCAAGCACGATCAAAGGTGCTTTCCTCGCTTCTGCCGCGAAAGTAAGGGCAAGAGCGCGATTCTCTTTGGCTTGATTGGGCTTACGGAACAGGGGATCTGACTCCTCCCCTCGTTCTTGCCTCTTTGCGGACGAGAAGTTTGTTGGGACATTTGCCATCGCTCGGATGTTGTTTTTGAATGCCATGCATGATAACCTGTCCCCGTTGATTATGAGACCCAACTTGTACATGACATACATGTTGGGATCTCCTTGCTCACTTTGTAACGCAACCATCGAGAGGAGTACGCCCGAGAATGTTCAAACACTTGGTCACTCGGAAGGAATCGGACGACATTGTGCTGAGTTTCCTTATTATGCTGTGCAGGTGACCCACAAGTACTTTTCCGCTTGGTTCTGTGCCATACGACCGACAGCGAGAGCGGAGGAGATAAAGGGGATCTTACAGGTGCTTTCCTCTTAAGCAGTTGCGCTTGCATGTAGGGCGGCGTCCTCCTTGGAACGTCTACTTCTTGAATCAACGAGTTGTCGAGGTCACGATGGCTAACGAGGGGCGAACCGACCTAGTACCGAACAACTAGGTAGCCTTGCTGAACTAGGCGAGTACGCCGCAAGACTGGATGAGTATACAGGGAATGACAGAGGAAAATCCTCATTCAACAGAGGGGGAAATAGTCAGCTAGTAGCTCCTATGTGTCCGTAGTTCTGTCCGAGGTACTTTGTGCTTCCCTTCCAGGTGTTCCAGTCCAAGCCACTCGGGAAGTACACGAAAAAATTCGCATCGCGCTGCGCGGACTGCCACGGTTCAGGCATGTTGAGGCAGACAGCTCAGGACCGTGTACTAATCCCCACATAACACTTATCATTAGCTCGAGTAGGCTTGGTAGTTCACATGCGGTTTTCAAGCCGCGATTATCTCCTCATTCAACCCCTCAAATCACCGTCTCACCTCACCCTAACCCCTCTGCCTCCAGTCATTGAACCCAATATCGGCTTCCTCATCACCCGTGAAAGGTCTCAGAACACCCTCATCATAACCTCGATAAGCGTAACCCCCTCGAGAAGTCATCAATTCCTCCCTTCCGGGTGCTGGTGCATATCCACCCGCACCCCGGCTCAAATCCGCCTCATGATCGTTACTAGTGGCAACCTCCACATAATCAGATCTCGTCCTCGTACCAGGTGTCGGACTTCGATTAGGAGGTAAGGACGACCTTGAACCACGCGACCCAGGAAGGGAAATGTGACTTCCTCCTCGGTTTTCTGCTTCCGGATTTCGTCCTGGACCTTGGGCGATACTAGGCTGATTCGGCGGAAGGATCGAGGATGGCGGTGCTCGAGCTGAAATAGGAGAGTTGAGTGTGGCCGTTGTTGGAGTTTGATTCTTCTCAGTACCGATCGGAGATGTGGCTTCGTTGAGGGTTTGTTTCGTCTCGATTTGGGGAAGTGCGGCGGTAGGCGATGTGTTGGATGGGATATGTTTTGATTTCCGACGGAGCCATGGACCGAATCGATAGAAGAGGAATGGCGCAGGTGCCAGTGCGAGAGACAGAAAAGCGAGGACTATAGATGGATGGGCCAAGTACAATTTACTGATTGGCCCCTCTGGATCGGGTAGAAGAAGGGGGGAGGGAGGCTTACGAGTGCCGGCCCAATGGGTGCCCAGTCCGTTAAACAAGTATGAAGCGAACAACGGGAAAGCAGCTCCGAACAAAGCTCGCAACACTGCGTTGGCTGCCAGAGCGCTCGCCGCATAGATCGGATAGCTATCAATCAGGTAGGCCAAGATCGAGCCGAAGATGAGGAGGTAACCTGTCCCAAAGGGCACGCTTGCGAGGATACATACTATCCATGGGACGTTGGGTGTGCAGGTCCAGGCGAAGATGAAGAGTGAGGTCGGGACGAGGACGGCACCGATGCACATGGTCGGGAGTCGTATTTCAGGTGGGACGGGTAGGTGAGCAGGGATTCGAGCGCGAGCTTTGGCATAATAGACCGCGTTAATTTTGCTCATGAAGAAACCGATGATCATGCCTATCCCGACGCCTACGATGGCGAGGCCGGACAAGCCGACTAAGGTGAGAGACCCCCGATCAGCGAGAGTGTGACGAAGAAGCATCATGGCGGAAGAACGACGCACGGGACCAATGTCGAAGTTGTCGAAAGATGATTGGGAAGGCCGTGAACAGGAGGTATAGACTATGAGACGAGTCGGCAATCGGGTTGACTCCCTATCATCTCGAGATCGACTCACACGCCATAAATGACCGATACTGATTTCGTCATAGTTTGTAAGCTCCCAGTAGCCAGCTTTACTGCAAACGCAAGGGGAAACCTCACAGTATAAACTCAGAGTCAAGACGATGATTTCTGTGAAGAGGAGAGTCAAAGGTCTGGCGAGACCGACCTTGACAATCTGCTTGATCGGCTTCTTGACCTTGTCGTACTTGCTTATGAAGTGTTCACCGGTATCCGCTTCGTCTGCTCTTTTCTGCAACTGTGAGGCTTTCCGAGCAAGGAGGGTAGGTGCGTAGGTCTCGGGTATGAAGAATGTCCAAGTGATGAGCATGACCCTTGACACCGTAAGAATCTGGCCGTAAAAACGGCGGCTTGGTTTCGGTAGACTCACAGTCCCCAACCAAAATTCAGCCAAAATATCTGGAAGTCTCCGTTAGCTTGTCTTCACCGGACATTACAAGTCGAGAAGGCGTACACCTAGCCATCCATTGCGTGCGGAGCTCTCCCCGATGAAACCCGAAATCATCGGTCCAAAGACTGGACCAAGGAAAGGACTCAATGCCGCCAGTCCGAGCGGGATGGCTCTCTCATGCCTATATCTCTGCTTCAGCGGGGAGAGTCATGAGCAGGGGAGAGCATACGGGAGCCAGATATCTCCCATCTGTCCACCGAGATTAGACAGCTGACCCGCTCCGAAGAAGCCAGCAAAGAAGCGGACGACTTCGATAGTCCTGATGTTCTGGGCTACCGCACCGGCTGGGTCGGGGACGACATTCAGTAATTATAGCTTGTGGGCGGGAGAGTTACGCTCACCAAGGTTGAAAAGGACGAATAGAGGGAAGGATACAAGGAAAGCTAGACGACGACCGATGATTTCGGAAAGTGGTGCCCAGACGAGCGGTCCGAATGCTTGACCTACGGGTCCTGATCAGTCAAAACGCGTGACGATTCGTAAAACTGCTAGGAAAGGTCTGCCCAGAAAAGCGACTTACCGAGGAGATATAAGCTCAGCCCAAGCACAGCGACCTCATCGCTCGTCCCCGGGAAGTGGACTTGCAGGGACTCGATCCCACCCACGTAACTCGAACTCGAAAACACTGGACAGAGACAGTTGATGGCCAGGTGTACAGTAAGGATCCAGTTGAACTTCTTACTCCAATTGTATGGGTTCGCAGGTTCCTTCGGTAACCAATCGACGAGGTAGGGTTCAACTTCTGTACCGGCACCGCTGAAAGGGTTCTCGTAGTCGCCTTGCGGGATTGGTGTTGGTGCTGTAGGTAAAGAAGAGTAACGGCGGCTGTACCATTCGGCCAAAGAGGATTCAAGAGATGTCGAGGGGAGGATGGGAAGGCGACGAGGTGGGTTGGAGGGAGGTTGGACAAATGCATGGGTTGATTGAATGGGTGATGGAACGGAGAGGATTGGAGGGGAACGTGGTGGTTCCGTTGCAGCTGGAGCGGGGTTCGAGCGCTCTTGAGAGGGAGGAGATGAAGTGTGGGATCCGCGAGATGGGGTGGAGTGTTGGGCGAAAGCTACTGGGAGGGTGTATGAAGCGGGTTGTATGGTGTTTGCAGGCGGTGGTCGAGGTGATATCGGACGATGCTGGGGCCAATCTCCTGGTGGGACTCGATCTCTTACTTGTGGGTCATAAGGTGAGGGATACTGCCCAGCACCAGATGGACGTCGCTCCCCGCTCAGGTCCCCCTCGACCTCGTCAGGCAAGTCCGGTGACTCGGCCCGGATGTACGAATGGTACGAAGAGGTATTGAAAGATGAGAAAGGTGGTAAGTGGAAGGAATGGAAGGAAGCCCATGGGAGGGAAGGATAGTTGAGATTGGATGCCATGTCGAGATTGCCTATAATGAAAGGTGGGAAGAGATGAATCAGTAAACTTTTTTGATCTCGCCCTGTCAATTATGAGTATCTCAAGCAACACAGCCTGTCAAGGATCTCTCTCGTAATGGCGGTCAAGCGGTTATTATGAAGTAAGGAACGTATCGCATTTCAAGGGGTCCCATGCAGAGGATCAGGGTCCCGAGATCGACGGTATTGACAGGGGATGATAGGGGAAAGTAAGTAAGGGTTGGACGAAGAGAGATCTGAGAGCACACAGCTTCTGGCGGCGAGGTTTTAGGGCGGTTCACGGATTGCCCGGATGACGGGGGGTGGCGGTGTCGGGAGTCATTTTTGCGGGGAAGATCTTACCCAATTTGCATCGGCGGTGTTCTGTTGTCTTAGGGGCATTTGGAGATTCGTGATGGCGGAGATGCTCTTCCTTGACCAAGTGACCAAACGATACCAGGGATACTGATTACTACTGATCGGCTATGTATTTATCACGTATTGTCCTCAGCACACCTTCCTCGCCACTTGCAAATCTTGCATTGATGCAAGTATAGCTTGCACGTCCTGAAGATCAAGTTGAAGCCAATAATGACACTGTCTACTTGAATGAGCCATCCAGCTTCGCGTTATGAGAACGACCACTATTTATGAGCCCCAGAGCTCGGTGAGGTGCGACCAAAAATCTGCCCGGGAAACATCTCCTCTTATCGCCTCCCGGCATAAATTCGGGAAAAGAGCCCTCACGTGACGGACACGCCCTCATCTTTAACCCCCCCTGAGGCCACCTTCCAGCTCCAACCCCACGGAAACCACCTTTACTTTTCGGATCAAATAGTCCCCTACTCAACGGCAACATCAACACGTCTTTGATCCAGATGAGCAACATGAATGGTCTCTCTGAACCTGTCAACAAGGATGTTCAGTCTTCGGCGAGACAAAGGGGTCATTCTGCCATGGTGCGTTGGAAGCCCCACGTTTGCTAGGTATGATTCTGGCTGACGAGGATCATTCCCTGTTACTTCTCTCCTTCAATTCGAATTTGCGCCTCCATCTACCATCCGACTGATACCCCCTACTTCGGGAATGCAGGATTTCAAATCCGCTACGACTGGGGTTGCAGCCAAGACGATGCGGAATGAGCTGAATCGGATGGTGTCGGATGTGACGGACCCGGCGAAGAAGAAGGTAGGTTGGCGTTTCCAAAAGCTGTGTCATGTTGCTCGAGTTTGTTTCTGTCGGATACCAGACGCCAACAAGGCCGTTCACGACCTTTGAAACTATGACTAATGCCATTGGTACAGATCTTTGATGCCGAGATGCAATCCTTCTTCCTCCTCTTCAATCGCTTCCTTACAGACCAAGCCAAGGGGGAGAAGCTGTACGTCGCACAGCACGTACCTCGACACCTACTGACCCATTCTAGGGAATGGGACCGAATCTCCCCGCCTAAAGCTGAACAAGTCCACACCTACAAGCAAATCCCTAATGTCGACCACGCCATCCTCAACAAGCTCGCAGTGCTAAAGCTTAATGGTGGTCTGGGTACGACTATGGGCTGCGTCGGACCTAAGAGTATCATCGAGGTCCGGAACAACATGACATTCCTTGACCTTGCTGTTAGGCAGATCGAGGTGAGCAAACAAAAGCAGAGTTTGACTATCGGCTGACGAGACGATAGCACCTGAACTCGGAGTACAACGTCAATGTCCCATTTATTCTCATGAACTCTTTCAACACCGATGAGGATACGGCCCGGATCATCCAAAAATACCAGAACCACAACATCAACATCCTCACTTTCAACCAGTCCAGATACCCCCGTGTCGACAAGGAGTCTCTTCTCCCTTGTCCTCGTGAAGCGACATCGGACAAGGCGAGTTGGTATCCTCCAGGACACGGTGACATCTTCGACGCGCTTACGTGAGCCACCTCGTCCGCTGCTTGAGGGTGTCACTGACATTGCACAGTAACTCTGGCCTTCTCGACAAGCTCATCGCAGCCGGCAAGGAATACATCTTCATTTCGAACGTCGACAACCTCGGTGCCGTCGTCGATTTGAACATCATGCAGACCATGATTGACAACCAGGCTGAATACGTAATGGAGGTTACCGACAAGACCAAGGCGGACATCAAGGGTGGTACGATTATCGATTACGAGGGGAAGATTCGGTTGCTCGAGGTCGCGCAGGTTCCGAAGGATCATATGGATGAGTTCTGCAGTACTCGCAAGTTCAAGGTGAGTGGGCATCTTCAAAATGAGAAGGTCGTAATGTTGCGGCAGATCTTCAACACGAACAATATCTGGTGCAATCTGAAAGCTATCAAGCGGATCTTGGACGAGGATGCACTCAACCTGGAGATCATTGTGAACAACAAAGTGAGTAGATCATTAGCACGAGGTCAAGGCGAATCTGACGATGTCCAGGTGACCGATGGTGGACAAGCAGTCATTCAGCTTGAAACTGGTAGGTCTAGTATTCCCGGCCCATACTCTCGCTGACGTTGATAGCTATCGGCGCGGCGATCAAGCATTTTGACAGTGCTATCGGTATCAACGTCCCTCGATCGCGTTTCCTCCCCGTGAAATCTTGCTCGTGCGTCGCCATGTCGCTGGTAGTCCAGACTGAGCTGACGTCCCACCTAGAGATCTGCTTCTAATCAAGTCGAAGCTATATAATCTCGAGCACGGTGTCCTGACGATGGATAAATCACGGGAGTTTGGCGGTACACCGGTCGCGAAGCTCGGAGATCACTTCAAGAAAGTCGCGGTAAGTTGGCAACGAACCTGCTTCTCAATGCATCCGAGCGCTGACACCCGCATCAGAACTTTGAGAAACGCTTCAAATCCATCCCAAACATCACCGAGCTCGATCACCTCACTGTCTCCGGCGATGTATGGTTTGGTAAAGGTGTCCGACTCGCTGGGACTTGCATTATCGTTGCCAATGAGGGGAGCAAGATCATGATTCCCGACGGGACGAGTTTGGAGAACAAGTTGGTCACGGGGAACTTGAATATAATTGATCATTAGGGCGGCTGCGAAGCGGGGTTGGCCATGTATTCATGCATATACACAATTGCTTTGGCGGAGATTGCTGAAACTCACCAGCGGCGTAGGTGATAAGCAGGTTTCGCAAAGGGTACTTTTCCAATGCAGTACGACCGTTACTTCCTGGCGGTGATCGATTTTACCCAAGCAGCAGAAGAGTAAGACAATGATGCTGTACGGTGGATGACCCTCTCAAAGGCAGAAAGAATAGCATGATTAATGCATGCCCAAGCCGCCCAATGCTTGATCCACTACAAAGCCGTCGTCCTCACCGCTCCTTTCTCCCTCCCAACCCTAGCCCTTGACCTCGAACTCTCCACAACCGTCTCTCTCCCTGCGAAATCCACACCTTGATATACCTCTTCGTCGGCACTGAGTAAACCCTTTCGATCCATGGGAAAGTCGAGATGGGCACTGCTAGGTAATCTCGAGGCCGACGTCGACAACAACGGCGATGGCTCAGATGAGGATGAGGGTGAAAGCGATAGGAAGGCGGTGCCGTGTTGATCTCCTCTAACCAAGAAATGCTCGAGAAGCGCATTCGTTGCAGCTCGATGTTCGGCCATCCGTAAGGATGATCCATGACCTTCCCCGAGTTTCAGGCCGAAGGATGTGAATAGACCGATGTTGAAGAGGGGCGCTTGTGAATTCGTACCTGTCGATGCGAGAAGTCTGGACAAATATCAGTTTGTCGAAAAGAAGGATAGAGAGGTTCATGAGGCAGGATGAAGAGGTGATTTAGGTTAACTTGTTGACTTACCGAGCTTCGACCCTTCCTACACCGTTTGATGGATGTACACCTGCATCAATGAGATGTCTCGCTACGATTGAGGATAAGACGTGTTTCGGGTTCTTGAAATTGAATAAGGAGGCGAGGTCGAGATGTCTTGTGAGGAAGAAAGCTTGGACGAAGCTTCGTGAGGCGTGTATACCCTTAATCATAGTCAGTCACTCGATCGACGCAGTTATTCCTCCAGCGCCCTCTCCTGCTGAAAACAACGGTCGACTCCACTCACTTGTTCCTGGTATATCAAACCGACGAAAGCTCTCACGCTAGTCGCCACCATCTCCTCGAAACTCTCCTTCTTATTCGTCCGATGCCAAGCTTTATCCTCGACCTCTCCGACCTTTCTTCCTCCTCCACTCACATCGCCATCCCGTTTCCCCTCCTTATCATCTTTGGTATACTTTCGAAACCTCCTCGCAATGGGAGTCATCTCTGGTCGTCCACTCCCTTGACCATCTTGACCCTCCTCATCTTCCTCCTCATCAACCCTCTTCCACCTCATAGCTATACCAGAACTACTACTACCCCTCCCCATCCCGGGTTGACCGATGTTCCCACCAGCTTGAACACCGATACCCAACTCACGAGCGACGGAGTAACATGCTTTAGGACCTACGTAAGATGTTACAGCTGATTTGAGAGCTTCGGTAGGGAGGAGTGGGTAGAGACGGGAGAGATGTTCGGAAGCGAAGAGACCGAGGAGGGAGTTTCCGAGTGCGGAGGGAAGTTCGTTGGTCTCAACCTCGACACGCACTTCGACTTCGGCTTGATTCTTGGTTGACTTTGAGGAGCTTGAGGGGTTGGGAGGTGTGTAAGAGGGATGAGTAAGACAAGCTAGGATCGCTGGGTAGAGTGCGGGATTTTGAGGGAGTGATAATCGGGAGAGGAGGGCGGAGAGGGATGTTGAGTGAGGTGTTTCGATGGGGGCGAGGGTGGACCTAATCGGATGTCGGGTTGGGACGGTACGAAGTGAGCGGATTGGAGGGGGACATGGTCGTCGTTGTTGGGCGGCTTTGGCTATTCTGCGTTGGAGGGCGGGGGTGAAGAGGGGTCGGAACGGCATGATGAGGGAGAAAGAGATGGGCGAGATTGGAGGGCTAAAGCTGCTAAAGCTATCCTTCGTTCCTTGCTCGGGCGCGTTGAAGGGTTAAGATCGAAAGACTCCGCTGTGAGCCTTGATCTTTGCGCTCAGAAGAGTTCGGAAAGGAAGAATTGATGCTTCCTGCTCTTGCACAGAATGCCATGTCATGTAACCCTGATAAGATACCACGTGTTCAGGCGTGACGATGATTATAATCCTCGCCATCCAAACCTCTTCCACAAAGTCTATCTCGCCGACACCACTTACCAAAGTCTCCTCACATAGGTTCTCGCTATGACACTTCGAACAATATCGACTCGCTCCTTTCCCCTCGCCCGCTCGTTCATTTGTACCCGACTCACCCTCCCTATCCGTGCCCTTCCTTCCACCCACGTCCCCTTCCCCACCCCTCTTTCCCTCCATCAAACCCGGCACAAATCCACTTCCTGGACAGACAGACTCTTCGGTATCTCAAAACCCAAATACGGTCCAGGAGAATTCGCTAAAGACCCCGTGATCACCTACGATGAGCTCTTACCCATCACAGAGCAACCTAGCGACGTATGTCACACTCTCCCTACCTTCCACATCTGTAGTATCTCTCAGATGAGTAGAGTTGGAGGGAGTTTAACCGATTGGAGCTTGACTGATTGGTGTCATCCTAGGATGTGTTGTTGATCGACGTGAGAGAACCGGATGAGACTGCTCAGGGGATGATCCCTAGTGCTGTTAGCTTGCCGCTGAGTCAGATGAAGGAGGCTTTGGACCCAAAGTCGCCTGAAGGGGATTTCTATAAGGTGAGTAGAGTTCGCGGGTCGTTTACTTCATGACGACAATTGGAGAATCATCATTTCATCGCCTTTCTGTTTTGAGCAGAACTTTTCTCCGTCGTTTCCTCCTTGTCTTCGGCTTTCGCTCCCGGTGTTGTGCTCGCACTGTCTTCCCTTCTATCTGTCAAACCTTTCTTTCTTTGCTGCTCGACTATTTGTACTTCGGCATCAAGCTTCCGCTCTTGACGATTCCCCTTGGTCTCCACATTTCCAATCGTTCTTTACTTCCGCTCAGCGCTAACGCACCTTCGCACCTTGCAGAAACACTCATTCCAAAAACCCCTCCCATCTCAAAACATGATCTTCTACTGCCGTTCCGGGAAACGTTCGGCCGCAGCAGCCGAATTAGCCGGTGAGAGGGGATACAAGAGCGTGAGGAATTACAAGGGAAGTTGGTTGGGTTGGCAGAGGAGGCAGAGGGGGAAGGAGGAGGACGAGGATTATCATGATGATGGGACGGCGAGGGATTGAGTGGGTGAGTGAGCGGAGCGAGGCCGAGGCGAGGCCGAGGCGAGACGATGTACCTAAGAGAGGAGAGCGGGGAGGTAAGGGGTCGAGGACTGGATTTGAAGGAAAGAATGGAACAGGATACGTAGGGCGATGGAGAACTTGCCGTTTTTGTCCTAGGACGGGTATCGGTGAAGCTGTATGTGAATGAGGGATACGAGTGTTGGAACCGTATCGAAAGGCAGGAGATCATGTATTGCATTACTCATTCATTATATAGCGAATCTGCTACGTGTATAGTGTCATGAAATGAAGATCGTGAAATGCGTGCACTCTTCGTCCGGCCGCCTCGTATATCTCCACCTGAAATACCAAACCGAATTACATTCTCGTCTCCCCCTCCAATCCTCAGAACCACCTCTTCCTGGTAGTGGCGGTGGAAGTAGTATTTATCCCAGTAAACTTCCCCTCGGCAACTTCCTCCCGATAGTGGCGTTCCCTAAACCAACCGATGATCAAAAGCGGGACCGTACTGAGATAGAGAAGCCATCCGACGAAGATGAGCGGGAGAGGTGCGCTGTAATGCGGTTGCAGGTCGAATTTTGCGAATTGGTGGTGGGCTACGGCCCAAGTGATGATCACAAGGAGGAAGGAGATGATTGACAAGAGTACGGCGAGGAGCTGCGATCGGGCCAAGCAGTGATGAAAGGTGGTCATGTGAGGTGAAGAGAGTAAGTAAGGATAGAAAGCTAGCGGGTGCTTCCTTGAGTAGGATGAGCGGCGACGGGCAGTGAGGAAGAAACTGAAGAATGCGCTACGGAGATCTCGAACGGTATAAAGGAGGGAGAAGAAGGCGAAGGTCCCGAATCCGGCTGTGAGGGGGACGACGATGAGTGAGCGAGTCAGGTGGGTGTTGTGGATGATCTGCGGGTGCCAGGTGTAGCTGAGCAGATGTCAGTTGGGTCACACTCCCGAGCACGGGGAAGAGAAGCGACGGCAGCGAGACAAAGAACAAAGGCTTAGTGGTGATTTGAGGGCGATGATCCGGGCGACTTACCCGACTTGACGAATGCGTTGTCCTCCGTAGACGGCGGAGGCACCAGCCGAAGTTACCGAACTAGAACAAGTCAACGTGAGTCCTATCCATGACGAGAATGTTAGAGCCGTTTTGTCGCTACACATACGATTCATGGACTGAATGGCGGTGAGATGAGTTACACGTACCTTCTGATCATCCGAGCGAGTTTCGAGTAGTATATCGATTTGATGAAAGGAGTTGAGAACGCAGAGAGCCAGAAGAAGAGGGTCTCCACCTGAAGTCGCGTCAACAACGAGCAGGGGTGAGGGATGCAGAGGATGATCATAACTCACTAGCATGAGGAAAGCGGCGATACTGAGTGAATCAGGGGAAGTTCTGGTACGAGATTGGACTACCATCTTGCTCTGAGCGCGGTCGTCGGTCAAGAGAATCTTCGCCTTGAAGGTCGTAATGTTACGATGCAGGGGGGATGTATTTCGTTCAATGATTGCGGTCGGGCCTGATGACGTCTTGATTGAACGCGTCGAGCTTCTGACGACGTCTTGATAAGAAGTGGAACGCTGAAAACGCAAGATTGAGGCGAGGAACCATCAATATGACGTCAGGCGTGTATGACAGCTGTAAGACGAAGATGCGCGAACTTGAGTAAGTTTCAGCTTGGGTATCAGGTCCCAGGGGTAGTCATCCTCGTCGAAACGGCCATCGGGGTAATTCTCGAGAGTGTTGAGCGCGCTCATTACTGGGACCATCACAGTCCGTTCCATCGACCAGATATATGCTTGTCCTCCGCAATATGGGTAGGCTGTACGATGTGGAACATGTAGTCGTTCGTCCTAGTCCACGTCAAAGATACACCCCAGTTCGTCTCAGTTCCGGAATATTACCAAGTTCCGAATCGCCGCTAAACCGTTGAAAGTGGCACTAACCCGGCATGACGTAGCCCGTACAAGCGGGGTGCTCTGAATTTTGTTACAACCCGCACATCACCGCTTCTCGTCAACACAGTCTCTTATCAGTTTCTCTAGTAGCTCGTCTCAGCATGGCCGTCGTTGACCCACATTACCTCTGGGCCCTGGGCCACTTCGTTATGCTTTTTGGAGCCTGTCCGTCACTCCACCTCTTACCCGCTCTCCCAAACTGACGGATTGACTTCAGCCTACATCCTCATCCAAACCGTATTTTTCCGTCCGACTCCGACGTTCACTTATCGAATATGCTACACCGGTGCACTTCTTTCGTACTCGATCGTGGTGTTCAAGAGCCTCGGACGACCGGTTCTTAATCAGGCTTATCTGAGGAGAGCTTTTGTGGATGAGAATGTCCAGTATGCGGTCTTGGCGCTTTATTGGTGAGTACCGACGACAGAGTGGAGCGGAGCGAGAACGCGTTGAAACGTTTTTCGTGCATGCTTCTTTGATCATCGCAATACTGACTGAGCTCCCTCCAGGTGGATCTCGAAACCCATCAACAGTATGTTCTTGATGCAATCCTCTTACAGGGGTATCCTGGCTCACGTCCATAGTTACCATCATCCCCTTCGCGACTTTCTCTCTCTTCCACACCCTTACCTTCCTGCGAACCAACATCATCCCCAAATTCGTCCCGTACGTACCACTGTTTCGCGCACCTCCGCATGGAAAGCTTACTCAACTCGTTAGAGCACCGCCGGCTGCCGCTTCTGGTCAACCCAGACCACCCCCTGCAGCTCTCGAAAACGTCTCTCGGATGATCCAAACATGGGTCAAGGGGAACTATGACGGTGCCATGCGGTTTGTCGCTTATGCAGAACTCGCCATCTTCGCCCGTGTCACATTCGGCGCTCTTACGTGAGCCATTGCCTTTTAGCCTAACGATTTAACATCCGCTGATCTCATGCAGGTTCCGATCCTCACTGATCGCTCCCATCTTCCTCGCCCATTTCATCCGACTCCGATACCACGCCTCCGCCTTCACCCGTCAAGCCGTCGGAACCCTGTCGACCCGAATCGATTCGTTCGCAGCTGCCCGCGGTGGACCGGTTGCGAGTGTGTGGGGCACGATCAAGAGGGTCATCACAACCTGGGGTGGAGGCAATGCTATGCCGGCACAGCCTCAAGCTCCTGCTGGGGCTGCTACTGGGACTGCACGTGGGGGGGGGACAGCAGGAGCTGGAGCAGGACGAGGTACTGGAAGAGCGGGTGGGAACTGAACGAAGTTTCGGAGCAAGAGATGAGAACAGTATAGGTTGGACGGGACGAGATGTCTGATGAAAACGATGGTTTCGCCTGACCAAACTCTACAGAGAGGTTTCCCCTTGACGGGAGTGCTGCCGGGGGGACTAGCTTCAAGGTATTTCCGGTACCCGCTGATGATCTGCGCGGTAACGCAAAGACGCTATCGGTGCACGCTATTGTATTCTCTGGCTACGACCTTATCTCAGCTGCCCTGTCTACCTGAGAGGAGCCAAAGCTATGAAATCTCGAAAGCGAAGAGCTACCATTCATGCTTTCTACATACATGCAGGAGATGCAAGATTCAAGCCCCACTCTTCCAATAACAAATATCCCCATCGACCACCTCATAAGGCTTTCCTTGTTGCCGTAACTTCCCCGCAGCTTTCACCTGAGACTCCGTACCGTACTCCTTCAAGTCGTCGTATGCCATGATCTCGCCGCAGACGAATTTGTTCTCAAAGTCGGAGCTACCGCGATATCAGTTGACCGCGAGATAAATCTAACAAGCGAGACTCGACATACTGGATCACACCCGCCGCTTGAGGCGCTTTGATCCCTTTCCTCACCGTCCAAGCTCGTACCTCATCAGGTCCACCTTTCTCCCATCAGTTCACACCCACACAATTTTTCATCACGACCAAACGAGTTCCGTGCGACTCACAAGTGAAATATCGAATCAATTCCAAACTCGCATAACCCGACGTCGTAATCTTCCCCAAAGCACTCGGATTCCCCTTGGGTAACCCCAGCTTCTCCGCTTCCTCAACCTTCTCCTCTTCACTCATCTTCACCAACCTCTCCTCCAAAGCCACCGAGAACGGGATTAGAGCATCACCGGGATTATTCTCATCTATCCAAGCTTTGATCTTGGCCAGCCATTTGTTCTTCTTCCGGATAAAATCTTTCTCGGACAGATTGACGAGGTAGGTTATTGGTTTTGCCGTGAGGAGGGTTAGGGAGTTGATTACTTCGACCTGAACGTGCGTGAGCGAGGTTCAGGTGAACGCGGTGCAAGTGCAGGCGTAGGCGTTGAGAGATCGGTGAGAGTGAGTGGTTGAAGGGTGACGATCGAGTGGGTAGCGGAGCACAGGAGAATACATCTTCGTCAGCACTGACCTTCTCCAAGTTTGCATATCGTGAGGCAAAGAAGGTCGAATCAGAGCAGTACTATTATCTCATCTTGGACTGGGCGTGACCCCACATCAACGAGCTGGGTTAGATCGGGCGTTTCGCCCTTTCTCATCAGGCGGAGCAGAGGGAAAGTGAACGAAAGGATGAAAGAATGAAGAAGAGAGACCGATGGATAGACCTAAATGACGCAGATGGTGCGAGAGCCATCGTTTGAGGGCAAGGGGAGGTGAGCGTGAAAGGAGAGCATGGGAAATGATAATGAATTCCGCGAGGCAGTCTGCTCACCTCTTTGTTCGTCCACATCCCCTTCCGCACATCCTTATTCTCTTCCGTCAAGCATTTCAGTACCTTCTCCACGGTATTCTGCCCCGGCGTCAGCATCACCTCCCCTTGTCTCGGTACCATCAACGTTACTCACCATCTCCTCCTTCTTCGCCTTATCCGCCAAACTGATACTCCCCAGATTCTTACTCCCCTTCCTAAGCCTATCCAAATCCTTCTCAACCCACTCAATATCCTTCAACCTCAACTCTGTACTGATGATCTGCATATCCCTCAAAGGTTCCACCTCCCCTTCGACATGAATGACCTCGGCGTCATCGAATGCTCGGACGACTTGAAAGATTCCGTCGACTGCTCGGACGTGGGAGAGGAAAGCGTTTCCCAAACCTGCTCCTGTAGAGGCACCGGCGGTGAGACCGGCAATGTCGATACAGGTTAGGAATGCGGGTACTTCGGATTTGGGTTTGTAGATTTGGCAGAGCCAGTCGAAACGGGGGTCGGGGACGGGGATACGGGCCTCTTCGGGGTCGCTGGGCGAGCGTTAGCGAGTGGAGACAACATTTGAGTTGGAAGCGGAAGTGATTTATAGGATGACAGGTAGCTACAAGTAGCTTCGCCTGTCCTAAGACCCCTTCCACTCATAGCAGACTGGGAATGTCATGCGGTAATGACACTCACATAGTAGCATAGGGGAAGTTGGCGGCCTTACCGAGATCCGTCTGGGAGAGCGTATTGAAGAAACTCGACTTCCCAACGTTTGGTAGACCGACAATCCCAATCTGAGCGGTTGACAGATCAGCTTCAATCAACTAAATGCAGACCCTCCATGAAGAAGGTCGCGTTCTTGGCGTGAAGCTCCCTCACCTTCAAATTGTTACCCGGTCTTCCCAGCACGATCTTCTTCTCCTCGACCTTCTTTTTGGGTGGCATCTTACCTTTCGCGAGGGGGACGGGGGAGGTGCAGAAGTGATGATTCCAGGGTCTAGCCCAAATTTGGAACGGTGACGAGAAGGGCGGTCGAGCGGAGCTATCGAGGCGGAGAGTGTTCCCGAGTGATCGTGTGCTTTTGAGTCGGAGCTTCAGCGCTGGAGAGCGGGGAAAGCGCATACAACGACTTCAGCCAACAAAAGGGTGATTTCGGCCCAACGTTTTTCGGTGCACTACTTATTCGGGCGCCTAGATCAGGTAGAAACCTCGAGGAACGATCTTATCTGGGGAGCCTAATCTGTCCCGCCAGCTTTGATCTGATTTCATTCGGGTTTAACAATGTTCGGCCCTCCGTACTCTCGCGCAAAACCCTCGCATAGATAAGTTGGCTGTTACCTCGACCCAAGCAGATGGAATAACCGACTTGCCTCGCCAAACAGTTCCAACACCATCCGACATGCCGACCTCCAATCTCGACTCAGTTCTCACTCCCGAGAGACTCCATTCGATGATCTCCACCGCCTTCACCAGTAAGACTCACTCATCTCAGACTGATCAGCTTACCGACTTTGGTTTTTAGTGCGAGATAGAGCTTATGCACCATACTCCAAATTGCAGTAAGCCTCCCCATCCTCCGCCCAATGATTTTCATCTCGATGGGAGGCGAGCAATGCCACGCAGTTTGCCAAGTTAACCGTACTTCTGGCAGCGTCGGCGCAGCGTTACTCTCTTCGGACGCGACGATCATCGGCGGATGTAATGTTGAGAATGCCTCGTACGGTGCGGTTGGCTTGATCAAACACTACTATCTCGATCCTCAACATCGCCCAGAGTCTTCACTGACCTTGTTACTGTAGGAGCCGGGATATGCGCCGAAAGGACAGCAGTAACAAAAGCCATCGTAAGTCCCCATCAAGCCTCCCCCCCGCCACAAAACCCTACCTGCTTCCTTCAAACCCCGCTGCCTCATCCCTCCAACCTTCTTCCAAAGTAGCTGATATGACACAGAGCGAAGGTCACAAAAACCTCATCGCCATAGCCGTGACATCCAACCTCCCCACACCAATCTCACCCTGCGGAATATGTCGTCAAGTCATCCGAGAGTTCCTCCCCCTCCAAGCTCCAATCTACATGGTAGGATCGACTTATCCTTTCCACCTTGAGATCGCGCCGAGATGTTTGGGCCTGGAGGGGCTGAAAGGAGGAGAGGAGGTGGTGAAGGTCATGAGCGTTGAGGAGATGTTGCCGATGAGTTTCGGACCGGAACAGTTGGGTGTGAAGCCGTTGATCGCCGAATCGGGGATGGTGAAGCGGTAGATTGCGAATCGAAACTAGCGGAGATTGCGGAATGGTATGGGGGTGTTTGGAGGGACAAATTACGGCGACGGCGGGGGGAATGCAGTGAGAAAGTGACCTTGATCTGTTTTTTGAGGGAGGGATTCGAAGATAAGAAGATAGAGGTGGAAGGATAGAGGTGGAAGGATAGAGGTGGAATGATCGAGAAGCGAGACACAGAGGACGTGTTCAACTCCTCGAGCGATATCACGTTTGTCCTGGGAATCTTGAAGACTCTTAGTGGAACTGGGATGCATAGCAACAATGAAGATAAGATGATATATGATGTATACCGAAAAGATGAAGTTTCACCAAACAGATGTATAAAAACCCCTTTATGCAGCGAACCCAGCTTGAGACAGAGAACCAAGTTTAAAAGTCGTAAGGGTCATTACTCGAGTCGGCTTTGGCGAAATCGACGCGAGATGTATAAGATTGACGAACTCATGTGTTGGTCAGTGCTCAGAGCTCCAGGCGGGAAGGTCGTGAAGGGTCGAGGCGATTTCCGAGATCGAGGGTTATTGCTGTCCTCCAAATCCCTCGCCATATCCCACTCCTCCCGCGTCATCCCCTTCATACCCTTGCGCGCCTTCATACCCACCCACCATCCCAACTCCACCTCCACCTCCACCACCAACACTCCCACTCCCATCCCCCGAAACACTCCCATCCCCACTCATCATCCTATACATCTCCACACCCCGATCCTCACTACCTTGCATCCCATGCAAACCCCCCATCCCTTGAGACGATACGGATGTCGATGCCGAACCTGAGACTGAGGTCGACATGATCATCTCCTGACTCGCCGACATCGATACCGCCATCTCTCGCCCAGCTGTGATAGGAGTCGACATCACCATCTCCTGAGGCGTCATCAAAGCAGGAGCAGACATCCCGAAACTCGGATTATAATACATCGGTATTCCCCCTCCACCACCTCCTCCGTCTCCGTGACCTCGGAAACGCAATGGTGTCGGCGGAGTGAACGGTATCTGAATCATCTGCCTCACCCCTCCACCTCGTATGGCGCGATGCTGATGTGGCGTGGCATATTGGTAAGGAATCTGACCCGGTTGAGGTGGTAGAGGCGGAGGCATATCGACTTTTGTCATATTCAGGGGACTATCGAGACCCGTCCCAGGATCATGTTTGGGTAGATGTCCCCATTCGTTCGAGTGGGACATCTCCATCTGCCCGTATGGAAGCTGATATTGGTGAGAATCTTGGTGATGAAGCTGTTGATGCGGATGTGGATGAGGGTGAAGGTGAGGGTGAACATATGTCCGACCGTGAGTTGGATCCGTCGCAGATCTCCAATGATTGGTATTCCCTGCTGCCATCGCCATCATCTCAGGTGGAAAGCCGCCTTGTCCCGTCGAAGGGGTTTGCAGACTCGGACTATCCGCTTCATCGGAAGTGACTCTCGTCATATTGACTTCTGACGGAGTATCTGGTTGAGCTTGCCAGCGCATCATCATGGGATTCGGAGATGGGTTCATCGGGTTCGTACTCGGGTTCGGGAGTTGTGGAATGATCGATAAACCTCGAGCGAGCATTGAAGCGGATGACAAAGAACGGGTACGGGAGTGTGATTGAGCATGCGAGGCGAGCGGGGAGTCATGTGGTGTCATACTCTGCGGAGGAGGTGGTGCGAGGTTCGGATACGTTGGGATGGGGTGACGGAAATCTCGTCGGAAAGCGGTACGTGATGGTCCTGAAGGAGTGAAGAAGGATGTCGGGTCTTCAGCAGTGATAGGCGACGAAGGGGGAGCCGGCGCTTGCTCAACCTGCTACAAATATCAGCGCTGAGGCTTACGAGTCAAGGGAATAAGCCAAGCTGACCTGGTGACCCGGCTCATTCACATCCTCCAACGAAACCTTCCTCATCCCCCTCTCCAACCTCCATCTATCATAAACCCCCGCCAAATCACCTCTCATCTCTTCCAACTCCACCCTACCCAGCCCCAGTACCGCCTCCATATCCACGGCCAACTTCTTGTTCTCCCTCGTCCAGAGCGCGCTCAACAAGCTCAGAGCGAAGAAATGTCCTTCCGAAGAAGCTTGGTTCCCATACTGATGATTGTTCCCTCGATACTGCACTGGTAGGTTCGGGACAGGCGGAGGTGTAGGTGAACGAGGTTGCCAGTCCGCAACAGGGTTTAAGGTCTCGCTGTCTGAAGCTGTACGACGGGGTTGTGGTCTTTCGGTAGGCCATGCGTCGTCACCAATGATCACTCCTAAACCTACCTGAGCGTGCGGATCTTTCGGGACCCGGAACTCTTCCGGTTCAGGTTCGGATTTCCTCCTTTTCGCAGGGCTAGGTCCGGCCTTCTTCACATGTGGACCTTTTGAGATCGGAGCGAGGACGGGGACGCTCGTGGAACTGGCTCGGACTTTCGTACGTATCCCACGACGGGTATCGAGAAGAGATCTGTTGGACGATGAATCGAGGTTCCAGATTGCTGGAGTACCGAGATCGGATGTCCCGCTATAACCTATCCCGGGAGTCGAAATGGACGGTGAGAAGAGGGCGTTAGGCGAGGATTGACGTGAGACGGAGGCGGAGGTCGTGGACAGGCCGTACGATTGGGTTGGGGATAGGGAGTAGTGGGATGACGAGAGGGGTAGAGTGGAGTAGCTTGATGAAGCGGAGGAAGGGACAGACATCGCTAGAGGGTGAGATGCGACGAGGCTTGTCTGAGAGGGATCTCGAGTGGAGATCGGGAGGTGAGTAGCGGTGGTCAAAGTCGGGCCGGGGGAAGTACCGGTCGCTCTGGCCTATTCCCATTCGATCAGCACCAGCAAGGTGGCAAGCGACCGAGTGATGACCCACCTCTCTCGCCCTCTTATCCTTCTCCCTCTTCCTCCTCTGCCTCTCCCTCCCTTTCTCCCTAGCCCTAGCTTTCTTTTCCTCCTCCCTGACCCTCACCATCTCAACCTCACTCGCATCGTCCTCCTCCTCCTCTTCCGGACTTCTCGGTCGACTCCGCGCAGCCAAAGGACTCGGATCATGCGGGTCAACCTTGACCGACAAAGGTCCAACTCCTCCTCGCATCCCCGGCTGAGATTCCGAAGCTTGACCACGGGGTTTAGGTGAACCATGACTAACTTCCCCACTTGAGAAACTAGCCAAACTATTCCCACCAGCACTCCTCGTTCTCGATTTCTGCACTTTTGTTGGAGTAGGTTGAATGACCTGTAAGGTCGGTACCCTCGTTACATCCGGTGCTCGTAGCGAAGAAGTCCTCGCCGGGGGTACAGGCGGAGGAGCATGTGAACGTCGATGGGAGTGTGGATGTGAAGATTGGGTCGAGTGGGAGTGAGAATGAGGGGTGATGGTTGACGCGGTGGAGTACATCGTCAATGTCGTTCGGTCGTCACGGTTCGTTTGATACGCGTTCATATCGGATGGTCTGGCTGTTCGGACGGATGATGAACACGACGAAGGGTAGTAAGGAGGCGGTTGGGAGTCCATCCTGTGAGGAGGGTGTTGCTCGTCGCTCTGGCAGGAGAGATAAGCGGAACCCTGGGAAGATAATCGGTGTGGCCTGCAGCTCGAAGGTAGGTCAAGCCTTGGACCTTTTGGGATGGGATTTAGGACAATAACTTGAAAAGTGTTATGCTATGTGATTCGACGCTATATACAGATAACAGGCAAACTCCTTTCGCGCACAGGTGCAAAATCAAAGCCAAACTTGCTGCAAAGCGGCCGGCCTTGGAACGGGGAGCAGAGAAAAAGCAGGAACGCGCCGGACCCTCGCGTGCTCTCTCTCTCTCTCTTAGCTCCTGTTTCGTGTTTGAGGTCCCATGTTTAGATATGAAGATAGGTACATCGTTCAAGATCCTCGAGACAGATAGTCTCACCGAAGTCGACCTTGCAACTCCATCTAAGCCTGTCCAGAAGTCAATGCTTTTGCTTGACGCGTTATATCGACGCAGATCCCATTTCGGAACCCCGTTCGCCGCGCCACACAACCGCAATATAAGGGCTTTTTCATGACGGTTCCGATTAGATCCAGTCTTCCGCTACCGATATCGTATCAAACTATTACTACGAGCTCTGCCATATGCCGTGAAAAGCGAAGTAAAGTTGTTTGTGACATGTCTGTTATGTTAAACAACCCCCCCATCCTACGATACCCCACCCCAATAACAATATTCTGCCTCATGTTTTCGGAAGAAAAGCATGTTTTCCGAAGGAAACAAGAAAAAAATCTTTCTCCACCCGAAGTCGAATCGGGGACATCTTCATTTGGGCAATTTGATTCCTTACAAGTGAAGCGCTATGACCACTAAGCAATGGAGAAAAACGACCTTTCGTCCAAGTGCCACAGTACCCTGACCTACGCATTGTTCTGACCGATTTTCGATCTCGGAGCTCCTGCGATCAAAATTAGCTCAACTATAAACTTCAAGCTAGAACGAGGTCTTTAGGGGGTTCGTAAACACCCCATACTTTCCAAATAAGGAGAATCTCCCATCTGTGCGCAATTCAATCCGCAAATGATAAGGGAATCTTGACAGTTCCTGGCTGGACCGGAACCACTACTTTTCGGTCAGTGCTTTGCCTCCGATGAGGTTCTGTCCTCTTAAATAAAGGACAAGATCTCGATGCACTTCCATACTTTCTTCGTGTTCGACTGGGGGTGAGATTGACTCATCATGACTCAAGATTGGAAAGAAATAGCCGTAGCCAAAGCGCAGCTCGTGAAGCGCTCATCCCTTCCGAATGGAGGATTCCCTCGACCGACGCTCTGAGCGTCCTCGACATCCCTCGGACATGTGGTATCCTCAGCCCAAAGGAGATCGAGATCACCGAAACGGATGGCACGATCTTAGTACAGAAGATGATCAAAGGCGAACTGGAGGTGACTGAGGCTTTCTGTAAACGTGCAGCTATAGCTCAACAGCTAGTATGTCCCATCCCATCACCTTCTGTCCAACTCAAAGGCTTAAAGCTGACGATATAGACCAACTGCCTCACTGAGATCAAAGTTTGACTCCGGCCACACCACAGCCTCCAGCGATTGACGAAACCTTCGAACGTACCGGTATACCAGCAGGTCCACTGCACGGTTTACCCGTCTCGCTCAAGGATAACTATGTCGTCAAGGAACCTGATAGCACGATCGGTCTCGTAGCCTTGGCCGATAAACCGGGGAAGGAGAGTACTGCGGTGGATATACTGCGCTCATGTGGTGCGGGGGCTTTACTGCAAACGTACGTGTTTTCCTTTACCATCACTATTGTCGGACTCGGCGACTGAGGCTTACACAGGAATGTGTCGACGGCGATGCTGATGCTGGAGACTTACAACAATGTCTGGGGATATACTTCCAAACCGTACAATCGAGGACTGAGCGTCGTCCCGGTGGCTCGTCTGGAGGGGAAGGCCCCCTTCTCGCCCTCCGAGGTGCGTTTCACTTTCCTTCCCGTCACATGTTAGATTAATGAATGCATCATGATCGCAGGATCACCTTTAGGAACAGGATCGGACTTAGGAGGATCTCTTCGTGAGCTCTCCATGAGCTGCGCATGTCTTGACTGACACTAAAAATCCAGGAAACCCGGCTTCATTCAATGGCCTCTTCGCCCTTAAATCTTCCGCCGGTCGCTTCTCAGCTTATAACACCGCGATGGAAGGAAAGTACGCACAATCAGCGGCCCCATGGCGAAGAGCCTCGACTCGATCGAGATATGGTGTAAAGCGATCTTGAGCAAGGAGCCTTGGTTGAAGGATCCGACTATGCTTTGTATGGAGGTCAAGCTGGAGGAGAAGCTTTGTTTCGGTAAGTTGTCGCCCCACCCTATGTTTCGGATCTCTTTTTTGGTTGATGAAAGCCCTTCGCTTCCTTTCCTCCGAACAGTCAGCGCACGCTGTTCGGAGAGAATCCTCATTGTCATTGATTTCTCGGCCACTCTCTCTCTTCCCTGATCCAATTAGTCTAGCCGTCACGCTTCTCGTCCTTTACCTCGGCGGTGAGCTCGCCGTAACTAGGCCTCCGGATCGCTGATGGCGGTTTCTCCAGGCATCATCATGGATAACGGCCTGGTCAAACCTACCCCACCCGTCACTCGCGCTCTCCAGCTCACCCGTTCGGCCCTCAAAGCAGCCGGCCACGAAGTCATCGACTGGACCCCTTACACACCCGGTCAATCAATGGCCATCCTCGGATCCTTCTTCACTTCCGACGGCGGTTATTCACTCGCTTCACGGATCAACGAGTCCGGCGAAGATTGGCCCTGAGGGTTGAAAATGATCGACATGATGTATGCGAAAACAAAAGATACACCGAAGCTCGTCGTCGACCTCTGGAAAGCTCACGTGAGACGGAACGAGTATTGAAAAAAAGCTCTCGATCGTTGGGAGGGTAGTAAGGAGGTGACTGGGACGTAGAGACCGTTTGACGGAGTGATTGGCCCGACTAGCCCGTTCTCTGCTCCGCCAAAGTGAGTTCTCAGGGACGAGGGGAGAAACCAGCGCTTTTCAAGTTGAGCTGATCTTGGATAGGTATGGGATGTTTCAACCGAGTTATACTTCGATGTGGAGTTTCACTAATCAGACGACTTGTGTGTTCCCAGTGAGGACGGTCGGTGAGGGGTTGGACATGATGTCTGAGGCGGACATGGCGTATGAGGGCCGGAACGATGCGGAGAAGGCCATATGGAGCCAATGTGAGCGGCATCATTGAAACGATGTGATTGTGCTAGCTCGACGCTGATCGACGTCGGGCAAGATGATCCGCAAAAGCTCGTCGGTGCGGCTGTCGGACTACAGATGATCGGGCGAAAAATGGAGGAAGAGAAGGTGCTTGACTTGGTTCGGGTCGCAATAGATGCGCTTGAAGCTGGGAAGTCGAAGTAGGCTTATGGAGACCGTTCCTCAGCTGGATCACGACATTCTCATGAAGTAAAGCTTGCGAGATCGTGCATCAGGCTATCACCGTTGGCGGACAATTGCGGGATTACACGGATTCCCAACCTGCCACACTCAGCGAGTCCGACAGATATTAGAGGGGCAACCACGGGTTTCGAGCATCAAAGAACGAATCTCTGCTGCCCCCCCACTTGCGTCACAACCCTCTTTACGCTCCGCACAATCCCTCCTCTCCGTTTGCCCCGGAAGCTGGAAGGCTAAGGCGAGGGCGGATATGAAAGTCGCTGCACTCATAGATGATGGCATTATCACGCTTTTATCGCCCCAAGAAACATCCTCTTCGCTTCCTTGGCCTCCTCCCGCAGACCATGATGCCAAGCCCAATCCATCCTCGTCCCCTACTCCTTCCTAAACCTGTTCAGATCATCCCCTACGCCCGGTCTTACGAACTGCATCCATCCCTGTGCTTCAGTACTCGTCGCGACGACCTTTTACGTCCTCGGTCGTCTCGTCATATCAAATGCCTTGAAAGCAGTAGCCAAATCCCCTGACTTCCGCACATTGCTGAGGAGTGACCCAAGGATGTAAGCGTCCCCAAACGCCACACCCGCTCCAGCACCTTGATGAGGGGTACTAGCATGCGCTGCATCGCCGATGAGACAAAACTATCGTAGGCGTACGATTCAATAGGGGGGAGGTCGAACAGTGCCCAAACGTTGGTGGAAAGAGCGAAGGATCCTGTAAGCTCGAGGAGAGAACGTAACAACGGTGAGAGGCGCTCGTATTCCCGTAGTGACGCTTCGAGATCACCAGGAACGAGCCAAGGTGAATCGTTTGGCCAATCGTGGTCATACGTTGAGAAAGCCCCAGTGTTAAGGAGTGTGCCCCCAAAGCTGAGCTAGCCCTACGATCGTACCGATAATGAGTGATAGCATTGAACATGTCGCAAGAAGTGTTGTCCACGTTGACACCTGTGTGTACCATATTCCTGTCATGTCTAGGACACTTGTATTGTCAAGGGTGACGGAAAGGTGTGGAACAAGTTTTACCCCTGCTACGGAGAAAGGTGATGGTATATCGGTCCTTCATCAGGTCACCGGTACCGTTCGAAGCGAGGTGATCGCCTAGGATAGAGAGCCGCGTCCATGGGACGAGGGTGCGACAACGTACTTGATGCGTGAAGATGGGTTCGGGACCGTCGAGTAGTCTTCGAGTAGGCGACTTGACCCATCCCTGCGATCATAGCAGAGTGCGTCGGCTTGCTGCCATCTTTGAAAGACAAGTGTAATGACGAACACCGTTTGACTGTGCTCCTCCAGTAAACGAGTACACAGGGTATTAGGAAGTATACGTTTTATCATGCAAAGAGGACTGTCTATCCGAAGGATTGCACTATACCCTGTTCATGGCTTTGCATATATCATATTTCGGTGAAGGGGATGACAAATTGGCTCCGAGCGCTTGGCCGGACTTCAATAGTCGTGGCGCATCGGCTCGCTTCACTCAGTTTCGCTACCGCCAAGGGGCTGCAGTTCAAGAAGAATCCCGAGTTGGTATGCAAAATGCAATAGCTATATCCCCCCTTGCCAGAAAAAAAAAAAAAAAAAAAAGCTGCACTCGTACTCGAGTGTAAGGCTTTCGGTACCGCCATACATCTGGGTGGACAATCCTTTTGGGACCGCAATTCCTTTATTTCCCCATGCATCGAGTCAGACGCAGGCTCAGTTGAAGTTCTGTGACCCAGCTAAACAATGATATGCGTGACGAAGTGCTGCTCCCGGTATAGAGGGACTGGCGCTCGAGTCATAAGGTTCCCCCATAGTGACGTTAACGTCTCGCAACTCATCTCCTGGTGGGCGCAGCAATTCTTGGCTCAGGCGATAGCCAAGAATGGGTACTAGACGTAAGAAGGGGTCGCACAGCGCTACAACCGATCTCAAGGAAATTGCAGGGCAGAAACGTTTGGATGAGTATATAGCGGCGTAATGGCCCAGCCAAGATCTTTGAAAGGCTGCAACTAGGCCAATTCGCTATACAGCGATCAGCCAAAATGTGTATTGGATCTGAGCACCGTCAGACGAGAGTTCGTCGGTAAGTCTTGTTGATGTGCGAGATAGAATTACCGATTTTACATCTCGAGTCCTTTGAACAATTGATATACGTGGCGGGAAATCACGCTGCTTCCCGATACTGAAGGATGCGTGAGAGCATTGATCACCAGAGGTAGGTGGAGACGGGCGGAGGGAAAGCATCAATGCGATACGGGTAAGTCAATTGGCTCTGTGATGATATAGTGACTGCCGACTGGGTCCTTTTACCTCAACCATGTCTGCTCACACGGCTCAAGATCATAATATTACGGGCTACACCGGATTCTAGCTGGACCGAGAATGATGTGAGCCAGTGTAGAACTGAAGGATACCATGATCCAGATCGCCTTGGACCAAAATACATCTTTACCTGGCTCCCCTACCAACCGATAAGTCAGGACCGACCGAAACTGATGATGAGCACGCTTTCGAGCCCGACCGAGACACCTCACCAGCCCATCTCCCCGATATTTGGTCTGTGCCGCAATAGAGATCATACATAAGAGAACCTCAAGCTTCACGTCTCTTCTCCGACTACCAATCACGATCTTACGACTAACGAATCCAACGATCTTGTTAACTCTCATCCCCCACCCCTCCACTCCCTCTCTCTTCCAAAAAATCACTTCAAGCAAACATCATGCGAACCCAAACCCTCTTCCTCCTCCTCGCTTCAACCCTGACCTTAGCCGCACCTACACCGTACACACCAACCGACCATATCGACTCCACACTCTCATCTGTCGATACACCGAAGAACCTCCATGAAGATTGCGACATGCATCCCAGCTGCAGTGAGTCCCTCTCCTTCCCCTAACACGTTTCCCCTGTCAGCCTACTCTTTCCTTCCGCATGGCTAAGACTTGCTGTTCCGGAGTAGGAATGACGAACAACGGAGTCTATCATTCGGGGAACGACATCGTATCTCATGTGGGAAAACAAGAAGGCCACGGCTCTTATACCGGTGTAAGCTTATCCCCTCCTTCACCTCCGAGTCTGAGGACGAGCTGATAACTGGGATAGGCGAAGGTAGAGCATGTCGAGGCGCAGGATGATGCATCTCATTCGACGCAGAAGGATGGTCACTATCGACCACGATCTTCAAGGTCGGTCGAAGAGTTATAACGGATTACCCGCTGGAAAGGATGGGAAAGATGTCGGTGGGAAGGTTGAAGGGGAGGCGCTCCCAGCTGGGGAAGCGACGAAGGAGCACGATGGGAATAAACACACTTTGCACGAGGTGGACACCAACAAGGAGGGAAAGTCAACGTTGGTGGGGACACCCAAGGGGCCAGTGGGAAAGTCCAAGGTGTCGAGGGGAATGTCCTCGCGGCTGGACATAGAACCAAGGGGCACGAGAAGGTACACCACGCTCGGGACAGGCACCCTCACGAAAGCACCGTCGATGATAAGGAGGTAAGTTGGGGTGTCAAGGGTCTCGAGGGTCTCGAGGGGAAACTATCCGAAGCGGGGTGGTCACGTAGGGAAGGGTGAGGGGAGGGATGCAAAGGTGCACCCGCTCGAGACGGTCATCATCACCATACTTCCGATAAGACGCACAACACCAGAGATGGCCATCACCATCTCTTCCGCCGAGAAAGGACACATCCGGATCGAAGCTCGTAAGCAGGATCAGACACTGGATATCAAGCACGATCTCGGTAAAATCACCCAAAGCGATCAGCTCGTTCAGGCCGACAAACTCGCATACCACGCTCGTCGTTCGGAGCTGCACGGTGATCTCAAGCAGACTGGGAGTGACGTCTACCCTTCGTCCGAGTTCGCGGCAGGTGGGAAGGAGATTGAAATAACTCAGACTGCAGGCTGCGGGGGATGGTGCGGAGGATGTGAGTTCATGCCACCGTACATCTGAGGAAACAACGGCCGGACTGATAACTGATATGATATATAGGTCGGAAAGGAGGCGCAACACCATTTTGACGTATTCTCGCAAGGATACAAGTCGCACGGGGATGATTTCGCGAATGCTATCGCCAATTAGTCTCGTAGCTCAATTCCATCCGGCTTCCCGGGTTCGCCTTGTTTGTGCTTGTCTTCCTTGATGTTGAGGTGATGCATGGAGCTTGGAGGACTTGGTGTGACTACTAGCTGATCAGGCTGCTCGTTCGGTCTTCCCCCTGTGTAGTTCTTCAAGTGTCGTGTTGAGACCGATTTCACCGCGAGCATGCTGGGTGTTCTCCTGCGAAGTCGGAGAGTCACGACCGTCCAACCTACCGCAGTAAGTCATCCAGCGACCCTGTCTTGTCGAAGAATGCGGGTAATGTTGGGTTATGAAGCTTATCAGGCGTTGTACAGGTCTCTCTTGATCATTCATACAGCTCGCTACGGTCTAATATACGTCTCGCACGAACTACGT